>Ga0209267_1001329_pt1 | contig 16853 bp, 9 predicted proteins | sample GraSoiAngelo_137_FD_185894 | JGI IMG/M metagenome (GOLD analysis project Ga0209267, IMG submission 185894) | Grasslands soil microbial communities from the Angelo Coastal Reserve, California, USA - 14_0929_09_30cm (SPAdes) (version 2) | ecosystem: Environmental > Terrestrial > Soil > Grasslands ... | reverse complement strand
CCCTCGGACCGATGTCGAGCAGGAGGTTGCCACCGCGGCTGACCGTGTCGACCAGGATGAAAACCAGTTCCCGACCAGTGTGGTAAACGTTGAGATCTTCGGCGCGGTTGTAGCCGTAACTGACGCCCATGCCACGGCTCTCTTCCCATGGATGGTCGATGCCACTCATTCCGGCTGTGTATTCTGTGGTCCAGTAGCCGCCATGTTTGTGGCGGGTGTCGCTGCCCCAACGATCGTCTACAACCACTTCGTCCTTAACGGGGGACTCGTTGAACAGCCACGCCAGCAGTTCAGCGCTGTGCCAGTCGGCCGAAGTCATCTCCCACTCACCGTCGCTGAAGATTATTGCCGGTTTGTAGTGCGTAACCAGGTCCTTGAACTGCGGGGACATATGCTCGCGCACGTAACGCGGCTTGTCGTAAAGCCAGAGCGGGTTATACCACTCGTAAAGCGAATAGTAGACGCCCATGCGCAGGCCTTTGCGCCGCACCGCGTCGGAGAGATCGCCAAGCACATCGCGCTTCGGACCGATTTCGACCGCGTTCCACGGACGGCCCCAGGTGGCTGACGCCTCCTTGCTCGGCCACAGCGCGAATCCCTCATGGTGTTTCGAGGTCAGCGCGACGTACTTTGCGCCCGATCGCGCAAACACGTCGGCCCAATGGTCCGGATCGAATAATTCTGCCTTAAACTGCGGTGCAAAATCTTGATACAGAAAATCCGCGCCATATACTTTCTGATGAAATGCCCACGTCCCCTTCTGAAGTTCATCGGCTTTTGAATTGCTCCTGCCATTCGTCAGCGCATTCCAGTACCACTCGGCGTAAGCGAGTTTGCCAGGCAGTACCGGAGCATAGGCCGGAACCGAATAAGTCCCCCAATGAATGAAAATGCCGAACTTGGCGTCACTGAACCAGGCCGGCGTGGGACGTTTATCGACGGAGTCCCAAGTGGGTTCATAGCTTTGCGCTAATGCCGAGGCGCTTAACAGGGAAAGGAGTATGACAACAAAGAGAAATCGTTTCATTGAACCTCCATCGCTCCGGGTGTTAAATACGCAGCGGTCCTAGATTTCCGATGATGGGCCGCCACACTAACCCCTCGAAAAATTGCCTCGAAGGCAGCAAAATGCCCGCCCCGATCTGAACGGCGGCGGGCATTATTACAGGCTCATTATCACGTTAAAAGATGAACCTCAGGCCGAACTGTAGCACTCGAGGCGCGTTTGCATTCGCTTTCGCCAAAGTTCTGTCCGTTACTGATGTCGCTGTTAGGGGAGCCGAAAATTACAGTGTTGAAGAGGTTGAACGCGTCGGCACGGAACTCAAGCTTCCGTTCTTCACCCCAGAGCGGGAATCCACGAAAGACCGAGAAATCCACGTTCCAGTAACGTTGCGCCTGGAAGGGATTTGGACGAAGGTTGCCGAACGTGCCCAAAGCCGGAGTAGCGAATGCTGAGGTGTTGAACCAACAACCTTGAGTGTGTACCCGTGCCCCATTCGAACACGAGCCGGAATTTGGATCTCCTACCAGATTGGCTTGCTCGTACCCAGCCCACCCCACATTCCCGGTGTTGGCCGGATCGCCGTTATTGTCCGTCACACTATAGCGTTGACCGGAACGGACCGCGAGAATGCCATTCATCTGCCAGTTGCCAACGATGTAGTCCACTGCGTGATGTCCCGTGGAATAGCGCTTGCCCAGGCCGACAGGAAGCTCGTAATTTGCATTCACAGTAAGCAGGTGAGGCAGATCGTACCCTGCCGGACTCAGGCTGGCTCGTGGATTGTAAGGATCTGCAACGTTCTTGCCCTCAGCGCCAAACCATCCATCGTTTTCGTCCAGAGCTTTCGAGAATGTGTAGGCGACCTGGTATGCCAAACCGCTGGAGAAGCGCTTATCCACCGACAACTGGAAGGCATGATAGTCGGCGAACCCCACGCTGCGGTCATAGAAGGTGGAGATCATGTAAGGGAACAGCGAGCGCGATTGCGGATTTGGCAATGTGCTCGGCTTCAATGCCGTGTTGTACATGCCCCCGATGTTCGCCCGATGCGTTAATGCGCTTACATAGCTGCCGGAAACTGTAGTGGTCGAGTTGATCTGGTGCTGAAGGCCAAAGTTGAACTGGTACGCGTACGCATTCTTGATATGCGGATCATAGTGCCAGTTCACGCCACCGGAGAAGAAGGGCGTCGGTGCAGGCAGACCAGCGCTAACACCGCCTGCCGAGAAAGGATCACCGTAGGTCGCCGTCGGGGTGCCGCTCGGAGCCGTGGTACCGCCCGGCACGTTGAGGTTGTTGGCGATCAGCTGGCCAATACCCGGCCAATCGCCTTCTATGTTCTGCGACATTTGGCTGACGGCAGCCCAGTTGTCATACACGATCCCGGCACCACCGCGCACTACCGTTTTCTCAGTCGCACGATAGGCAAATCCGAGGTGGGGGCCCACGTTTGTGTAGGTGTTGTGGGAAATGCGGCCACGCGGGTCAATTACGACGTGAGGCGGCAAGGTTCCCGGAGGCAGACATTGTTGAGTAGCCGGATCGCAGGCAACGGCATTGCCGTTAGCGTCCAGCAGGATGCTGGGAATGCATGGAGCGTGTCCGCGTACCGTGCAGGGCGGCGGGGGATACTGCAGGACATAAGTGCCGTTTGAGAAATCGAAGTCCCCGGTTTCTATTCCACCCGACTTATCGATTGTTTTTTGGGTCCCGTAGGGCGGGATCAAGGTAAGGTCATAACGAATACCATAGTTCAGGGTTAATTTCGGGCTCGCCTTCCAGGAGTCTTGAAAGAAGGCACTGAACAGCCCGCCGGGACGGGTTCTTTCGTCCACGTCGCGCCGGTTCGCGCTATCCGGAACACCGATGAGTGCCGAGGCAACGCTAAAACCAGCATTGCCGTTTCCGTCTCCCGTTTGGCCATTGGCAAAACTAACGCTATCGAACGAGAGAGGGCTGGAGAACACACTGGTGATGTAATTTGCACCAAACGTGAATGTGTGGGTGCCTTTCAGCTTGTTCAAGGTCACAGAGAACTGATTGTTGTCCGTGGCTTGCGGCGTAAGCACGACGCTCTCGCCCCCACTCACGTATCCGTTCCGAAGATCATAGCTGGGAAGCAGCCAACCCTTGGCCCCCGAGAAATTGCTGGAGAACCCAGGAGCAAAACCGGCTGCCTGAATAACATTGGTCAGGTCGGTCTTGAACTTGGTAAAGGAATCGTCTGACACCGTAGTGCGAGAAAATAGCGCTTGCAATTGCAAACTCGGACTGAAGGTGTGGACCCAGTTGCCTCCCCAGTTACGACCGGGAATGGCTTGGTTTGTCGTCAGGCCCGGCAAGTCGGTGGGCTTAAGAACATTGCTGTTGATCCGGCTGTAACGGAACCAGACCGAGTCCGTCTGTCCAAAGGTGTGGTCGATCCTGATGTTGTACTCGTTTTGGTGCTGGGTATTCGGATCGGTATCGAACGCGTTGCTGTTAAAAGCTGGATCGAAAGCACCGGCCGCCGGCAGTACCGTCTGAAGGAAATTAACAATCTGCGGCTGAATCTCGCCGGGATTCGTCCCTACAGGAATTTGGTTGTTCAAGTATGGTGTACGAGAAAATCCCGAGACCGCGGCAACGGTCGTATACGGATTGTACAGCTGGTGGTCCACTAAATTGGTAGTAGGTGTCCGGTCATTGCAAATCCCGCCCGTAAAGCCGGTTAGGCAGATGGAACTGAAATCACCCTTGTACATGGCCGCCGTGGGAACCAGGATTCGGGTCGCGATGGGCTTGGAGAATCGGAATCCCTGGTACGCAAAGTAGAAAAATGTGTTTTGCTTCAAACTAGGGAGGGCAACTGGACCACCGACAGCACCGCCGAACTGATGCTGGTGATAATGAACAACTGGGGCAAACTGATCTTGTGAATCGAAGGCGTCGTTGCGCAAGTACTCCCACGCTGAACCGCGGAACCGGTTAGTGCCGGATTTGGTCACCACGTTTACCACGCCGCCAAGAACAGAACCGAATTCCGAGGAATCGGTGTGGGAAACCACTTTGAACTCCTGGATCGCGTCAACAATCGGGGGCACCGCATAGGTGCTAAGAAACGCGGCAAAGTTGTTCATGCCATCGGTCAGGAAGTAATTGCTCCGGTTGGTTGCGCCGTTGATGGACGGGAAGGTGAAAGCGGCACCCTCCGCGATGGGCGCTGCGAAACCGCCCGAGCGGCCACCCATGCTGTTCTGGCCGACGCTGATCGGCGCGACACCGGGGGTCAGCGATAGCAGCTGAGTAAAATTCCGGCCATTCAGGGGAAGGTCGTGTACCTGATTGCCCGCGATAACCGTGCCCAACTCGGCGCTCGAAACCTGCAGTTGTTCCGCCGTCGCTTCCACGCTCACGACCACCGTCTGAGCGCCGGGGGCGAGTGCGATGTCGATGGTGGCCGTCTGGTTCACGGCGAGAACGAAGTCGGAAACCTGCTTCGTGCTGAAGCTCGGTGCGGTGACCCTGAGCGTATACCGACCCGGGTTAATATCCGAGAAAACGTACGTACCAGTGTCGTTGGTGAAGTTGTTGCGTTCGACGCCGGTATCCGAATTATGCAGAGTAACCGACGCTCTTGACACGACCGCGCCCGTGGCGTCGCGAACAACTCCATTAAGCGACGCTGCGGAAAGCTGAGCGAGGGCAGCCACGGTTGAGAAAACTAGAACGCTGATGAGCAACACCAGAGTGCGAAAGCGATAGGCCCGCCCGAGCGAATCGGTCATGGATTCCTCCAGCTTGTTCGTAAACGCTATCCCGATCAACCAATGCGCAACGCCACGTTTTTGACAGAAGGCGCCATTCTAGGATCAAAGTGCTAGATGTCAAGAACTATTTAAGCGCTCGCAGCAGGACGTAAATCCAGACCAGAGCGGGAAACAAGAAAGTATCTCGGACTTTGAGCGCTTATTATTGGGAATTGACTGGCGTTTACCTTTTCGTCCTATAGGCAGAACGTATGGTGATAAAACACTTTGTATTCATACACATAGGCTGGCGTCGGAAACTTCGACCCCGTGCTTGGCGGCAAATTAGGTTCTACCCAAACGAGGCCGATCAGTTGGGTAGAGTGGGGAACCTTGATACATTTCGCTCCCGACGACCAGCTGGGATAGGCCTAGGCCGGCGCCTTCGTGCTCGCCTATGAGCCGACGTCACGGTGCACTCGGTGGGGGCACTCACCGTAAGCAGATGATCCGCATTTCCTCACCCATGTTTGCAAAATTTTTAGGAGGTTTCGTGCTCAACATCGACCGCTTCGGGTCCTCGATCCATTTCTGTTCGCCCAAGCTTCGGATAAGGGCACACGAGAGTTGTGTGCGCCCGTTTGTATGCGCCTTGGTTCTGTTCGCGAATACTGTGATTTCAGCTCGGGCAGCGCAAGATCAACCACGACCATACAAGTACAACGGCAAGATCCCCTTCGATCTGAAAAGCGTTCCATTCAGTCGCTTTGGGTCCTACCTTAAGCATCTCCGATCTCGGCGAGTTTCAAGTACCCCTGCGGAGACAAGGTCTCTATTTGCGAACCATGCACGAAGGCGGTAAGAACGCACTTCAACTGCAGCTTATGTAATCCGAAATCAGTTCAGGCTGGGGCCAGCGCGGCGGCCAACGGCGGTCGGCCGAGAACGTCTTAAGTTGTAGGTGACCGTCAAGCTCATCCGCTTGCGCTCCTTGACGACCGCGTAGAATAAGCCGCAGATGACCGAAGATGCGGTATTTCAAAGTTGCAAACGGATGTTCCACAGTCGATCTGCAAGACTCATCCAAAGCGACACGGGAGAGGTCGGTCGGCAATCCGAAGTGGGGAGCCTTCATGCATCTCGGCGCCGAAAACCGCGCAGAAGGGTTAGGTTAGTAGCGTGGCTCCCGATTTTCATCTCTGTTTTCCTCAGCGGGGTGTGCGCCTGTGGACAATCTCCTTCCAACGTAAGATCGACAGTGCAACCCAAAGCGATGGCGTCCGAGCACGTTGGTTCCCTGGCTTGCGCTGGGTGTCACAAGCAGATCTACAACAAATACCTGCAGACCGGTATGGGACGCTCGATGTCACTGGTTACGCCTGAGATTCTGAAAGCGCAGCCGGCTTCCGGTTCGATCGAAGACAAGAACACTGGCTTGCATTTCGATGTTTATGCACGCGACGGGCAGCTCTTTCAGTCGGAGTACGAGTTCGATTCCAACGGAAAGGAAATCTTCCGCGACACTCGCGCCGTGGAGTGGATTATCGGAGCTGGAGAGAACGGGCTCGGAGGCCTTGTCCGGCAGGGCGATTATGTATTTCAAGCGCCGCTGTCGTTTTACTCCAAGGCACAGCGCTGGGAGCTGTCGCCGGGATACGAGCTCGGCAACTCCGGGTTCAATCGGCCGATCTTGCCCGGCTGCATCTCTTGTCACAGCGGGCGTCCCAATGCCCTCCCTGAGGGCAACGGTCAGTTTGCCGATCCGCCATTTTCCGAACTGGCGATCGGCTGCGAGAACTGCCACGGTCCTGGCCTCACGCACGTGTTGGCGCATCGGCTGGAACTCGAAAACGATCAGGGGCATGACTCTTCAATTGTGAATCCCGCGTCGCTCATCCCCGTACTGGCGGACAATATTTGCGTGTCGTGTCACCAGACCGGAGATGTGCGAGTGCTGAAGCCAGGAAAAGACTACAAGGATTTTCGTCCGGGAACACCGCTCGATGACACACTCTCGATTCTGATGGTCCCGCCTAAGCGCGAGTCACCGCCGCAGCAGGACCTGCTCGAACACTACTACTCGATGACTCTGAGCAAGTGCTATCGCGCGAGCGGCGAGAAGCTGAGTTGCATCGGTTGTCATGATCCTCACGTGGAGCCGACTCGCGAAGAAGCGCCCGAATACTTCAAGAAGAAATGTCTGACATGTCACAACGAAAAGAGCTGCACACTGCCGCTTCAGGTCCGGGAACGGAGGCAACCGGCTGATGATTGCGCGGGCTGTCACATGCAAAAGCGCGACGTGCGGGAAATCTCGCACTCCAGCATCACCAACCACAGGATTCTGACGCACCCGGATGAGCCGTTTCCCGACATTGCGTTTCAGCCGACGACACCGTTGCTCCCCGACCTGATTCATCTGAATCCGGCGCCCGGCAAAAAAGGCACCCCGCCACCGGCGCTGGTGCTGCTGCAAGCTTACGGCGAACTGGTGGAGAAACATCCAGAATATCTAACCCGCTACTACACCGTTCTTGATCAACTCGAACGCACTGATCCCGACGATCCGCTCGTGCAAGGCGCACTCGGCAATCGAGACCTGCATGCCGGCAAATATCAGGAAGGGGTCGAACACTTGCAGCGCGCCATCAAGGATCGGCATGCGAAAACCGTCTCCTATACCGATCTCGCTGACGCTTTGGTGAAACTGGATCGTGCGAGCGAAGCTGTTGAGGTTCTGAAGCAAGCGGCGGATCGCGACCCGTTCAATGCAGAGCTGCGAAAACGGCTCATCGTTCAACTGATTCAAGTAAAGGATTACGTTAACGCCCGGGCGCAAATGGAAGATTACGTCCAGCGCTTTCCCGCCGACTCATTCATGCGTCAACTCCTTGCCAGAGTCCAATCGATGGAGCAACCGAAATGACCCCACGAAAGCTCTTTGCGGTTGCGTTGGTTGTGGCACTGGCGGCTCCTCTCAGGACTTTGTGGGGCAGTGATGCCGGGCGCATTCAATTCGAAAATCGGCAAGAGAATTCGGGGATTAGTTTTGTCCTCGACAACGGCACGCTTCCTGACAAACCAATGATCGATGGCATCCCGGGTGGAGTTGCGCTTCTCGACTACGACAATGACGGCTATCTGGATATCTTCTTCACCAATGGCGCCACTCTGCCAGGACTTGCGAAGGAAGGCGACAAATTTTCGAACCGCCTGTACCACAACAATCACGACGGCACCTTCACGGATGTGACGGACCGCGCTGGGTTACGCGGCGAAGGCTACAGCGTTGGCGCCGCCGCCGCTGATTATGACAATGACGGACGCACAGATCTCTACATCACCGGTTTTGATCGCAACTTTCTCTATCACAACAATGGGGACGGCACATTCACCGATGTAACCGTCAAGGCAGGCGTAACTGGGGTTTCCTCCACGGGGAAAAAACTCTGGGGCATCTCGGCCGCGTGGCTGGACTATGACAACGACGGCAAACTCGACCTGTTTGTGGCCAACTATCTGGACTGGTCATTTGCAACCTCCCGCGTGTGCGGTTCACCCGGCAAGCGCCTGTCCTGCTCGCCCACTTTCTACAAAGGGGAGCCAAACATCCTCTACCACAACAATGGCAATGGCACGTTTACGGATGTTTCAGAAATCACGGGCATCTCCCGGAACATTGGCAAAGGTATGGGCGTAGCGATAGCCGACTACAACGATGACGGCTGGATGGACATCTTCGTCGCCAACGATAACGACAGAAATTTTCTTTTCAAAAACCGCGGCGGAAAAGCATTCGATGAGGTGGGGGTCGAGTCGTTCGTCGCCTACAACGACAGCGGACTGCCCGTCTCCAGCATGGGCGTGGATTTTCGTGATTGGAACAATGATGGCAAACCCAGCCTGATCGTCACCGCACTTGGCGGCGAAGTCTATCCGCTCTTTCGCAACGAAGGCAACGGCTTTTTCAGCTACGAAAGCTACAAGGCAGGTATCGGATTTCGCAGCCTCAAAATGAGCGGCTGGGGGGCGGGAATTCAGGATTTCGACAACGATGGCTACAAGGACCTGTTCACGGCGAACTCGCACGTGAGTGAGAATGCTGATTTAGATGGTCAGCAGCACTACCGGCAGGCCAATGCCGTGTTCCGCAACATGCATGATGGAACTTTTCAAGACGTGAGCGGTGATGCTGGTCCTGGCATGCAGATTCGCGCTGCCCACCGCGGGTGCGCGTTCGGCGATCTTAACAACGACGGAAAGATTGACGTTGTGGTTTCGGCCATCGGCAGTCCGGCAGAACTGCTTTACAACACCTCAACCGGCGGCAATCATTGGATTCTGATCAAGACAGTGGGGGTGAAAAGCAACCGTGACGGCATCGGAACGCGAATCAAGGTGATAACTGCATCCGGCCTTGTGCAGTACAACCACGTTACGACAGCTGGAAGTTACGCGAGTTCGAATGATCCACGGGTCCACTTTGGACTGGGCTCGGATACGGTTATCAGAGAAATCGACTTGAGGTGGCCGAGTGGAACGGTGCAGGTGCTGCGCAACGTAAAAGCAGGCCAGATCCTGACCGTGACCGAGGAATGAAGCGTGAGGACTGCGTTTACATCGTTGCTGCTCGCAGTGTGCGCCGCATGGCCGGCGTTGGCCGAGCCGTGTACTGGTGCGGAGGCGCAGTTGGCACAGGTCGCGAAGGCTTTGACCGTCAATGCCCTCGATATCGCTGAGAATATGCTGCGCACCCTGATCGCTTCCTACCCTGATTGTCCGGAAATCGTTCTGCACCAGGCCCGACTGGCGCAAGCTAAGGGGAACATTGGTGAGGCCACCGAGCTCTACTATCGCTACACGGACAAGGATCCGGATGACTCGCGCGGACTTGCTTACTTTGGCCGCTTCTTCCTTGAGCAACGCGATTACATGCGAGCCGACGCCTTGTCGTCAGCAGCAGCGGACAAAAATCCAGACGACCCGGCTGCCTTAGCGTTGCGTGGACAGATACTTCTGATGAAAGGTCAATCTCCCGAGGGGCAGAATCTGCTGGAAAAGGCTATAAAGCTTGAACCCAATGATCCCGAGGCACAATTTCAGTTGGGCACGATTTATGACAAAGCGAAGGCTGCTGCGCAAGCTGTGGAACATTTTCGCAAGGCCGCAACGCTGAACCCACTCGACGTGCGAGCATGGGATTATCTGGCCCTGAACCTCGAACTCGTTGGAGACCTGGATGGTACCGAGCAGGCCTACCAGAAAGGGTTGCAGGTGAATCAGGCCGGGCGATATCACGATGCTTTTCTCGATTACAACTACGGCCGATTTCTGGCAAAGCGTAACGACCTGACGCGCAGCAAACGCCACCTCGATCGCGCTGTCGAATCAGCGCCTCGACTCAGAGCAGTGTGGTATGAGCGCGCAAAGCTCGACATGCGGATGCAAAACTATCAGCAGGCACGCGCGGACGCAGAAAAAGCTGCTGCGTGCACGCAAACGGGAGGAGTCATCGATCTGCAAATTTACAGCCTGCTAAGTCAGGTGTACGCGCGGCTGGGCGATACTGCCCTTGCCCAAAAATATACCGACCTAACTCGCGAAACGCCTCCTCCTGTTCGCGGAGAACAGCGATAGCTTGATCTCGAAGATCAATCGCCGGTCGTTTCTGCTGACAGCTCTCGCTGCCGCTCCCGCTGCCAAATTGTTTGGTGCAACGCTAGCACCTTCGACTCCGCCCGTCTTTGAATTCGAAGATGTGACCGCAAAATCCGGCATTCGCTTCAAGCACGAGGCCAGTCGCACGAGCCAGAAGTATCTCCCGGAGTCCATGGGTGCCGGAGTCGCAATGTTTGACTACGACAACGACGGATGGCTGGATTTGTTTTTCGTGAATGGAGCGAAGCTGCAGGATCCGATGCCCCGCGGCAGTTCGCCGGACAAATCCGATGCGCGCTACTGGAACCGCCTATATCATAACAATCGCGACGGCACCTTTACGGACATTACTGAGAAGGCAGGCCTGCAAGGGCGGCTTTATGGCATGGGGGTCGCCACTGGAGACTACGACAACGACGGTAATGTCGACCTCCTGGTCACAAACCTCGGTGGAAATATCCTTTATCACAACAACGGCGACGGCACGTTCACAGATGTTACGGCCAAGGCAGGCGTGGGCGCCAGCGGATGGTGCACGGGGGTGTGCTTCGGTGACTACGACCGGGACGGGCGGCTGGATTTGATCGTCAGTCGTTATGTGCAGTGGGACTTTTCGGACGTTTACTGCGGTGAACACCGTCCCGGTTATCGCGCCTATTGCCACCCCGATCAATTCGAACCAATCACGCACCTCATGTTTCACAACAACGGCGACGGCACATTCACGGATGTTTCTAAGAAGTGTGGCATCGCGAGTTTTCCCGGGAAAGGGCTGGGGGTCGCGATCGACGATTTCGATGGTGACGGCTGGCCCGACATTTTCATCGCCAACGACTCGATCGCGGAACAACTTTTCCGCAATAATCACGATGGCACATTCACAGAAGCGGCTTTGCGCTCAGGACTAGCCTACGACCAGAACGGGCATGCATTTGCGGGGATGGGTGCGGACTTCGGCGATTACAGAAACAGTGGCTGGCCTTCGGTGTTCGTGAATGCTCTCGCCAATCAGAAATACAAGCTTTTCCGAAATGACAAGGGCACCTTCGATGACGTGACAGATTCGATCGGCCTTGGAGCGTCGACCTTGTCGCATTCCGGTTGGGGAGCGAAATGGATTGACTATGACAACGATGGCTGGCTCGACCTTTTCGTCGCTCAAGGGCACGTGATGGATAACATCCAACTCACTGAGCCGAGGCTGCGGTACCTCGAGCCTCCTCTGCTTCTGAGAAACGATCAGAGCCGCTTCTCGAATGTGTCGCCGCGGAGCGGTTCCATTTTTACGACGCCTATGGCAGCACGGGGCGCTGCATTCGGTGATCTCGACAATGACGGATGTGTCGACGTTGCGATCAACTGCAACGATGGACCCGCCATCGTCTTGCATAATCGGGGCAACTCCGGAAATCACTGGCTCATGCTGAATCTAACCGGCACATCCAGCAACCGCGACGCAATCGGTTCGAAAATCCGGCTGGTGACTGACAGTGGTCAGCAGCAGACTCGTTTTGTCAGTACCGCGGGAAGCTACATCTCCGCCAGCGACAAGCGCGTGCATTTCGGGCTGGGATCTTCGCAGAGAATTCGACTGATCGAGATCACCTGGCCGAGCGGAATTGTGCAACGTCTGGAATCAGTTTCCGCCGATCAGATACTCCAGTTGAAAGAGCCCTCTCGCGAGCTTGCCAACGATTTGTGATCGGAGCGGCACTAGGGTTCTGTGTAGCTCAACCCGACTTTGAAGCGCGACCGGTTTTTTCTCACATACTCGTGGCTCAGCGCCGGCTCACCGTCACACTCGATGGCAATCACGGTGGCGGGTTCGTCGGGGGCAGTCGTTGGAAGGCCGGTAATCCGCAATGACAAATCGTCCTGCGTGAAGGTCAAAGGTTTGTCGCCAACCAGAAGCCGCACGGACTTCACCTTGGTCCTCCACCCACCAAATGAGATTACCGAAGGCGGCCGATAGAACGTAAGCCACTGCTCGGCGGGCGTATCCCCGGGCCAGTTGGTAACGTGCGCATACGCCGTCTTTCCACGCTGTGTGAAGTTGGCATAGACGTGCCACTCGAAATCGTTGCGCTCGGTCCCATAGATCGCAGCGCCGTTCTTTGAAGTCCACTGCCCGACGGCCTGCAGAATTTCTATCGACTGTTGCGGTATCGAACCGTCGGGCTTGGGACCGATATTCAGCAGATAGTTGCCGCCGCCGCGTGCGCAGGTGATGAGATTGTTGACGATGGTCTTCGGCGTCTTCCAATTATCGTCGGCTTTGTGGTATCCCCAACTGTCATTGAGGGTCATACAGGTTTCCCATGCGCGTCCCTTGTCAGCCGCGCGGATCTCCTGCTCGGGCGTCGAAAAATCTCCCGGCAATCCGTTGCGGTTGTTCACAATGATGTCCGGCTGAAGCTGGAACACCATGTCGTTCATTTTTTGAGACTCCCATTGCTCGGGCGTCAACGGCCAATCTACGTCATACCAGAGCACGTCGATCTTCCCGTAGTTGGTCATGAGTTCACGAATCAGCCCGTGCGTGTAAGCCACAAACCGCTGGCGTGCTGCTTCGTCGGTCGCGCACCGCGCTCCATCCGGATGATGCCAGTCCATCAGCGAGTAGTAGAAGCCGACGCGCAATCCTTCTGCCCGAGCCGCGTCGACGAATTCGCGTACCAGATCGCGTCCCGCTGCTTGCTTGGGCGCGCAGTAGTCGGTGAGCTTCGTGTCGAAATTACAGAAGCCTTCATGATGCTTCGTCGTCATCACCATGTACTTCTGTCCCGCTTGCCTGGCCAATCTCGCCCAGTTGCGGGCGGCGTTCGGTTTTGGGATGAAGTGCTTCGCCAGAATTTCGTATTGCGGGATGGGTACGCCCTCCACTTCCATCGCCCATTCATGACGGCCTATCAAGCTATAAAGTCCCCAGTGGATAAACATGCCGAATTTTGCTTCCTGCCACCATTGGATGCGACGCTCATGTTCGGGAGGAGGTCCCGCCTGTTGGGCGGATTTCTTTGCCGCATCCTCCTGCGCGAAAGCCAGGGGCGCCGCCGTCGCCAATCCTGCGGTTGCGATCAACTTCAAATAATCCCGTCTTGATGTTCCTCGGTTCACGATCGTCGCCTCTCAGCCGTGCCTTGCGATTTGTGTAATCCGAACTGCACGAAAATGGATTTTACTCCGGCATGTCAAACCAGCCGGAATTTCGGTGAGCTCCGGCGACTGATAGCAAGAGATGGCGTCATTGCACCCCTGCGCCTACGCGCGGAATCCGCGTTTGCATTTGCGTGGTACAGTACGAGACCTATGCGCGCAGAGCAGAATGCGGTCGCTGTACGCGGGCTGCTCAAAGAGAATGTTGCCCAGCGCCTTCGTGAGGAGATTCTCGCTGCAAGGATTTCTCCTGGAGAAAAAATCGTTGAAGGCAAATGGGCGCGTGAATACGGCGTCGCGCAGATCTCGGTGCGCGAAGCGCTGAACATCCTTGCGACGCAAGGCTTCGTGACCAAAGGGCACGGCCGCAGCGCCCGCGTGCTGAACCTCGAGAGAGCAGACATTATTCACATTTATCAGGTGCGAGGAGTGCTGGAGGGACTGGCGGCACGGCTAATCACTGAAGACAAACTCCCCGTGGACGACGTGGAAGCGGCGTTCCATGAAATTCAGCGTTCTGTCGGAACCGGTGATCTGCGCCAGGTGATCGAGAGTGTACAGCGGTTTCACATGCTCATGGTGGAGAAGCCGCGGAACTCCGTCCTGCGGGAGCACGGACGACGCCTCCTGGTGCCGCTTTACGCATTTACGCTGATGAAGGCCCTGGTGAAGAAGCTCGACGCCGGCCCGTGGGAAAGACAACTTCGACTGCATAGCCTCATTGTTGACGTGCTGCAACAGGGCAACCCTCACCTCGCTGAGGAGACTTTGATTCATGTTACGAATTCATTTCTCCATGCGGCATTGGAAGTCTGGGCACTGTAGAGCGTTTGCTTAAGCACGAAACCCTGAGGGCGCTATGCCATTCGCAATCTGGACAGGACTGGCTGCGGTTGTACTTGCGGGCGTACTGCAAGGACTTTTCGCCGTGCCGATGAAATATGCACCGCGCTGGAACTACGAAAACATATGGCTGATTTTCAGTCTGATGGGAATGGTCGTCCTGCCTTGGATGCTCACAACCGCGACCGTCCCACATTTCGTTGAAGCGTATTCACTTACTCCGATGCCTGTGCTCGTTCTTATCGCGGGCTTTGGACTGTGCTGGGGATTTGGATCCGCTCTGGCCGGCTTAGGAATGAATCTTCTCGGGATCGGTCTCGGAATGGCGATCATCCTGGGACTGAGCGCGTCATTAGGATCACTGATCCCATTAATCATTCTCAGTCCTCAACAGTTGCACACCTCTCAAGGCCGCACTTACCTTGTTGGAACTGTGATTATGCTGGCGGGAATCGCATTTTGTGCGCGCGCTGGAATGCTGAGAGACGCAGCCCGGAACTGTGGCGAATCTGCCCCTCACCGATCTTTTTTTGTCGGATTTATGGTCTGTTGCCTGTCGGGGCTGTTTTCGTCAGCGTTGAATTTTTCTTACGCATTCGGCGGAGATGCCTTGGATCGCGCACGCGCTCTTGGTGCAAGCCAGCTATGGAGCGCTGGGGTTGTGACCGCACTAGCTGTTTCCGGCGGCTTCATTTCAAACCTGGTTTATTGCGGCTATCTTTTGCGCAAGAACGGCACGCTGGGAAGGTTCACCGGCGATGGCGCAGGCACCGGGTGGGTTTGCGGTGCGCTCATGGGCCTGTTCTGGTTCGGAGGGCAAACGCTGTACGCAATCGGCATAACCTGGACCGGTCAACTGGGAGTCGTGATCGGCTGGCCTTTGCTCATGGGCATGATCATTGTGACGAGCAACGCAGCCGGGGTAATGACTGGTGAGTGGAACGGCGTTTCGGCTGTAACCAAACGTTTTCTCGCCTTCGGCATGCTGATTATCCTGACTGCGCTGGGAGTTCTGGCCATAGCGCAACGAAGTGCGTGAAGTACACCGCCGCTATCGGCGATATCCCAGTTCCGCTCCGCCGCTCACGGGAAGAATGCAGCCGGTAATGAACCGCGCCTTATCGGATAGGAGAAATGCAGCGGCGTCGGCGATCACGTCGCCGCGAGGGCAGTATCCCAGCAGGTGAATGTCGTCAAGATACTTGCGAATGCTCTCCGGATCTTTTTGCTCCCCACACCATTGCTCGAGCATCGGCGTCCACACACCTGCAGGGCAGATTGCATTCACGCGAATGGAGCATAGGGCATAATCTGCTGCCATCGCCTTGGTAAGCGAGATTATCGCCCCCTTGGTTGCGACATAGGCGGCGTGGTCCTGCTGCCCGATCAATCCGACCATGCTTGCCGTGTTAAGAATCGTTCCTTTGCTGGCACGCAGAGCTTCAAAAGCGTAACGCGTGGTCCAATAAACCGACTTCACGTTGTTCCGCTCGAGGTTGTCCCACTCTTCCTCGCTGGTTTCGTGGAGCGGTTTAGAGGGAGTGGCAATACCGGCATTGTTGTGCACAGCATCAATTCGGGAGAACTCTTTCAACACGGTTGCGATTGCCGATTTCACCGCGGTGCCGTCGGAGACATCCAACTCCAAAGCCAGACCCGGCGAATTCAGCTCAGCCGCCGTCCGCTGTGCACTCCTAAGATCTTTGTCGAGGATTGCAACTGTTGCGTTGTCGCGCGCGTATGCCAGGGCGCACTCGCGCCCGATGCCATCCCCGCCGCCGGTGACGATCACTACCTTCCCTTCGAGATTACCGGCCATGGAATTTTCCTCGATCAAATTGTCTGAAAAGCGAGTGCATTTTATAAGGTGCAAACGAAAATGGGTCGTGAATTGACGCGTAACTGCGAATGAGTGCTCAGGTAAGCGAGGAGTGATACTATATCGTCCCGTTTTTGCGTGGTCAATCGAGGTGTAAGCGCTTGAAGTCCGCTGAATTGAAGAAAGGGCTTTTGCACCATGCTGTCAGCTCTGAAAACTACAAATGCGACGGCCTAGGGAGAACAGTGCCCAATTTTGAGAATTGCCCACCGAACCAAGCCACCTTCCAGAGCAGCAGGCGAGACTTCATCAAAATCGCTGCCCTGGCCGGCTCATTGCCGCTGCTCATGCCGACCGCGTTCGCGTCAATCTTTTCTGACGAGCGCACAGCCTGGTATCGAAATGCGAAGTTCGGCATGTTTATTCATTGGGGACCGTACTCACTCGCCAGTGTCGAAGCCTCGTGGCCCATCATGACTCCAAAGCCGGGAGGCATCACCGAAGCGGAATATGTCGAATTGCCGAAGCGCTTTAATCCGCAAAAATTCGATGCACCCGCGTTCGTGGACTTAGCCCGCTCCGCGGGTCAGCAGTACATGGTATTCACCACCAAGCATCACGACGGCTTTTGCATGTTCGACAG
>Ga0209267_1001327_pt1 | contig 16855 bp, 11 predicted proteins | sample GraSoiAngelo_137_FD_185894 | JGI IMG/M metagenome (GOLD analysis project Ga0209267, IMG submission 185894) | Grasslands soil microbial communities from the Angelo Coastal Reserve, California, USA - 14_0929_09_30cm (SPAdes) (version 2) | ecosystem: Environmental > Terrestrial > Soil > Grasslands ... | reverse complement strand
CCTACGCCGCTGCCATCTTCCTCACACTCGGTGCGCTGCTCTCCTGCTTCATTTGGAACATCTACTTCATGAAGAAGCCGCTCGTCGGCGACCCGGTCAGTTTCGCCGGTTTCTTCCGCGCCCCGGCCTTCGCTCACGCCCTGGGCCTCCTCGGCGGATTCATTTGGGGCACGGGAATGGTATTCAATCTTGTCGCCGCCAATTTCACAGGCGTAGCGATTTCCTACGCCATCGGACAGTCTGCGCCCATGGTCGCAGCGCTCTGGGGCGTGCTTGCCTGGAAGGAATTTAAAGGCGCAGGCAGCAAGGCGAAGATTTACCTGTCTCTCATGTTCGTCTCTTACTGCCTGGCAATCCTTCTGGTGGCGCGGGCCAACGAGTAACAAGCTTCCAGACGGACACCTTGGGCTTCTTAATGTGGAATCGCTTCTGTTTACACTCCCGAATCGCCGGAACCTGAATGCTTGTCTCAGGCGCAGTCCTGTTCTATTTTGCGCTATCCTAAGGAGTCGCACCTGCGCGGATACTCGTATACCGAATACGCGCCATCCAGCCTTATTTCGGAAGTTGCTTCAGCATCTCTTGGGCCCGCTCGTGACCAGGATGGTGTTTGAGAAGATCAAGAAGAATGCTGCGAGCCTTGTCCGACGCGCCTTCTAGCGCATAGACTCTGGCAAGATTCAAATACGACTGGTCGAAGCCCGGGGCAACCCGAATGCACTCTTGAAAACTTGCTACCGCCTCGTCCCGGCGCTGCGTGAGCAGATAGAGCACGCCCAGATTGTTCAACGCCTCAGGATAGCCGGGGCGAAGCTTCAACGCTCGCTGCAGATATTCGTAGGCTTGCTGAGTGTCATTAAGTTGGGCAAACACCATGCCCAGGCTGTAGCTCGCGTCAGGATCTTCAGGCCCTATTGCAACCGCATGCTCCAGCACTTTGCGCGCTTCATCCCACTGCTTCTGCGCGCGATAAGCATTGCCCAAATTTTCCAACGCAACCAAATGATCGGGGCTGAGCTTGAGCGCTTGCTGAAAGTACGGAATCGCTTCCGTCGTCCGCCCTTCCCGCGTTAACAAGAGTCCGAGATTATTCCACGCATTCGGCAAAGTATCGGGATAACTCGCCTGAAGTTTGATCGCCTGCTCAAAGGCCTGGCGGGCGTCAGCAGTCTTCTCTTGCTTCAGGTAGACGCTCCCTAAACCATAGAGTGCCTCGGCGCTCGCCGGATCGTCGCGCAGCGCAGACCGGAACGACGCTTCGGCCTGATCAAAATATTCCCGCTGAAAAAAGACGGAACCATAAGAAAGATGATTGCGGCGAAACTCTGAACTCTCGATGACACCCGGAAACGGCAGAGCTTTTGCTATTCGCTCGGCCGCGGTTTGGGGAATGTTGCGGAAATCCGTTTCGACGTGCTCCGGGTTAACCGGCCCCTGATAAACCTTGACGATTTCCCCCTGGTTGTTAATCAAGAATGATGTTGGAAGGCCCAGGTCGCGATGCCGGTCAAACAAATATCGATAAAGAATGTTGTAGATGCCGGCCACGTCGTCCGATCCGAGAAGAATAGGGAATGAAAGATTCGGGTCGCGCGCCAGGGATTGCAAGTTTCCAGGGTCGGTAGAATCGTCAACGCTTACGGTGAGGAGTTGAAGCCCTTGAGCGGCCCATCGCCTATAAACCTGGTTGAAAACTTGCAATTCTTCCTGGTAATTCGCCGATTGCGTGCTCCAGAAATTTAGAAGCACTGGTTTGCCGCGAAGTGAGCTCAGGGGGCGAGTTCGTCCAGACAAGTCTGGAAGAGAACAATCCGGCGCTGGAAGAGGCGCCAGCAGCCAGGTTTCAACTGCGGTGGGAAGCGGCTGGGTTTCTTGCGGCTTCGAAGCTGAAAATTCAGCGCGCCCCATTTTGAAGGGCTCAACTCGAGATGGCTCGGTTCCCTCTTCCACCCAAATCCGATGATTGAGCGGGAGATCATGGAGCTTCTGAACCAGCCCGCTTGGCCAGCGGATCGTCGCGCGTACGGGGCCCTTGGCCTCTCCCAAGCCGAAGAATATTTCTTTGCTGTGCTGGGAAAGGAATCCTGAACCAGCCTGAAGCGTGCGAGTCTGGCGGCCAGATTCGGTTTGCAAGGTAACCACGGCGCCGATCGCGTCACGATTGCTCTTCACGCCACGCAAACGAAAAGAAATTGAGGGCGGCAGATCTTTCATTATGTTGCTCAACAGCCGCAACTGCGGGCCGTTGCGATTTTTTAGCAATACCTCCAGCCGGCCATCGTGATCGAAATCGGCGAGCGCAAATGCCCTACCATCCTCCATAAAGTCCAGGCCCACGGCGCCGGATACGTCAGAAAATGTGCCGTCACGGTTATTTGCGTAAAACACATTGCGCTCAAACCCACTCCAAGTGCCGTCGGCGCGGATCAGTTCGTTAATAGCGTTCCATCCCTGTTCGTAGTCGTGCGAAGGCTTGGCTTCGTTGGGCGAATTGGCAACCACCTGGCGCCAGAAAAAACTATTGAGGTCTTCGCGCGCAGCACCAGAGACCATTCCATTGGTGATGTAAAGATCGGAAAAACCATCGTGATCAAAATCCCAGGCATCGCACGACCACGACCAGCGGCCCATCCCAACGCCAGCGGGGCCACTTGCATCGTGGAAAGAACCGTCGCCGTTATTCCGGAAAAGAGAGTTCCCAATCGCGTGCTTGCGATACATTGCGCGCACTTTTTCCGGTGCGGCCTTCTGGAAAATTTGCTGGGTTGAAATGCGTTCGCCGGCAGCCGTCCACATATCGGCTACGTAGATATCGTCAGCGCCATCATTGTCGTAATCGAACCAGCAAACGCCCATTCCCGCGCCAACGTCTTCCACGCCCGCCTGCCCAGCGATATCCGTAAAGGTTCCGTCGCCATTGTTGCGGTATAAATTCTTGCGGCCGAAGTCGTTCACGACATAAAGGTCGGGCCAGCCGTCACGGTTGTAATCGTTCCAGCCGCAGCAAAAACTGTAGCGGTTGTTGTTTTTGTAGAGACCCGTTCGCGCCGTGACATCGCTGAATGTTCCATCGCGATTGTTTTGCATCATGAAGTTGGGCGGACCATTCTCGGCATCGTAATAAGGAGAGGGATATTTGTACTGGTCCGTGCCCTGGTAATACACATACAGGCAAAAGTAGACATCCAGCCAGCCGTCGCGGTCGTAATCGGCAACAGCCGCACCGGTAAACGTCCCCTGAGGAGCGCTGGCAAACTTAAATGCTTCAGGCTTCTGGCGGAATTTGCCGCCGCCTTCATTCAGAAATAAAAGAGGCCCGTTCGTACGCACGACGATCAAGTCCTGGCGACCGTCATTGTCGATGTCGGCGAAAAGCGCGCAGGCCGTGTTTTCGATGATCCCGACTTCGGATGCCTCCGTGATGTCTTCGAACGTTCCGTCTCCTCGATTGCGATAAAGACGATTAGGCAGACCGGCCGGCTGGCACAGATAAACATCATCGAAACCGTCATTGTCGATGTCGCCTACCGAAACACCATTGTGACCGTAGATATCAATGCCGCAAGCGCCATCCAAAAACGTTCGCCAGTAGTCAGTACCGCGAAGCAATTGGGAAGAGTAGGAGGAATTGCTGCCGAATGCGTGCGCAGTGACGTCAACGAAAATCGGTCTGGCTGATCGGCTCTGGGTCTCATCTAAGGCTTCCCAGTTTCTGAGCCGAAATTCACCAGATGATGACCGCTGCCACGCAAGTTCCCATTGCCCGACACGTTGCTCGCGGTAGAAGTCCTTACCAGAGCTTACTAACTCATAGCGAACGCGAGCGCGCAGGCCGCCGGAGAACGCATCGATACTCGTCACCTGGAATTCCGCGGTCACAATCTCAGAAAACCCACTTAACGCAGACCGCAAGCCCTGTAGGAATGCATCCCGTCCGAGAGCAGGCTGGCGCGCAAATTTATTTTGATGGATTTCCAACACCGGACCAGAACGCACCAGTCGCGATTCAGCAGGCTGAAGCGACGATCCGACGAAATCCGGCGTGAGCACTCGCTCGACCGCCTGGATGTCCTGAGGAGACCGCAGCAAGCCTGCGCTCCACTGCGCGAGAATCGCTGCAATCTGCTCGGCATGTTTTTCCGTGATGAAAACATCAAGGCCCGCTTCCGTCTTGAGCAAAGTGGCTTCGAGCGGCAGCTTGGCTCGATAGTGAGGATGCAGATGGAACTCGCTCTCTAACGCGAGTGCATTTCGAGAATCAAAAGCAAAGGCGAGGTCGCGTAGGCTTGCCGGAAGTAGGCTCGCCGAAGCTCCCTGGCAGCAGCGAATGAGAAAGTTGCGCCGGGTCAGGCTTCGCCAGACAGATTTCTCCCGCGGACTCAGAGAGTTCGCCCCCAGGTATTCACGTAGGGGATCAAAATTATCAGCCGAGTCGGAGCCGGTCAAGGCCGGCAGAGCGTGTGCATGGTCGACCAAGGCAGAAATGAAGACGACCGAGGATCATGTTGTCGAGCCGAGATCCAAGCCGTATCGTGCCGCTTCCTTCGCCGGTGAGCCGACCTTATGACTTGCTGTGCTTTGTACTTTACGGCGCTCAAAATCAAACGCTTCCGGAGACGCCGCCCTTGGCCGCTCCTCGCATCACAGTCGTCGGCAGTTACGCGACCGGGCTGACCATGAAGGTCCAGCGTCTGCCTAGCACCGAAGCTGACTTTCGTGATGTTCTTAGCGGCTGGTTGTTCTGGGCCTTTGCCCAACACCGTTCCGCTTCCGCCAGCGCGGTCTTCGCCGCCCGTATCGCATCATCTACTCCATCTTCCAGAGATTCAATCTGGAATGGAAAACCCGCACCCTCTCCGTATTTAACCCAAGTCGCTTGACATTACCCTCTTCCAGTGGTCATTGTCTTTTGACGCCGAGCGGCGTATATTTGTATCTGGAAGCTGTTGTGTAGTACCAGGATTGGCGAAACACACCAGTGGGCGCAAGCCCACTTTTTAGTTTCAGCCGGTTTCATAACCCAAGGCATATTGTAAGTTACTGGTTACATGGCATTTGAGGCCGAGCGGGTGCGCGAGATTGCGGAGCGCGTCGCTGCCTCCAGCGGGTTGGAGGTGGTGGAAGTGGAGCTGCGCGGTGGAGGCAAGGCGCGCATGCTGCGAATTGTAATTGATAAGCCGGCAGGAGTTACACACGAGGACTGCGCGAACCTAAGCCGGGAAGTGGGGACGATTTTGGATGTTGAGGACGCGGTCCCTGGCGGTTCTTACACGCTGGAGGTTTCCTCTCCGGGGCTGGATCGAAAGCTGGTTCGCCCGGCGGATTACGAGCGCTTTACCGGGAGCCGGGTAAAGTTGACGACGCGCAATCCGGTAAATGGAAATCGTTTTTTTGAAGGGAAGCTGGAGAGCTTTCAGCAAGGCCGTTTAACCCTCGACATGAGCACGGCACGCAAGAAGTTTCGCAGTGATGGTGAGCAGCGGCTGGAGATTGACCTGGCGAATGTAGAGAAGGCCAATCTGGTACCGGAAATTTAAAAACAGACCTCAGGCGTCGGACCTCAGACCTAAGCAAGACAGTATCGAGATCTGAAGCCTGACATCTGAAGTCTGAGGTCGGAATTATCTATGGCAAGCGAGCTTTACAACACTATTGACGCCCTGAGTAAAGAGAAGGGCATTGATCCGCAGATCGTAGTGAGCGCGGTGGAAGACGCTATTGTTGTCGCTACACGCAAATACTATAAGACGCAAGAAAACCTGCGCGCTGAGCTGGACAAGGAGACAGGCAAGATCAACGCATTTGCGGTGAAGTCGATTGTCGAGTCGCCCGAGCAGGTGGAGGACCCGCAACTGCAAGTCACAGTGGATGATGCCCGCAAGGTTGACCCGGGCGCGGAGATCGGCGGCGAGCTGAAAATTCCCAAAGTGACTGAAGGAATTTTGGGGCGCATCGCTGCACAGCTCGCGAAGCAGGTGATCTTTCAGAAAGTGCGCGAAGCCGAGCGCGATACGGTTTACAACGAGTACATCGGGCGTGTCGGCGAGATTGTGAACGCCACGGTGAAGCGCATTGAAGGTCCAGATGTAATTCTTGACATCGGCAAGGCCGAAGCGCGCATGCCGCGCAAAGAGCAGTCGCGGCTGGAGTCGTTTGCGATGGGTGAGCGCGTGCGCGTAGTTATCGCACGGGTGGAGAAAGCCTCGAAGGGACCGGCTGTCGTGGTTTCGCGCGCAGCGCCGGAGCTGGTTCAGCATCTGTTCCAGACCGAGGTTCCTGAGATTTATGACGGAACTGTAGTGATTCGGGCGATTGCGCGCGAGGCAGGCGAACGAACGAAGATCGCGGTCATGTCCAAGGACAAAGACGTGGACGCGGTCGGCGCTTGCGTCGGGATGAAGGGCATGCGCGTGCAATCGATCATCCGCGAACTGCGCGGCGAAAAGATCGACATCATTGAGTATCACGAGGATCCAGTGACGTTCGCCGAAAAGGCGTTACAGCCGGCCAAAGTGAGCCGTGTCACGGTTCTTGAGTCGGCTGAAAAGCATTTAGAAGTAGTAGTGGATGACAGCCAGCTCTCGCTTGCAATCGGCAAGAAGGGACAGAATGTACGTCTGGCGGCGAAGCTGCTCGGCTGGAAGATCGACATCAAGAGCGAAGAAGAGAAGCGCCAGGAAGTGGAGGAGCAGATGTCCGCGCTGGTGGGCGCGACGGCAACTCCGCTGGAGAATGTGCCGGGACTGGGCGAGGGGTTGGTTGAAAAACTGAGTGCTGCTGGCGTGACCACTGTGGAAGCGCTGGCGGATATGACACCGGAGCAGCTTGAGGCCATCGAGGGAATTGGCCCTAAGACAGTGGAAAAAATCAGCCTGGCGGTAAATAATTACTTTTCAGCATTGGAAGCAGGGGAAGCGGCCGCAGGCGCGGAAGCGGGTGCCGCTGAGACTCCTTTAGAAGAAGGTGCCGTTGCGGTTCCTGCAGAAGGAGCTTCGTCCGAGGCTTCCGCAGAAGCTCAGCCAGTTCCGGCAGACGAAGCGGCAGCGGACTCCGCTGAAGCTGTGGAATTGCCATCAGAAGAAGAGCCGGCAGATATTGCTGCGGAGACTGAAAAATCCGGAGAGGAGCAAACTCCCTCCGAGGAAGAACAACAGAAGTAAACTCGCGCTGGAGCGCGCAACTGAAACTGACGCCGTGAGGTTGCTATGAAGACTTAGCGGGACAGTCCGGAGGAAATAGAGGGCGGATGAGCAAGATTCGAATCAACGATCTGGCTAGAGAACTGGAAGTCAAGAGCAAAACAATTCTCGATGTGCTTCCAGAGATCGGAGTTACAGAGAAGAAGACGCATTCCAGTTCTCTCGAAGAGCACGAAGCGGAAAAGCTGCGCGCGCATTTACGGGGCGGGAGTGAAGCTTCGGTAACCAGCAAGCCTGCGCGTCCGAGCCGCGATGGCGACGAGATCAAGACCAAGATCGATCTTTCTCATATCTCCAAGCCGGGCGACGTGCTGAAGGCAATCATCAGCAAACAGCAACCTGCGCCAACTGCTCCTGGACGCCCCACTCCTCCGCCGGCTCCGGTTGAGACAAAACCCGCAGCTCCGGTCTCACCAGCAGCAAAAGCTCCAGCACCACCGGCCCCAGCGGCGGTTCCGTCGAAATTGGTAGTACCCGCGACGGGCCCAAGGCCGACATTTACAGTGCCTGCGCCGCCCAGCGCACCGCAGGTTCCGGCTGCTTCAACCAGTGCTCCGCCGCGACCGGCCGCGCCGCCTGCACCTCCGGCCGCGCCGATAGCGGCAGGACCGCCACAGCCGCAAGCTCCGGCTGCAAGCAGGCCGACCGCACCTACTCGGCCACAAGCGCCTCCTCCCCGAATGATTGTTCCGCAGACAGGACCACGTCCGGTTTACAAGGCTCCGATTCGTCCAGCAGCTTCATCCGGCGCTGCCGCAAGACCTGCGCCAGGACGTCCAGTGCCCGGGCAACCGATCTTCCAACGCCCTCGGCCAGGCGCTCCATCTCAGCGACCGTCATTACGGCCCGGAGAGCGGCGGCCGATGCATCCCACGCGGCAATCACCTGCGGGTGCGCGTCCACTTGGAGTCGGGCCAGGCCTACCGCCGCCCGGTCCCGCGCGTCCAGGCAGCCGCCCAGGAGCGCCTTCGCGCCGGCCGGGACAGCGCTACATTCCGCGCGGGGTAAAAGAAGGCCCGATGAAGGGCTTCGTACCGCCGCCGCGGCTTACAGTTTCGAACGAACCGTTGCCGATTACTCGAAGCATCACCATCACCGAGGGCATCAGCGTCAAGGATCTGGCCGAGAAGCTGGGGATCCGCGCGAAGGATTTAATTGCGCGGCTGCTCATGCGCGGCGTATTTGCCACCATCAATCAAACGCTCGACGCTGAGCTTGCCAGCGAGATGGCGCGATTCTTCGGAGCAGACACCAACGTGATCAGCTTCGAAGAGCAGGCACAGAAAGATGTTGTCGATTCCGCGACCGGCGAAGAAGGCGCGGCGGCGGAAGGCGTGCCTCGTCCGCCAGTGGTTACTATCATGGGCCACGTCGATCATGGCAAAACCACGCTGCTGGATGCGATCCGCTCTACCAATGTTGCAGGAGGCGAAGCGGGCGGAATTACGCAGCATATCGGCGCATATAAAGTGACGATACTGGATAATCAATCGCCTGCTTACGGGCGCCAGATCGTGTTCCTGGACACGCCCGGCCACGAGGCATTCACCCGCATGCGTTCCCGAGGCGCGAAGGCCACTGATATCGTCGTGCTGGTGGTCGCCGCGGATGACGGAGTGATGCCCCAGACGCTGGAGGCCATCGACCATGCGCACGCCGCTGAGGTTCCAATTATCGTCGCGGTAAACAAAATCGACAAACCAGATGCTCTGCCGGACCGGGTTAAGAAGCAGCTCGCCGATCGCGGGCTGATGCCGGAAGACTGGGGCGGGACGACCGTATTCGTCGATGTATCCGCGAAGCAGAAAACAAATCTTAATCTGCTGATGGAAATGATCTGCCTGGTTGCGGATCTGCAAGAGCTCAAGGCCAATCCCGATCGTCCGGCAACCGGCGTGGTGCTCGAAGCCAAGTTGGACCGGGGACGCGGGCCGGTTGCTACCGTACTGGTGCAGAACGGGACGTTGCGCACTAGCGACAACTTCGTAGTCGGCAATGTGTATGGAAAAGTTCGCGCCATGTTTGATGATCGCGGAGCGCAACTCGAAGAAGCGCCGCCTTCGACTCCAGTGGAAATCCTCGGTATGGAAGGGCTGCCGCAGGCAGGCGATCAGTTTGTAGTCGTTGCCGATCGGGATAAAGCGCGGGGCATTTCGGATTATCGTGAGCAGAAAGCGCGTGAAGCAACCCTGGCCAAGAGTTCCCGCGTATCGCTCGAAGGCCTGGCCGAGCAATTGAAGACCGCCGGCACAAAAGAACTCAACATTATTTTGAAGGGCGATGTGCAGGGTTCGGTTGAGGTGCTGAGCGATCTGCTAGCGAAGCTTTCTAATGACAAAGTCCGGCTGAAGGTGCTGCGCACGGGCGTGGGCGCGATCACGGAAAGCGATGTCTTGCTGGCTTCGGCCTCGAACGCGATCATTATCGGGTTTAGTGTGCGTCCGGAGCGTAAGGCGCAGGAACTGGCGGAGCAGGAGAAAGTTGATATCCGGTTGCACTCGATCATTTACGAATTGCAGGATGAGATCAAGCGCGCCATGACTGGCCTGCTCGAACCGACGATCAAAGAAACGTATCAGGGCCGTGCCGAGGTGCTGGAGACTTTCCGTATCCCGAAAGTCGGGACAGTGGCCGGCTGCCGCGTAAGCGATGGCCTGATCAAACGCGATTCCGAGGTTCGGCTGCTGCGAGATAACGTTGTTGTCTTCAAGGGCAAAGTTGGCTCACTGCGGCGCTTCAAAGACGACACCAGCGAAGTGCGCAACGGCATGGAGTGTGGCATTTCCATCGCCAATTATGGCGACGTGAAAGTCGGCGACGTCATCGAGGCTTTTGTGACTGAGCGCATCGCAGCGGAAGTAATTGCTTAGAGCTGTCGCTATCAGCTGTCAGTTATCAGCCAGGAGCGATCCGGATTTCTCCTCGATTGTGGGGAAGCTATTCCTTGCGGCGTGTGGATAGCTGAAAGCTGACGGCTGAGAGCTGACAGCTAAAAATGATTGCTTTTCTCACCCTCGAACTGCGTATTGAACATGCGCAGTCTCTCAAAGATAAGCGGCAGGTGGTGCGCAGTCTGAAAGACCGGCTGCGCGCGCATTTTAATGTTGCTGTCGCTGAGCTGGATTCAAACGGGCTGTGGAATCGCGCAACTCTCGGCGTGGTTAGCGTCTCCGATTCACGGGATTATCTCGATGGATTGATGAAGAACGTCGAGCGGCATGCTTTGCGAATTGCGAATAACGGCGGAGCCGAGGTGGCAGACTCATTCGTGGAATTTCTGTGACATGTCGGGGCAGGTGTCCTCACCTGCCCAGCCGAGCGAAGCTCGGCTACAACCCACCATGTAATGAACCTACTTTGGTGAACCCAGACGTCTCATTTTTCTGATATTCTCATCCGTTTTAGTCAGGGGAACGGTCGTGGAGCGGCGCGGGCAGAAATATCATCGCGAGCGTTTGGGAGAGGCCCTGCGCGAGGAGATTGAGACCATTGTCGAGGGTGAGCTCGGCGATCCGCGGATCGGGTTGGTAAGCGTGAGCCAGGTCGCACTGGCAGAAGATGCCCGCTCGGCGCAGGTTTTCGTCGCTGTGGAGGGTGATGAAGACGAGACGCTGCGCACCATGCAGGGACTGATGGCTGCGGTTGGATTCATCCGGCGTGAAGTGGGAGAGCGGCTGCAATTGCGGCATCCGCCGGAATTATTTTTTCACTTGGATCGCTCGGAGCAGTACGGGGCGAGAATTGACGAACTGCTGAAGCGTGCCAGAAAGGTAAAGTAGCTGAAAGTTGCTGGTTGTATGTTGCGAGAAGTTCTCAAACACATCGAGCAGCGCGAGCGCTTTCTTCTGACGTCGCATGCGCGTCCGGATGGCGATGCGGTTGGTTCGGCTCTGGCCTGCTGCCAGATTCTGCACTCGATGGGCAAAGAGGCGGATGTTGTGCTGCGCGACGGCGTGCCACGTGTGTATCGGCCGTTGCCGTTCGCGGACAGAGTTGTTCAAAGCGATCGGGTAAACGGGGAGTACGAAGCCGCCATCATCTTGGAATGCGACAGCATTCAGCGCACACGCCTTGAAGGGCTGGAAGAGCGCTTTCTGATTAACATCGATCATCACCTTAGCGGACGGCCTTTCGCTCACGTCAATTGGATCGACCCGCAAGCGGTTGCGACGGCAGAGATGGTGTACCGGCTGGCGAGGGAAGCGGGAGTGAGAATTTCACCCGAGATTGCGACCTGCCTGTACACCGCCGTGCTGACCGACACGGGTTCGTTCATGTTTCAGGGCACTAACGAGCACACGTTCGGACTGGCCAGAGAATTGGTGCTTGCGGGCGCTGATCCAGTGCGTTGCGCGCGCAATATATATTTCGGGCATTCGACAGCGAAAATGCGCCTCTTGGGCGCAGCCCTCTCCAATCTGCACCGCGAGGGACCGCTCGCCTTAATCTCGGTGACGCAGGAGCAAATGGAACTCTGCGGCGCGAGGGAAGAGGATTGCGAAGGCCTGGTGAACTACGCTCTTGCCATTCAGGATGTGGAAGTAGCCGCTTTTTTCCGTGAGCTTCCGGATGGGCGCTTACGCCTAAGCCTGCGCAGCAAAGGACAATGGAATGTCGCGGCGGTGGCTGAACACTTTGGCGGCGGCGGGCATCAGTGCGCCAGCGGGTGCTCTCTCGATGGACCACTCCCGACGGCAACCGCCAGAGTTTTAGCCGAGCTTCGCATCACACCTTCCGTACAATAGTTTTCTATGGACATCGCACTAGCGCGGCAGTTCGCGTCGTTTGTGGGCGCGCTGCTGATTCTCATCGCCTATGCCGGTCATCAATTGAGATGGATTGACGCCCGCAGCGCGGGGTACAACATTTTGAACGCGATTGGGTCCGCCATCCTCGGCTACATTGCTTGCTATCCTTTCCAGATCGGGTTCGTGGTGCTGGAAGCGGACAGTGATTAGCGTATATCCGCTGCTGCGGCCGAGGCCGGAATGAGAATTGTGCGTCTCGTGTTTACCCCTTCCATCGACAATTGCAAACCGGCAATAACGAATGACTGAGCGCTCACGCCTGCTTACCGATTGGCTGCTGCTTGCCGGATTCTGTGGGTTTTTATTTTTCTTCGGGCTCGCGCATTTTGGATTGGTGGGCGCCGACGAGCCACGCTATGCGCAGATTGCCCGGGAGATGCTCGTCCGCCACGATTGGATCACACCCACGCTTGATGGCAGGCCGTGGCTGGAGAAGCCTGCTCTCTATTACTGGCAGGCTATGCTCGCATACCACATTTTTGGAGTGAGCGATTCGGCGGCGCGCCTGCCATCGGCGATTGATGCCACGTTGATGATTTTTGCGGTTTACTACTTTTTGCGCCGGTTACGTCCTGGGTTCGAGCTGGACGGCGCATTGATGACGGCGTCGCTGGCGGGAGTGATTGGATTTGCGCGCGCAGCCTCTATGGATATGCCGCTCAGCGCGGCGTTTACGATCGCGCTGCTCGCCTGGTTCGCCTGGTATGAGAGCGGGAGCAAGCGTTTCCTCACGCTGTTCTATGCTTTCTTAGGATTAGGGATGCTCGCCAAAGGCCCGGTCGCGCCGGTTCTGGCGGCGATCATCATCGTGGTGTTTGTGCTGTCAATTCGGAGTACTGCCCTTCTCGCACGGACACTTTGGCTTCCGGGCATCACATTGTTCTGTGCGGTGGCTGTGCCCTGGTACGTCGCGGTGCAAATGAGGAATCCAGAATTCTTCCGCGTGTTCATCCTGGAGCACAATCTGGCGCGGTTCAGGACAAATCTGTATCACCATACCGAGCCGCTCTGGTATTTCGTGCCCGTTCTGCTGCTTGCCTTAATTCCGTGGACGATGTTTGTGGTTGCCGCGGCGATGGAAGTGGCCCGCGCGTGGTGGCAACGTCGTGCCATATCTAGCACCGAGTCGCTGAACATATTCCTTGTGATCTGGATCCTCATCCCTGTGATTTTCTTTTCGATGTCTCAATCGAAATTGCCAGGGTACATCTTGCCCGCGCTTCCGGCGGGGGCGTTGTTGGTAGCGGAGTACGCGCGAACGCGTATTGCAGAAAATGCGCGCTCCGACATTCTCCTCACAAGTCTACATTCCATTGTTGCGTCGCTGCCGCTTGCTCTGGCGATGATGCTGCCGTTCATTCTGTTTCAGCACCGCATTCCATGGAACCGCTGGGCCGCAGTTTCGTTTGCGTTTGCTGCGGTTCTGGCGATTGGGATTGCATTGACGCTTCGCGCGCCAGCTGGCTTACGCATGCTGCGATTGGTTACGCTGGTTCCGGTGGTGTTGGCCGTTGCCGCAATTCTGCGGCTCGGCGCGCCGTCGCTGGATGCGACTCTTTCGGCGCGTCCGCTGGCCGAGCAGATAACCAAAGCTGACAACCGGCGGCTGCCTTTGGCTGTGCTGCTCACGTCACGCGAGACGGAATATGGTTTGCAGTTTTATCGCAACCAGACCATAGCGCGCTATGAGTTGGGGCAGGTGCCCTCGGGCGAACACCTCGTTGTGGCACCAGAGGGATTGCGAAGAGGCGTCGAGAAGCGAGCGGCTGGGCGTCGCGTGACGTACTTAGGAAGCTTCGCTGCGCAAGGATTGGATTACTACTGGGTGGGTACAGCAGTCAGCAGCGGCAGTCGTTGATGTGAGTCTTCCTTTTTTTGGCATTTAGATTAGTGGTCGTCCTCCAACTTCAGATGTAGTAGTTTGAACTCGCTCTGACGGACAATACCGACCAGTCGCCGGGCACGGAGCAGATTGTCGGCCCGTCGCTCGCCAACAGCGCATCATCATCGAATTTGGCTCACATTTCAGTGGTGGCTCGTCTAACCCGAATGGGGCCTTGCATCCAGGAGCGAACTTTCCACAGTTCCCGCGCGTACCTTACTTCATCAGGCCGCTTGCTTCGTACCAGCCTCAAGATCGTCGTCTTAACCGCTTTGACGCCACTCATCGCACGAGCAGCCAGCGACGCACAAATACCCCGCATCAGCACACCTCCTCGACTGGAAGACTTTGAGGACATGAAGCCGCACGGTGCGGCAACCGAGCTTCGCAAGATCAGCGGCTTCACCCAGCAGCAACCGTCTGATGGAAAACCTGCCACGCAGCCCACGGACGTCTACATCGGTTACGATGCGACACGGCTTTACGTTGTCTGGGTGTGTTGGGACTCCAAACCGCACGCTGTCCGTGCTCACCTTTCCAGGCGCGAAGCCGTTACTCCACCCGACGACGACTACGTCGAACTCATTATCGACACCTTCCATGACCAGCGCCATGGGTTCTTATTCGACGTGAACCCAATGGGCACGCAGGCGGATGCGCTTTGGACTGAGGGTAGTGGCGCCGATTATTCATTCGACACGGTTTGGGATTCGCGCGCCCGACTAACGCCCAAGGGGTTCATCATCTGGATGGCGATTCCCTTCCGCAGTCTTCGTTTCCATCCCAGCAACGGTGAACTCTGGGGTGCGACTTTCATGCGCTACATCGCCCACAACGACGAGGTCGACTACTGGCCATATGTGTCGAGCCGCATCTCCGGTGTCCTTAACCAGGAAGGCACTATTAGCGGTCTGCAGGACATCTCTCCCAGCCACAACATGCAGTTCATTCCCTACGCTTCGTTCCGCAACTTCCGCGCCGTCGATACGCGCGACCCCTCCCAGCCGCGCTTTAATCAGATAGATGCGCGGGGTAAGGCCGGTCTCGACTCTAAGTTCGTCTTTCACGACAGCCTGGTACTCGATACGACCATAAATCCTGATTTCGCCCAAGTCGAATCCGACGAGCCGCAAAACACAATTAATCAGCGATTCGAAGTCTTCTTTCCGGAGAAGCGCCCTTTCTTTCTCGAGAACGCAAACTTCTTTGGGGACACCAATATTGGAGTGTATCGCCTCTCACAGTTGCTGTTTACAAGAAGGATCGCGGACCCGACCTTCGGCGCCCGTCTCACGGGAAAGCAGGGCCCGTGGAACCTTGGTTTTTTCTTTGCTGACGACCGCTCTCCCGGTCTGGTGGTCCCCGACTTCAGCCCGCTCGCGAGAAAGCGCGCATACTTCGCCGTAGGTCGGGTAAGCCACGATTTCGGAGAACAAAATAGCATTGGCCTGATCTACACCGATCGCGAATTTGCGGGGTTCTTCAACCGCGTAGGTGGAATCGACGCCAATTTCCGTCTCAACAAGAACTGGACTTCCTGGTTCCGCACGGTGGTGAGTTCAACCGCAAGTCCGCCTTCCGAATCTGGGTCAATTCCTGCGCAGCCAGGCTCAACATCCTTTGCCAGTCCTGGCCACCAGTTCGGACGAAATACAGAAGCCGTCCTGAACAACATCGGACGCCGGTTTTCCTACGAGCTCATGTTTCAGGACATCACAGCAAACTTCCACACCGAGACTGGATTCGTGCCGCGCACGGATATCCGCAACGCCAGTCAGTATTTTCATTTTTATTGGCGTCCGGAAGGCAGGCATCTTGTTTTCTTCGGACCTGAGGCCAACACCATCAATCTGTGGGATCACAACGGGGTTGCCGTCCAGCAGGTCTATAACTTCGATTGGGTCTTCGATTTCAAGCCGAACCTCATCATGGCCCCCATCGTTGGGTATGAAACCGACACCTTGCGGCCCAACGACTTCAGTGGGCTTCCGGATAATCACAAATATGTTCAACATCTTGTCGGATTCGTTCTGAAAGGCAGCCCCCTCAGCAAGCTCACCTTCAACACCAAGGTAATTCGTGATGGAACCGTGCTGATCGATGTGCCCACTGGGCAATTCCCAATTACGGGCGACGAGACGGCGATCACGCAAACCATGAGCCTGAAACCGACCCGTCACCTGCAAATTGACAACACTTACATCCTCGACCGCGTGCTCAACGGCGCTGTCCATCATGCTGCATTCAACAACCACATCATTCGCTCCAAGTGGAATTACCAGTTCACGCCAGCACTGTCACTTCGCTTCATCACGCAGTACAACGGGCTGCTGGCGAATCCTGCGCGGAGCTCATTGACCACGACAAGGAACCTGAATTTCGATTTTCTCATCACTTACCTGCCCCATCCTGGAACGGCAGTTTACGTAGGCTACAACAGCAACCTCGAAAACCTTGTTCCCGGGCTCTGCGAGCAGCTGCCGGGTTCTACGGCATGTATTCCAAACGGCCCGGCGCTGGTCCGCAGCAACGGTTTTATTAATGATGGCCGCCAGTTTTTCGTGAAAATAAGTTATCTGTTCCGGCGTTAACCCACCTTACCGCGTCCACCGATAATCGATCTGGCATCCCCCGCGATTCGCCCTAACCATCGTCTGAAGTGTGCCAAATCCGTCTCCTCTCGTGCCTGCTTCGTTTAGGTCAAACGTGAACGAAATGCTCAAGACAGAAACCGGCATTACCAGCGAACCCGATCCTCAGGATCTTCCACCACGACCACCTCATATTTATCCAACATCGGCATCAGGATGTTCTCCAGTTCGCGTTTCCAAAGCTCGCATTCGTAGAACTTTGCCTTCATCGGCTCACGCGACGCAACATCAGGAAAGCCGCGCATAAAGAAGAAGGTGTCAGGATCTTCGATGGAAAGAAATGGACCTAATATTTTCATCCCGATTTCCGTGTGC
>Ga0209267_1001323_pt1 | contig 16906 bp, 15 predicted proteins | sample GraSoiAngelo_137_FD_185894 | JGI IMG/M metagenome (GOLD analysis project Ga0209267, IMG submission 185894) | Grasslands soil microbial communities from the Angelo Coastal Reserve, California, USA - 14_0929_09_30cm (SPAdes) (version 2) | ecosystem: Environmental > Terrestrial > Soil > Grasslands ... | reverse complement strand
AGCTACGCACTTTTGAAACTCTTTGTGAGGCAGATGCTCGATCAATTGAGAAAAGACAGTTTGGCCAAGGTTCATGGCCCATTGTCGCTCCGCGACGAAATGCCTCAAAAATGGTCATTTTCCATCCAATCAAATTCAAATCGTTCCCGAATCCAATTGCTGTAAGCTCTTCATGGACAATAGATTGCCGGTGGGGACCCAACTTTTCCCCGGACACTAGTGATGTTGGACCTGAATTCTATTGATCGCACCGGCTCCGGTCTCCTAATCGGTCTTGAGATTGTTGCTTGCATGGCTTCGATAACCGGCCCGAGCCCACGATTGGAGTCCCTGGTACAGCCCCAGCTCAACTCCTCGAGCAGCGTCCGAATTCATCGTCCGCAGCGAGTATCTTCCCTCGTGTGAAGAACACCTATTGAGGAAGCGCCGATTTTCTCACGGAGTCGTGGCCACATCGCACTACAAGTCAACCATCGAGCACTATCCAAGCGGGAGCGTGGTCGCTCGCGTTCTCCTCACCGCGAACCCATCGGTCTACCGCCCCGTGCACGAGTCGATCGCACACTGTTGGAGAGAGAAGGAAATGATCCAGCCGCATCCCCTTGTCTAAAGGCCAACGATTACGCTCGTAGTCCCAGAACGTCCAGAGCGGCCCCTCGGGTTGCAGTTTGCGCAGAGCGTCCGTCCAGCCCTGGGCTAGCAGCCGAGCATACGCCTGGCGACTCTGAGGTTGAATCAATGCGTTGTCATCGAGGGATCGCGTTGGATAGATGTCCTGCACAGTCGGTACGACGTTGTAATCGCCGGCAAAGACGACAGGCACCCCGGCCTTCATGAGTTCCGCGCCGTGCTCGATTAAACGTTCGAACCAGGCCAATTTGTAATCGAACTTCGGACCGGGTTGAGGATTCCCGTTCGGCAGGTAGATGGAAGTGATCAGCACACCATTTACCGCCGCCTCTATATAGCGTGCCTGGCGATCCTGAGGATTCCCAGGCAAGCTGGATCGCGTTAGCACCGGATCGCACTCCCGCGCCAGGATTGCTACGCCGTTCCAGGAACGTTCGCCTAGCCAGACTCCCCGATAGCCGAGGTCACGAAGGGCACTTGCCGGAAATGCTCGCTGCTCTACCTTGAGCTCCTGGAGGCAAACGACGTCGGGCTGCGCCCTTGCGAGCCACGCTGTGAGATTATGCAGACGCTTGTTGATGTTGTTGATGTTGAACGTGGCGATCTTCAATGATCCAGCCTCACGCGAAAAGAGCATTCTGTCCTGACCCGAGTGTCACACTGCAAGTACTTCGTTTGCGAAGGACGCGTTTTGAGGAAGAAGTAGGCATCGCCGAAGAATGTAGTTTGATCGAACCTCAACCCGCTCACCGGCCCGATGGGATCAGTACCGGAGAACGCCCATAGCAGCTGGGATGCCGAACAAAACGAGACCGAGCCACTTCCACGACATCAAAGTGGATCGCTTGGGGATCGCCATTCGCCCCGAACGTGAGGGACGCGAATGGCAAGTCCACGCGTTGCGTGCTGTCCGGCGCTCTATTTCCTGAGTGCTTTGGTGTCGCGGCCACCCTGGTGCAGCACCAAGTACGTGACTTGGCCCTTCTCGTTCTTGAAGAACTCAATTTCTGTGTCGACAACTTTTGGAAAAACCATCAGCTCCGAATCAGCAAAAATCGGCACGTTAGTTGGTTCGTAGCCAGACGCTCTATCCAAATGAGTTTAGCACCTGCTTACGCTGCACCCTCAATTTCTGATTCGACGAAGCAGGACTTTCGGCCGACGTTGTTGACGGGTAGATCCGGTTCAACTTCTGCATGCCGTCGTCGGTAGACGCTCTACACAATCTTTAGTAGAATACCTACACAATGGATCGAGAGCTGCCGTCCCGTGTAGAGCTGCTGCAAGGCACGCTCGACCTCCTCATTCTGCGCACGTTGCTTGCAGGACCCAGCCATGGCCACGCCATCGCCAAACATATTCGGCGGACCTCGGAAGACCTGCTCCAAGTCGAGACCGGTTCCCTGTACCCCGCCCTCCATCGGCTGGAGGCGAAAGGCTGGATCGCAGCTTCTTGGAAGCTATCCGACAGGGGCAAGCGCGCCCGGTATTATCACCTCACACCTCTCGGGCGGAAACAGCTCGCCAGCGAACAATCGAAATGGCGGGCGTTCTCGCGCGCTGTTGGATTGATCCTGAACCCGGTTGATCAGGAGGGACCATGAATGCTTTTTTTCGCAGGTTGCGTTGGCTGGCACAGCGCAGCCGCAAGGAAGCGGAACTCCGCGAGGAACTCCAGTTCCACCTGGATGAAGAAGCGGAACTGCATCAAGCAGAAGGCTTAGCGGAAGAACAGGCCCGATGGGCGGCGCGCCGCGAGTTGGGCAACCTTACGCTGTTGCAAGAGGACACTCGCGCGACGTGGGGATGGACGATCCTGGAGCAACTCCGCCAAGACCTGCGCTACGCCTTCCGGACCATGGCCGCTAACCGATTGTTTACTTCGCTGGCGATCACTTCGCTGGCGCTGGGAATTGGAGCCAACACGGCGATCTACAGCTTCATGGATTCGATCCTGCTGCGCTCGCTGCCGGTGTCCGATCCCGAGTCGCTGGTCGTCCTGAACTGGTATGCCAAAACCAGGGAAGGCGACTCCGTCATGAAGGCCATGAGCGGAACCACCTATGACGAACCCAACTCGGGAGTCACGGCGGGTATCTTTCCCTTCCCGGCGTTCGAACTTTTCCAGAAGAACGACTCCGTCTTTTCTATCGTGTTCGCGCATTACCCATCCTGGCAAATGAGGAGGTTGAACGTAAGTATCAAAGGACAAGTTGACGTTGCAGCTGGCTGGACCGTCTCGGGCGATTATTTTCGTGGACTCGGCGTGGCCCCAGTTGCCGGACGGCTGATCATTTCTGACGACGACCGGGCGGGAGCTTCGGCAGTGGCCGTCGTCAGCTACGGGTTCAGTCAAAAGCGCTTTGGGGGAGCGGCCAACGCCGTGGGCCAATCGATTCTAATCGACAACCTGTCCTTCACCCTGATTGGGGTTACTCCCCCGGAATTCTTTGGCGTCGATCCCGCGTCGCCGCCAGACGTCTATCTTCCGATGCACACCAATGAGTTGCTGGGAGCCAGCAATCAGTTTGGCTTTCGAGCTGAGAATTACCTGGCTCGAAACTATTATTGGGTTCATGTCATGGGCCGATTGCGTCCGGGAGTGACTCTCGCTCAAGCGCAGGCCGCGCTCGCTCCTGCGTTTCAGCAATGGGTGGCGGGCACAGCCACGAATGATCAGGAGAGGGCCAATCTTCCCCAGCTCGTCGTCAAAAAAGGCGCGGGTGGGCTGGATAGTCTACGCCGCCGATATTCGAAGCCACTCTATGTGCTGCTAACTTTGGTTGGATTGATTCTGGCTCTGGCGTGCGCCAATGTCGCCAATCTGCTCCTGGTGCGGGCCGCGGCAAGAAGGCGAGAAATGGCGCTACGGCTCAGCTTGGGAGCGGGCCGGCTTCGCATCGTGCGGCAACTGCTGACCGAAAGCGTTCTGCTGGCGTTGCTGAGTGGGGCTCTGGGAGTACTGTTCGCGATCTGGGGGATTCGCTTCCTCACCTTACTGCTGGCAAATGGCCGCGCGAATTTCACGCTGCACGCGGAGTTGAACTGGGACGTGCTGGGTGCGGCGGCCGCACTTTCGCTTCTGACAGGCGTTCTATTCGGCCTGGCTCCGGCGCTGGAGTCCACACGCGTGGACGTCATGCCGGCCCTAAAGGAATCACGAGCGGGCCAGCCGGCCGCACGGCATACTGTTTGGCGCATCAGCCTGAGCCAGATACTGGTAATGAGTCAGATCGCTATCTCGCTGCTGCTGCTGGTTGCGGCCGGTCTCTTTGTGCGTACATTAGCAAATCTAGAGTCGGTTGAACTGGGCTTCAATCGCGAGAACGTGCTCTTATTCCAGGTGGACGCGCGCAAAGCCGGACACAAAGATCCGGAGATTGCCGCCTTTTACGCCGATCTACGCAAACGTCTCAGCGCGATCCCGGGCGTGCGCGACGCGAGCCTTTCGGAGGATTCCCTCATCGAAGCCGGAACGGGACTGCCCCTCGGCCTGGCAGGTGCTCCACCCAATCCTGCCAACCGTATTTTGAACATCGGGCCGGCCTTCTTCAGAACCATGCAGATTCCGATTCTGGCCGGCCGTGATATCGAAGAACGCGACGGGCCAGGCTCGCCAGCCGTTGCGGTGATCAATGAGGCATTTGCCAAAGCCAATTTCGGCAATCGAAATCCGCTCGGGCAGCACCTGATTCTGCGCGAACCTGGAGAAGGAGACCGTCTCGCGCGCGACATGGAGATTGTCGGGGTCTGCCGGAACGCCCGCTACGGGGGCCTGACGAGGGACATACCGCCCGTGGCATATCTCGCGTATAGCCAAGGCTACCCGCGGCCGGATCAGATGGTGTACGCGCTACGCACATCGGGTGACCCGCTTCTTTATATAAACTCCGTACGCGAAATCATTCACCAGGCGGACGCGCGCGTGCCAGTGTCCGAGGTGAGAACCCAGGCCGCGGAGATCGACCACACGATCAACCAGGAGATCACGTTTGCCGAATTGTGCAGTGGTTTTGCAATTCTGACTCTGGTGATCGCTTGCGTCGGTCTCTACGGCACCGTTTCTTATAACGTCGCACGCCGCACGGGAGAGATCGGCATCCGGATGGCTCTGGGGGCACAACGAGGCCGCATCGTTCAGATGGTTTTGCGTGAAGTCTTGGGGCTGGCGGCAGTGGGGCTTACGATTGGCATGGCTGCGGCTCTGGGTACATCGAAATTCGTCGAATCTTTTCTGTATGGAATGAAATCCAACGATCCACTTGCACTCCTGGGAGCAGTGGCAATTCTGCTCGGCGCCATTATCCTGGGGGGTTACGCTCCCGCGCGGAAGGCGTCTCGAATCGATCCCATGGCCGCGCTACGACACGAGTGACTTGCAACTTCTTTCGGCTCTTCGCCGACCGCAATGCCGAGCGTTGAATTTGCTCGACAAAGCGTTGTGAGGAACAGATCCTGCCTTGTCGCTAGGCACTTACCGATGATACCGCGTGAGTATTGATTGTTCCGGTCGGATAACGGGCAAGCCAGAGTAATTCACGTGCCTTCTATGAGTTGACCGGTATGAGTCAAGTGTGCTTTCGTCTTTTTTCTCTTTTTCTTCCTGCGGATTCCTTCCGTTCGAGCCGGGCCGCGTCTGTCGCCATCCTTCCATCCGCACTCTTAGTTGAGCGATTTTTGCTCGGTGCATGGTGGGCGTTCCCAATTCAGTAGGTGCTGCTACCTGGTAGACTCGTAGACGTGTGGAAACCGCCAAAACCTCATGGATGGTTTCGGAACTGCCCGGAACGCTGTTCATGGCGCTGGATTCGCCCGAATAGCATGGAGAAACCATTGTGAAACGATTCCTGCTTGCGGCTATTTTTGCAGCGCTACTTGGGAGGTCGTCAACGCCCGAGTATGCGATCCAAGCGATACGCTACGCCAGCTCTCCGGGCGTACCCGTGTCTGAGCTTGTCGTGGGCGGCCCCAAGGATGAGAAAGTCGACATCGCCATGGTGGTTTGGCTAATCCGGGGCGGGGGCCACGCGATTCTTTTCGACAGCGGTTTTCATCGCGACACTTTTCTCAAGTATTTTCCAATGGTGAACTATCTGCGGCCCGACGAGGCCGTGAAAACCGCCGGAGTGCAGCCTGAGGCAATCACGGACATCGTCATCAGCCATGCGCATTGGGATCACATGGGCGGGATTGATCTTTTCCCGAAAGCAGACGTGTGGATTCAGAAGGAGGAATATCGCTACTACACGATGGAGGCATGGCAGCCCGGCGGGCAACACGGCGGTATCGATCCGGAGGACGTCAAGCAACTATTGCAATTGAATACTGAGGGACGCATACATCTGGTCGATGGCGATAATGTCGAAATCTTTCCTGGTATTCGCTCTCACACCGGCTCACGGCACACCTATGCTTCGCAATATCTCCAAGTGGATGGCAATCCGCCCTTCGTGCTGGCCTCGGACAATTGTTATCTCTATCTCAACCTGTCGTCTCACTTGGCCAGCGCTACGTTCAGTGAAGCCGATCATGCGGCCAACATCGCCGCACAGTCCCGCATGATTGATCTTGCCGGGTCGCCGGATCGCGTGGTGCCCGGCCACGATGCTCTTCAATTCCAGAAGTTTCCCGCCCAAGGACGCGTGGCCAAAATTAAATAAGCAGTATTCAAGCGCCTCATATGGCGCTACATGGCGATGATCATCAGCCAAACCGCCGCAGAGCACAAAACCACGATCGAGGCTACAAGAGTTTAACAGCGCGTCGCTCGCCGGTCTTCATTCCTAATTCACGATCATCGTGGGCATGAAACAAACCATTCGAATTAATTTCAGTGCGGGGATGCGTGGAAACTTGGGAGGCAGGGATAGAGAGGCGCTTAGAACGAATCACAAGCGCCCCTCAATGCAAATCAATTCGTTGAGTACCTCAGGGATCACCTCCTTCTCGACAAGTGCGTCGATCCGATACAAAACCATTTTTATCACGATAACTCCTTGTATGTCTAGGGCCAGTGATTTCCCACAACCGGAGCCGAGTGCTTTCCCCGATTCGTGGTGATTCCGTCGGGCAGCCACTAGTGACCTCGATTTTGTTCTAGAAGTAGAGCTTCAGCGCCAGTTGCATTATCCGAGGATCGCGGGTGCTGATGACGCGTCCGAAGCTGCCCGACTGCCTGGTCAGTCGTATCCCGTCGAAGTTGGTGTGGTTGAAGATGTTAAATGCTTCCGCGCGGAATTGCAGGCTCGTGTGCTCACGAATCTTTGTGTTCTTGAAAAGCGAAATATCCCAGCGTTGAAGTCCCGGACCGCGAATCGCGCCACGCCTCGCATTCCCAGGAGGTCCCGCGGCATTCGGCGGATTGACAAACGCCGCGGTATTGAACCACTGCGCAAAAGAGTGTAGGGCGCCGACGTTGGGATTGCTAATTTCATTGGGCCGTCTGCCTGCGAAGCTGTTGGCATCCAGGACGCCCAGTCCCGCAGGATCAATCGCGCGCCCGCCCGTCACCGTCAGGGGCAGGCCGGTGTAAGCATAAACGATGCCCGATACTTCCCAACCGCCGAAAGCGTGCCCGGTGAAACCAGACTGGCTCCTATAGAAAGGAAATTCGTAGATGTAACTCAGGTTGAACACTTGCCGGCGGTCGAACTGACTCTCTCCCCGCTCGGCAGCGAGGTCGTATGTGTTTTGCGGCGTGCGAAAATCACTCTGGGCATTCGTAATTCCATGAGAGTAGGTGTAGTTCATGGAAATCAGCGAGCTTCCGGTGAAGTGCTTCTGCATGGTGACCTGCAGAGCGTGGTAATTGGAGTCAAACCTCGAGGAAAAGACGTTGATGGCGTCGTAGCCGAGGAACGGTCGGACTCTGTTCAGCAATTGCGTGGTTCCGCCAGTGATTGGTGCCGAGATGCCAGCCGCCACGTAGGCCAGGGGCTTCGGTTCATTTATATCAATAACACCAACCAGGTGGGTGCCTTCGTTTCCGAAGTAGCCGGCGTCCACAAACCATTTGTGCCAGACTTCACGTTGTACGTCCAAGCTCCATTCCTGGACGTAGGGTTGCCTCCAATCGGACTGTTGTACGGTGAGCGCAGGCGGAGAGAGATTCACGTCCACAACCACGCTGCCCGGATTGTTTAGCACGGTGTTGCTGATCGTAATGTTCTGCGCGAACGGCGGATTGCTGAACTCCCCGTTTTCCTGCGTCCCAACGCTTGGTGAATCATAGAAGATTCCAAAACCGGCTCTTATGGAGGTCTTGCCGGTTTTGAAAGGATCCCAGGCAAGGCCAATTCGAGGGGCAAAATCTTTGGTATCGTGCCGGGCAGCCGCGCTTCCGAATGGCGAATTGACGCCGCCGATAATAACCCCGTTGAGCGCCGTGCCGGTGTTGGGAACCAGAAGGCCAGCAGAATCAATCTGAGGCGCCTTCACCATGTCATAGAGAGACGAATCGAAACCTGTGGCGTGGCCGTTTTCGTCAGTTGGCTGATTGAACCGCGAATAACGAACACCCAATGTCATCGTTAAGTTCGGCTTAACGCGGTAGGTGTCTTGGCCAAAAATCTCCCATTGCTTTTGACGAATCTCGGCGCGGAAATCAACATTGGTCTGGGCGAACGAAGTCGCCGTTCCAAGTAGGAAATTGGCCCATTCTTGATCGAGCGTTGCGTTTCCAGAGGGATCCGTATCGTCAAAACTAAATGTTCCCTCGTTTCCTCCACCGGCATTTTCCGACTTTTGATAGGCGTTGAATTGAAACCCCATTCGGAAGGTGTGTTTCCCATGACTGTAAGAGATATTGTCAAACATGTTGTGATTGCGATTGAAGTCGCGGTAGGAGCCGAAGCCGAATAGACCTTCAGAATCGTTGAATGACAGATTAGGAACGCGCGGCACCTGCGCTGCGAAAGGCAGCTTGATCGCAGTGATAACGTCGGGCGAGTTCTTCGATGCGCCGAGCCCAGAGGGATCGCTGGTCACCCCGCCGTAGGAATAGTTGTATCCGGCCTCGTTGACCAGAGAAGGAGTAAACGTTGACGTCGCCCGAATCGTGAATTGCCGTCCGGGCGAATTCGTGCTGGTGGTGGCGACCCCCGGAAGGGCTGAACCGGTAAAGAGACCGCCGGGCTCAATTGTGGGAATGGTGTCGTTTTCAAAGCGCCCCATCAGTGCGAATTTCGCGCTGAAGATGTGGTCAATCTTCAGGATTTCCTGGTGGAGGTTGAAGGTATTGCGCGCCACGAAGGGCGAATCAACTCCGGTTCCATCAGCATTTTCTACGGCTGGGAGCTTCAGTTTGGAGTAGATGTCTTTGATATAGGCTGCGGCCCCCGGATTGAATTGCCCGGGCAAAATCTGGGTTCCTGTCTGCGAACAGGATGTGTTCAAACAAACGGGCTGCCGAAAGGTTCCGTTTAGATTGGCCTGGGAAGGCAGAGTCGGATCAAACGTGGAGTAGGTAAGAACCCGCCGCACTTCTTCCGAGAAAAAGAAGAATGTTTTTTTCTTGTCGGAGTTGTACACATTGGGAATAAAAATCGGACCACCAAACGTGCCACCAAAATCGTTGTATCGGAGCGGGGGCCGCGTGATGCGGTTCTGGTTATTGAAAAACGAGTTCGCATTCAGGACGTCATTGCGGAAAAACTCGTAAACGCCGCCGTGAAAAGCACCCGTGCCGGAACGAGTGATGACATTGATTTGTCCGCTCGAGCTGCGGCCGTACTCCGCGTCATACTGTCCGCGAACCACGCGGAACTCTTCGATCGAGTCAACGCTTGGATAACTCAGCAGCGTCAGGTTCGCGCCGCGATCAACGTTATCCGCGCCATCCACCGACCAGTTGTTCTGCGTTGGCCGCCCGCCGTTCACCGAGAAATTGATCTGGTTTGACAAACCTGTCGGGCTCGAAACGCCTACGTACAATTGATCGGATGCTAGACCCGTAGAAACACCTGGTGTCAATGCCACAAGCTGTTCGTAGTTCCTGGTGTTGATCGCCAATTCACGAATTTCGGTGCCCGTAATCAGGCCGGAAGCAGTTGCCGTTTGCAGCTCGACCGGTGATGCATCTGCTAAAACCGTGGCGGTCTCCGTCAGCGCACCCGGCTCGAGCGTGAAGTTCAGCGTCAATTTGTCGTTGACGTTAAGAGTTACTCCGCGGCGTTCGGCTTTTTTGAATCCCTTGGTTTCTGCAACAAATGTATAGTGTCCGATCGGCAGAAACTGCACCACGAAATCACCGTTCTCATTCGTCATCACCACTCGAATCACGGCATCATTCTTGTCTGCATTCTCTACCGTCACCGTTGCTCCTGAAACAATCGCCCCGGACATATCCACCACGCTTCCAAATACCGATCCGGTGATTTCCTGCGCCCCTACGGCTCCACACAGCCCGGCGCTCAGCCCCGCGATCAACCACCAACCAAATATTCGCTGCATCACCCACCCCCCTAAACTTAACTGACGATTTCAAGATGCCTGGTCAGACGATTCACGACCTTGCAGCGGTCCCCCCGATACGTCGACTCCACAAACTCGATAGGCTGCCCGGTGTGCAAATAGGCCGTGCGCGTGAACCGAAATACGGGCGACCTCCGGCGAACGCGCAGTAGCTTGGCTTCCGCCCCCGTAGCGACCGATGCCTCGGCCACTTCGTCGGCCATGTGGACCTGCAATCCATAGTGCTCCGCCAGCTCCCGGTACAACGAGCCGCTGGGCTCGAATCTTTCCAGCAATTCCGGGCAGAGCCTCGCCGGTAAGTTTGCAGCCTCGATACACAACGGAGCGGAATCCGCGATCCGCACGCGCCGCAAAAAAATCACTTCTTCGGCGGGACCCAGGTGCAGCGCTTCCGCCACCTCTTCATCAGGATGAATGCGCTTGAAGGCCAAAACCTTAGATCGCGGCCGCGACCCTCGATCCTTCATCTCTTCGCTGAAGGAAAGCAGCTGCCGGAAATTCTTCTCCAGCTTCATCCTTGAAACGAAGGTGCCCTTCCCGCGCTGGCTGTACGCCAGCCCCCGGCTACACAAAGACTTGAGAGCTTGCCGCGCGGTCATCCTGCTTACGCGCAGCCGTGCGGAAATTTCCTGCTCCGAGGGGACCAGCTCGCCCGGTTTCAGTTCGCCCGAGCGGATCTGTTCGCTCAGTCGCTGCTGGATCTGGAAGTAGAGGGGCACCACGCTTTGCCGGTCGAGGACCACTGCGGCCACCTGTGCCTCCCGTACAGTTGTATGGACGACTGGACATATATCTGTCTCAGAGCCCTCTGTCAACCGGAAATCCCATTTTGATGCGAAGGGCGATTTCTTAAAACTCCGGCAAAGCGGCGGACCGTACATTTCGGGCGACGTGAGCTGATCACAAAAATGGAATGTGAAGAGATGGTTCAGGTTGAATGAAGGGTGCAATTGAATTTTGCGTCCACCGGTATCATCGGAAACATCCCTCAAGATCTCCACGACTGAGATTTTGACACCATCGCTTGCCGCCAGTACAGCTTCGTCCGGCGATGGGCACGAGGCATCTGTGCTCCGGGATGCTGAATCACCTGATAGCGCTCCGTTAGCGGACGGATTGTCGCTCGAAAGCTAATTTAAAATGGCAGACGTTGACGACGGCTGGAGTTTCCTGGTGTTTGCGAGTTATGCTGATCGGTGGCCGCAGAGCGGCAATGGCCGCCGCTATGAGGAGTAACGATGATTACACGACGTGCGTTTCTCGATGGACTTGCGGGGGGTGCGGCAGGGCTGGCCGTGGGAACGACGGCAAAGAGTTATGGCCAGATCCTTGGTTCCAACGATCGCCTCAACTTTGCTGTGATCGGGCTGAATGGGCGCGGGTACGCTCATCTCTCGGCGCTCAAGGCGAACCGGAGCGCTGCTCGCATCTCGCATGTGTGCGATGTGGACAACAACATTCTAAGAAAGTTCGCTGACGCCGTGCAGCGCGAGACGGGCGAGTCCCCTGCGATGGACAAAGACTTTCGCGCAATTCTCGAGCAGAAGGATGTGGACGCCATCACGATTGCCACTCCCGACCATTGGCATGCGCCGATGGCCATCGCTGGGTTGCAGGCGGGCAAGCACGTCTACGTGGAAAAGCCATGCAGCCACAATCCTGCTGAGGGACAGATGCTGGTGCAGGCGCAGCGGAAATACGGAAAGCTTGTGCAGATGGGCACGCAGCAGCGCTCTTCGCCACACAGCATAGAGATCGTCGAAAAGATTCAAGGGGGCATTATAGGTAGGCCCTACCTCGCGAAAGCCTGGTACAGCAATGTGAGGAAGTCTATCGGCACAGGCAAAGAAACGCCCGTGCCGACGCAACTGGATTGGGACTTATGGCAGGGCCCGGCGCCACGCCGTCCCTATAGGGACAACGTGCATCCGTACAACTGGCACTGGTTTAGAAACTACGGCACTGGCGAAACGCTCAATAATGGAACGCACGAGGTGGATGTGTGCCGCTGGGCGCTAGGCGTCGACTATCCGAAACGGGTCACTTCGTCAGGCGGCAGATACCAATACAAAGACGATTGGCAGTTTTACGACACGCTGGTGACCAGCTTCGAATACGAAGACAAGATGCTCACTTGGGAGGGCAAGAGCTGCCAGGGAATGAAGTTTTACGACCGTGACCGTGGCTCGGCAATCATGGGAACGACTGGCACCGTGGTTGTGGATCGCGATGGCTACGAGATCTACGGTCTCCAAGGGAATAAGGCAAGCGAGTTCAAGGCCGGCAGCACAACGTCGTCTTCGGACCTCCTCGGCGCCGATTCCATGACCGATGCTCACTTCGCGAACTTCATCGCGGGAATCCGGAAAGGCGAGAAACTTAACGCTCCGATCTCTGTGGGCAACATCGCGGTGACGATGCTACAACTTTCCAACATCGCGTGGGAAGTCAACCGGGAGTTGCATCTGGACACCAAAGACGGACGGATTCAGGACGACCCTGAAGCAATGAGGATGTGGGGGCGGGAATATGAGAAGGAGTGGGCACCGCATGTCTAAGATGCGGCAGTGCCCGCCAGGCGATGAGATGCAGATGAAAAACATCTTTTCGCGCCGCAATTTCGTCTGCTCCGGTGCACTGGTTGCGGCGGGGTGCGTTGCTTCGAAGGAAGTTTTCGCAGTGGCCGCGGAACGAGCACTGGTTGACGAAGGAACGGCGATTCGTCTGGGGGTGGCCAGCTACACGTTCCGTAATTTTAGCCGGCCGCAGATGATCGGCTTCCTGAAGCAACTCAACGTGTTGGCGTTGAATGCCAAGGACGTCAAAGATCATCTCCCCATAGATACCCAGGAGGAGCAGGCCGCGCTGGCAGATTATGCCGCGGCGGGCATCAAGCTTCACGCTGCCGGAACCATTTATTTCGCGAAAGATGAAGATGCGGACATCCGGAGCAAACTCGAATACTGCAAGCGGGCGGGGATTGGCGTGATTGTCGCGGGCGACCCGGCGCCGGAGACTCTGCCGCGGATTGAGAAGTTCGTAAAGGAGTACGACATCCGTATGGCGATCCACAATCACGGGCCGGAAGATAAATTGTGGCATTCGCCGCTGGATGTATTGAAGGCGGTGAAGAGCATGGATCCGCGCATCGGGTGCTGCATTGATGTCGGACATACCGCTCGTGCCGGCACGGACGTGGTTCAGGCGATCCACGAGGTGGGCGCGCGGGTGTTTAACCTACATATGAAGGACCTCACGAACTTCCAGAGCAAGGAGAGCCAGGTGGCGGTGGGAGAAGGCATCATGCCGGTGAAGAGGATTTTTGAAGCTCTTAGCGTCATAAAGTACAAGGGCTTCGTCGACCTGGAGTATGAAGTTCATCCCGACGATCCGATGCCGGGTGTTATCGGCAGCTTTGCTTATATGCGAGGCGTGCTGGCCGGCATGGGGTATGCGGCGCAAAGCTGAAGCAGTTGGTGGCCGACTCGGCAGGTGAAAAGCACCTGTTCGATGGGCATCCGTTTATGCTATCGGCCAGGGGGAATCCATTTCTCTGCGTTTACCAGGCTGGTGAAAGATGGTGTTCCCAGCAGTCCTGGTCCTTGGTCTGGCCGCCGCCGTTTCCTCTTGTGGTATCCGTAAGTGCAAAGAAATGCCTTACAGCTTAGGCTCTGGATGAGGACAGTGAAATCATGCCTCTGACTCGTTACCTGGTTATCCTCAGTCCCTTCGTGGCCACAACTCCTTCATTGTCCAATCCTGCCTGGCAAAGTCTTCCCAAATTTCCTGGTCTTGCGTCTGCTTGGCAAGCAAAGTCGTTGCGCGGCTCTTCCTCTTGGGAATCGAAGCTCAGCCAGTTGGCCTTTTCTTTTGACTTTCCCTTTTAGCTCTTTCTTACTTCTTCTCGACCTCGATCAAATTGTCGGCCGGATTTCGGTCAATCAGCTTGTTATACGGATCGATCCCGGCAAAGGTCGGTTTCTCATCCACGACCATCTCGAAGGTCCCGGTTTCCTGCGTGATCCACTCTTTGTGCAAATTCAGCCGCTTCAAATGCTCCTTCGTCCCGCTGAACACGCCAACATCAATCAAGTCATGAATGGTCATCGGAGTCTCGTTGCCCGAACCGTCTGCTTTCTTCTTCTGGGCGCTGACCTTCAGCGTGACCTTGAACTTTTTCTCAGGCGTCTCGACATAGGACCCCGTTACCGCCCGGTTGTCGTACAGCACGATGGACTCAAACATGTCCGTTATCACATACTGCAAATCCAGAGGTGTCTGCTCCCGCAGCGCAGCTACGAAACCGCGTGTATCCGGATACGGCCCTTTGGCATAGCGGTTCTTCTCCAGAAAATTCCGCAATGCCAGGTTTACTCTATCCTCCCCGATGTAGTCCGCTAGCGCGTACATCACCAGTGCCCCTTTCTGGTACCAAACGTAAGGCTCGCGCTGCACCAGCACCAGCGGAGGCTCGTGCCGAGTCTCACCGCCTCGACCCCGCAAGTATCGGTCAAGCTCATATCGCAAATCTTTGCGCAGCATGTCCTCGCCGTACTTTTTTTCCATCACCTTCAACGCCGAATATTCCGCGAGCGACTCGCTCATCATGTTCGAGCCCTGCGTCTGGCTTCCAATCAATTGGTGTCCCCACCACTGGTGCGCCAGTTCATGTGCCGTCACGAAGTAGAGCAAGTCGATGTCATCCGGTTTCTTCAGCCGTTCGATGAACCCGATGCCTTCCGCAAACGGAACCGTATTCGGGAACGACTGCGCAAATTGACGGTATCTCGGGTATTCCAGCACCCGAAATTGCTGAAATTGAAATGGACTGAAATTCTTTTCGTAGTAGTCCAGCCCGGTCTTCGAGGCATCCATCATTTTGTCGAGGTTGTACTCGTGCCCCGGTTGATAGTAGATTTCTAGCTTCACGTCTCTCCATTGGTCGCGTTTCACGCTGAAGCGTCCCGAAAGAAAGGAAAAAAAGTTATTGATTCGCGTGCTTCCCATGTCGTATTCGAAGTACCTTCGGCCGTTCACTGTCCAGTCCCGCTTCAAATAACCTGGTGCCATGGCGATCTGGTCCGCCGATGTGCTCACAATCGAGTGAAACGTGACCCATTCTGAATCCGAGGTGAAAAGATTGATGTTCGAGTAGTAAGGATCGCCGGGCGCCGCCATTTCCTCGAGCGGTGCGAGCTTCTCCTCGCGCCGCCGCACGGGATCATCGATTTCGTCACTCTGGTTGTAGCCCACGAAAGGAAAATAATCCCGGTCGAAAAACGTTCCGTTATATGCAAACTCGGGCCGCTCGTTTCCGTCCTTGAACCCCCGCGATGTATAGGCCACGCGAAAATTCATCCTCATAGACTCATTGGGCTCAAGAGGCTTGTCCAACTGATAGGTCGCGTAGAAGTACTCCTTGTCGCCCAAGGTCTGCCGGAACGGACGGTCGAAGTTGACGTCCTCTACCGATTCCCTGCTATCGGTCACATGAACTTCGTCAATTGGCTTATCCGTGTGATTTACCAGGGTGTAGTATCCCCTACCGGAAAAGGAGCGGCGCTCCGGATAGATATCCACCTCCGCGTCCACTGCCGTGACCTTTGGCTGGGCCAGCCGTTGATATTTCTTGTAGCGCCGCTCGTACTCCGCGGAGCGATGCCGGTTCTGTTCCGCCGTCCGAAATTTATTCACCACATGGGTGTTGTAGTAGAACACCCCGCCGCTCGTTCCCCCGAGCAGCAAAAACACTGTCGCCGTAGGGGTCAGTCTCGCCATCCGCGGCCAGGCGGCCTTCAGCCGGGATGCAAAGGATTGCTCAGTTCCTCGTCTCGCGAACGACACTGCAAAGACTCCGAGCAGCCCTCCCACCGAAATCCAGTACGAGATCGACCAGAACAAGCCCCTGACAAAATGTCCATACCCATTCATGTCCGAGTATGTGTACGGCGTAATCTCGCCATACAAATACAGCCGATTTTCGATTCCGTACTGATACAAAACCGGAATCAAGACAAAGAATCCAACCACGATGGCATGAGCCACAAATTTATTTCCCAAAACCGTCTGCAGAAACAGCGCAAGCAGAATCACCATCAGCATCTGAGGCAAGTAGATCAAGTAGATCTCTTTCGCATACTGCCCAAGCTCAAACCGGAAGTAACCCTCCATGGCCTGGGAGAGCAACCCGCAAACCAGAACCACTGATGCCAGCACCGTCTCCACCAGGGTCAGCGCAAGGAACTTGCTCACGAAATCGGCCCAATCGCGCAAAGGCAATGAGTCGTGAATCTGCTCGAAGCGTACGTCCCGTTCCCGCCACATCAGTTCGCCTGCGTATAGGGCCCCGATGATGACCAGGAAAAGCCCCGACTGCCCGGAGACCACCGCTACCATTAAATACGTGACCGGCCAGACCTCCACGCCATTGCTGCGTCCCGCAAAATGCCCGCTGATAAGGACAAACACGATCATGATCAGCGCGATGGCCCAGAACGGGACCTCGTGCACGATGTTGAAAAAGCGCAATCGCGTCATGGATAGCAACTGCTTCCAAGTCGTCGCGCTGCCAAACACCTGCGTCACGCGCGGCAATTCCACACCAAACCTTCGCGGCGGCCTCCCAGATTCCGCCGCTTCCTCTTCGCGCGCCTCCTTAGGAGCCGTAAATAAATAAAGGTATCAACTTATTTTTGCCTTCGGTTTGATGACGTAGTTCCACTCGCCGTGAAACTTGTTGCGTTCCAGGTTGAGGTGCTCCATTTGCGCTTTGCTTATCTCGCGTCCTGTCAGGTATTTGCGTCGA
>Ga0209267_1001321_pt1 | contig 16928 bp, 16 predicted proteins | sample GraSoiAngelo_137_FD_185894 | JGI IMG/M metagenome (GOLD analysis project Ga0209267, IMG submission 185894) | Grasslands soil microbial communities from the Angelo Coastal Reserve, California, USA - 14_0929_09_30cm (SPAdes) (version 2) | ecosystem: Environmental > Terrestrial > Soil > Grasslands ... | reverse complement strand
GTACGCCAACGGTCCGCGACACATCGGCCACGTGGTCGGTTTTGCCGTGCCCGCCGACGTGCTCGCCCGCTTCGAGCGCCTGCGCGGTTCCCGCGTCTTGATGGCGAGCGGGACCGACGAGCACGGCACGCCGATCACCTACGAGGCGGACAAGAAGGGAGTTGCGCCGCGCGACTTCGTGGACCGCAACAACGCGCTCATCGTCGAAGACCTCGTGCGGCTCGGCATGTCTTACGACATCTTCACGCGCACCACGACGGTCAACCACTACCGAGTGACCCAGGACCTGTTTCTCAAGCTGTACGAGAAGGGCTACCTGGTGAAGCAAACGCAGATGGGGGCCTTCGACCCCGCGACAGGCCGCACGCTGCCCGACCGCTACATCGAGGGCAAGTGCCCGATCTGCGGCTATCTCGAGGCGCGTGGCGACCAGTGCGACAACTGCGGCAACCAGCTCGATCCGATCGACCTGATCGACCCGCATCAGCGCGGCAGCGACACGCCGGTCGAATTCCACGAAACCGAGCATTTCTTCTTCGACCTGCCGGCGTTTGGAGAGCGGTTGGCCGAATGGATCCAGTCGCACGACAAGTGGCGCACCAACGTGCGCAAGTACTCGCTCGAGTTCGTTCGCAACCTGAAGCCCCGCGCGATCACCCGCGACCTCGACTGGGGAGTGCCCGTCCCGCTGCCCGGGTGGGAGGACAACACGAGCAAGAAGATCTACGTGTGGTTCGACGCGGTCATCGGCTACCTGTCCGCGTCGATCGAGTGGGCGGCCCAGCGCCACGAGCCCGATGCGTGGAAGGACTGGTGGGAGAACCCCGACAGCTGGCACTACTACGTGATGGGGAAGGACAACATCACATTCCACACCGTGCTCTGGCCAGCAATCCTCATGGGCGCCGGGGACCTTCACCTGCCCGACGACATCGTGGCCAGCGAGTTCCTGCACATGGAGGGCACCAAGCTCTCGACCAGTCGCGGCAACGTCATCTACGTCAAAGACGTGCTCGACCGCTATGACCCGGATGCCTTGCGCTACTACTTGATGATCGCCGGGCCCGAGAACCAGGACACCGACTTCACGTGGTCCGAGTTCGTGCGTCGCAACAACGACGAGCTCGTCGCGACATGGGGCAACCTCGTCCACCGCACTCTGGTGAACGCGCATCGCAACTTCGGCGCGGTGCCCGAGCCCGGCCCGCTGTCGGCCGCCGACGAAACCCTCCTCGGCGAAGTCGAAGAGGCGCTCGATTACGTCGGGCAGCAGCTCGGCGAGGCTCGTTTCCAGAACGCTTTGAAGCGAGCGATGGCGACCGCGGCGAAGGTCAACGTCTACCTCGGCACCGAGCAGCCCTGGCACACGATCAAGACGGATCGCACGCGAGCCGGCACGGTGCTGTACGTGGCGCTTCGCTGCGTCGACAACCTCAAGACGATGCTCACCCCGTTCCTCCCGTTCTCAGCGCAGCGCCTGCACGCCATGCTGGGCTACGACGACGTCATCGCGCCGCAGCCAGAGATCCGCCAGTTCGCCGAGGACGGCAGCTCGCACACCGTGATCACCGGCGAGTACGAGGCGGTCGACCGCTGGCGGCCTTCGCAGCTCGAAGCCGGGCGCAAGCTGCCCCCACCCGAGGCGCTCTTCAAGCGCCTCGACGACGTCGAGGAGGAGTAGCGACATCTTCGTCGACACTCACTTGCACCTCGAGGAGCTGGGCGACGCCACCAAGGTGGTGGAGCAGGCTGTCGCGGCGGGTGTGACCCGGCTCATCGGCGTCGGCGTCAATCTCGAGCAAAGCACGAACGCGGTCAGCCTCGGCCACGCGTACCAGGAGGTCTGGGCAGGTGTCGGGCATCATCCGCTCGAACCCTCAGAGCCGGATTTTCGCGCCCTGCGGCAGCTGGCCACCGACGAGATGGTCGTCGTGGTGGGGGAGATCGGACTCGACTTCGAGCACGTGGGCGGGCCGCACAACGAGCTCCAGATCGAGCGACTCAACGAGCTATTCGACATTGCGATCAACTTCGACCTTCCGGTCTCGGTCCACAACCGGGGCGCATCGCACGAGCTGCTCCAGGTGATATCCGGTCACAAGGGCATCCGAGGCGTCATGCACTACTTCGCGCTCGATTGGGATTGGGCGCAGCGATTCCTGGACGTCGGTTTCTACCTGTCGTTCGCAGGCCTGGTCACGCGGCCCAGCCGCGATGAGCTGCGTGAGGTCGTGAAGCGGTGCCCGGCGGACCGCCTGCTGCTCGAAACGGACTCCCCATACGGCAACTCGCAGAAGCGAATGGACGTGCCCAACCGACCCGCGTACCTCATCGACACGGCCGAGCTTGTCGCCGACTTGCGCGGTGTCAGCCTCGAGCAGCTCGCCGACCAGGAGCGGACGAACGCGACGACCCTCTTCCAGAAAATGAAGTGATCGACCCGGCGGACCCGCATCAGCTCGACAGCCTTTTGCGTCGCCACCGGATCACCCTCCAGCACCGCCTCGGCCAGAACTTCCTCGTCGACCGCGAGCTGCGCGACGCCATCGCGGAGGCGGCAGGCGTGGAGCCGGAGGATGAGGTGCTCGAAGTCGGCGCCGGCGCCGGCACTCTGACCATCGCGCTGGCAGCGCGCTGCAGAAGGGTGGTTGCGGTTGAGCTCGACCCGAGCCTGATGCCCGCGCTGCATGACGTTGTGGCCGGCTACGAAAACGTCGAGGTCGTGCAGGCCGACATTCTCCGCTTCGACGTTTCGCGGTCCTTTTCCGACGGCGGCGAGCTGGTCGCCGGCAACATCCCCTACAACCTGACGGGCGAGCTGATCCGCAAGCTGCTCGACCAACCACCAAGACCACGACGCCTGTCGCTCGTGGTCCAGAAAGAAGTCGCCGAACGCTGGACGGCAACGACTGGGGCGAGCCTCGCCACTGTGGCTGTCCAGGTATTCGCGGTCTCGCGGACTGTGATGACCATCCCGGCCTCGGCCTTCATTCCAGTGCCGAAGGTCGATTCCGCGCTCGTCATTCTCGACGTGCGTGAGAACCCCGCCGTGCAGGTGGACGACTTGAACCGGTTCTTTCGATTCGTCGAAGCCGTTTTTCAGTTCCGGCGCAAGCAGCTCGGCGGTACCCTGGCTCGCCTCGCCGGAGTCTCCGGTGCCGAAGCTGCTCAACGGCTCAACGAAATCGGAATCGATCCCGCGCGCCGGCCTCAAACCCTCACGTTGCCAGAGTGGCAAGCGGCGTATGACGCATTCAATCCAAGGTTCGGTCGTTAGTCTCTAGCGACCATGGATCCGATCAGGCTCCCGGTCGAGGGTCCCGGCGGCTTTCGCGGTGCCCTCGCCCACACTGCGTTTCGCAACATCTGGTTCTCGCAGCTCGCCGCGCAGCTGGCGGACAAATTTCTTCTGTTCTCGCTGATCATCCTCGCGTACCAGATCTCGGGCGGCAGCACGTCAGTCGCCGTCACGTTGCTCGCGTACACGGTTCCGGCGGTTCTGTTCGCACCACCCGCCGGCGTGATCGCGGATCGCGTCAACCGGAAGCAGATCATGCTCTGGTGCAACATCGGCCGCGCCGCCGTCGTCGCGCTGATCCCGATCGCCTCTCTGGTGCCGGGGCTCAAGAACGATTTCTTGCATCTGATTCTCATCACGCTGGTCTTTTCCGCCGTCGGACAGCTTTTCGGGCCGGCGGAGGCCGCGGTCATCCCGACCATCCTTCCCCGCAAGATGCTGATCACCGCCAACTCGATGGCGCTGCTGACGATGGTCCTGACGCTGGTCGTCGGCGGCGTGCTCGCGCCGGTGGTCTCGAGGATCGACCTCTACGCGCCTTACTGGTGCGCGGTCGTGCTGCTGGTCATCGCCGGCACGTTGATCTTCGCGTCGGAGATTCCTCCGCTGGCTCGCCATACAGAGTCGCCGGTCGAGGAGAGCCGGAGTCGGTTCCGGTTGATGCTTCTCGACCTGAAGGAGGGTGTCGACGCCTTGCGGTCGTCGCGCGGCCTGAGACTCGCGTTCGGCCAGGTGAGCATCGCCGTCCTGGTCCTGTTCAACCTGTACGCGCTCGCCCCGGCGTATGTGAGCAAGGTCATCGGCATAGCGGCCCAGGACACGTACGTGATCCTCGGCCCGGCGACCGCCGGCGCCATCCTCAGCGCGGTGCTGCTGGGCCAGTTCATGAGCCACATCGACAGGTCTCGTCTGCTCGCGGGCTCGTTGGTGGCCAATGGCGTCACGCTGCTCGCGCTCGCCGCGGTTCCGCAGGCGATGCACAGCTTTCCTGATCTCCAGGTCCACAACCGGATCACCGGCGCGACGTTCAGCCTGCTGCTCGGGGTTGAGTTCGGCGCCATCCTGATCCCCGCGATCACGTATCTGATGGAATCGACGAGCGATGCCATCCGCGGGCGCGTCTTCGCACTGCTCTACATGGTGATCAACGGCGTTTCCGCGGTCCCGGTGCTCGTCGCCGCGGCGCTGGCCGACAACATCGGCACGGCCCAGGTCATAGGCGGGCTTGGAGTCCTGCTGCTGGGCGGCGGTGTGGGTGTCATCGCGGGCGGGATGCACGCTCCCGTGCCACGAACAGAATCAAAGCAATCAGGAACAGGATCGCCAATCCACCCACCCCAAGGGCCCGAGTGATCGTTTCCAGGAGCCCGAGGTTGCTGCCCAGCACGTAGCCGGCGACTCCGATCGACGCCGACCAGACGAGGCCGCCGATCGCGCTGAACAGCTGGAATCGCCAGAAAGGCATCCGCGCCATGCCGGCGAGCATCGCGTTCCACGTGCGCAAGCCGAGAAAGAAGCGCGCGCCGAGGATCGCCTTGTCGCCGTGCCGGGCGAAGAAAAGCTCGGCCCGCGCCAGGTGGTCGGGGCGAATGTGAAAGATGTGGCCGAAGCGTTCGACGAATGGACGGCCGCCGCGATAACCGAGCAGGTACCCGATGTCAGAGCCGGCGGTAGCGCCGAAAAAGCCGCACAGGATCACGACCAAGATCGATTGGTGGCGCGCCGCCGTCCAGGCCGCGGCGATGAGCAGCAGCGCCTCGCCCGGAAAGGGCACGCCCGCGCTCTCGACCAGGATGCCGATGCCCGCCAACGGACCACTGAGCACGTCGACCAGGGAAGGCCAGTCCACGAGGGTTCATATACTGGACGACCCGATGCCGGATTACGGTGAGCACGAAGCCACCGACGACCCTCTGCAAGTGCTGCGGCATTCGACCGCGCACCTTTTGGCGGCCGCGGTCGTCGAGCTGCATCCCGAAGCCAAGTACGGGATCGGCCCAGCGGTGCAGGACGGCTTTTACTACGACTTCGATTTCGGCGGCAAATCGATCTCCGAGGCCGACCTACCCGCGATCGAGTCGCGCATGCGCAGGCTTGCTCAGGCCGACATCCCGTTCGTGCACGAGGTGCTGCCGCGCAAGCAAGCGATCGAGGAGTTCGCGAAGCGTGACCAGATCTACAAGCTCGAACTGATACATGACAAGGTCGAAGGCGACGAGGTCAGCGTGTATCGGACCGGTGAGTTTCTGGACCTGTGCCGTGGACCCCACGTGCGCTCGACGAAGGATCTGAAGGCCTTCAAGCTGATGCGTGTCGCCGGGGCCTACTGGCGGGGAGACGAGAAGAAGCCGCAGCTGACCCGCATCTACGGGACCGCGTGGCAGACGCAGCGCGAGCTCGACGATTACCTGAAGTTCCTCGAAGAGGCGGAAAAGCGCGACCACAAGAAGCTGGGCAAGGACCTGAAGCTCTTTGCGGTCGACGATCGTGTCGGGCCAGGCTTGCCGCTCTGGCTTCCGGATGGTGCCACCATCCGGCGCGAGCTCGAGCGTTTCATCGTGGATGAGGAGCTGTCGCGCGGTTATCTCCACGTCCGGACCCCTGACGTGGCAAGACTCGACCTGTACCGGCAGAGCGGACACGCGCAGCTCTACTCCGAATACATGTATCCGCCGATGAAGTTCGAGGACGGCGAAGAGCTCGAGCTCCGGCCCGTCAACTGCCCGCACCACATCGTGATCTATCAAACCGAGCTGCGCAGCTATCGCGACCTACCGTTGCGCATCGCCGAGATAGGCAACAACTGGAGATATGAACGGTCCGGCACTTTGGCGGGTATGAACCGCGTGCGGGCTTTTGCTTTGAATGACGCCCACATCTTCTGCACTCCCGACCAATTGATGGACGAAGTGAAGGGTGCCATCGACCTGGCTCTTTACTTCTCGAAGGTGCTCGGCATCGACGAGTTCTCATACCAGCTGTCGACCCGCGATGACGTCAAGGACAAATGGCTGGGCACCGAAGAGCAGTGGGAGGATGCGCAGGCGGCGCTTGCCGAAGCCCTCGAATCGATGGGCCAGACCTACAAGCGGGGAGTGGGGGACGCGGCGTTCTACGGGCCGAAGATCGACTTCCAGGTCCGCGACGCGCACCGCCGTGAGTTCACCAACTCGACGGTGCAGGTGGACTTCCAGCTGCCGCAACGCTTCGACCTCGAGTACGTGGCCGAGGACGGCACGCGCAAGCGGCCGGTGATGGTCCATCGCGGCGCGGCCGGGGCGATGGAGCGTCTCTTCAGCTACTTGATCGAGCGCTACGCGGGCGCGTTCCCGACGTGGCTCCATCCGACGCAGGTGGTTGTGGCTTCGACCAAAGACGAGTTCAACGACTACGCGCAGGAGGTAGGCGCCCGGCTTCGCGCGTCGCGCGTTCGCGTCCAGGTTGACACTCGATCCGAGCGCCTGAACCGCAAGATCCGTGACGCCAGGCTGAAGAAGGTTCCCTTCATCGCCGTGGTGGGCGAGAAGGAGGCGCCGGCGGGCCACGTCAACGTGAACGACAGGACCGACAAACAAGTTGAGATGCCGCTCGAGGCTTTCGTCAGCATGATCTCCGCCGAGATCGCGGAGCGCCGCCGGTGATCGGCCTGCCTAGCTGAACAGCCGGGTCGCCACCCGGGTGCTCACGCCCTGGTTCGTAATCGTGACCCAGCCGTGAGTCGCTGGCCGTTCCTTCGATTGGAACGTGAGGGCGATGCTGAATTTGGGCTGTTCCAAAACAGCCACGGTGCTCCAGCCGCTGGTGTTGAATGCCTTTCGGTAGAAGGTCGAAACGGTCGAAAATTTGTCGTACGAGTCCATGACCATCTGGCAGGAAATGGTGTCGTCGGGCGCGGGATTTCCGAAGGCATAGTCGGCTTCCGCGATGGTCATGTTGGCGTAGGTCGGAAAGTCAGACGGCAAGCAGTTAAACGACCCGCTGTGGGTGGGAATCCTCAGCAGGTTGTAAGCCCCCGTGCCGATCACCACGGACGCCAGGATGGCGACGCTGGCGGCTGCGCCGGCCAACCGCAACACCCAGGGCGACACGTTTTTCACCGCGGCAATCCTGAACCAAAAACCCCATGGTCGACCCTAGCTATGCAGGTCGATTTTGATTCGAGCCCCCTGACCCAGCCGAGTCAATTTGACGGTGCCCGACGTCTGCGCACGCGATCGCCGTTGGAACGAGATCGTGCCCGTCTTGTAATCGACGGAACGGACTGACCAGTCGCCCTGGTCGAGCCAGGTCTGGTAGTAGGGGCCGACCGACGAGACGGAATCGTTCGAGTCGAGCGTCATGCGGCATTCCGAGCCGTTGGTGCCGGTGTAGCTCGACTCGCTGGAGACCGTCGCCCCCGGGTAGTGCGGGAAGTCAGACGGCAGGCAGGTGAACGCGCCGTGCTGAAACCTGTCGACCAGGACCTTGCCGCCGGCGACCGCGCCGATCACGCCGAGGAGAAGCAGCACGACGCATCCACCGGCGAGCCACCACAGCCATCTTCGCGACGCTCGAGGCGGGCCTCCATGGGCACCGGTCGGAACCCATTGCCGGCCGTCCCACCGCCACATGCCGTCCGGCGAAAAGCTGCCCTGCCTGGGATTCCGGCTCCGTGCCACGGCATAGTTTTAGACCCAGAAGGCAAAAAAGCGGGACCGGCTGGGTCAGCCGATCCCGCCACGGTTGGGGGGACTAGTCGATCGTTACCACCCCGTTGATGTTGGCCGAGGTCACGGGGGTCGTCACGCAGTCCTGCGCTTGCGTGGTTGGACTGAAGGTCAGCGCCGCTGCCGCCGCGTCATTGGGGGCAAAGCGGGTCGTCGAGATCGTGAAGGTCGCCGGAGCGCTGAAGCCCGCGGGGACGCTGCTCGCGACGACGGTCAAGGTCATCGCCGGCTGGACGTTTCCCTGCAGGGCGACCGCTGCCGCCGCGCCGTTGGTCGTGTAACCGACCACCGTTGCCGTCCCATCGGCCCACTGCGAGAGGGACTGCCCGGACGTCGAGCTGTTGCCGCACGTCCCGCTTCCGGTTGGTGTCGGCTCCTGGTACTGCACCGTGCCCGTGGTCGTGGTTCCCGTGGTGGTGTTGGTCAGGGTCACGGTCTCAGGGATTTGGATTCCTGCGGAGACGGTGCCGGACGCCGGCGCGCCGGCGACGGTCGACTGGCACGAGGTCAACGATCCCGAGAAGCTGTACGCAAACGGTTGACTGGTCGAGCTCAGTCCGGGATTGAGGTTGGCCACTCCCTGGAGCTGACATGCACCTGCGGTCGCCGAGGCGGCAGAGCTCCCGCCCGCGGCGACGACGGACACCAGCGAGACGAGGCCGGCCACCAGGAGGGCGCGAGAGAGCAATCGGAATCGCATGAAGCTGACCTCCGCGTCAAATTCCCCCTCCGGAGTTCCCCTTAAAGGTGATTAACGCGCATCTCGGCAAAAGCGGCTAAATAGCCGCTAAATCAGCTAAAGCCCGCCGGGGAGGCGGCCGGCGCAGTCGCCCTGGGCCGCCACGGGCACCATGCTGCCGTTGGCGACGTTGGCCAGGCGCGGCTGATGCTGCGGATCGCCGCCCGACAAGACGTGGGTGTCATCGACCCATGTGCAGGCGAACATGCCGGCCATCGACACGCTGGTGCCCTGGATGGAGGTCCCGCTGTTGTCGACCAGCGCGACACGGGTGCCGTCCGGGGACAAGAGCTGAAACTCGGGTCCGGGCACCGCGAAGCTGCGCACCGTTCCCGCCGTCCAGTTGAGGACCTTTGACTGAGCGCCGTCCCAGCAGATGTCGCCGGCCGGCGAGGCCGGTCCGACGATTGGACACGCGGTCAAGTCGCCGATGGTGAAACGACGCGTCGCGCTCGCGGGATCGATCACATGCAGTTCCTGGATCCCGCAACAGAACGGTCCGCCGCCCTGCGTGCATGAGGGGACCACCGCGACCACGAGATTGTTGGTGCCGTGCCAGCCGATCGGCCACAGCGTCCTGGCGCCGGTGCGGTTGTAAATATCCAGATGACTGCCGCCGCCGTTGAGATCTTCGACGTAGAGTCTCGTCGACGCACCGCTCGTGGTGTAGTCGTTGACGATCACCGCGATTCGCTGGTCATCTGGGCTGACCGCAAACATGCTCCGCCGCGAAGCAGTCCCTGCGGGCACGGTCGTTGCTCGACCTGCGTCACCGTTGGGAGCGATGAACCGGACCACTCCTTGCGCATCCATGTAATAGGCCCGCGAGTTGGAGGTGCTGACCGGCTCCGGCACGGGCGCGCCTGCGGCGTTGGCGCAGGAGACGACGGCGGGAGTGCTCGTCTCGGCTGACGCCGCGACCTTGCCGTCCACCGCGACGAGGGCGACCGTGTACGAGCTGGCGCTCTGGCTGCTCACGAGCACTCCGTAAGCGCCGGTGACCGGCTGGGGCGCCGGGGTCGAGCCGGTCTGCGACGTCGCAGATGCGTTTGGCGTGGGCGATCCGGCAAGGTGTGAGGGCGAGTGGCCGGCCGCACTGTTGGGGCCGCCGCCGCACGCCGCGGCCGTGGCCAGGGCGAGCAACACGGCCGTCGCCCACCATGGCCTTCCAGGTGCAGAAACGCGGGGCTGCGTTCCCATCAGCAAGGGCAACGACTGTGTGCGCGCCGAGTTACGTTTTCCGGTACCATCCACGCTCTGAAGCAGGGCGCCGGCCCTCACCCCCAGGGTTCGACCCAAAAGGGTTGCCTGAAGCGGACGGCCGGTGTGCTGTCCGTTTTGTTTTTTGATGGAGGACTAGAGCAACACTGAATTTGGTCGAGGTAGCGTCCCATACCGTTTAAAGAGCTGAGGATCAACGATCAGATCCGGAGCTCCGAAGTGCGACTGATCGACGACCAGAACAACCAGCTGGGCGTGCTTTCCCTGGACGCCGCGCTCCGGATCGCAAACGAGAAGGGTCTCGACCTCGTCGAGGTGGCGCCGCAAGCGAGCCCGCCCGTCTGCCGCCTGATTGACTACGGACGCTACAAGTTCGAGACCGTCAAGAAGGAGAAAGACCAGCGCCGCAAGCAAAACGTCACCAAGCTGAAGGAGATGAAGCTTCGGCCGAAGGTCGCCGAGCACGATTTCCAGACCAAGTTCAAGGGTTTGCGTCAGTTCCTCGAAGCAGGAGAAAAGGTCAAGGTGACGATCATGTTCAGGGGCCGCGAGATGGTCCACCAGGATATCGGTAGGCGGATCCTCGATCGCGTCGCGGATGACGCCAAGCCGTTCGCGGTCGTCGAGCGCCAACCGCTGCTCGAGGGTAGAAACCTCTTCATGATCCTGGCGCCGAGCCGTCAGGCGGCAGCGAAGGAGGCCCAGCCGACCAGTGCCTAAGATCAAGACCCAGAAGGGCATCGCCAAGCGGGTCCGCGTGACTCGGAACGGCAAGCTCGTGAGGCGCAACTCCTGGATGAGCCACCGCCTCCACCAGAAGTCCAAGAAGCACAAGCGCAAGGACCACACAGAGCAGCCAGTTTCCAAGGCTGACCGCAAGACGATCCGCCGGGCGCTGGGGATCTAGAGACGTGGCCAGGGTCAAGCGCGGCGTCCCCGCGCATCGCCGCCACAAGGCGATCCTCGATCGCGCCAAGGGTTTCCGCCTTTCCAAGAAGCTGCTCTTCCGGCCCGCCAACGAAGCGGTCCTGCACGCGCTGGCGTATGCATTCCGCGACCGCCGTCGCCGCAAGCGCGAGATGCGTCAGCTGTGGATCGCGCGCATCAACGCCGCCTCGCGGCAGTCGGGCCTGCCGTACAACAAGCTGATGCACGGCCTTCGCCAGGCCGGAGTGGAGATCGACCGCAAGATGCTGGCTGACCTGGCCGTGCGCGACAGCGGTTCCTTTGCTCGGCTGGTGGAGGTTGCTAAGAAAGCCCTCTGACTCCCTGATCTCGAGCCCGGACAACGAGGTCGTCCGCCGTTTGCGGCGCCTTGCCCACCGGCGCGAGCCAGGTTTCGTCCTCCTGGAGGGTCCGCGCGTGCTCGCCGAAGCGAAGGCCGCGGGGCTGGAGTTCGACCTGATCGCAGTGCGAGAGGGCGACAAGCTGCCGTTCCACACCGAGTCGCGCGTGACCCTGACCGCGGCGGCGTTTCGCGCCGCAACCCAGACCGTGACTCCGCAGGGCGTGATCGCCATCGTGCGCGTGCATGAGGCGACGCTTGCCGAGGCGATTCAAGCCGCCCGGGATGCTCGTTGGCCCCTCGTGGTGCTGGATCGGGTCCAGGACCCGGGCAACGTCGGCGCGATCTGCCGCACGGCGGCGGCGGCGGGTGCACCTGCTCTGGTGGTGCTTCCGGGCAGCGCGGATCCATATGGCCCGAAGGCGGTCCGGGCTTCCGCCGGCAACGTGTTCCGGCTCCAGGTTGCAAAGGCGCAGTGGAAGGACCTCGGAGGGCTCGAAGGCTATGGGGCTGCGCCCTCCGGCGGCGCACCGCTGGCCGAGGCGCCGATAGAGTCTGCGGGGATGATCGTGCTGGGCAGCGAGGCGCACGGGCTGTCGCGCAATGACCTCAAGCTTGTGACCGTGCCGCTGACAGAAGGCGTGGAGTCGCTCAACGTCGCCGCGGCGGCAGCACTGATCCTTTTCGAGATCCGCCGGAGATTGGCGGCATGAGCGACCCCTCGGCGTTGACGAGCGAGGCGCTGGCTGCGATCGGCAAAGCCCAGACGCCGGCCGATCTCGAGCGGATCGAAACCGAGTACCTCGGCAGGAAGAGCGGCCGCGTCAGCCGCCTGCTGTCGAACATCGGCCAGCTCCCTCCCCAGGAGAAGGCGGCGCTCGGCAAAGCCGCCAACGAAGCCAAGCGCAACATCGAGGCCGCCCTGGCGGCGCGCCGCGGGGAGCTCGATGCGGCGCGTATGGCCGACCTCGCCGAGACCGAGGCGATCGACATCACGTTCCCCGGTCCGCCGCTGGGCCGCGGCCACATCCACGTCCTGACCCAGGTTCGACGCCAGATCGAGACCGTGCTCGAGTCGCTCGGCTACCAGGTCGAGCTCGGACCTGAGGTCGAAACCGAGTGGTACAACTTCGAGGCGCTCAACATCACTGCCGGCCATCCGGCGCGTGAGAACTGGGACTCCTTTTACTTCAGCCCTGAGCTTCTGCTGCGTGCGCATACGTCGCCGGTGCAGATACGCGCGATGCAGCGCATCAAGGAACCGCCGATCTACATCATCACCCCGGGTCGCTGCTACCGCCGCGACGCGCCGGAGGCGACGCGGCTGCCTTACTTCAGCCAGGTCGAGGGTCTTGCGGTCGATAAGGGCCTGACTGTCGGCGACATGAAGGGCACGCTGCTCTACATGATCCAGTCGCTCTACGGTCGCGACCGCAAGGTGCGCGTGCGTCCAAGCTACTTTCCCTTCACCGAACCCAGCTTCGAGTTCGACGTTTCATGCGGCATCTGCGGCGGGGTCGGGTGCAAGAGCTGCAGGCACAAGGGGTGGCTCGAGGTTGGCGGCTGCGGCATGGTCCATCCGCAGGTGCTCCGCAACGGGGGCATCGATCCGACGCAGTGGAACGGATACGCGTGGGGGTTCGGCATCGAGCGGATGGCCATGCTGAAGCACGACGTCGACGACATCCGCCTGTTCTACGAATCCGACCTGCGCTTCCTGGAACAGTTCTGATGGTGGTCCGGCATCGGCGACCTCGAGACTCCCGGATAGTCCGGACGAAGCGACCCGATGTCGCAGCGATTCCCCGGATAGTCCGGACTATCCGGGTGGGGGTCGCATAGGAGGTGCGGATCTCGTACGAGTGGCTCGGCGATTTCGTCGACCTTGATGGCGTCACGCCCAAAGACGCCGCCGACGTCCTGACGCGGCTCGGAGTCGAGGTCGAGTCGCTGACCCTGGTCGACCTGTCGCAGATCGTCATCGGCAAGGTGCTCGAGCAGGTGAAGCATCCGACGTCGCGCAACGACCTGTGGGTGCACCAGGTAGACATCGGTGGGAAGACGCTGCAGATCATCGCCGGCGCACCGAACGCGGTTCCCGGGTCGCTGGTCCCCGTCGCGCTGCCCGGCACTACGGTGCCCAACGGCACGCCGGTCAAGGACACGAAGATCGCCGGCTACGACGCGAAAGGGATGCTGTGCTCTTCGGATGAGCTGCTCCTCGGTGGCGATCACTCGGAAAGAAAGATCCTCATCCTGGACAGCGGGAAGCCTGGTGATCCGCTGACGACGGTGATCCCGAGCCAGGCGATCATGGAGGCCGAGATCACCTCCAACCGACCCGACGAGATGGGCCACCTCGGCGTGGCGAGGGAGCTCGCCGCGGGTCTCGACCGGCCGATGCAGCGGGACTTCATGCCGGCCTTCACCGGCACCGCCGACCCACCTGGTCGCGACCTGGTGAAGGTGGCGATCGACGATCCCGACCTTTGCCGCCGCTACATAGGCGGCGTGATCAAGGACGTCAAGGTGGGGCCAAGTCCCGACTGGTTGCAGCGGAGGCTGCGCGCATGCGGCGTGCGCCCCATCAACAACATCGTCGACATCACCAACTACGTGCTGCTGGAATATGCGCAGCCGCTGCACGCATTCGACCTGGCGAGGCTGACCGGGCCTGAGATCCACGTCCGGCGAGCGCGTGCGCAGGAAAGGCTGCTCTGCCTCGACGGGGTGGAGCGAGAGCTAACACCTGAGATGCTCGTCATCGCCGACGCCACCCGTCCCGTCGCCGTGGCCGGTGTGATCGGCGGCGAAGAGTCCGCGGTCACGTCTGACACGACCGACATCCTTCTGGAGTCGGCCAACTTCGACGGGCCGAGCGTCCGCCAGACGTCGCGGGCCCTCGGCCTGCGCACCGAGGCGTCCGCGCGCTTCGAGCGGGCGCTTCCGCCCGAGCTCGCGCTGGCCGGCGCCCGGCGCGCCGCCTCGTTGATTGCGGAGCTGGCCGGCGGCAAGGTGCACCGCGAGTGGGCCGACGTCTACCCGCGGCCGCAGGAGCCGGTACGGGTCAACCTGCGACCCGCACTGATCGATGACGTGCTCGGGACGCATGTCCCTCTCGAGGAGGCGGAATCGATCCTCAAGCGCCTGAACTTCCACGTCAAGGTGCAGGGCGACGGGGAGTGGGACGTGCTGCCGCCGGTGTTTCGGCTCGACGTCACCATTCCCGAAGACCTGGTCGAGGAGGTCGGAAGGGTGTACGGCTATGACCGCGTGCCGCCGACTCTGCCCGGGCGCCGCCACGACAGATGGACGCCGCTGGAGCCCAGCGTCGATCGCCGCCTCGACGTCGCGCGTGACGTGCTCGCCGGTGCGGGATTCACGGAGACCTGGAACCCAGCGCTGGTGTCGGGCAAGAGGCTGGAGGACCTGCGCATCTCGGCGCACGCCATGCGGGTGATGAACGCGCTGAGCGACGACATGGACACGTTGCGGACTTCGCTATTGCCGTCGCTCCTCGACGCGGCGGCCTTAAACCGTGATCGCGGCCGTCTCGACGTCCGCATCTACGAGATCGCGGAGGCCTACCTGGCTCGGGTGGGAGAGAAGAACGGGGAGCAGCCCGAGGAGCCGCTTCGCCTCGCCGCCCTGGCGTCCGCCGGAGCATCGGCGGCCGAAGGCGGCGCCGCGTTCTACCGGCTCAAATCCGTCCTGGATGAAACCATCGGGTCGCTGTCGGCTCCGCCGTGCACATATCAGCGGGCCGCCGCGCAGCTGTTTCATCCCGGTCGCTGCGCCGCGGTGGTGATGGACGGCCGTCAGCTCGGTTACGTCGGCGAGCTGCATCCGTCCGTTACTGCCGCGGCCAAGCTCGACGGAAGATATGTGGCGTTCGAGGTCGACGTCGAGCCGCTGCTCGCCGCGGCGCGCATCCCCCGCGCCCAGCCGCTGCCCCGCTTTCCGGCCGTCGAACGCGACCTCGCCGTCGTGGTCGAGGAGACCGTCGCCGCGGGCGCCATTCTCGCGTCGATCAAGGAGTCCGCCGGCGATCTTCTCGAGGTGGCACGCGCGTTCGACGAATACCGCGGCGCCCAGGTTCCCGATGGCTACAAGAGCATCGCGTTTACCTTGACTTTCCGAAGCCCGGAGCGCACCCTGACGGACGCTGAAGTGGACAAGGTGATGTCAGAGATCAAGCTGGGGCTGGAGAAAAGACACCGCGCCAGGTTCCGAGAGTGATCGCGGGCGCGAATTTCGCACGCATCAGCGTGCCGTTATTTCGGGGGAAGCAGTAATTGACCTGGATCGACATCTTTCCAATCGTGCTCATCGTTGCGTACGGCGTGGGCGGTTTCTTCAGCGGCCTCATCCGCCGGTTCATCGGCCTGGTCGCGCTTTTCATCGCGGTCTGGGCGGCGACGAACATGGGCCTCCAGGCGGGTGGCATCCTGCAGCAAACGTCGAGCTTCGAGCTGGCCGACGCACGCATCTATGGCTTTTTTGGAATCATCGTCGCGTTGCTGGTGATCGTCGAGGTCGCGACGCAGCTCGCCCACTCGCAGATCCAGATCCCGGCGGTCGTCTTGAACCGGACGCTCGGCACCCTGGTCGGCGTGACCACCGCGATCATTTTGTCGGTGATCGTCGTCTACGAGATCGGAGCGGCGTCGAACCCCATCGGCGGCGCGCAGCTCGATCCGCTGCAGCAGAACCTGCGCGATTCAGTGCGCCACTCGCTCTTCATGGTCAAGCTCGTCAATGCGATCGACAGGCCTATCCTCGCCTTGTTCCAGCCGTTGCTGCCTGGAGACCCGCAGGTCTACTTCGGTCCAGGGCCGGTCAATCCCTAAACCGAACCCGTGAGTCGCGAGCTCTTCCAACGCCTGCGCGAGCGGGCGGTGCAGATCCACGTGGAAGACCACCTGCGGGCACGCCTCGAACGCGGCGACGGGCTGCGCGTAAAGCTCGGACTCGATCCGACCGCTCCGGACCTGCACGTGGGTCATCTGGTCGTACTTGACGTCTTGCGAGCGTTTCAAGACGGCGGACACACCGTCGTGCTCATCATCGGCGACTACACGGCCATGATCGGCGATCCGAGCGGACGCTCCGAGACGCGTCCCATGCTGACGGAGGAACAGGTCGCGGCCAACGCCGAAACCTATTTCCAGCAGGTGGATCTCGTGCTGGACCGGAGCAAGATCGAGGTGAGACACAACTCGGAGTGGCTTGCCGCGATGAGCGCGGCCGACGTCCTGCGTCTCATGGCGAAGGCAACCCTGCAGCAAGTGCTGCAGCGCGAGGACTTCGCGGACCGAATGAAGTCAGGGGCCGCGATCGGCGCACACGAGATCCTGTATCCGTTCAGCCAGGCCTACGACTCGGTTGCCGTCGAGGCCGATGTGGAGATCGGCGGCACCGACCAGCTCTTCAACCTGTTGTTCGGACGCGAGATCCAGAAGTCGTTCGGACAGGAGCCGCAGGATATCGCGGTGTTTCCGCTGCTCGAGGGCACCGACGGCGAGCAAAAGATGTCCAAGTCGCTGGGCAACTACATCGGGCTGGCGGAGCCGCCCGAGGAGATCTACGGCAAGACGATGTCGATCCCCGACTCATTGATCGAAAAGTACATGGAGCTAATTTCCGGCCTGGACATCGGTCAAGTGCACGAGAGCCGTT
>Ga0209267_1001312_pt1 | contig 17020 bp, 18 predicted proteins | sample GraSoiAngelo_137_FD_185894 | JGI IMG/M metagenome (GOLD analysis project Ga0209267, IMG submission 185894) | Grasslands soil microbial communities from the Angelo Coastal Reserve, California, USA - 14_0929_09_30cm (SPAdes) (version 2) | ecosystem: Environmental > Terrestrial > Soil > Grasslands ... | reverse complement strand
GCGGGATCCGACGCCCATCGGCGTGCGGCTCCTGGGACTGCTTCCGACCCCGCGCACGCGGATCGTCGCCGGCGCGGTGGCCGCGGCGTCCTTCGTCGGAGCTGGGCTGCTGGCGTTCGGAGCGCGTGGGTACCCGAGGCTGCAGACGGCCGGGTTCGTGGTCGGGCTTCTGCTCCTGGTGCTGTTCTCGCCCAACTTGCCGCGCTACCGCCGCTGGTGGTGGTGAGGTCCGTTTCGCTCCGCCTCGTCCGAAACGGGAGTCCGGTTTCGGGACGCGCGCGCCGCATCGCCCTCTGACGCGCGCACGGCACGACGTTCGCACAGGCGCGCCCCGTGCATTCCTCTCTCCACTGCGCGGCGATCGCCGGCGCCGGCGCGCGCCTCGTCGAGGTGCAGGTGGACCTCGCGCTCGGTCTGCCCGGATTCCATCTCGTCGGGCTCCCCGACCACGCCTGCAACGACGCGCGCACGCGAGTTCTCACGGCCTTGCGCAACACCGGCTATCAGCTTCCCCAGAAGAAGATCACGGTCAATCTCGCTCCCGGCGATCTGCGCAAGGAAGGAGCGGCGTTCGACCTGGCCATCGCGCTCGGGATCCTCGCCGCCGCAGGGCTCGTTCCGCTGCCGGACCGCGCGCCGCTGCTCGCGGGGGAGCTGGCATTATCCGGGGACGTGCTGCCCGTGCGCGGCGTGCTTCCCATCGCGCTCGAGGCGCGCAGGCGCGGCTTCGAGGGTCTGATCGTCCCCGAGCAGAACGCGCCGGAAGGCGCGCTGGTGCAGGGGGTTCGCGTCCATGGGGCGCGGACGCTCACCGAGGCTGCCTCGACGTTCTGCGGAGCTGGCACCCACCGTCCCGCCGAGGCCCCCGAAGCGCCTCCGCAGGCCGTCCAACTCGATCTCGCTGACGTCCGGGGCCAGGAATCGGCGAAGTGGGCCCTCGAGATCGCCGCGGCCGGAGGTCACAACGCGCTCCTCATCGGCCCGCCCGGCGCCGGAAAGACCATGCTGGCCCGCCGGCTGCCCGGGCTGCTTCCCGCCCTTTCCTTCGAGGAGGCGGTCGAGGCGACGTCGATCTGGTCCGTGGCCGGCCGCCTGAATCCGGGGCAAGGTCTGCTCCCTTCGCGGCCCTTCCGGGCGCCGCACCACACCATCTCCGTCGCGGGCCTCGTCGGCGGAGGGTCGCCGCTGCGGCCGGGCGAGATCTCGCTCGCGCATCGGGGCGTGCTCTTCATGGACGAATTGCCGGAATACGGCCACGCGGCGCTCGAGGCGCTCCGGCAGCCCCTCGAAGATGGCGAGATCACCCTGGTGCGCGCCAAGGATCGCGCCACCATGCCGGCGCGCTTCATGCTGCTCGGGGCGATGAACCCCTGCCCTTGCGGCCACGCGTCGGATCCAGAGCCGGATCGCTGCATCTGCACGGTTCCTGCCAAAGAAAGCTATCGCCGCCGCATCTCCGGTCCCATCCTCGACCGCTTCGATCTGCACATCGAAGTGGGACCGCTGCGGACCAAGGACTTCCTCGGGTTGCCGCAGGGCGAGAGCTCGGCCGTCATCCGCGAGCGCGTCGAGCGGGCCCGGCAGGTGCAGCGGCGCAGATTCGCGCGGCACCCCGGCCTCCACTGCAACGCGCAGCTCACCGGTCCCGCGCTGCGAAAGCTGGTCGACGCAAGCGAGGCCGCGCGTGCGCGGCTCGCCAGGTTCATCGACGAGAAGAACCTCTCCGCGCGCGCCCACGATCGGATCCTGAAGCTCGCGCGCACCATCGCGGACCTGGAGGCGCGCGACCGCGTCGAAGAGAAGGACGTGGACGGCGCGGTGCAGCTCCGGTGTCTGGATCGCCCCGTGCGCGGCGGGCCGGGCACCGGGCCGCTGACGTCGCTCCAGTTGGCGCGCAACGCCGCGCTGAACCGCGCCCCGGGCGCATCGCCCGGCGCAATTCTCAGGGAGGGGACATGAGCAAGGTGTCGGAGAAGCTGAAGGCCATCCTCGCGGCGATCGGCGCCATCGAAAAGCAGTTCGGCAAAGGCGCGGTGATGCGGCTCGGCGAGGGCGAGATCGCACAACCCGTGGCGACCATACCCAGCGGGTCGCTGGGGCTCGACCTTGCGCTTGGATGCGGCGGGTATCCGCGGGGGCGCGTCGTGGAGATCTTCGGGCCGGAAAGCTCCGGGAAGACGACGTTGGCGCTCCACGCCATCGCGCAGGTGCAGGCGCAGGGCGGGTGCGCGGCGTTCATCGACGCCGAGCACGCGCTCGACGTCACGTACGCGCGCAAGCTCGGCGTCAAGGTCGAAGACCTCTTGATCTCGCAGCCCGACACGGGCGAGCAGGCCCTGGAAATTGCGGAGACCCTGGTGCGGTCCGGGGCCGTGGACCTGGTGGTGATCGACTCGGTCGCGGCGCTCGTCCCGAAGGCCGAGATCGAGGGAGAGATGGGCGACGCGCACATGGGTCTGCAGGCGCGGCTGATGTCCCAGGCGCTCCGCAAGCTGACCGCGGTGGTGAGCCGCAACAGCGCCACGGTGATCTTCATCAACCAGATCCGGATGAAGATCGGAGTGGTATTCGGCTCGCCCGAGACCACGACCGGCGGAAACGCACTCAAGTTCTACTCCAGCCTCCGCCTGGACATCCGCCGCATCGGCGCCGTCAAGGACGGCGACCAGATGGTCGGCAACCGCACGCGGGTGAAAGTGGTGAAGAACAAGCTGGCTCCGCCCTTCCGCGAAGCGGAATTCGACATCCTCTACGGCGTCGGCATCTCCCGGCCGCACGAGTTGCTCGACCTCGGCGTCGAGCGTGGGCTGATCGAGAAGAGCGGCGCGTGGTTCGAGGTCGGGGGCGAACGGATGGGGCCGGGACGCGAGAAGGCGGCCGAGGCGCTGCGCGGCGCCGTGGCCGACGACCTGGAGCGCAAGCTGCGCGAGGCGGGTCCGGACGCGAAGGCGCCCTCGCCGACCCAGGCGGAGGCGGCGGCATGACCACGCTGCAGGAGATAGCGGCGATGGAGGTCCAGCGCGCGCTGCGCAGCGATCGGTGGTTTTCGCTCCTGCGCATCGCTCCGCTCGGCTGGGCGGCGCTCGACGGCGAAGTGGAGGCGCTGGCCAGCACCGTGCGGGCGCACTTGCGCCGCACCGATGCCGTGGTGCGCGTGCGGGAGCGGGAGGTCGGGGTCGTGCTGATCGAGGCGGTGGGCGACGCGGTCCAGGTGTCCATCGCGCGCGTGCGGGAAGCGCTCGCGCGGCACCTCCCGGAGTTGGAAGTACGGATCGGATGGGCATCGGTAGGGCCGGGCCAGCGGGCGACCTGGCAGGAAGCGTGGCGTTGGGCGGGTCAGCTGCTGGTGGCGGACGCGGCGGTACCAGCCGCCGCGTGAGGGGGTGGAGCGGGGGCGCGCCGGCCCGCGCCCCCGCTCCGGTCTGGACTCGGCGGGCGCTAGTACAGGCGGTTGAAAACAGCTGCTCCCCAGGCGTTCACGGCCACGCCGGCGAGCGCGGCGAGCCAGAACAGGCCGGTGAAGCGGCGGCCGCCGAGCGCGAGCAGCAGGATGAGATATGGCGTGTAATCGAGCGAGAAGCGGAACCCGAACTGGTAGTACCCGCTGTTCTGGTAGAAGAATCCGGGAACGGCCACCAGCGCGACGGTCAGCCAGAGCGCGCGATGAAGGCGCGGTTTCTCCTTCGGCCAGAGCAAGTAGAGAAAGAGCGGAGTAGTGACGAAGAGGCTCATGCCCTCTCCGTTGAACCCGATCCGGAGCGGATGGAACTGGATCTCCGGCAGCCGCGTGAACGCGTCGTGCAGGTTGCGCTCGAGGAAGGCGTAGTGGAACAGGCCGAAGCGCTGGATCTGCGCGTTCACCCGGTTCGCGTACAGGTGCGAGTGGCCGAACTCGCCGAAGCTCCCGAATCGGGCGTAGTTCATGTACGCCATCGGAATCGCGACGGCGGCGATCGCCAGCGCGTAGGGAACCAGCCTGGGAAGGGCCGCCCGCCAGCGCGAGGGTTCGCGCAGCTTGCGCCAGTCGAGCGGGCCGTCAGGGACTAGCGCTTCGAGGATGAAGAAAACGGCGGAGAAGGCGAGCGGGGTCCGGGTGATGGCGGCGCAGGCGACGGCCAGTCCGGCCAGCAGCGGATGGCGCGCGCCCAGCGCGGCGTGGAGGTAGAGGAGCGTCAGCGTGACGCCGACGGTTTCCGCGGTGAACCACACTTCTCCGCGGATGCCGCAGCTCCAGGCCAGGGTGCCGAATCCGTAGATCAGGGCGAAGGCGATGTGCTCCCATTCCGGGCGCGATGGCTGCAAGCGGCGAAGCAGCCGGTAGAGAAGAGACACGTTGGCCGCGGCGAAGAACAGCGTGAACGCGACGTCGTTGAACGAGAGCCCCTGGAGCGCGACGAAGGGCATCATCAGGACGGCCGGGAACGGCGGGAACGAGACGTACCAGCGCCCGCCCTGAAGCACCCAGTCGTTCAGGTTCGGCGGTTGCGCCACTGTCAGGTGCAGCTGGCCGTGGAGGAACGCGTCCGCCTGATAGACGAAGTGCGGCGCGAGGGACTGGTGCGCGAGCAGACCGTCGCTGGAGAGGGCGTAGGCGGCGAGCGCGGCGGGGAACAGGATCAGGTCGACGCGGTAGCGCTCCGCCACCTCGCGCCAACCCATGCTCAGGGAGCCCTTCCGGGACCGAGCGCCTCGCGAAGGAGTTGCAGCGCGCCGTAGGCGGACTGCAGGCGCACCTGGCCCCTGTCGCCGCGATACTTCGCCAGTCGCGCCGTGGTGCCCGGCGGTCCCGAAAGCGCGAGCCAGACGGTCCCGACCGGCTTGTCGGGAGTGCCGCCGTCCGGCCCGGCGATCCCGGTGATCGCGGTGGACCAGGTGCCGCCGGATCGTTGCCGGGCGCCCTCCGCCATGGCCCGCACCACAGGCTCGCTGACGGCGCCGTGCTGCTGCAGGAGCTCCCGGGGGATTCCCAGGGCGCTTTCTTTCAGGCCGTTCGAGTACGTCACGAACGCGCCCAGCATCCAGCGCGAGCTGCCGCCCACCTCCGTGAGCAGTTGCGCGAGCAGCCCGCCGGTGCAGCTCTCGGCACAGCAGATGGTCTGGCCGCGGCGCGCGACCTCCTCTCCGACCGTCTGCGCGAAGGTCACTCCGTCCTGGCCGTAGACGAAAGAACCGAGCACCTCGCGGCACATTCGCTCCACGCAAGAGAGATTCGCTTCCGCGGTCGCCGCGTCAGGCGCCAGGGCAGACAGCGAGAGATGGTTCTCCGGGTACTTCGTCCGGAACCCGAAGCGAACCTCCGGATGCGCCTCGCGGACGGGAGAGACCAGATCGTCCAGCCTGCTCTCGGTGACGCCGTAGCACTGCAAGATCCGGGAGCGCAGGACGGCGTTTCCCGTGGCCTCGAGCAGGCGGGGGATCACCAGCTCGTCGACGATGCGGTGATGCTCGCGCGGCACACCCGGCAGGAAGAAGAACAGGCAGCGGTCGATGCGCAGCGCGAACGCCGGCGCGCTCCCGTCGGGATTGCCGAGCACCTCCGCCGATTCCGGCAACTCCGCCTGGCGCAGGTTGTTGGCCGGCATCGTCTCGTTCGGGCGGATCTTCGCCCAGCGCTGCTTGAGATGGTCGAGCCAGGGAGCGTGCGTCCGCATCGGGACGCCTGCAGCCTGCGCGGCGCAGGCGGCGGTGAGGTCGTCGGAGGTCGGCCCCAGCCCACCGCTGACGAGGCAGAAGTCCGCCCGCGCGCTGACCTCGAGCAGGGTCCTGCGAATGTCCTCGCCCCGATCTCCCACCACTGTGGTCTGGCGGAGCGCGAGCCCGAGCGGGAACAGCTTCGAGGCGGTGATCTGCGTGTTCGTATCCGCGATGATCCCGCGCATGACCTCGTCGCCGGTGACGAGGAACTCGACGATCGGCGCGCTCATGGCCCGAGCAGCCGCTGCTTGACCAGGACCGCGCCCCAGGTGAGGGCCAGGGCCCAGAGGCCGGCGAAGAGATCGTCGAGGACGACGCCTGCCGCGTTCTTCCAGCGGGGCTCGCGATCGAAGATGCGCGCCGGCCAGGGCTTGAGCACGTCGCAGATGCGGAAGAGCACGAAGCCGGCGAGAGCGGCGAACAGCGTGCGGGGCAGGAACGCCATGGTGACCAGATAACCAGCTACCTCGTCGATGACGATGTGACCGGAATCGACGACTCCATAGTAGCGACCCGCCCGCCCGGCGGCCGCGATGCCCGTCGCCACGACGGCGGCCGTGAAGGCGACGTACGCCCACCCGGGAGCGTAGGAGAGGGCCCACCAGAGCGGAATCGCAGCGGCCGTGCCGGCAGTCCCGGGCGCCAGGGGAACGTATCCCACGCCGAAGAAGGTGGCCCAGACGAGCGCCACCGCCGGCGCTGGGCCGCGATCGCCCGGCAGCTTGCGCGGCTTCCTGGTGACTCGCGGAGCTGGGGTGTCGCGCGCGGCTGCCGGAGAGGCTGGAGACGGATGATTCACGCGTCGGACTCGCCCTCGTCGCCGCTGCCGCCGCCGGCCGCCGCCGCCGCCGCGTTCTCCAGCGGCACCTCGTCCTCCTCCGCGGGCAGGAGCGGCTCCTCGGGCTCCGGCAGACGCGCCGCGGCCTGTGCCGCCCGGGCTGCCGCCCGCCGGCGCCGGCCGAACAGCGCTTCTTCCGCCAGCCCGAGCAGGATGTAGAACGAGAAGTAGACCAGCAGGACCAAGGACGGCCGTCCCCGGATGGCGACTGCGACACCGACGGCGGTGACGAGCAGGAACACCAGCACCGTGCGCGAGTTGAGGCCCGCTTCCTTGAAGGTGCGGTAGCGGATGGTCGAGACCATGAGGAAGGCGAGCGCGAGCACCAGCGTCGCGATCGGCCACAACCCGACGGCTTCGGCCACCGGAGACTCGATGTTGTTGAGCGCGATCACCAGCGAGACCAGCATGCCCGCCGCCAGCGGGATGGGCAGCCCGACGAAGTACCGCTGTGTGCCGGACTCGGCGTGGGCGATGACGTTGAAGCGCGCCAGCCGGATCGCTCCGCAGGCGGCGTAGACCGAGCAGATGGCGATTCCGGGCATGCCCATCCCGGCAAGGGCCCACTTGTAGACCAGGATGGCCGGCGCAACCCCAAACGTGATCACGTCGGCGAGCGAATCGAGCTCGACGCCGAAATCGCTCTGCGTGCGCGTCAGCCGGGCCACCCGGCCGTCGAATGCGTCGAAAAAGCTTCCGAAGAAGATGGCCACCGCCGCCCGGTAGAAGTTGTCGCCGGTGGGCTCGCCCGCCGACAGGGTGATCGAGTAGACGCCGCAGAAGATGCTGCTGACGGTGAACAGGTTCGGCAACACGAACATCAGCTTGCGCAGGTTCGCGCGCGGGCGGCGCGGACTTCGCCTTTCCGCAGGCGATGGGTGCGAATCGGACATCTGCAAGGGACGCTAGCACGCCCAAGGCACCGTCGCTACGAAGTGATTTCGGCCGTTTACTGTGCGCAAGTGCGCTGCCGGAGGACCCCTGCCTTTGCCACGTTGCCCTCGCCCAGCTCCACTTTTCCCGCCAGGCCCCGGCCGCATCCGACGTCGATGTCGAGGCGCACATTTCCGCCGAAGCGGTTCTGGTCCAGCGTCGCTCGCGACTGCTCGCCCAACTCCACGCCCGCGAGCTGGTTGCGCTCGAAGTTGTTTCCGGTGACGCTTCCGCGCGAGGCGTCCAGCAGCAGCAACCCGGCGCGGCCGTTCTCGACGAAACCGTTGCCTCTCAAGCGCAGCTGCGAGCGCACGGCGGCGACCCCGCTCCCTGCGTTGCCGCGCATCACGTTCTGCTCGATCACCAGGCGCGAATCGACGGCGTAGAAGGCATCGCCCATGTCCTTCTCGGCATCCAGACGGGCGCCGGTGATGGAGTTCTCGCGAGCGGTTACGGCGGACTCCGTGATGTGCACGCCCATCGTCCCCGGGCTCGCGATGCGATTGCCGACGAGCAGGACCGGCTTCTTTCCATCCGCGCGGGTGACCGAGATCGCGGCGTCGGTGCCCCCGCGAGCGATGGTGACGTTCTCGACCGTGCCGTGCGCGCCGACCATGGCCACGCCCGCCACGCTGTAATCGCTCAGCTCGCCGCCGGATATCGCCAGCTCCGCGCCGCGAAACCCGAGCACGCCGTATTCGCCCCACCGCACGCGCGCGCCCTCGACGCGCAGCTTCGACGCGCCCGCATAGAGGGCCGCGCCGCCCAGGCCTTCGTATGAGCCCCGGACGACGCGCACATCGGCTCCGCCGGTCGCCTGGAGAGCGGAAAGCGCCGAGCCGCGCACCACGACGTCCTCGAGCAGACCGCGGGCGCCGTTCAGCACCACGGCGCGGCGTCCCGCGGCTTGCAATACGACGCCTCGCGCTTCCAGGCCGCCTCCATCGAGATCGATGCCCCGCCCTTCGCGCCCGCCGCCGACGTCCGAAATCGTGCCCGACACCAGCTCGATCTGCGCGCCCCGACCGACGATCCCGGCCTGCGAGCACCCGCGCAGATCGACCTTCTGCAGCTTGTGCGTTCCGCCCGAGAACCTGGCGCACACGGCTCCCGACTCGATGGACATGCCGTGGATCTGCACGTGATCGGCGCCACGGACCTCCAACGCCGGCGCCGCGCCATCCGGGGCGACGATTCGAGTACGCCCCGCGCCTCGCCCGAGGAGGACGATCGGCCGCCGGATGACCACCGCCTCGCGATATGTGCCATCGTCCACCAGCACGAGCGCGCCCGCCGGCGCGGCCGCCAGCGCGTCGTTCAGCGAGGGATACGGCCGCGCTTCCGAGCCGTCCGGCGGTAACGTGCCGGACGCATCGGCTGGAGACGGGTGGCGAACGAACAGGACTTCCGCCGGGATCTCGCGCTTCTCGTCCGCCCAGGCCCCGATGAGCTCACAGGCCGCGCTGAGCGCGGCGACGGCGATCACGGCCATGGTTCGATCCACTCGGACGTCCTTTTCCCGGTGCGGCTACGACCTTTGTATGACCCTCGCGCACTCCGGCGCAATTCCGCGCTCCCCGAGGCGAGGCGGGCGTTCACTGGTCCACCCGGTGAACTGAACGTTCACCAGTGAACTCCGCCGGGCGTAAGTGGCCGTAAAGTGGTCGCCGACTACCGCCCCGCGCTCATCGCGGGAGGGGCTGCCGGCGCGCCGGCGGGTGGTTGCAGGTCGGCAAGCGCGACCGCCCCTTCCTCTACCAGCATGGCAGCTCCCCCGCCCCGCTCTGCGCGCGCGCCATCCAGAAGAGGTGCGCCTTTGCGAACGGTTCGCGCGGCACCGCCGCTCCGGCGGAGATCGCCGGGATCGCGGCCAGCATCGTGAGAACGGCGCTCCTGCGCATCGCGTCATTCAGTCTGCGCCGATCGCGAGAGGCCGATCAAGCATCGCCCTTGGGCCTGGGCAGGAGCAGCGGCTTGGAGCCAGCGGCGGTCCGCCGTTCACCCGTGCCGTGCCGGCGGACCAGCTCCTCGGGGGCGACGCCCAGGATTTCGCAGGCCCGCGCGATGAACGCTTTCGCCTCGACGAAGTGGAGCCGCTCCCCGACGAAGGCCGCGATCAGCACTCCCCGGCAGTCGGGCAGATGCGCGCCGATCGATTCCAGGTGGTAGACGAGCTTCGGCAGCAGATCGCTGGCGAACGCCGCGAATCCGGTGAGGATGATCTCGTACAAGCGCAGCCCCGGCGCATCGTCCGCTGCAGAGGCCCGGGGCGCGGCGCCGCGACGCGCCCGGGCGATGGCGACATTCGCGTCGCGGGCGGCCGCCTCGCCGAATGCGTCCTGCAGCAGCTGGCGGAGCTTCTCCTCCATCGCCTGAACCGTACCCCATCGCGCTGCATGTGCGCACGCCGCACCCCATCGGGTTGCGGGCGGGGCGGCGACCGCCTGCCCAAGAGGTCCGCCGCTCGGGCGGAACCGCGCTCGTGCCGATCGTTGAACGGAAGCGAGCAGGCTTGCCCGGAAAGTGCGGCCTGCGCAGCTTCCAATCGTACTCTGCGGGGAGGGCCTGGTTGGAAGCGAAGCCACGGATCGTCGCCATCTTCAACACCAATGCAGAGGTCCTCGAGCTCGTTCGCGAGTCGCTCCAGCAGGCCGGTTTCCAGGCGGTGATGGCGCACATCGACGATCTCAAGCGCGGCCGGCTGGACATGATCCAGTTCGTCGAGGAGCACAACCCGGACGTGATCGTCTACGACGTCGCTCCGCCGTACGATACCAACTGGACCTTCCTGCGGCTGATGCGGAACTCCAAGGTCATGCAGGGTCGCGCATTCGTGGTCACCACCACGAACAAGCGCGCGCTGGAAGAGTTGATCGGCCCGAACGACGCCGTGGAGCTGCTCTGCAAGCCATACGATCTGCAACAGATCGTCGACGCGTGCACCACAGCGTTCGCGAAGCAGGTCACGCCGAAGACGGCGTAGCTTCAGGTTCCCTTCTTCAGCTCCGTCAGGATCAGTTTCGCGATCGCCTTCAACGTCTCGTAGACGCCCTCGCCCTTCGGCGCCACCGCCTCGAAGTGCGGCACACCCTTCGGGTTGAGCAGGTTCTGCAGCTCGTCGAGCTGCGCGGCATTGGGAAGGTCGCGCTTGTTGTACTGGATGACGTAGGGGACCTTGTCCAGGTCGTATCCCTGCTCTCCCAGGTTGGTGCGCAGGTTCTCGACGGACTCGACGTTGGCTTCGGTGCGCTCGATCTGCGAGTCGGCCACGAAGACGACGCCGTCGACCCCTTTGAGGATGAGCTTGCGGGAGGCGTCGTAGAACACCTGCCCCGGCACCGTGTAGAGGTGGAACCGGGTCTTGAAGCCGCGGATCTCTCCGAGCGAGAGCGGGAGGAAGTCGAAGAAGAGCGTGCGCTCCGTCTCCGTGGCGAGCGAGATCATCTTCCCCTTCGCCGCCTGGTTGGTGTTCGCGTAGATGTACTGCAGATTCGTCGTCTTCCCGCAGAGCCCCGGGCCGTAATAGACGATCTTGCAGTTGATCTCGCGCGAGCTGTAGTTGATGAAGCTCATCCGGGCGGCGCCTTCCTCACTCGCTGAACAGGTTGTCGATGTCGTCGTCAGTGATTTCTGCGAACGGCGACCCGGCGCCGGGGACCTGCACCTTCTTCATCAGCCCGTCGAAGATCTTGTTCAACTCGTCGGAAGCCTTCTTCACGCGCAGCCGCACCAACCCGAGCGAGGAGCGGCTATCGAAGATCACCACCAGGATCACCCGCCCGCCGATGATGCTGATGTGCAGGTTGTCCTTCTCTCCTTCGTGAAAGAGGATCGAGAACTCCTTCTCTCCGATCAGCTTGGCGAGACCGCCGGTGGCCGCGATGTTGCCGGCGGTGAGCGAGGCGAGCGAGGTGGTGTCGAGGTTCTCGGTGGCGCCGACGGAAGCGATGAGCTGGCCGTTTTTGTCGACGAGGAAGACGATCTTCGCGTTGGCCTCCCGAGCCAGGCGCTCGCAGACCGCGCTGATCTGCTGGAACTCCTCGTCGTACATCACCATCTGCGGCTGCATTCGCGAGACCTCTTCCTGAGTTGGGGGTCGCTAGCGCGGACGCTAACAGAGCCTCGTAGTTCGGTCCAGGAATCGCGCCGCGCGCGGATCCGCCTACATTTCGCGATGTTGCCGCGTTGGACCGATCCCGTTGGCACTCAAATTTCACGCCTCCCCTGCAGGGCGCGGGCGAGGGTGACCTGGTCGGCGTACTCGAGGTCGCCCCCCATGGGAATGCCCTGCGCGATGCGGGTGACGCGCACGCCGAGCGGCTTCACCAGCCGGGTGATGTAGAGCGCCGTCGCTTCGCCTTCGACGGTCGGGTCGGTGGCGACGATCACTTCCTCGACGCCGTGGTGGAGGCGCGAGACCAGCTCCTTCAGCTTGAGCTGATCGGGTCCGACGCCGTCGAGCGGCGAGAGCGCGCCGTGCAGCACGTGGTAGCGGCCGCGGAACTCCCGGGTGCGCTCGATGGCGAGCAGATCGGGCACCGTCTCGACTACGCAGATCATCCGCCCGTCGCGCTGGGTGTCGCGGCAGAAGGAACACGGATCCTGGGCCGTCAGGTTGCAACAGGTCGAGCAGAGACGGATCTGCTGCCGCAGCGCGAGCAGCGCCTCGGCGAGCTCGCGGGCGTACTCGGGCGGGCTCTTCAGGACGTGGAACGCCAGCCGCTGGGCCGTCTTCTCCCCGACCCCGGGCAGCTTCGCGAGCAGCACGGTGAGGCGGGCGATCGGATCGGTCACTTCGGAAAACCCGGGAGCATTCCGCCCAGCCCCGAGAGCGGGTTCTCGGCCGCGGCCGCCTCCTGCGCGGCCTTGAGCGCAGAGTTCACCGCGGCTGTCACCAGGTCCTCGAGCATGGCCACGTCCCGCGGATCGACGGCCTGCTTGTCGATCTGCACCTTCTGGATCTCGCCCTTGCCGTTGGCGGTGACGATCACCATGCCTCCGCCACTCGAGCCGGTGACGATCTTCTGGGCCAGGCGATCCTGCGCCTCGCGCATCTGCTCCTGGAGCTGTTGCGCCTGCTGGAAGAGCGCGTTCAAGTCGAATCCCGGCATGCTCTCTACTCCTCTCCCAGATCGCGGACGTCCTCGATCTCGCCGCCGAGGACCTCGACCGCGGCGCGGACTGCCGGGTGCTCGCGGGCGAGCGCGATCCGGCTTTCGGATGCCGCCACCCGCAGCTTCTGCTTCTGCTCGGCGACGGAGATGTCCGCCGGAGCTTCCTGCTCGACGATCTGCAGCGGGGCGCGGAACCCCAGCGCCTTCTCGAACGCGGCCTCCACCGCGGGGCGCGCCTCCAGCACGATCGCCGCCTGCCCCGCGCCCTTGCGGAAAGCGATCTGCACGCCGGCGCGCTCGATCTTCAACGGCACGGCGTGCTCGAGCGCTGCGGCCGCTCCTGCCTTGCGCGCCCCCCGGACCGACTCGATCAAGAGACGCCAGCGGCTTTGCAGATCCAGCGGGCGCGCCGGAGCAGCCTCGACCTCCGGCTCCGGATCCGCCGCAGGCGGCGGAGTGGGAGCCGCGCGCAGCGGCGCGGTGTCGGCCGTGAGGACGCGCGCCCCCCAACGGTCCGCGGCGGGCTTCGACGCCGGCACGCCACTGCCGAGCGCATCGAGCTTCGCCACCAACTCCGGCAACGAGCTCGCCGGGGCCAGATGGACGGCGCGCAACAGAGCGACTTCCAACGCGTGGCGCGGGCTCGAGGCCTTGGCCACCTCGTCCTGCGCAAGCTGCAGCAGCTCGAAGACGCGCGCGAGCTGCGCGGAGTCGTGCTGCGCCGCCTCTTGCGCCAGCGAACGGACCTCGTGATCGGGAAGATCCTGCTTCACTCCCGGAAGCGACGCCAGAGCCAGGTTGCGGGCCTGGGAGGCGAGCTCTTCGGCGAGGCGCTTCATGTCCGCGCCCTGTTCGTATGCGCGAACCACGCCGCCCATCGCCGCCGAGGCATCGCGCGCGAGCACGGCGGTGACGATGTCGCGCACCACCGAGGTGTCCAGAGCGCCGAGCGTCTGCGCCGCTTCCTCGTCCCCGATCTCTTCGGCAGCGGGATCGTGCGCGGAGAAGAGCTGATCGAGCAGCGACAGGGCGTCGCGCATGGACCCCTGCGCCTGTCGCGCCACCATCGTCACCGCGCCGTCGGAGATCCGGAAGTCCTCGGCCTGCGCGATCTCGCGCAGCCGCGCGACGATCTTTCCCAGCGGCACGAGCTGGATGTTCTGCCGCTGCACCCGGGAAAGGATCGTGGCCGGAAGTTTCTGCGGATCGGTGGTCGCAAGCAGGAACTTGATGTGGCCGGGCGGCTCCTCGAGCGTCTTGAGCAGGGCATTGAACGCCGCGCCCGAGAGCATGTGCACTTCGTCGACGATGTAGATCTTGTAGCGGTCGCGGGCCGGCAGGTACTTCGCCGCCTCGCGCAGCGCGCGCACGTCGTCGACGCCGTTGTTCGAGGCGGCGTCGATCTCCTGGACGTCGACGTCGTTGCCGGCGGCGATCTCCACGCACGGGCCGCAGACGCCGCACGGTTCGGGGGTGGGGCCTTTCTCGCAATTGAGCGCCCGGGCGAGGATCCGCGCGGACGTCGTCTTCCCGCAGCCGCGCGGGCCGGTGAAGAGGAAGGCATGCGCCACCCGGCCGCTCTTCAGGGCGTTGACCAGGGTCCGGACGACGTGCTCCTGCCCCGTCAGATCCTGGAAGCGCTGCGGCCGGTACTTTCGAGCGAGGACGAGGTACGGAGTGGTCATCGGCGGTTCAAGTTTCCGGAGCTGCCTGGACGCTCGACCGGAGACCGGGCACACGGCTGAAGACGCTACCGTTGCTCCCTTCCGGGCCTGGCGGGTTCACGACCCGCCGTCGCCCGATCCCCGGTCCAGCGCCCAGAGAGTGGAGCGGACCGTGTACCACGAATCGCTGTCGATCCGGGTTCGAGTTCCTAGCGGCGTGACCGATGGCACGCAACGCGTTCCGAGCGGCCTTGCGGGGCCTCGGCAGGCGGGTTGTTCGAACACCCGAGGGACGACATCATTGGCGGAGAGCGAGGGATTCGAACCCCCGATACCCTTGCGGGTACTCCTGATTTCGAATCAGGTGCCTTCAGCCGCTCGGCCAGCTCTCCGGAGACTGACGCTTCATACCCCAAACATCAAAACCGCAGGCGCAAATCCGCACCTCCGGTGCGGAGCGCCTGGCACGACGTTGGCGGAGAGGGTGGGATTCGAACCCACGATACGTTTCCGTATACACGCTTTCCAAGCGTGCGCCTTCGGCCGCTCGGCCACCTCTCCTACTTTCTTCGCTGGCGGAAGAACCCGCTCAGGAGCGCCCCGCATTCTTCCGCGAGCACCCCGCTCGCAACCTCGACCCGATGGTTCAGCCTGGGGTCGCGCAGGATGTCGAACAGCGTATCGACCGCGCCGGCCTTCGGATCCGCGACCGCATAGACCAGCCGATCGACGCGGGCATTGACGAGCGCGCCGGCGCACATCGGGCAGGGCTCGAGGGTCGCGTACATCGTCGATCCCGTGAGCCGCCAGCGCCCCAGCGCCCGGGAGGCCTCCTGCAGCGCGAGGATCTCGGCGTGCGCGGTCGGATCGTGGAGACGCTCGCGCGCGTTGCGACCTCGTCCGGCGATGCGGCCGTCGGCCACCAGCACGGCGCCGATGGGCACCTCGCCCTCGGCCGCGGCCAGGCGCGCCTCGGCGAGCGCTTCCGCCATGAAGGTTTCGTCCATCATTGCCAAAGAACGGGCGCGGGGGTGTAGCACTTCGCCCACCCTGTCGCAACAAGGCGCAGGGAGCCGAAGTTCGAGACCCGGGGCTCGATCGGCGGCCTCCCCTCGTGTCGCAGGTTGAATGGTTCTGGCGTTTGCACGCGCACATCTCTCGCTCGGAGCGGGGATTCGGGCTCGCATTGGCGCGCTGGTTGCTTTGATCCGGACCTGAACCGAGCGGAGAGGAGCAAAAGCATGACGACCATGGCTGCGACGAGCCGTGTGAAGGACCCGGAGAACGGCGCGCCGATCGTGGTTCCGGTGCGCTATGTGGCGCGCGGGCGCGTCGTCCAGAGTACCTCCCTGGAGCTGAGCAGCGAGACGGTGCGCGTGCGATCCCCGGTGCCGCCCGGCGTCGGTCTTCTGGTGGGGGTCAAGCTGTACCTGCCTCGCAACGACCATCCGCTCGCGACCGAGGCGCTGGTCAACGACGCCTCGTTCGGGGACGCTGCTTTCACCGCCGAGTTCACCGATCTCGCCGGCGAAGGTCGCGCGCAGATCGCCACGTTCCTTCAATCGGTCAGCGGGCGGCGCGCCTGCGACAGGGTCGACGTGCACCTGCCCATCCTGCTCCGGGACGCATTCGCCGCCAGCGACGGCGTAGTGACGAACCTGAGCGCGAGCGGACTCTTCGTCGAAACCGACGCGCCGCAGGACGTGGGCTCGCGGCTGCGCGGCGAGGTCCGGCTTCCCGGCGACAACGACCCGCAGCAGTTCGAAGCGGAAGTGGTGCGGGTGGCCGACTGCGGAATGGGGCTGCAACTCGTGGGAGGCTCGGACGAGTTCCGCATGCGCCTGACGAGCTATCTCGCCAACCACGACGCCTGATCGGCGCTCCAAGGATCAGGCCGCGACCGCTTGCTCGACCGCAGCGATCAGCCGATCCATGTTCAGCGGCTTGCGCAGGATGCTGGTGGCTCCCGGGAGATCTCCGGCTTCGTAGCCCCGGTTCGCGCTCACCACCACGACGGGGATCGTCTTCCAGTCGGGGCGGGCCTGCAGCGCGTCGAGCACGTCGAATCCGTTCAGTACCGGCATCATTAGATCGAGAAGGATCACGTCAGGCCGCAGGCCGAACTCCAGGCGGTCGAGCGCATCCCGGCCATCCGCAGCCGCGTGCACGCCGTAGCCCTCGTAGCGGAGAAATTCTTCCAGCGCGTCCCGGATGTCGGGATCGTCGTCGACGATCAGGATGTCGCGCCCCGGCTTCGGCCCCACGCCCTTCCTCTATCCCGGGACGGGGCCGGACGTCCCCCCCGCCGGCTGCGCCCGATCCAAAATTTTACACTACGGGAAAATACGGCCACCCCTCGCGGATGGCGGGCCCTGCAGGATTCGAACCTGCGGCCTTCGGATTCGTAGTCCGACGCTCTATCCAACTGAGCTAAGGGCCCTTCGTCCACTTTGGCGGAGAGGGAGGGATTCGAACCCTCGATACAGCTTTGGGCCGTATACTGGTTTAGCAAACCAGCGCCTTCAGCCTCTCGGCCACCTCTCCCGATCTCCTGCAACTCCGCGCATCCGCGAGGCGCCGGGCCCCTCGGAAGCGGCGTTCTAGATCGCGCCCTGCTGGGCGTCAAGGAGATCGGAGTTGCTTGACGCGCCCGCGCGCCGGCGGCACAAGCAGGCCACGCGCCTGTAGCTCAGCTGGATAGAGCAGCGGCCTTCGAAGCCGTTGGTCGGGGGTTCAAGTCCCTCCAGGCGCGCCCGTAAGTACATGAAATGTAAGGG
>Ga0209267_1001309_pt1 | contig 17023 bp, 18 predicted proteins | sample GraSoiAngelo_137_FD_185894 | JGI IMG/M metagenome (GOLD analysis project Ga0209267, IMG submission 185894) | Grasslands soil microbial communities from the Angelo Coastal Reserve, California, USA - 14_0929_09_30cm (SPAdes) (version 2) | ecosystem: Environmental > Terrestrial > Soil > Grasslands ... | reverse complement strand
AGGCTGCGAGAATCGGTGCGAAGACGATCGCTCTCACCGGCGGAGATGGGGGGCGGCTAGCTCCGCTCTGCGATCACAATGTGATTGTTCCTTCGAACGACACTCAAAGGATACAGGAGTGTCATATCATGATTGGGCACCTCGTCTGCGAATTGATTGATGAGGCGCTTGTCGAGAAAAAAGCCGAAAAATGGACCCCGGCCTTCAGACGAGATCGAAAACCAGTTTCACCCATCGTCGCGGCAACCTAGGAACACAGGGTCGGCTGCATCAGAAGACAACTTGGTTGCCTATTCTTAGGGATCGACTTGCATGCGATGATAGTACATAGCTTCAATTCCCGCACAACCCTTAAAGGGGAAAATTCCGCAACAGGTCGTGGTCAGGTAATCTGAATTACGGTTGTCGTGGTCCGCCGGTTGATCTTTTCCAAATTCCTCGAAGGTTTTGTCTGGTCGAAGACTAAGATCAAAGGCTACCTCGGTCTGAGCGACGTTCTGTCCATGGCTACGAATGTCTCGCGTGCCGGGCTTGGGTTGTCTGGCGCACTGCTGATTCTGGCTGGCTTGTGGCTTCTTGAGGTTGAACCTGACGTTATCGCTGGAATGGTCCTTGCTGCTGGGCTAATCGGATTCGGCCTCATCAACATGATTTCAGCGCTGAGAAAAGGATTGCATCTCTCTCGCGCCAACCAACTTTCTCTGTTAGGCCACTTCGTCGCCATTCTAACATTCTACATTGTCGCGTCTAGATTCCTCGTAGTAAGCTACACTACTGATACTATGGTTGGGACTTACATGGGGGTCTTGAGGGTTCTTCAATTTCAGAGTCCTTACGGCTTCTCAATCAAACCACTATTGGACCAGTTTGGCTTCTCACCTTCGTTCTATACTCCAGGTGTTGACGGCTCCTTCGACTTTCATTTGGCCTATCCTTCCCTCAGCTTCCTTTCCGTTCTTCCGTTCTACCTGGTCGGTCTACACGATCTGCGTGACCCTGTATTCATCTTCCACATCATGTCGATTCTCCTGATATTCGGTCTGGCTCCTGCGAGGCTAAAGAGCATCAGCCTGGCTCCTTTCAGCCTATTTTCAATCGTAATTGCAGGGAGCTGGACTGATAGTGTCTGGGCCTTCTTCCTAGTTCTGACAGCCGTTCTGTGGTATCGTAATCCCAAGGCGAGCTGGGTGTCGCTAGGCCTCGCCATTGCAGTGAAACAAATTGCCGTTGTAATCGCTCCATTCCTCATGGTTCGTCTCTGGTACGAGAGACCAGGGTCAAGGCTACGCAGTCTAGCTTCCAGCATGAGCTTGATGCTATCAGCGTTCTTCCTACCGAACCTGCCATTCATTATCGCTTCTCCAAATTCATGGTGGGCCGACATCGTCGCTCCCTATCTGCCAAACGCGACACCGCAAGTTCCTGGAGGAATAGGTCTCTCCAACTTTCTCCTGGACCTCGGGATCGCGCTTCCTTCTACGTTCTTCCTCGCCCTGATGCTAGGTACATCTGGCATCTTGGTGTTTCTCTACGCTCGGCATTTTCGCGGCCTAAACAGTATGGTTTTCGCATTCCCGATCCTCCTCTTCTTCTTCTATTATCGATCCTTCCCGAATTACATGGCTTACTGGCTATTCCCGCTCGTCTTCGAGCTAGGCCGACTCGGGGGTCCAAGACTCAAGTTCCACTTGACAATGAGGCTCCCTAGCATCGCTTGGCGTCCACCTAGCGGGACGCTTCTCCGGATTTTCCGTCAGAGGCTGACTCCATCAATCGTGCTTGTTATGGTGGTGACATTGGCCTTTGTTGGAGTCTCAGGCGCTTACATCTCACAAGTCTCAAACCCCAAAGCCTTAATTCAGATCAACGGCGTATTGGATCCGGACAGTCTCGGAGCCGCGACACGCATCAACGTAACTCTCACGAATCTCTTGGCTACTCCCGTCTCGCCGACCTTCTTTGTCAAGTATGGTCCGCTGCCATTCTACTGGACAACCAATTCTAGCGCTACGCTAACGGGCGGCGCCGAGAATACTTACGTAATCAGTGCTCCTGATGCGCTGAGTGCTGTGCCTCGAGGCGACCAGTTCCGCATTATGATTTATGACAGGCTTACTGGCCAGTTGCTTGGCGAGTCGTCATCTTGGATGGTCGACATACCGGCTCCACCCCTTGTTAATCCTGGATTGAAGTGGTGGGTTTTGGAGCAGAGCATTGGTAAGAAAGTACCATTTGGCTGGAAGTTGTCCCTCTCCAACACGGACCCGATAGTCTCCAGCGTTACCCCGCTTGGGGTCGACGGGACCAGCGGTTTGCAAATGATGCTGAATTACACGTCTGCCGGGAGGGGGCTAGTTGAAGGATTAGCGCTATCGCAGAAAGTCTTGCTCAACGCCACGAGCGTAAACATCCACTTCAACCAACTACTCACGACCGACACCACCACCAAGACTATGTTCGCGGCGAGTGTTACAGATGGCACCCATACACTCTTCTTCATCTTCTCGAACAAGGCAACACAACAGACGATAACGCCCTACGCGACAAACACCACAATTGTCGTCCCAACACAGATATCCACGTGGAGCAGCGTAAGAATTGATTCCCAGAGTCTCTGGAATAGCCAAGGCTGGGCAACGCCTCAGATAGTAACATTGACCGTATTCGTAGAGTCGAGTTCCGTGGGAATATACTACACGAGTATTGACGGGATCAACCCCGTCTAGTTCTGATCGTACAAATAATCGTCTTTACCGGTTAGGATTTTGAACTGAACCCATTTATCTCTACTCTTTTCTCCGTCGTCGAAGAGTATGGATGTGACCAGTGTGAAGGGTCTGCTACTTGCTGGTGGCCATGGAACGAGACTCCGCCCTCTCACGTATACCGGTAACAAGCACATGCTCCCTATTGCCAACAAGCCGATGTTGATGTACGGGTTCGATCAGCTGAGGGGCGCGGGCGTCAAGGAGATCGGTGTCATCCTCGGCCCTCTGCAGGAAGGCATCGTTGAAGCTCTCGGTGACGGTTCAAAGTTTGGGGTCCACATTACGTATCTGGACCAGCCCGACCCGAAAGGGATCGCCCATGCAGTCCTAATCTCGAAGAAGTTTCTAGGCGACTCTTCATTCATCGTTCATCTTGGAGACAACCTTCTGAAGGATAGTATTCCTGAAATGGCTGACGAGTTTCAGAGCTCCGGTGCTGACGCTACTGTAGTCCTTAGCCGGGTAAAGGATCCGAGCAGGTTCGGAGTGGTACAGATTGAGAAGGGGAAGATAGTCAAACTTGTCGAGAAGCCTAAGCAGTTCATCAGCGATCTAGCGCTGGCAGGGGTCTACTTCTTCCGACCCACCATCTTCCCAGCTATCGAGAAGCTGAAGCCCAGCTGGCGGAACGAGCTGGAAATCACGGAGGCTATACAGGGTCTTCTCGATATGGGTGGGAGGATAACCTACCACGAGGTCTCTGGATGGTGGAAGGATACCGGGCGTCCCGAGGACATTCTGGAAGCCAATCAGTTGGTCTTAAAGGACCTGAAATCGTCTGTTAAGGGAAAGATCGAAGAAGAAGTTCCCATTTCAGGCAACGTCGAGGTGGGAGAAGGAACGATCGTACACCGCGGTTCGGCTCTAAGAGGCCCGGTGGTCGTAGGGGAATATTCCGAGATTGGAGGCGGAGCCTACGTAGGTCCCTACACGTCGGTCGGAAGCCATGTGAAAATCCTCGGTGCTGAGATTGAGAACAGCATCATCCTTGACGGGACGGTAGTTGACTGCCGGGAGAGAATTGTGGACAGTATCATTGGGAAGAATTCCAAGATCATCTCTGATCATACCTATCGCCCGAGCGGGAGAAGGTTCGTGGTCGGCGAGAGCACCTTCGTCAGTCTCTAGGAGACCCGCTCCCAGAGGCTATTTTGATTATTCCTAGTGCCTAGTCTATGTTGACGGCAAGCAGATAGACCAATGCTACTACTGCAGGGAAGACGAAAATCGGATAATAGAATACTGCCATAAGACTCCCGAACAATACTCCAACAGCAACGAATTCGGTTCTTGTTTTTCGGTTCGCCCAGTCGACGTTCCAGACGCCAAGCGAGTATAGGCTCAGTCCGATGACGACGAGTATTGCAATACCGTTGAAGGCGAGCACTGGAAGGAATGAGCCTCCTATTGGCTTGTCATTGGGTGGATACGGAAGGCTGTTGACGATAGGGCCAAACAGGTATTGGACCACGACAACATCGGAAATGCCGAATATGCCCCATATCAGAGGTAACAGCAGGATTCGCTTCTGCATCAGGCCAACGATCATCGGTTTTCAGCCACATATTCATATAAGGATTTGGCGAAAACGACTCGCGTCGAGAGTGAAAAAAGTTTGAATTTTTGGAAACTCTTGTTTCGAGCCTGGTTCTACTTCAGAACCGGGTATGGTCTCTACCTCGCCTTCCTAATTGGCTTCGCTAGCAATATCGTAGTGCTCTACAAACTCGGGGTCGCAGACAACACGTATTTCGCGCCCATCTTCCCACATCTAACTGTGTTCGGGATCGTCGCCCTTATTGTGGCTGTCCCTATCGCTATTTTCTCGGGCCTTTATCATATGAAAAGAACAGGGGCATTTGCTGCCGACGCGTCTGTACAGACTGAGGCAAATCCCTACATCTACAAAACCATCGGCAAAGAAAAGGAAGTGTTCTTGCCGCTGTGGATACTTATAGCTCGAGGGTTGGCGAAAGTGCTCGAACGCCAAGAGACAATGACAGCAGAAGATAGAAAAGAGCTGGAGGAGATTCTGAACAAGGCCAATGCCCTTTTAGAGGGTCAATATGTCGGCCTTCCGAAACAGTTGGGCGTTCGGAGCTATCGCGTATCAGAGGGCGACAGGTAGAAGATGATCCACTCGATACCCTTTGCGGGGCGCTTTCGACCCTGATGTTTGTCTGCAATCAAGGCGAAGAGCCATCCCTAGTGGAAGTCTCCTGAAACAAAGTGTTCCTCGACCATGAATTTGCTGCCGAGCGACCCGAGTCGGATCGTTGACCGGCCAAAAGATCATAACCACTCAAGAGAAGAACGGTTTTGAAAACTTCTCGCGAAATCCGCAGCCGCATCGTAGCGGATGTTGGCCCTTCGGACTTTCAGAACGACGCTCTCTCTAAGCCGCCAGGGACGGCACTCCCCTATGGTCGAACGTTGTGGAGGTGCCGCCTGCAAGCCACTTATGCTTCGGACAGGGTCGGCATTGAATCCGCGATGGCGCTGGCTTCTTTTCTAGTGCGCACGCGCGAGAACGCCCGGAATCTCTCTACTATTTCCCTCACGCCCTCATCCAGTGTGTGCCGGGGTCTGAAGCCAATTCTCTCGATCTTCGACCCGTCAAGTTCGTAGGACACTTGATTCAAGTTTGGTGTAGGAGTGATTACAATACGCACATCATGCACCTCTTTTCTAATGGCCGTGGTAATCCGATTGAGGGAGGCGTTCTCCCCGATAACATTGTAGATTTCTCCTTTCATGCCAGGCTGGGTCAGCGCGAAGGTAATAGCGTCAGCCGCATCCGTGATGTGGAGGTAGGGTCTTTTCTCGTTCTGTGCTGACTCCCAAACAGTCAGTGGCATGCCAATACAGGCAAGATAAGTGAATCTGTCAACGACAGTGTCGAAACGCATTCCGATGGAGTATCCGAACACTGTCCCAAGTCTCAGAACAGTCGCGTCGAGACCGTTCTGTTCCGAAGCATTGAGGCAGGCGTTCTCCCCTTGTAGCTTGGACTCCCCGTAGGGGCTTATCGGCTTGCAGGGATACTTTTCATTCACCAGCCCAGTCGTGGGACCATAGACGCTCGCCGTGGACGAGTAGACGAGCTTCTTGACACTCGCTTTGAGGGCGTAGTCCACAACTTTTCTGCCGCCGTTGACATTCACGTCGAAGGTTAGATCCTTCCTCTCGAAAGAGAGGGGGGCGTTGGTGATTCCGGCAAGATCCACAACCATATCGACATCCTGGAAGGCTCTCTTCAGGTCCTCGTCTTTGCGAATGTCTCCCTCGATGAATTCGAAGCGACCGTCGGGGGGAAGATCCATTATGGCTACGTACCTCTCTCGCATCATGTTGTCGATCACTCTGATCGTGCTGCCGGCGAATTTTCTGTCCGAGGCAAGGTCTCGTATGAGCTTGGACCCGATGTAGCCGCAACCACCCGTGATCAAGATGACCATGTCTTACTCCTCGGAAAGAGTCCCTGACTCAACCTTGAAAAGGCTACGGGTTCGTAGCTAGAGTTCACCCTTGGACAGGCTGTTGATAATCGGCGCTACCGGACTGGTGGGGTCCAAGGTCTCTTCTCTGGCATCTGAACATGGCTTCGAAGCCTACAACACGCACAACGCTCGAGAAGCACCCTTCCCACACGCGTATCACCTAGACATAAGCGATCACGAAGCCACCCTGCGACTAGTCCGACAGATTCAGCCGAAAGCGATAGTCAACACCGCCGCCCTGCACAATGTGGACTACTGCGAGACCCACAGAGAAGAAGCCGATAGAATTAACGTCGGAGGCGCGAAAAACCTCGCCGAGGCTGCAAGTGAGAATAACAGCCGTCTAATCCACCTCTCCACTGACTATGTCTTTGACGGAAAACAGGGACACTACAGTGAATTGGACAGGCCGCATCCACTGCACTACTATGCTCAGACCAAACTCAACTCCGAGAACGTAGTGTCGCAACTTCGGGATTATGCCATCGCACGACCAAGCGTGATTTACGGGTGGAGCCCACTCGAAGCCACCGGGGTCCCTTCGAGTTCTGGCAAAACGGTAAACTTTGCCATGTTCGTCGTAGACAAACTAGAGAAAGGCGAAACCGTGAAGGCTGTAAGGGATCAGTACAGCTCCCCTACTCTCGCCGATAATCTGGCCGAGTCCCTCCTCAGACTTGCCAAGCACTCGGAAAGAGGCCTGTTTCATACCGCCGGAAGATCATGCATGAGCAGATACGAGTTCGCCATCAAGCTTGCAGAAGTCTTCGGTTACCCTACCAATCTGATTCAGCCAGTTTTCACTTCCGAATTTAAGCAAGTTGCGGAGAGACCTAAGAATAGTTGCCTCTTGGTCGATAAGGCAGAGAGGACTCTTGGAATGAGATTTCTCACGGCGGAAGAAGGAATCCGAGAGATGAAGAAGCAGAACCCTCAATTAAGTCAGTGATACGACCCTATTTGTGAGGAGGCCTGTTCCAGTCGAACGGCTTCGACGTCCTCGGATCTAATATTGCAGGATCGTTCCAAGGTCTTCGATCTTCATCAGGGTTCTTCGTGTCGTAGAGACGATTTACGCAGTAGACAGTCAGGGAGGTCTTGTCCCCTAGCGTCTTCGTGCCGTGCCAGTAATGACCTGGAATCCTCACAATCTGTAGCTTCTCTTCGCTCGTAACTATCTCGTCTAGTTGACCCTCGGTCGCAGACCCTTGCTTGTCGTCATACGCGCATATCTTCATCGATCCCCTCAGCACAACGAAGTAATCCACTTGTCCCCTGTTGTGCTTGTGCCATGCCCTGATCATCCCGGGAAAACTGGAGGACAAGTTTGCCTGGAGAATGGTGTCTTCTAAGAGAAGATCCTTCCAATCTTGACGGAGAATCTCAGCAAAGAATCCACGTTCATCGACATTCTTTTTGAGATCATACACTTTAACTCCGGGGAGCAACTTGATTCGTTTCTTCTTTCCCCCGTATATTAAAAATGAGAGTGTATGGCCTTGAAAACTCAAGTGTCTATGGGAATGTTCATGATTCGGTCCCTACGGACTTTCGGAAATGAGCATTCTCAATAGGTTCGAAAATTTGTCTTATCCATCGCCTTGATGTATAGCCGGATAGCAGAGAAGAACGAGTCTCTTCACGAATTTCTGTATTTCGCTGGCAGAGAGGCTCGAGGGTTTGTCGTCAATATTAATTCCAGGCGAGGGTCACTCATTGATCCAAGAGCTTACGAACACCCTTACGAAGGATTGACCCCCAGTCCTCTTTCAGCTGATTAAGATACACGTTCCTAGCTAGTACCGCGAGTCTTTGGATCTTGAAAGGAAAGTGAGTTTCGAAGATCATATCACGTTCAGCTCCTTCAATGTCAATCTTGATGCTGTTGACGAGAAATGGGACGGCGGTGACTCGCCGATCACCCTTGAAATTTTCGACAAGATTGGAATAACAATCACGATTAGCTTCTATACAACACACTTCGTCCGCTCCATGCTGTAGATAGAAGAACGCTGTTTCTCCACATCCTGCGCCAATATCGAGAACATTCCTTCCGACAGGAAGATAGTGCTTATGCCAAAAATCAAGTTCTGTCTGGACTGTGAGCTTATGATTCGCACAGAGTTTCAGGTGATCATATTCCGAGAGGTTACACATTGTCGGAGAATCTCATATTTGGAAGGAGCGTAAATGTTTGTCCCCAACCCGTCCTCCTACAGAATGACCTGGTGACGGGGATCCAACCCTCCTCAGAAGAGCCATTATGAAGATCTCCTTCCTAGCGAGAAGAGGTTCATGAGAATTCGCGGGACAAAATTCTTGAATCTGCTTGTCGACCGATGCGGGCTCGTTGAAATTGAATTGTGGTGATTAGGGAGATCTTGTCGCCTCTTTTGCTGGCCGGGAGACTTATAGAATTGGCCGTGGATTCGACTGTTCAAATCTGGAGAAGATTGAAGAGAGTCTTTTCTCGAATATTTCATAGTTGAAATCTTGTGCCCTCCGTTCGGCGGCAGCTGACGGAGAGATGCTCATACCTTTGTCTACCAGGTCTGGAATGTCGTCGATCTTTCGCCATCGAAACCCCACATCGTTGTGCACGATTTCTCTCGGGCCCCCCGAGTCATGAACAACAGGTACACATGACGCCGACATAGCTTCAACGATGGTGATTCCGAAATGTTCACGTTCCATCAAGTGCATGTAGATCTTTGCTTCTTCCAAAATTCTGTGATATGCTTCTTTCGATGGGTTGAAGACCGTTGTTCCATTGGGGGGAGCGTCTCTGGCAAGACTCATTGAATATTCCATGAACGTCGGGTCTTGGGTTAGCAGCATCGTAAATTCATATTCTGGGCGCCGTCTCGCGACTTCCCAGAATAACTCTAGCCTCTTAACAGGAACGGCTCGGGCGACGGTCACGACCAGATCGCGTTTCACTCCCGACGCGACCATGTTGCATGCAGGATACACGAGCTCGCTTGGGCGTTTCCATTCCTTATCGAGATATTCTTTGGAATATTGTGAAATCGCAAGCACCAGGCCTATTCTTGAAATCTTGCGGTCATAATACATTCTTAATGGCAGATAACGAATGGTTCTGGCAAAGTCTCCCGGAGAATGACTTCGCAAAGAACGGGGAAACGATCTCGGGAAATATCCCCATTGAATGACTGGCAGATTCAAATCAGCAATGTACCCAGCGTCTTGAGTCGAAAACACGAGGTCAAAACGGGTATTGGCCGAATTTCGAAGGCCCTTCAGCACTCGACTCTGACCCCTGAGGTGATGGATCAAATGCGAAGTCGTCCCTAGCTCCCCCACATTCTTTCTGGACGGGTAGAGCAGTAGCTTGACCCTGCTGAAGAGCCCCTTATACCCGAAAAAACTCTCTACTTGAATAGGATCGAAAACTTCCGATATCATCGTCACCTGATGCCCAATAGACAACAGCGCTCGAATAGTCTCACAGCATAATCGCTCGCCTCCACCAAGGTATCTCATAACAGGATGGATAACGACGATTCTCAATGGGCAGCTCCCATTTCAGTAGCCATTATTTTACTACCTAAGTTTCCTGGTCAACAAAGAGAATGTACTCATCACTTTGGAGAGGCAACCCTTTTTGCAATTATGTCCTTGATTCGACTCTGAAACGCGTCAGGGCCAAAAATTCTTGCTCTATCAGAAATCTCAACGGGAGCGAGCCCGGCAACACTCGTAGTTGACTCGTTGCCGCCTTCGCCAATCTGCGATCGAATGAAATTTACAGCATCTTCGAGATTGTCATAGTGGAACCCTACCCTTGCCACTCGCAACACTTCTCCCGCCCCGCTTTCTCGAGGCGCGACTGGCAAGCAGCCAGCAGAGAGCGCTTCCATGACTGCTATCGTCATTCCCGGTTCCCTACCAGTATGAAGGTAGATCTTGCTTTCCTCCAAGAGCTCCGGGGCTTGACGAATTCGAGCCTCAACGTATTCGACATTATCGGGCTTCCTATCTAGGACAGCCTTCGCGTAGCCCCTGTAGATTCGATTCATTCGCTCCGTATCTCTGCCAACCAGGTAGAACTTGCGACCGGGGAGCCTTCGTGCTATTTCCATGAAGTCCTCTATCCTTTTCTGGGGTGCAAGAAATGTGACTTGCACGACATGATCCTTCTTGGGTCCGGGCCGAAACCCTTTGCCGTACGATGGGTAAACCAGTTCGGTATTCGCATAACCTTCTCGCTTCAACTGGACCATTAGGGATAGGGAGACGGCGAGAAATGTTGTAGTAGACCGGTCCTTCGCGTAAAGGACTCGATATAGTGACCTTATGGGACTCCAGTATTGCTCCCAGAAGCCTTGGAGCTGGTCGAGTTCATACATGAATCGGAACAGTGATCTATCGGGAAGAATGTCGGGACGCCTCGGATCTCGGGTCACAAATACGATATCCGCACGCTGCTTCTCCAAGAAATGCTTTGACCTCCATGCAAAAAAAACTCCAGGAATTGATGAGATGCGAGCTAACCTTCGCCCGAGTTGAGGGAACCTAACATGCTCGCACTCTCTCATTACCTCACCCATCCCAAACGTCGCCTCAATTTCCTCTGGTTCGAATCGATCACTGACTAGCTTGACATGATACCCGAGGTTTCTAAGCGCAAGACAGGTGGCAAGGCAGACTAGCTCGCCGCCTCCCAGAGACCGCAGGCTGTATTGAATTACCAAGGCGACCTTCATTTTCTCGATCTCGCTTTATTCACAACGCGAATGCGTATTTTTGTGAATCGGAAAGCGGGCCCAAGATAGATATTATGTGGTTACATGGTAACCATATGCGGCAGATATGTAGGGCCAATTAGCACCCGCGGAATTGGCGAGATCGCGAGGATTAGATAATATTAGAGCCGACTTGAGATGTCTACGTCCCAACGACCCTTTACAACGATCGTAGTTGTAAATCACAACGGGGGGAACTTAGTGACTGATTGCGTGCGATCGATTCTAAGGTTCACCCGGAATTATGAACTATTAATCGTAGACAATGCTTCCGTCGATGGAAGCTGGGAAGAACTTGGCCGACAATTTCCGAACGTCAGAATCATCCGTAACCGAATCAATCTAGGTTTCGCTGCAGCCAACAATATCGGGATCAGGGAATCCAGGGGAGAATATGTCGTACTGATGAATCCCGATGTGACCTTGACAAACGACTGGCTTGAGAAGCTCTCCGAGTGTGTAGAGAAAGACCCGATAATCGGGATCGCGACTCCAAAGTTGTTGAGATATGATGGAAGAATCGATTCGACCGGACACGTCTTCTCCTTCTCAAGGCTTGAGGTGAAGAATCGGGGCAAAGAAGAACAAGATGATGGGCAATATGACTCATGCACCGATCTTCTGTCGTGCGATTTTGCATGTTGTCTCATCAGAAGGGAGGCGATAACTCGGATCGGACTGCTGGACGAGAGGATCTTTCTTGATCATGAAGACGTTGATTATTGCCTTAGGGCAAGGATTGCCGGATGGCGGGTTGTCTATTGCCCATCAAGCAGAGTATACCACCGCCGTGGAGGTGTGACCTCCAGTCTCCAGAAAAGAAGCCGGCAGCTTCAAGCGAGAAGAAACATGCTGAGACTTGCATTGAAGAACTATGGTCGGAGAAGCCTTGTACTAGTTATCGTTTACAAACAGAAAGACCTACTTTCGTTCTCAATGGACATCGCGGGAGGATTGAAGAAACATAACTTGGTCGCAATGAAGAACGGTCTGGACGATATCTGCGCTCTGCTCACTGCCTTCTTGTGGAACACGATCCACCTTCCAATACGAGAGAGAATTCTTGTTCAAAGAAGCAGACGGTTAAACGACAAAGAGTTAGAACTCATATCAAGATCCTCAACCCTCAGAGGCTCGGGGTATACCTAGACGCTTTCCAGCATCGTTTTATCATCTTTCGGATGACGGACAACGAATCCTCTTGGTATTCAATGTATGAGATGGCGACGACGAAAATATGCGTCAATTGGCAAAATGCCCAATCCTTCGGATTAGACGGTTCATATGGCCCTTGATGAACTCGAGGCCATATATTCCCGGGCTGTTTAACATCATCCATCGCTGAATTGCAAGATTTTGTTTCCGGAGGAAGGATTGGCTTTCTATGTCGGAAACTCTTTGTGGAGAGTGAGTTTCCTTGTAGGACAGGGTCTCCCCGATAAAAAATGCTGAGAAATGCTCTGCGGCTCTCATGAAAAGGACCCAGTCAGACGACAATATGTCCAGAATCGGAAACCCCGATTTCTTGGCGAATATCGTGGAGACTACTCCAGCGGAAGCGTGGATGAAGTTACTCCTGTAGAGTTTTGTCGAGAGACTACGCGGTGAGATTATTCCTTCGGAAACAGGCTGCGGATACTTGGTTATGAGAGAACCTCTAACCTCTGCCCATCGGTCCCAGCTTAGTCCGATGCAATTATGACCCCACACATCCACATGTTTTTGCAACCTGTCTGAAGTCCAGAAGTCATCGCTATCCAATAGCGCATACAATTTACCCCGAGACAGAACTGCGCCAAGCTTTCGTGCTTGAGTAAGGCCAATGTCTCCTCTATCTACAAATCTGAGCCGAGAGTCGCTAGCCGATATTTCTCGGATCTCCTCCTTCTCAGCATCATCACTGTTGTCCAAGATGAGAAGCTCGAAATCTGCGAAGGTCTGGCTTAGGACGCTGTTGACAGCCCTCCTGACGTATGTTGGTCTCCCACGAGTGGGCATCACAACAGATACCGTTGGTCCCATGCGAATCCTACGTTGCCAAGGATTATGGACCCATATGAATGGAGTCAGCGAGCTCGCAAACTCAGGTTACGGGATAGACTTCCAAATCGTGTCGACTTGGCCTTTGGTCCTGCGAAAACGCCTCCCAAGTGTCAAACAACGTTCTTAGGGATATCCGCCGACAACGCAGCTTCAGCTCCATTCGTGATGATTCTGAAGACAGGCAAGGGGACAATGAACTTTCCCCCTTGCTCAAGGTACACTTCCTCTTCTCGGATGATTTCCCCTAGAAAGTGATGAGGGAGAATTAGAAAATAGTTCGGTTTATCTTTTCGAGCCTCTTCTTTCGAGACGATTGGTATGAGGGTGCCCGCGGTTTTTCGGCCCCATTTTTCAGGGTTTGCGTCTGCAGCTTTCTTGACTAGCGTATGATCAAGCCCACAGTATTGGAGAATAGTGTTTCCTCTGTTTGAGGCACCATACACATACACAGTCTTGCCGCTTCTGACCTCTCCAATAACGAAGTCGCGCACGCGAGATCTGATCTTCTGAATATTCTCGGCAAATCTCTCGTACGTCGCATGACTACCCAAAGCAAGTCGGTCTTCATGTCTCTCCATCAAAGATACAGTGTTTTGGATAGGACGTCGTCCTTGGTGGCAAATGAATGTGCGGAAACTGCCACCGTTCACATCGTTGGTTTCGACATCGAATACCTCCAGTCCATGCCTTTTCAAGAGTTCCTCGATCGTCCTCAGAGTATAGTACTCCAGGTGCTCATGACCGATGTTATCGAAGCCGTTTTGTTCTAGCATTGTGGCCAAGTAGTTTTGTTGCACGGCCCAGACGCCATCTGGAGCCAGAATTTTGGCGACGTCTGTGACGAATCGGTTGGGATCCTCAAGATCGTAGAACATTGCAACACTGGTTACTATCTTGGCCTGTTTTTCACTAAATTTTCGTTTGAAAGTCTCGGCGCTAAAGAAGTCGTTGAAGATCCAGTTTGTTCTGTTGCGGGCTTCTTGAACGAGATTCTCGGCGGGCTCGAATCCTACCAGGAACATTCCTTTGATCGGGTAGGAGCGCAGAAGGGTTCCATCGTTACAACCAATATCCAACACTAAATCGCCCGGACCCGGTTTCGCGATTTCACAGGTTCTCGAAACGAGATCAGAGAGCGCCTTCCGCATTGTAGGACTGATTCCGGATTTGTACCAATAGTGACGGTACAAACTCCCTCTCGAGAACGTGTGTCTAAGTTGGACGAGGCCGCAGCTCGAACATCTGACTAGATCCAAGGGTGCTTGTGGGCTGTTTCCATCTGGAGTTACAAAATCGGACACGTATTGGATCCCTAGGGAGAGGACATCGTCGAGGTTCGGCGATTGACAGACTCTGCAGACCTTGATCGCAGTGGACATCATTTAACGCTGGAAGGCTTTGGCCATTGGCGTCTATTTTTAGCGTTCGTCAGCGAAGAGGAGTAGGAGAGGACCAGAGCGTGCGGAGACATCTTCTTGAAACAGGAGGCATTTGAGGCGAGCAGGCACACATTCTAGTATCCCTGGTAAGGCTCTTCCATCTTGTATGCTGGGAGCATGGCTGGTATTTGCGGAGGTATCCGATTATGAAGGTGGACTTGGTTATCTGGACTCTTAACGGGGAGTCCACGCTCCGAAGATGTCTTGAAAGTATCGAGAAGGCCGTGCCAACTTCAGAAGTCTGTCATCGGTATCTGATCGATGGTGGTTCTGTTGACTCTACTCGAGATATAGCGGAGAAGTTTGGCTGGACCGTCGCTATCGCGCGAAAACGCGGGATTCCATTTCAGGCCAACCAGGCGCTAGGGCTTGTCGATACGCCGGTTTTTGCATCGTTTGAGCAGGATGTTGGGCTGAATCCTGCCTGGTTCAGCACGTTGATGTCTAGGCTTGTCTCGCAGCCTGAAGTCGCCGTGGTCCAAGGGCTAAGGGCTGCGAGTGGTAGCAGATATTTGGAAGCGATTGATGGGTATGTTGTGCGACACGGCCTTGTCCCGGCCTGGGTCTACTCCATTGATAACAATCTCTATCGGACACAGGCAGTCCGATCTGTCGGGGGTTTTCCTGAGGATTTTCCGATGAGTACTGATGGTGCGTTGAGGAATAGTCTCTTTCGGAATGGTTGGAAGTGGAGAGTCTACAATGACGTTGTCTCGCGACACTACAGAGATAGTTTTGTGGGACAGATGAGGCATTCGGTTATGCAGACTGCTGTTGGCAAGGTTTTGTGGGAGACCTATCCCGAGTATCCCGCGCCTACCAAGTTTGGCCGGCTCCTCGCTACTCCGATAACTGGTGCTAAGATGGCGTCCGAGGCTCACTGTCCGGGGGTATTCTTCGGCTACCCTCTCTTACGCATAGTGAAGGTCTTCGGGCGTCTGATTGGTTCAGTGTCCAAGCGGTATCGCTGGATTGAGGTCCGTCCTCAATCCTGATACGAGACAGAGTGGACGATTAGACGGTGGTGCGGACATGATCAGCGACGCAATTCAGAAGCTAGCCTCCGGGCACTGCGTGCGATGTGACAGGTCAAAATTGATAGCCAATGCTGACGCCGTCAGAATTCTCAAAGATCTACCCGGATGGGCGCTCCGGACGGGTCGTATCGAGAAGGAGTTCCGTTTCAAATCATACCTAGCAGGTCTGCAATTTGCATATTCGATTGGAAAGATTGCGGAGGAGGAGGATCATCATCCTGACATGCTGGTTGGCTGGAGGCGGGTGAGGCTGACGTTCTCGACGCATTCGATTAAGGGTCTGAGCCAGAACGATTTCATAATGGCCGCGAGGTCCGAGCTTGAATACTCAAGGACCAATCGTGACTAGGGAACACGAGTGTCAGTGTCTTGTTTTGAGTTGTTCTTCTATTGTTTTGAGTCTGTTTTCTATCGTTGTTAGTCTGTCGAGTATTTCTTTGAGTATTCTTCCGAGCTCTTCTTCTCGGGGGCCGATGTATTGTCCGGGTCTGAGCGGTGAGGGTAGCGGACCTATCGGTCGGGGTCGCAATGGGTCTGGGAGATCAGGGCGCTCCAACAGAGGTCGCATCCCTTTGGCAGTCTTCCAGGTTTTCAGGGTTTTCATTGAGAAGGCTCATACTTTTGTGAGTTGGAAAGGTAGATTCGCAATGCTCGACACTACTGTTTAGAGTAGAAAAGGTAGCATCAGTCGATGGAATCGTTCAGAATAAACCCGGATCTTGGATCTGAACGTAGGGTTTATGATGACGCTATTTTCACGCAGAGAGGTACCTTGATAGCGCTATTCAGTTACGCCCGTTCTACGCCCAGAAATAGAAAACTCTCCGCAAAATCAGCCCCGCTGCGCCAGACGCTCTCACAGGAATCTAGAAAATAAAAAATTCCCGAGACACAAAAGTGCTCTTTGGAAGTCGCCCATCTTAACAAATCGTTCAGAACAAGCCCAGGTCGCAGATCCAAGGCTGCGAATTGACCTCGCGCACTTTCCACGCTGACCTCTGCGCTTAATCCACCATGTTCAAAACGCCCGACCGGCCAGATCTGCGCCCTGAATCACAAAATTCGCCCGTATGGGTTTCAACTGGCGGGACCCTTCTCCAAAAATCTCAAATACGTTGATGCTCGCGACGCAAAGGTGCTGTTTGGAGTTCTCAGCTTGTACCTATTCTACTGGTATGGGTCGTGTGGGTTTCTTCTCGTCGCTCTTCGCGAACCGAACCTCTAACACCCCATTCTTGTACGTGGCCTTCGCGGTCCGCGGATCAACCATGTGCGGCATTTCCAGCTCCTTCAGATACCGCCTCTTCGCCGAATCCACGCTGATCTTCAATGCCCGGTCCGTCGATTCTAGTTTGATATCTTCCTTCTCCACCCCGGGCAGTTCGGTCACCACGACCACCTCCTTTCCAGTGTCCATGACATCCACGAGCGGCTCTCTCTCCTCTTTGACCTGGGGACCCCGCGCGCCCG
>Ga0209267_1001307_pt1 | contig 17034 bp, 17 predicted proteins | sample GraSoiAngelo_137_FD_185894 | JGI IMG/M metagenome (GOLD analysis project Ga0209267, IMG submission 185894) | Grasslands soil microbial communities from the Angelo Coastal Reserve, California, USA - 14_0929_09_30cm (SPAdes) (version 2) | ecosystem: Environmental > Terrestrial > Soil > Grasslands ... | reverse complement strand
TCGAGTTCGTCCGCCGGCACGTGCGTCATCGCGCCCCCTCGTCCAGATACCCGGCGAGGCTCACGCGGAGCTGGAGCCGGGCCCGGTGGATCTCGTTCTTCACCTTCTGCAGCGGCCATCCCATCGCGGAGGCGATCTCGCCGTAGCCCAGCCCGTGATCGATGCGCATCAGCAGCGCCGCTCTTCGCTCCTCGGCAAGATGGGCGAGGGCTCCATCGAGGACGCGGTCCGATTCCGCCGAGAGGAGCAGCGCCTCCGGGCTGGGAGCCCGGTCGATCTGCACTGGCTCGTCGACTGGCGCGGCCGGCAATGCGTCGCGCCGCTTGCGGCGCAGGTGCTCGAACGAGACCATCCGTGCGATGCCGAACAGCCATCCCTGCAGCTTGCCCGGCTCCTCGATCGTCGGCAGCCGCTGATGCGCGCGGACGAACGTCTCCTGCGTTCCTTCATCCGCAGCCGCGTCGTCGCGGAGCAGATCGCCCAGGAACCTCCGCACCCCCGGAGCCTGCCGATCGAAGATCACGCGAAATGCCTCCGCATCGCCCGCACACGCGCGCGACAGCAGCTCCTCATCGGAATGCCTGTCGCGGGCGCTGGGCACCTCGCCTTGTAGTGACGCGATGCGCACGGCGGTTTCAACGGCCCGAAGGTGCTGCTATGTCACGGGGATGGACGTGGTCGTCACCAGTGGATCGGGGCTGGAGCAGCAGATCCGGGTCGGCCGGCACCAACTGGTCTCGGACGAGCCGGTGGAGTTCGGAGGCGCGGACGGAGGGCCATCTCCGTACGAGCTTCTCGCCGCGGCGCTCGGGTCTTGCACCTCCATGACCCTGCGGCTGTACGCGCGCGTGAAGGGTTGGCCGCTGCAGCGCGTCATCGTCACCATCCGCCACGACAAGATCTACGCCCGCGACTGCGCGGAATGCGAGACCAGGGAGGGTCGCATCGATCGGCTCGAACGGGAGATCGTGCTCGAGGGCCCGCTGGAAGAAGCGCAGAAAGAGCGGCTCCTCGAGATCGCCGAGCGGTGCCCGGTGCATCGCACGCTGACCAGGGAAATGCAGCTGGTGACGCGTCTGAAGAAGCCCTGAGGGCAGCACTTCAGCCGACTTTCTCCGCCAGTCGCCGCAGCCCGATCTCCGTCTTCATGTCCCGGATCTCGCCGCGCCCGCAGCGCGCCAGCGCATCTTCGAGCGCAGCCCATTCGAGCCGCGCACCCTCCTCGAAGGGCGACCCGTCGCCGGCGACGGCGTGTTCTCTGGCATCCGGGGCTACCTCGCAGCAGACGAAGTGGAAGACCTCCGCGCACATCCCCGGTGTGGGAAAGACGGCAGGGCCCAGAAGCTCCACCGAAGACGGCTCGATCCGCAGTCCGGCCTCCTCCATCGCTTCCGCCGCCGCCCGTCTGGACAGGTCCTCGCCGGTCTCCACGATCCCCGCGACCAATTCGGGAAAGAGCAGGGACTCGGGCTTTTCGGGACGCCCGAACTGGACCGGAATGCGCACGCCGTGCCGCAGGAGGACTTCGATCCGTCCGGAACGGCGACGGAAGAGGGCGACCACCACCGCATCGAGCCCAACGGGCCGCTCGACGTAGTCCCAGGTCCCTTCCGCAGTCCGCGAGCCGTCGGAGAGGAGCAGCCGCATCCGCATCCGGCGGAGACGAAGATGGCCGCCTTCGCCGACGCGGCCGTCCTCGATCACCTCGAATCCCGTCACCTCCAAGGGAGCCCTCCAATCTGCGGGTCCTCGCGGCGCAGGTCCGCTCCGACGCGGTCAGGATGCACAGGAAAACAGAGGCCGGACGAGCACATAGCTCTCATGCGAGAGGCATCGAGCGAGGCGATGAGGACCCTCTGCAGCCCGCCGGACATGTCCCATGCGACCGCGCCAGCGCCCTCCCGTCAACCAGAAAGAAACTGGAAATGGCCGATACCCTTTCGTTAAACTGCAAAAATCTGGGGGTAGGAAAATGCCCGACTCCTTTCAGCTCGAGATGATCGTCGCCGCTGAGCCGCTGCGCGTCTTCTCGGCTTGGATGGACAGCCGGGAGCACGCGGCGTTCACCGGAGGCGGCGAAGCGGTGGTCGAGCCGTGGGCGGGCGGCCGGTTCATCGCCTGGGACGGCTACATCCATGGGATCCTCCTCGGCGTCGACGAAGGGCGCCGGATCGTGCAGACCTGGCGCACATCCGAGTTCCCGCCGGAGTCGCGCGACTCACGGGTGGTGGTGGAGTTCGAGCCTGTGCGCGGAGGGACACGCGTGGTGGTCCGCCACAGCGACCTGCCGCCGAGCCACGTCAAGAAATACGAAAAAGGTTGGACCGAACATTACCTGAAGGCGCTGGCACGATATTTTGCAAAGGGGGGGAAGCCGACGCCCGCTTCCCGGGCGCCGGAAACGGCCTGGGGACGGCAACCGGGAAAACCTGGCCGCCGGCCACAAGAAAGCTCCGCGGGCAAAGGGCGCAAGGCCGCGGCGCGCAAGACGGTGCCGAGCAAGTCCGCGGCGAAATCCGCGGCGCGCAAGGAGCGCAAGCAGCGCAAGCCGGCGAGGCGCCCGTCAGCAGCGCGCCGGAAGGCGGGGAGCCGGCGCTCTAGAAGGTGAGCGAACGACGCGCTGCGCCCGCAGTCCGACTTGGACCGCGGGACCCCTTTGAGCGCGAACCCGGCCGGAAACGGGTTATGAATCCGTTCCAGGCGTGGACGCGATCGTGATCGGAGCGGGAGTGGCGGGCCTCGCCGCGGCCCGCGAGCTCCAGTTGGGCGGGCGCGATGCCATCGTGCTGGAGGCGCGCGATCGCATCGGCGGTCGGGTGCATACGCTGAGACCGCGTGGGTGGCCGGTGCCGGTCGAGGCGGGGGCGGAGTTCGTCCATGGCAGGTCCAAGGTGCTGCTGCCTCTGGCGCGGGAAGCGCGCGAGGTCCGGGGCGGACACTACTCCGGCGCGCTCGAGCGCCAGGACGACCTCTGGGCCTCCGTGATGGAGAAGCTGGAAAAGCTGCCGTCGGCCCGGGAACGCACGGTCGCCGAAGCGTTGCGCTCGCTGCGCTGGCGGCTGCGGACGACTGCCGACGAGCGGCGGCTCGCGGCCGACTTTCTCGAGGGATTCAACGCCGCGCGGCTCGATCGCGCGAGCGTGAAGGCGATCGCGCAGCAACTTCGGGCCTCGGCGGAGATCGAGGGCGATCGGATCTCGCGGATCCCCCGTGGATACGACGTCGTCCCGCATCGGCTGGCGCGCGGCCTGCGCATCGAGCTGCGGACCCGCGTGCGCCTGGTGCGCTGGTCGCGGTCCGGCGTGCAGGTGGTCACCGACGATCGGCGATGGGAGGGACGGCGCGCGATCGTCACGTTGCCATTGGGCGTGCTGCAGGCGGGCGCGGTGCGATTCGAGCCCCGGCTGCCGGGTTGGAAGTCGTCGGCCATCTCGGCCCTCGCCATGGGTCCGGTGGTAAAGGTCGCCCTGCTCTTCGATCGGCCGCACTGGCCGGACGACCTCGCCTTCCTGCACGCGCACGGACAGCCAGTCCCGACGTTCTGGCGGACCCTTCCTTCGCGCGCTCCCGCACTGGTGGGATGGGCCGCGAGCCGTAATGCGGACGCGCTGCGCGGAAAGAATGCGGTCGACGCGGCCTTGCGATCGCTCTCCGCAGTGCTGAAGAAGAGAGTGCAGCCGGTCGGGGCACTCGCGTTCGACTGGCAGGAGGACGAGCTGTCGCGCGGCGCTTACAGCTGGGTCCCCGTCCGATCGATGAAAGCGCAGCGAGCGCTCGCGAAGCGCGTGGGGCCGTTGCACTTCGCCGGCGAAGCGACGGACTTCGACGGCGCATGCGGCACCGTGCACGGCGCGATCGCGACCGGCATCCGCGCTGCGCGCGAGGTTTCCGCTCGACGGTGAAAGCTGGCGCCGCGCCTGGGGCGGCCGTAGCATCCGCGCATGGAGGTCCTCGAGCGCATCCAGGCCTGGCACAAGGCGCAGGTCGAGCGGGGGCGCGACCCGACGCTGGGAGTGCGGATCGAGACGTTGCGCGAGCGGCCCGGCTGGAGCGTAATGATCGACCTCGCCGGGACGCAGCTCTCCGGCCTCACGCTCGCGCCCTACAAGGAAGGCTCCACGGACCGCGACTGGCTGGCATACCGCATCAAGGACGACCGCTTCGAAGGCATCGGCGATCCGACCAAGCTGCAGGCGCTGCTCTTCGCTTTTCTCGATCTCGCCGACCGCACGCTCGCGGGGCTGGGCCGTGCGCCGCCGCGGGAGAAGAAATAGCGCTTCACTGCGCGGCCGCGGACACGGCCTTGCGCGCCTCGCCTTCGGCATCGCGCAATTCGATGCGGCCGAGTTGGAGGGCCTCGATCCGCGGGGCGATCTGGGCAGACGGACCGACCACGACGATGGCCATGTCCTCTGGATGCAGGCGCTCGCGGGCGGCCTTCGCCACTGCTTCCTTCGTCACCGCCTGTACGCGATCCTGGTAGGTCACGTAGTAGTCCACCGGCAGCCCTTCCGACCACACGCGCGCGTAGGCGCCCGCCGTCTGATCGTTGCTCGCGAACAGCGCCGGAATGGTGCGCACCAGGGACTCCTTCGCCTCGGCAAGCTCCTCGTCGCTGACCTCGCCGGACTTCATCTTCGACAGCTCCTTCATGAACTCGGCGAGCGACTCCGCGGTCTTCTCGGTGATCACGCCGCCCGCCGCGACGAACGGGCCTGCCTCGCGATGCGCGTAGTAGAAGCTGAATACGCCGTACGAGTACGCATGCTCGGTGCGCAAGTTGCCGTTCAGGCGCGAGTTGAAGCTCAAACCGAGGATGTTGTTCATCACGCGCACGGGGAAGATGTCCGGCGCCGACGAGGAGACGCCGACTTCCCCGATCCAGATCTGCGACTGCGGCGCGCCGGGTTTGTCCACCAGCGTGACGACGCGCGCCGCTTTCTTCGCATGCTGGTGCCGCGCGCTCTTCGGCGGCCTGCCGTCCTTCCAGCCCCCGAAGCGCCTCTCCAACACCGGCATCAGCGCCGCGGCATCGGTATCGCCGACGACGAAGAGCGCCGCGTTCGCGGGACGGAACCACGCTTTGTGCCAGGCGACGATGTCCTTGCGCGAGATCGCTTTCACCGAGCCCACGGTGCCTTCGCGGGGATAGCCCCAAGGATGCTTCTCGCCGAAGATCACGCGCGAGAGGACGTGGCGGCCCACCGACTGCGGATCGTCGAGCGCCTGCGCGATCTCTCCGAGCCGCTCGACCCGGACGCGCTCGACGTCGGCGGCGCGAAACTGCGGGTGGAGGGCGACGTCGGCGAAGATCTCCAGGACCGGTTCCAGCGTGTCGGAGAGCGCCGTGACGGAGACGCGCGAAGAGTCCGCTTCCGAGGCGCCGCTGTAGCGTGCGCCGAGATCCTCGAACTCCCGCGCGATGGCCGCGGCATCGCGCGAGGCTGTCCCTTCGTCGAGCAGGTCCAGCGCGAACGAGGAGAGGCCTGCCTTGCCCGGCGAATCGGTGTCCGCGCCCGAGCGCAGAGCGAGAGCGACGGAGACCAGTGGGATGTCATGGCGCTCGATGAGGAACACCGGAAGGCCGTTCTTCAGCGCGAGCTGGGTGGGGATGGGAGCGCGGAATTCCACCGCCGTCCCCGGAGGGGGCGGCCGCGCGCGGAACGAAGAGTCGGGAGTGCCCTGCGGCTGCGCGCTTGCGGCGGGCGCCTGCGCTTGCGCCGACTGGGGCAGGGCCTTTGGCGAGCCCGCCGCGCAAGCGACCAGGAGCGAGACCGTGCAAAGGAGCGCCTTCATCGCCCGCCTCCCGCCGAAGCCTGCTTCTGCTCGGGCAGCACGATGATCACCACGCGCTGCTCGTCGTTGAGGTACTGCTGCGCGACTTTCTGGACCTGGGCAGGCGTCGCCGCGAGCGTCGCATCCAGGTTTTTCGCGAACACGCCGGGGTCCTGGGCAAACATTTCGTAGTAGTTGAGCTGATCGCCCTTGCCGCCGAAGCCGCCCACGCTCTCCAGCTGGGCAAAGAGGCCGGACTCGAGATTTCGCTTCGCCCGCGCCAGCTCCTCCGACGAGGGCGGCGCATCGCGCAGTCGCTTCACCTCGTCGGTGAGGGCGGCAACGAGTTCCTCGGGCGCGTGCCCGGCCTGTACCGTCGCGGTGATCTCGATAAGCCCGCCGAGCTGCATCGCAGGATCCCAGGTGGCGCTCACGTCCTGGGCGATCTTCTTCTCATAGACGAGGTCGTGGTACAGGCGGGTCGACTTGCCGCCGGCGAGGATCCGCATCAGCAGGGCTGCGGCTGGATGCTCGAGCGGCCTCGGTCCCACATATCCGATCAGGACCTTCGCGAGCTGCACCTGGTCGCGCATCGTCTCCCGGATCTCCCTCGTGTGCGGCTCCGTCTTCGCCGTCACCGGCTCAGGCTCGGGCCCGCGCGGGATCGGTGTGAAGTACTTCTCGACCAGCGGCTTCACGTCCGCCGGGCGGAAGTCGCCCACGATCGCGAGCGCCGCGTTGTTCGGCGAGTAGCAGGTGTGGAAGAAATTTCGCACGTCGTCCAGCGAGGCCTTCTCGAGATCCTCGTGCGAGCCGATCACGTATCCGAAGTACGGGTGCGGGTCGGGGTAGAGGAGCTGGACCAGGCGCTCCTCGGCGCGGCCGTACGGCGTATTCTCGAGGGTCTGTCGCCGTTCGTTGCGAACCACCTCCCGCTGCGTGTCGAGCTTCTTCTGATCGACGGTGTCGAGCAGGAAGCCCATCCGGTCGCTCTCCAGCCAGAGCGTCAGCTCGAGCCGGTCCGACGGCATGGTCTCGAAGTAGTTGGTGCGATCCCACTCGGTCGTGCCGTTCAGGTTCGTCGCGCCATTGCGCTCGAGCAGCGCAAAGACGGTACGCTCGTCCCCGTTGAGGTGCTTGCTTCCCTGGAACATGAGGTGCTCGAAGAGGTGCGCGAACCCGCTGCGGCCCTTGCGTTCGTTCACCGCGCCGACGTGGTACCAGACGTCCACCGCCACCAGCGGAGCGCGATGATCTTCCGAGAGGATCACCGTCAGGCCGTTGGGCAGCTCGTATTTCTCGAAGGGGATCTGCGGCAACGCCGCGGCGGCGATCAGGATGGCTGCGAGCATGCGCGCCTCTTAATTCGATCGGCAACGTCTGGCAAATGACGCTCTACGGGCGAGGGGGTGCCGGATTTCAGCCCGCGTGACTACCTGCGTCGAGAATGCCCGGAGTCGAACGTACTCGCCTGCAGCAAGGGACCTTCCTGGTGCTGTTCGTGCTCGCCGCCTATGCGTTCTGGCGGACTCTCGAGCCGATCTGGGTGCCGGTCTTGCTCGGCCTCGTCATCGCCGTCGGCGTCCATCCCATCCACGAAAGGCTGCTGCGGCGCCTGGGTGGAAAACATCCGGGCCTGCCCGCGGCGGTCGTGACGGCAGTGGTGATGGTCCTCGCCCTCGCGATCACGGCGTTCCTCGTGTTCGTCGTAGGAGAGCGCGTTCTCGAGTTCGCCCGACAGTTGGCAACGAGCTACGAGAAGAAAGGCGCCGCGGGACTCCTGGGCCACGACCTCAACGTCCTGCTCTCGCGGCTCGGGGTCCAACCCGACGAGATCAATCAGCGCATCGCGGAGGCGGCGCGCGATCTCGCCGCCTTCCTCGGCAAAGGCGCGACCAGCTTCGTCACGGGGCTGTTCACCGCGATCTTCATCTTCATCTTCACCGCCATCACCTCCTACTACCTGCTGCGGGAAGGCACCGAGAGCACGTACTGGCTGGTGGAGATGATGCCGCTGCCCAACGGACAGGTCGCACAGATCGTGCGGGACGTCCGCGACGTGACCCGGGCGATGCTCTTCAGCACCGCCGTCATGTCGGTCTATCAGGGGGTGACCGCCGGTATCGGTTACTGGATCTTCGGGGTCGACAGCCCCCTCGTCTGGGCGTCATTGACGGGCATCGCCTCCATCCTGCCCGCGGTCGGGACAGCCCTGGTCTGGGCGCCGGTCGGGATCGTGATGCTGCTCATCGGCCGCGTCGCGCAGGGGATCGGCATCCTGCTCTGGAGCCTGGTCGTCGTGGTGTTCGTCGCCGATTACATCCTGCGGCCCAAGCTCGTCGGGACCCGGATCAAGATGAGCGATCTGTTGGTGTTCATCGCCATCTTCGGCGGCATCGAGGCGTTCGGGATCCTCGGGGTCATCCTCGGACCGATCGCCGTCGCGGTCCTGCTCTCGTTGCTGCGGATCTACCAGCGGGACTATCGCCCGGAAGGGCCTGTGCAGGCGCACGATCCCACCCAGCCCGACGACTCGGCCGTGCAGACCGCATCCTGAACGACTAGAACACATTTTCATAACCTGTCTGCGAGTGTTTGCGCTCAAGAGTAGCCGCTAACCGGCCTTCGGCCGGCGCGGCTAAGCGCAGAGGAACAGTCGCACCCGGGCGACGCCGCGCCGGAGGAAGTGGAGCGCGCGCGCGGCCGCTTCCGACACGTCCACGATCCGGCCCTTCACGAAGGGCCCCCGATCGTTCACGCGTACGCGAACCGAGCGGCCGTTCTCGGCGTTCTGCACGCGCAGACACGTCCCGAAGGCCAGCGAAGGATGCGCGGCGGTCAGCTCTTCGGGATCGAAGCGCTCGCCGCTGGCCGTCCGGCTCCCGCGCAACGCGGTCCCGTAGTAGGACGCGATGCCTTCGCCGATGGGCTCATCGCCGCCGCCCGGCGGAACGTGCGCGCAGGCCATCGCGACCAGCGCGAGCGGGACGAGCCCGGGGGACCGCCTCAACGGAACCACTTTCCGAAGGTACGCTCGAGGAAGCCGGCGATCCCTCCGGCGTGCTGCGGGCAGTCGTTCGGGACGGTTCCCGGGATGAACCACTCCCGCGAGACCTGCTGGGAGGGGCAACCAACAATGGCGAGCCCTCCGGTGCGCGTGTCGATCTCGTGCTCCTCGAGGCCGTCCGGAGGCCGCCAGGAGGGCGGGATCGGCCTTCCCCGCTGCCAGGCCCCGATCACGCGCGCCCAGACCGGCGCCGCGAGCCGCCCGCCCGTCGCCGCCGGCCCGAGCGGTCGCGGATGATCGAATCCCAGCCACACGCCGGCCACCAACTCCGGCGTCGCGCCGATGAACCACACGTCCTGGGCGCCGTTCGTCGTGCCGGTCTTTCCCAGCACCGGCAACTCGGGCGGCAGGCCCGCGCGCGCGGAAGCTCCAGTCCCGCGTTCCACGACGTCCGAGAGGAGCGCCGCCATGATGAACGCCGCCCCGGGCTGCAGCGCCGGGGAAGTGACCACGCCGTTCTTGAGCAGGACGTCGCCGGTGGCGCTGCGCACTTCGTCGATGAAGCGCGGGAGGATGCGGTCGCCCCCGTTTGCGAAGGGCGCGAACGCCGCCACAAGCTCCAGCGGAACCACGTCGGCCGCGCCGAGGAAGCTCGACGGGTATGGCGGAATCAGCGCATCGGCGATGCCGCAGGCGTGCGCGGTCTCCACCACGGCAGGCATGCCGACGCGCTGCCCGAGCGCGACGGCGGCGCGGTTCGACGAGACGCGCAGCGCCTCGCGCAGATTCAGGGGGCGATCGCCGGCGATCTGTCCGTCCGCCGGAGCGTAGTCCGGCGGAAGCTGTGCCGGGTCGAGGAGGGTGGAGACCGGAACGCCGCCCTGGATCGCCGCCGCCCAGACGAATGCCTTGAACGTGGAGCCGGCCTGACGCCGCGCCTGCGTCGCCCGGTCGAACTCCGAGAGCTTGTAATCGCGCCCACCCACCAGCGCGCGGACGTCGCCGGTGTGGGTGTCGAGCGCGACGAACATTCCTTCGAGACACTGCTCCGGATCGCCGTTGCACTTCTCGGCCGCGATGCGCCCGAGCTTGCCCGACTCGGCGGCCTCGATCTGCCGGATCAATTCCCTCTCGGCGGAACGCTGCAGGCCGGCATCGAGCGTCGTCCGCACGCGCAGGCCCTGCGTCTCCGCGTCCTGGCCGAAACGATCGTTCAGCTCCTGCCGGACCGCGGCGACGAACCAGGGCGCGCCACCCTCCTGCTCCTGGGGGCTCAGGCGAAGCTTGCTCTTCTTCGCCAGGGCCTCATCCTTGGCGGTGATGGCCTTCGCCTTGGCCATCTGTCCAAGCACCAGATTGCGGCGCTTGAGCGCGACGTCGGGGAAACGGCGGGGGTCGTAGGTCGACGGCGCCTTGGGCAGCGCCGCGAGCAGTGCCGCCTGGGAGATCGTCAGGTCCATCGCGGTGCCGCCGAAGTACCCTCGCGCGGCCGCCTCTACCCCGTAGTATCCGTTCCCGAGATAGATCTGGTTCAGGTACATCTCCAGGATCTGCTGCTTGTTGAATTCCCGCTCGATGCGGCGGGCGACGATCATCTCCGCCAGCTTGCGACGCAGCGTGCGCGCGCGGGTGAGGCTGTCCGGGAACACGTTGCGCGCCAGCTGCATGGTGATGGTGCTCGACCCTTCGCGCAGCGAGAGTGTGCGGAAGTCGCGCCAGATGGCTCCTACGACGCGGCGCCAGTCGATGCCAGAGTGATCGTAGAACCGGTTGTCCTCGACCGCCAGGAAGGCGGCCACCAGCTTCGGCGACATCGAGGAGAGCGGCACCACGATGCGCTCTTCGGGCGCGAGCCGCGCGAGCAGCTTGTTGTCACGATCGAATACCAGGCTCGCCTGCGGCGCCTTGTAATCGCGCAGCGCGCTCACGGGAGGACAGCCGAACGCGATGATGCCGATGCCCGCCGCGGCAGCGGCGAACAGGGCGGCGGCGCACCAGGCTGCGATGCGCACACGTCTCGGCACCTCCGGAAACCGGAGCATCCTCCACGGAACAACCGGACGGCCGCTCTTCGTCCCGAAGAGCTTCATGCGCGGAGCTTCCGCCCCCCGGCGCCAATCCACAAGGTTTTGATCGCGCGTCGATCGGTGACCCCTCGAACACGGTCCGCATGACGCGGGGTACAGTGTCGCCATGTCGACGCACCGCGTGTTGAACCAGCCGCCGCCCCTCCAGGACTACGATCCGCTGGCGCTGGACCACGCGCTCGCGCAGGCGCTCCGGCGCGAGGGCGCCGCCTGGGCCGCGGCGGAGATCGGCGCCTTTGCGCGGGCAACTGCGGCGAAGGAGATGCTAGCGCTTGGTTTCCAGGCGAACGAGAACCCGCCGCGGCTGCGCACGCACGATCGATCCGGGAACCGCATCGACGAGGTCGATTTCCACCCGGCGTGGCACGAGCTGATGCGGTTCTCGGTCGCCAACGGAGTCCACGCCGGACCCTGGCGCGATCCGCGCGAAGGCGCGCACGTGGCGCGGGCGGCGAAGATGCTGCTCGTCTCGCAGACCGAGGCGGGGCACGGCTGCCCCATCTCGATGACGTACTCCGCGCTGCCGGCTCTGCAGCGCCAGCCCGACCTGCTGGAGGAGTGGGCGCCACGCATCGTCTCGCTCGCATATGACGGCCGCATGCTGCCGGCGGCCGAGAAGAACGGCGCGCTCATCGGGATGGGAATGACCGAGAAACAAGGCGGCTCCGATGTGCGCGCGAACACCACGCGGGCCGAGCCGCTCGGGTCGGGCGCGTACGCGCTCACGGGGCACAAGTGGTTCTGCTCGGCGCCGATGAGCGACGCGTTCCTCGTGCTCGCGCAGGCGCCTCGCGGGCTCTCCTGCTTCTTCTTGCCGCGCTGGACGGCGGACAGGGAGCGCAATCGCTTCCACCTGCAGCGAGTCAAGGACAAGCTCGGCAACCGCAGCAACGCGTCCGCCGAAGTGGAGCTCGACGGCTGCTGGGCGCGGCTGGTCGGAGACGAGGGACGCGGAGTGAGCACCATCGTGGAGATGGTCAACCACACGCGGCTCGATTGCGTGATCGGCGCTGCGGCGGTGATGCGGCAGGCGCTGGTCCAGGCGGTGCATCACTGCCGGCATCGCAGCGCATTCGGGCGCTTCTTGATCGAGCAGCCGCTGATGCGCGCCGTGCTGGCGGACCTGGCGATCGAATCGGAAGCAGCGACGGTTCTCATGATGCGCCTGGCGCGCGCGTACGACCGGCGCGAGCAGGAGGCGGGATTCCGGCGCCTCGGCACCGCCGTCGCGAAGTACTGGGTATGCAAGCGGGCTGCGCCGCTGGTGGCCGAGGCGCTCGAGTGCCTCGGCGGCAACGGCTACGTCGAGGAATCGATCCTTCCCCGGCTCTACCGGGAAGCGCCGCTGAACTCGATCTGGGAAGGGTCGGGGAACGTGATCTGCCTGGACGCGTTGCGCGCGCTGCACAAGGAACCACAGGCGCGCGACGCGCTGGTGGCGGAGCTCCGCCTGGGGCGCGGCGCCGATCGGCGGCTGGACGCGGCGATCGACGGTGCAGAGGCGCAACTCGCGTCGCCGGAGGAAACAGGGGCGCGCAGGCTCGTCGAATCGCTCGCGCTTGCGCTGCAGGGATCGCTGCTCGTGCGCCATTCGCCCGCGCCCGTCTCCGACGCGTTCTGCGCCACGCGGCTCTCCGGGGATCACGGGTACGCGTTCGGCGCGTTGCCGGCTGGGATCGATCTTGGAGCCGTCCTCGAGCGCGCCTGGCCTGCTGACGGGTGAAGATGTGCACGGCGCCGTGCCGTTTCCGGACGAGCGAGTGCCACCCAATTTCGTCCTGTCGGGTTTTCGCCGTGCAGGGTACCTTCCGCCGCCGTGATCCTCACGGTGCGCGGCAAGAAGATCGAGGCACAGCACATCGGCCGGTCCGGCGGCCCGACGCTGGTGTTCCTGCATGAGGGGCTCGGGTCGTTGGGCCTCTGGCGCGATTTTCCGCAGAGGGTCGCCGAGGCCACCGGGCTGCCCGCCTTCGTGTACAGCCGCGCGGGTTACGGCCAATCCGATCCGGCGCCGATGCCCCGGCCCGTCCGCTACATGCATGACGAGGCGAAGCTCTTGCCGGACGTCCTCGCCGCCGCGAAGATCGACGACCCGGTCCTCGTCGGGCACAGCGACGGCGCGTCGATCTCGATCATCTACGCCGGAAGCGGCGGAAAGACGCGGGCGTTGGTGCTCGAGGCGCCGCACGTCTTCGCGGAGGAGATGGGGCTGCGCAGCATCGCCAAGGCGCGCGACGCGTACGAGAGCGGCGACCTGCGCACGCGGCTCGCGAGGTACCACCAGGACGTCGACGCGGCCTTCTGGGGCTGGAACCGGCCCTGGCTCGATCCCGAATTCCGCAAGTGGAACCTGGAGGAATTCCTCCCGCGCATCTCCGCGCCCATCCTGGTCATGCAGGGCGAAGAGGACGAGTACGGGACGCGCGCGCAGGTGGAGGCGATCCAGCGCGGCGCGCGGGACGTGGAGGTCCTGATGCTTCCGGACTGCGGCCACTCCCCGCACCGCGATCAGCCCGAAGCGGCGCTCCGCGGGATCGCCGCATTCGCGGAAAGGCATCTCAAGCCGGGTACGTGACTCTGGTGCGCTCCGGCGCTCGTCCCCGCGCCACGGCGAGCGCCGTTGCCAGCATGACCAGGTCGCGCAGCACCGTCCACCAAGAGGCGCGCTCGTCGCCGCCGAAGCACCCGCAGCGCAGATCGATTCCGCGCAGGAGCGCCTGCGTCAGCAATACGGTGAACGCTCCGAGGAGCACGGCGAGGACGGCCGCCGCCGACCTCTCCATCACGCCGGTGACGAGCGCGATGCCGGCCAAGAGCTCGATGCCGACCACCGCCGCGGCGAGGAGTGGCACCAACGCCGCGGGAATGACGCGGTAGTTGGCGACGTCCTGGGCGAACGCCGTCATGTCGGGCAGCTTGGTGACCGCCGCCCAGATGAAGAGGGCGCCGAGCGCGACCCGGCAGACCGCGAGGGCACGCGCCATCATTGCCCGCCCGCCGCGCAGAGCGCGCAGGTTCCCGACTCACCCGGACCGCCCCGCGCCAGCCACTCGGGCCACGCGCCGGTGAGGACGCGCACGTCGCGCACCCCATTGGACTGCAGCAGCACCGCGACCCGGTCCGCCGCGGCGCAGTCGCGATCGCGGTCGTAGACGATCACGGCCGGCGCGGCGCTCAGTCTCGGAAGCAGGGGCCCGGCCGGCTGGCCTGGAGGAAGATGCACCGCGCCAGTGACGTGTCCGGCCGCGTATTCCTGCGCGGAGCGGGCATCGACGAATGCCGCCGAGCAAGCGATGCATAGCGGCTTCGCTTCCTGTACCGAGATGCGGGGGACGCTCGCGCGCGGATCCTCACAGGCCGCGCCCGCCGACTCGGCGGCGGCATGGACGGGCATACCCAGCCGGGCTGGACGCGGCGACATGGCATTGCCGGCGATCCCCACGACCGCGCCAGCCACGCAGAGCAGGCCGCCCCGGACAAGCAGACTCACGACGCGATGATAGCGAGATCTATCGCCTCAGGTCTTCGAGCACCTTGCCTCGCACGGCAAAGAGCTGCGGCTCCGGAAGGCCTCAGGTCACGCCGAGGCGCCCCGGCCGCAGAGTGGCGCGATGGCGCACCCCACCTCGTGCGAAATGTGGCTTGACGACGCAGCGGCCGCGCCCGGCGTCGATGAATCTACGCAGTCGACGGCGCGGTGCAGCCCGCATGGCTGCACCGCGCCGCCGCCCGGTACCCGTCGGCTAGTCTAGAATGACGTACTGGCAAGCGGGCGCCCCCCCCTCAGGACTCCGAGCGAATGTCCTATCGCGGGTGGGACGATGTCGTCAAGGAGGAAGCGTAGATCATTACATCTATACTGGACTGCACGGTTTCAATATTGAAATCAGGACGGTTTTCAGGAAAGGCAGAAATGTGCGTGACGTGCATCCAGCGCGATGGCAGCCAGCTACTCGGTCGTCGGTCCCAACGTGATTTGACCAAGAAGATCTGCAAACGAGTGAAGCTGCCCCGGCATCGGACACCGGGGCAGCTCCATGGACGACTTGCGGGCTTTCGGTGCTACCTGCTGACCGGGACTCCGCAGATGCTGCCGCTCATACGGCCATACGCGAGCGTCATGCCGGCGTTGCAGGTTACGACCGTTCCATCGGGACGCGTGATCGTGAGCTCGCCGGTGACGGTCTTCGTGAACGAAAGACCGGTGCCAGTCACCCTCACGGTCAGCAGGCCCTCGATGGTGACGCCGGTCGACGTCGTGCACTTATTCGTTGCGTCGATCGTCAGCGAGGCGTCTGTCGTGCATGATTGCAGGCCCGAAGGGCAATTGATGTTCAGAGATCCGGACACGATCAGCTTCCCGTCAACGCAGTTGTAGGTCACGGTATTCGAGATAGGCCCGATCATGAGCTGCTTCTGCACCGACGCCGCGGCCTCGTGGCTCTGCAGGGCGGCCGAGATCTCGGACGCAATCGACTGCGCTTCTGCTGGAGTGAGATCGCTGGAGTTGCCACCACAGGATGCGGCCGCGATCGCGGCCGCCAGAACGAGAACCTTGCGCATGTGAATTCCCCCTGACGATTCGAGTTGAAGTGCGCGGGGGGATGATCACTACTCCATCAGCTTGAGCGAACGCAGAAGTAATCCCCCCATTCACTTCTGCGCGCGCGTTTCCAGCTGCGGGGGTGAGACGCTTGCACAGCCATCGCGGTGAACGCAAGCCCCCTCGTTCAAGCGCGACAAGAATGACTGCGCTCGTCACCATACTCGGGTTCATCCCGATGGCCGTGTCGCGGCGCTGGGGCGGGCCGGGGCCCCCGGAATCCGTACATTCAGTGGAACGGAAGGCTGGACGCCGCTCTCGCTGCCGGTTCTGAGCGTTTTCCCGTGGAAAAGCCGCATCCTACCGGAACACTACCGAGGGCAAGTCGCGCAAGGTCGAGCTCAAACGAGCGTTCTATCGTTTTGCGTGTGTCGTTCGTCATAACGTTAGGGGCTTGACCCGTTTCGGGAAGGCGGAGCGTGCAGCTGGGAGGTCTCGATCCTCTCTTTCAAGAACGGGGATCGGGAAGCAACCTGCGAGGCATCGGATCGTCTTCGGGCGGATCAGGAAAGAGCGGCCTTCGCCGCACCGTGACGGACACACCGAGGATGCCGCCGAGGTCGATGCCGGCGACGCGCAGCCCGAGATACGTCTCGGTCTCCTCCGTCAGATCGCGGCGTGGCCTGCGCTGGCGCTGTCGATCATATGCCTTGCGCCTCGCGGGGTCCGAGAGGACGACGAACGCTTCGGTGATCTCGCGGAAATGCTCGATCGCTTCCTCGTCCGCATTGACGTCGGGATGAAAGGTCCGGGCGAGCTGCCGGTAGACTGCTTTGATCTCCTGCGCGGACGCGTCTGGCGAAGTTCCGAGCACGTCGTAGAGGTCACGCCGAGGCACACGCGAAGGATAAGCTCTGCTGCCTCATCCGGCATTGCCCCATTCCGAGAGATGGACGCCAGGTGGCGAAGCCAGCGGAATCGCTCCGCGATCCGCATTCGCAGGGCGACGTTCGCCGGCGGGGGTCTTGACCCTCGCACCGCGAGCGAAGTAGAGCCGCAACATGCGCGGCCGCGGTCTGCTCCGGCGCACGTTGACGATTCCCTGGTGCCGGGCCCTCGCGGTCCTCGGCGTCTGGGTGATCGCGATGGAGGCGGTGCAGCTGCCGCTGCTGACGGCGCCGGGACCCGCCTCCTGTTGCTGCGCCCACCACGGCGCGGACGCGAAATGCCAGTGCCGCGTCTGCACGCATGCGAGGGAAGTCGAATCCGGGAAACCGGTCCTCAAGACCTGCGGTTCTACCGATACCACCTGGGCTGTCGTTTCCGTTTCCCGCGACCCCGCCTTCCCTGTCGTGACGTTCGCGCCGCAAGCGGTTGCAGCGCCGCCAGCCATCGAGCTGCGCCTGGCGTCCCCGCCGCCGGATCCGCTTCTCGAAGTCCCGACGCCCCCTCCGCTCGCCAACTCCTGAGCACGGTTCAGTCGGCTGTTGAGCGCGGCGCGCGTCTGCGCGCTGAGATCCCGTTTGCCCAGGAGGAACCATGCGCACCGGCGCATGCTTGTCTTTGTTCTCGATCTGTTTCGTCTCGTTCGGCGCGATCGCGCAAGAGCGCGAGGTCAGTCT
>Ga0209267_1001301_pt1 | contig 17119 bp, 19 predicted proteins | sample GraSoiAngelo_137_FD_185894 | JGI IMG/M metagenome (GOLD analysis project Ga0209267, IMG submission 185894) | Grasslands soil microbial communities from the Angelo Coastal Reserve, California, USA - 14_0929_09_30cm (SPAdes) (version 2) | ecosystem: Environmental > Terrestrial > Soil > Grasslands ... | reverse complement strand
TGGGCTCGAGCGCCAGCCCGAGCGTTCCCACGTGCAGCGCATTGACCTCCGCGGGCAGCTCGGCCGGAAGCATGTCGAGTCTCAGGTTCGGGGCCGAGGTCCCGTCCACAGAGAAGTCGTATTCGGCGAGCCCGCGGTCGTCGAGGTTCGCCACCGCGACAGTGGTCGGCTCAGGACCAAAGCTAGCCAGGGCAAGACTGGCTCCGTCGGCGGCCAGCCGGCCAGACAGGAGATGACCAAATTCGTCGGTGGAGAAATGTCCCAGGAAAGCGGTCGGGATGCCCAGCCGAGCCAGTCCGCTTGCGGTGTTGAGCGGGCCTCCGCCCGGGGTGGGCTGGCGGGAGCCGTCGCCAGCGACCACCATGTCGATCAGTGCCTCGCCGCAAACGACGATCAAGGTCTTCGCCCGCCTGAACCCAGGGAGTGAAGTATCAATATAGCTGTGTGAGAGGAGAGCGAGATGGCAAGTAGCGAGCCGGTGGGCGAGCTGCACCGCGAATTCAGCAGTCCAGGCGCAACCCCGACGTCGTGGTCGGAGGCAAGCCGGCACCTGCAGGAGGCAGAAGTGTACTGGCTGTCGACGGTTCGCCCGGACGGACGCCCCCACGTGACGCCGATGGTGGCGGTTTTCATGGACGGCTCGCTGTATTTCAACACCGGCCCCGCGGAACGCAAGGCGAAGAACCTCTCCTCAAACCCGCACTGCATCATCACAACCGGGTGCAACGCTCTATCCGAAGGCCTAGATCTGGTGGTTGAGGGAGACGCCGTGCGGGTGACCGACAAGTCCAACCTGCAGCGCGTGGTCGATGCCTACGCGGCTAAGTACCAGTCGCCCTTTCGGTTCACCGTGCGCGACTCCTCGGTTTACGGCGAGGGCGGTGAAGCCGCGGTGTTTCGTGTAACTCCGACGAAAGCCTTCGGCTACGGCAGGGGAGGGGAGTTCAGCGCCACCCGGTGGCGCTTCTAGGCGCGACTGGAGCGCGTCTGCTCGACCGGGTCCAACAATAGGCTCGTGTCCCACCGGCCGAGGCGGGACCCAGCCGCGTAGACGCTCTCACAGAAATCGAGGATCGCCTGGCGCGGGGACGTGGCGCGCCGGACGTCGTCGTAGGGAAGTAAGAACTCCCTGACTGCCGGATCCCAGCGCGCGCTATCGGGCCGCACCGCTTCCTTCTCAATTCCCGCAGGGGCCGGAGCCGCGTAGCCGAAGAAACTTGGCGCCGGGACCTGCGCGTTGCCTGGCCAGAAGCCGGTGCAGATAACGTCGGCATCCGCGCCCCATCTCGCGATGACGCCCGCGTCTGAGGGCGGCTCGATTGCCCTCCCGGAGTACCGGGTGAGGGCCAGATCGAAGGTTCCCCAGAAGAAACTGACCAGCGAGGTCTTGCCCCGGAATCGCGACCGATGCTCCTTGAAGACAAGGTCGATCTCGGAGAGAACACGAAAGAACCGCGTCACCCAGCCCGGGTCATATGCCGAATGAATGGTGTCCTCCTCGAAGGGAATGGGGCTGTCGACTTCGGATGGCCGGGTCGAGATCTTGGCGCCGATGCCCAGTGAGCCAAGCGTTGCCATGAAGTCGCTGTAGAACTGTGCTACCGGTCGCGCCTTCAGGGCGACTCGGCGCGTCTCGCCCTTTCTGGTCAGCACTACCACCTGGTGATCAATCAGGTCGACATCGATCTGTAAGGCCTGGCCCCCGGACGCCATGGGTGTCGTGGTCAGGCCTCTTGCTGTCAGGTAGAGAGGAACGTTGGCCCACTGAGGCTCTAATGGTGTCAGTGCCAGGCGCACCTTGCCGATGATCTGGAGCTCCATGTGGAGCGTGTCCATAGTGTCCTTCCACTCCGAATAGGGGAGCTCGGGCCACGAGCCGGTTGCGACTAATGAAGGTGTGATCACCCAAAAACCTTACAGGTCTGGCGCCAGGTTCGCCCGGCTGCGATCAGCTGGCGCCGGACGAGAGTGTGAACGGCGATGCGAAGGGCAACATCGCGACCACCAGCGCGGCACCGACGAGCAGGCTCGCGATAACCAGGGATCGGCGCGCCAGCGCGCCTCCCAGCCGGGCGCGAGCATCAGCTATCGCGAGCTCGGGAGCACGCCGCCAGTAGGCGACGACATGGACCGTCATGGTCAAGAACCAGAGGACGAATGCCGCTTTGTGCCAGGTAAGCCACTGCTCGCCAAAACGGAAGCCGAACAGCCAGAGCTCGATGCCGGTGCCGAAGAGGGCAACCGTGAAAAGCACGAGCGGGATGCCGATCAGGCGCAGGACGATCTCGGGCGGGCCGGCTCCGCGATACCGGGGATCGCCGCTGTAGTAACGGAGAAACCGGTAGCCGACGCTCCCCAGCTTGAGAAGCACCGGCGGCACGAGCAGAAAGCCGATCAGCGCGTGCGCGAGCAAGCCCGGGCGGACCCCGGTGAAGACCTCGGCGGCAAGCGGGATCAGCAGCACCATGGCGGCGTACCCGGTGAGGCGCGCATTGGACTCGACGCCGGGGTCGTGCCGCGACCCTTCGCCGAGATCGCGACCGGCCCAGACGCCGACCAGTGCCGCCGGCACGATGACAAGCAACGCGACGATCAGCAATTTCACCTAGCTGATCTCAGCGCGACTCGATGTCAGGCTTGAGCCTGGACAGTGCGGAGGGCCACCAGTTCCAGCGGCCGAGCAGTGTTGCAAGCGAGGGGACGAGCAGGGTTCGTACGAAGAACGTGTCCAGGACCACGCCGAAGGCGATGCTGAAGCCGAGCTGCTGAGCGTCGCCGCGTCCACCGGCCAGGCCCAACACAACGAATGTGCCGGCCAGGATGATCCCCGCCGAGGTGACTGTTCCGCCGGTGACGCCGATCGCCCGAGTCAGCGCCTCCGACAGGCTGCGGGCGTGATGAGCCTCCTCGCGGATCCGGCTCATGACCAGGATGTTGTAGTCCTCACCGAGCGCCATCGAAAACACGAACAGGAGCAGCGGCAACACGAAGATCAGCCCGTCGTTACCGGCCAGGTGGACGAAAACGATCATGGCGAAGCCGAGGGAGGCCAGGTATGACAGGCCCACGGTGAGCGCCAGGTACCAGGGGGCGACCAGGCTGCGCAGCATCAGTCCGAGCAGGACGAGCATGAGGACGAGGACGATGGGAACGACCAGGGTCAGCGAGGCATTCGACGCGGAGTTGATGTCATAGGCCGATGCGTCCTGCCCGGCTATGCCCGAAGCATGCGCCCCTGACGCCCGGGCGACCGCGGTCAATGCGTCTCTGGCCGCGGGTATCGCGTTCGCCGCAGACGTGCTGCCGACCGGACCGGCTTTCAAGACAGAGTAATACTGGACAGTCCGACCGTCTAGGCTGGTCAGTGGACCGGTGACCGACAGGAAAACAGGGGCTGCGGCGAGCTGCGCCTGTACCTGCGTAAGCACGGCGGTATCCCGCACGGGAGAGTCGAACCGCAGCAGCAGCTGGTCCGACCCGGCATTGGCCCTGGGGAAGCGAGCGGCCAGGACCGCAGCGCCCGCGGCTGAGTCGCTGCCAGCCGGGGCGCTGTTGGTAAGGCCCCCGGTACGGTAGCCGATCAGGCCTGCGGCGAGCGCCCCGAAAAGAACCACACCGGCCGTAAGTGTCAGCACCGGGTGCCGTACGACTCGCTCGGCAACCCGGCCCCACAAGCCTGCGCGCTGTGTGCCAGGTTTTAGCCGGGACGGCCAGAACGCCGCCCCGCCAAAGATGGCAAGCAACGACGGCGTCAGGGTGAGGGCCGCAGCCAGCATCACGCCTATCCCAAGGGCCAGCGCCGGACCGAGGCCACGATAGATCCCGAAGGGGGCGAGCAACAACGTGAGGAGTGCTGCCGCGACCGTCAGGCCGGAGTAGGTGATGGCTTCGCCGACCCGGGCCACGGCCGTGATCAGAGCTTGATGCGGCTCAGTTCCGCGGGCAAGTTCCTCGCGAAAGCGGAAGGATAGAAACAGTCCGTAGTCAGAGCCCGCGCCCAGCAACAGCACGATGAGCAAGAGCTGGGCAATCGACGCTACGGATACGCCGACCCGGGCCAATTGAGCGATGAGCAGGCCCGATAGTGCCACCGCCAGCGCTGCCGGGATGAGAGTGATCAGGGGCGCGAGTGCGGCACGATAGACGATGAACAGCAGCACGATCACGAAGAGCAGGGTGAACCTGGTGATGTTCCCGGCGCTGCTTCCGCTGGCATCGACGCTAACGGCCAGTGGGCCGGCCAGGTGAAGGCTCAGCCCGTCGGGCCCGCCGACCTGGGAGAACCTGGCCCGGATGCCATCCACGACGTCCCTGGCGGCGGTGTTGCTGTTCGCAGCCGCGGCCGTCACCGTCACCACGGCCTCGATTGCCTGGCCGTCTTGCGAGGCGCCGGCATCACGGACCAGGGTCACGCCTGAAACCTGCCGCGTCGCGTCCTCCAGCCGGCCGATCGCCGCGGTGTCCGCGGCAGTGAGCGGTCCCGACTCCCTTGAGGCGACGATGATCGCCGTCGCGGAAGGGTTGCCGCTCTGGAATGGTGCGGCCAGGAGGGCCGCCTGCACGCTCGGGCTCGACGGCGACAGAAACTGAACGTTGCTGGACTGCGTGACACTCGAGAGGCTTGGCAGTGTGCGGACCGCGGCGATCACGCCCAGGACCCAGACGGCGACGATCAACCAGCGAAAGCGGACGTCGAACCTGGCAATGGCTGCGAACATCAGCGGGGGCCGGCGCGCCTGGACGATGGAGCAAAGAACTGATGGACGATCCGCTCGACCACCGTATCGTCCGGGCTCTGGCCGTGTTCGAGCCGCCAGTTCTGGAGGACTGTCAACGGAAGCATCGAGAGCAGATCGATATCGCTGGTCGCCGGAAGTTCTCCCCGCTCGACGGCGCGCTCGACGATCACCCGGGTAGACGCTGAAAGCGTCCCCTGGAGGCTGCGACGCCAGACCTTGCGCAGCTCCGGGTTGCTCGCGATCTCTCCCGTCACCGCAGCCAGCGCGCGTTGCCCGGCCGCCTTACCGCGCAGCAGTCCTTTGAGGAACGCCAGCATGTCCCGACGCAGGTTCCCGGTGTCTGGGATATCGGGCACGACTGCTGAGCGATGCTGGATCGCTTCGGCTACCAGGGCGACCTTGTTCGGCCAGCGCAGGTAGAGGCTGGCCTTGCCCACCCCCGCCCGGGCGGCGACCTGGTCCATGGTCAGCCGCGCGTAGCCGACCCCGGCGAGCAGGTCCATCGCCGCAGCCAGGATGGCCTCGTCCACTTCGGGGTCGCGCGGGCGGCCGCGGCGCGAGCGCGGCTTCTTCACCTGAACGATACTGTTCAGCAATGCAACGCGCCGATATTACCTGATCAGAACCGTTCAGTAAATGGTTGCTGCCGAGCGCGGCCGTCGAGGAGCTACCTGCAGATCAAAGTATTGTTGAGCGGATCAATCTTTGTTACGGAGGACCAGCATGGCGAAGGATTTCATTGTCGACCTGGAAGACCGGCCCGGCAGCGGGGCGACCGCTGCCGAAGCTCTGGGCAAGGCTGGTATCAACATCGCGGGATTCTGCGCGCTGGCTTTCGGAGGCAAAGCCTTCGCGCACGTCCTGGTCGAGGATGCGACCGCGACCAGGAGCGCGATTGAGCAGGCCGGCTTCAAGGTCATCGATGAGCGCGATGCCGTGGTCGCCGAGGTTGCGGACCGACCTGGTGAGCTGGGTAAGCTGCTGCGGCGGATCGCGGAGGCCGGCGTCAATCTGAATACCGCATACCTGGCTCCGGGGGGTCGGGCCGTCCTTGTGGGCAACAACCTGGACAAGCTCCGCGTGGCGGTCGGCGCAAGTCGCCAGCGCGCTTAGATCATTCACGGCTCTGCGCTGACGCGGCCACCGGAAGCGGCTGGCTGAAGCGGATAGAGTTGCCGAACGGGTCGCGCAGCCCGCAGTCGATGCCGTAGTCGCGCTTGGTTGGCTCTTCGGTAAACTCGACGCCCTTCGCCCGCAGCTCGTTGTAGGTCTTACGGCAGTCAGCGGTGGTGAAGAAGAGGTGGCCGCCCGTTGCGCCCTTGGTCACCAGCTCGCGGACCTGATCCGCCGTCTTCTGGTCGAGCGCCGGCGGTCCCGGCTTCTCCAGCAATATCTGGCGGGAGTCTCCGGGCACGTTGACGGTGAGCCAGCGCATGAAACCCAGGTCCTGGTCGGTGTTGACCTCCAGCCCGAGCTTGCCGACATAGAAGTCGAGGGCCTGGTCCTGATCGAGAACGTAAATCGACGAGATCGCAAGAGCGTTAAACATCGGAATGCCTCCTGAAAATTGATCCAGGTCCTACCCTAGACCGACCTCGCGCACGTCCGCTTCTCTAAAACTGCTCGGTCGCGTCCAGGCCATCGCGAAACAGGTGGGGACGGGAGGGATAGGCCCGAGCTCGCGGTAGGCGGAGGGCGCCTGGCCGACGATTTCGTGGAAGCTGCGGCTGAACGTTCCCAGACTCGTGAACCCGACATCGAGGCAAACCTCGGTCACCCTCCGATCCGTCGCGCGCAGGAGGTACATGGCGCGCTCGACCCGGCGGCGCTGGAGGTATCGGTGAGGCGTCTCGCCGAAGGTGGCCCGGAAGGTACGGATGAAGTGTGCTTGAGAGACGTGCGCTATCCGGGCCAGCGCCGGGATGTCGAGCGGCTGCGCGTAGGCGCCGTCCATCGAGTCGCGGGAACGAAGCATCCGGCGGTTGAGCTCCTCGGCGGCGCGGCTCACCGTGTGAGCTTACGACGGCCCGGCATGCGGCCGGTGTCAGCGTTGGTCGCGGTCGCCGTGCCGCGGCCGCCGTCTGCGAGACTGGGCGCATGGCGGATAGCGATCGAAGCACGACCGCGGCCACCGGCTGGCAGCGAGTCGAGCGACCGGTACGGATCCTTGTCTATCTGCTGATTGCCCTGGCCGTCGTGATGATCTACCACCAGAGCGAATACCTGGTCGTGCACCTGTTCGACGTGCTGCTCCTGTTCGTGTTTGCCGGGATCATCGCCCTCCTGCTCACCCCGGTCATCGACTGGATGGAGATGCTGATGGTCTTCAAAGGACGCCGGATCGCCGCGGTCCTGGTCCTCTACGTCGTGATCATCGGGCTGATCGCGGGGCTGATCGCCCTGGTCACGCCGACGTTGATCGAGCAGGCCAAGCAGCTGCCAACGCTGGAATCGCGTGCGGTCGGGTTGGTGAGGTCGCTCCAGGACGCTATCGACAGCGCGGGCATTCCCCTCAACCTCAGCTTGCCGAAAGGATCGACCGGGATCAGCACTGCGGTCCTCGGGTCGGTGCTCGGCATCCTCTCGGGCACGGTGGGGACGCTGATCAGCGTGCTGCTGGTGATCGTGATCTCGATCTATCTCCTGGTCGAGGGCAGGATGCTGATCGCGAGCATGCGAAAGCTCTTCGCCGGCCGGGAGCAGGTTTACGACTTCATCCTGGTCGCGATCGGTACCACCGTTGGCCAGTACACGCGAGGCCAGCTGTTGATGTCGGTCGTGATGGGTCTCTACACCGGGATCACTATGACGATCATCGGGGTCCCCTACGCGGTGGTGCTCGGGGTCCTGACCTTTTTCCTCGAGTTCCTACCGCTGATCGGCGCACCCATCGGGATGGGGCTCGCGGTGATCATCGCCCTGGTCTTCAAGGGCCCGGTCGTCGGGCTCCTGGCCGCCGTCGCCGGCCTGGGCGGACACGCGATCGAGGCGTACATCGTCGGGCCTCGGGTCACCGGCTCGGCCACCCGCATCCATCCTCTGGTCGCGATGGCGGCGTTGCTGATCGGCGCCCAGCTGGGTGGAATCCTGGGCGCGCTCTTCGGGGTTCCGATCGCGGCACTGCTCAATGTCTTCCTCGGAGCTTTCTATCGCGCCCAACGAGGAGAGGAGGCGCCGCTATCGCAGAGCCCAACCGGCGAGGTTCATGCCGAGGCCCTGCCGAGGCTGTCCCAGGAGATCAGTGAAGCCGCCGAAGAAGGCCCGATCGAGGACAAGCCAGTTCCGCACACGGCCGGCGAGCGCTGAGCCGGCTCATCCGTGTCCCGCTAAACTCGCTCCCGATCGAACGCTACCGCGCCCTGGTCGATCCAGAGGTCTGGACCAAGCTGGAGCTGGCTCTGCGCGAAGCCCGGTCGGTCTTCAAGAACCGCCGCATCTGGAATGTCAACTCGACTGCAAGTGGCGGAGGCGTGGTCGAGCTGTTGCATGCTCTGCTGCCATACGCCATCGGAGCTGGAGTCGACACGCGATGGCTGGTGATCCAGGCCGAACCCGAGTTCTTCCAGTTCACCAAGCGGCTGCACAACCTTCTGCACGGGCAGCCTTCAGGTGGGGCCGAGGTGACGGAAGGGGATCGGGCCCTTTACGAGCGTGCGCTGCAGCGCAATGCCGCCGAACTCTTGCAGGAGGTCAGTCCCCAGGACATCGTCATCGTCCATGACCCGCAGCCCGCCGGGCTGGTGCCGGCCCTGCGGCTGAAGGGAGTGACCGTCGTCTGGCGCTGCCACATCGGGGTAGACCGGCCAAACGACGTCGCTCGCGGGGCCTGGAACTTCCTCCGTGGTTATGTCGAACCCGCGAATGCCTACGTCTTCTCACGCGGAGCCTATCGCTGGGACGTCCTGGATCCTTCGAAGACGGCCATCATCCCGCCTGGGATTGACGCCTTCTCGCTCAAGAACCAGGACCTGGATGCCGAGTCCGTCATGGCCATCCTCACCGCCGGTGGCATCGTCGAAGGCGCGCCGCGAACCGCAACGTTCAACCGGAACGACGGCTCGCAGGGACGGGTGCTCCACCGGGCCCGTCTACTGCAGGCGCCGCCCGGCCCAAGCGCTCGGCTGGTCGTACAGGTTTCGCGCTGGGACCGGCTGAAGGATCCCGCGGGGGTGCTCGATGGCTTTGCTCGGCATGTCCCCCAGCGCACGCAGGCTCAGCTCGTGCTTGCCGGCCCTGACCCGGTGGCTGTGGCGGACGATCCGGATGGTGCCGCTGTGTTCGCCCAGGTGGAAAGCGCCTGGCGTGCCCTTCCAGAAGCCACCCGGTCGCTGGTGCATCTGATCGGGCTACCCATGGAGGACGCAGACGAGAACGCGGTAATCGTCAATGCCCTACAGCGGCGGGCGGACGTGGTCGTGCAGAAGAGCCTGGCCGAGGGCTTCGGCCTGACCGTCAGCGAGGCCATGTGGAAGGCACGGCCCGTTGTGGCGAGCCGGGTGGGTGGCATCCAGGACCAGGTCGTGCATGGCGAGAGCGGCCTGCTGGTTGACGACCCTGGCGACCTGGAGGCCTTCGCCAGGGCAGTGATCAGTCTGCTCGCCGACCCGGAGCGCGCCCGTCGCCTGGGCGAGGGTGCGCGCCGGCGCGTGGCCAGGTCGTTCCTTGCCCCTCGGCAGCTGGTCGACCATTTTCAGTTGCTCTCGCGCCTGACCGGTTGACGGAGGACCTGGAGCTGGCTCCTGACCTCCCCGTAGTGCACGCGGATGTGGGACATGCTTGGTCGGGACAGCAGCTGCCAGGCCGGTATCCCGTCGAGGCTCTCGATCTCCGCCCAGACGTCTTTCGTCATGTAGTCCGGACGATCCAGATGGCGGGCGCGGAGGTCGACAGCCATTTTCAGGTTATCCGCGCTTTCACTGCGGATCCAGCCGAGGACCTCCTGCCGAACAGCTTCGACGTACGGGCCTAGCTGGTCGCGCGACACGCGGCGGGCGATGCCATCGGCGAGGTCACGCGAGACGCCCGCTCCGAACAGCCACTCACGCGGAGCGATCCCGCTCCATTCCGGCCGGGCGGCGACCTCCGCCTCTCCCCGCACGGCACACTGCACGGCCCAATCGAGGGTGCGCGCTCCGTGCCACACCGTGAAACCGACCAGGTTTGCTCCATCAAACGGCCGCCGGGTCCATTCGGCGTCGGTCGACCCGTCGATCAGCTCCTTGAGCAGGTTGCACGACCCGTTGAGTTGCCACTCGAGGACCGGTAAGGCTTCCACCTATCGACGATCATAGTTTCGTCGCGTGAAACCCGCTAAGAAGTCGTTCGCCCAGAAGGTGGCGGCCGTGGTCAGGGATCTGCGGCGTGGCGAGGTCGTCAGCTACCGCGAGGTGGCGCGGCGGGCGGGCTATCCGGCCGCGGCCCGAGCCGTCGGCAACGTGCTGGCGAGCAGCGTCGGCCTTCCGTGGTGGCGCGTCATCCGTGCCGACGGCAGCTTCGCCGCCCACAATTCCGGCGAGCAGGCTGCCAGGCTGCGGCGCGAGGGCGTGGTCGTGCGCGAAGGCCGGGTTACCTCGCCGGTTGCCCGTTCGGGCAATTTCTTGACATCAGTCAGTCCGCGGGTATATTCGTCCCACGGCCAACGCCGGGCTCGGGGTAGCTGGCGGGAGGGGCTGGCCGAAGGAGGGAAGTAGCGATGGCATTTCCATCAATCCGGGGTGGTGTTGGAGCACGCCCCTCGATCGCGCAGCTGGGCCGCTGGTTATCCAGCTGGTTTGCCGGCGCAGCGGCACCCAGCACATCCGCGCCCGAGCCGACGACTGCTTCGCACAACGGTGATCACGCACCTGAGCCCGTGGCCGTGGCTCTGGCTGAACCTGTGGCCCAGAACACAGTCGTGGTTGCGCCCGCCCAGTCAAGGGCCCGTTCGCGAGTCGCCGCCAGCAAAGCACGTACAAGCGAGCACGGCCACCCGACCCGGGCCGCCGTCGCCCAACCAGCCAGGACCCACAAGGCTCGCCCGAAAGCCGGGACAGGCAAGACCCGGGTCAGCGTGGCAAGGAGCGTGGCTGTCGCAAAGAAGAAAACCCCGAAGACCCGCTCCGGGCGCAGCACCAGGAGCACGGCCCGAGCCGCAAAGAGCCGCCGAACCCGCTGACAGCCCGCCGGGGGCGCATTCCCGGCTGTTGATATCGATGGTATCATGTTTTATGAACATGACGGTCAACGACGTCCGCCCGGGTTGGCCTGGTATGGGTCGCTGGCTGGTTTCGGTGCTTTTCGCACTCCTGGTGATGGCGGTGACCATGTCGATCGGCATCGTGATCGGCCGGTTGACCCAGCAGCAGGTCGCGCTCGCGTCGGCGCGCTCGACGCCGGTGGCAAGCGCCGTGATTTCGCATGCGCCGCGTCGGGCTCTACCGACCAAACCTGTACCAAAGCCGCAGGCCCCCCTTGGGATGGTCCTCTTGAACCAGGACCGGGCAGCCGCCGGGCTGATGCCGTTGGCGGAATCGCCGGGACTTGACCTGGTCGCTCAGCAGCGGGCGGAGCAGATGGCCGCGACCGGTTTCGGGCACTACCTGCCGGGTCACTCTCTGATGGCAGAGGTGGAGCTGCTGCGGGCGGCCGGCATGGCGTACACGTGGCACGGCGAAAACATCTTCTGGGGGTCCGGCATGTCAATCGCGGACACCCTGAGCGCGGCGGATGCGTGGTGGATGGGGTCGCCCGAACATCGGGCCAACATCCAGGGGTCCCATTACCGCCAGGTCGGGATCGGCATCTTCGTCAGCGACGGCAAGACCTACGTCGTCGAGGACTTCACCGACTAGTACAGCCGCCGGAACGGCAGGCGCGGCCCGAAGCGGGGCGGATAGATCCCCCCAATCTCCAACAGGCGGATCACACGGGCGCGATGACCGCGGTAGGGCTCGAGCAGTTCCAACATGAGCTCATCGCTGCCGCGCGCCGCGCCTGTGAGCGCCCAGCTCACCAGATGGGGGAGATGGTAGTCGCCCAGCGAGAGGGCATCGGCGTCACCGAAAGCGCGGGCCGCCACCTCCTCCACCGACCAGACGCCCACGCCCGGTAACGCCGCCAGTCTCCGGCGTGCGGCCATCCCATCCATTGCCAGGGTATCTTCGAGCCGCGGGGCGACCCGGGCGGCCGCCCGGATTGACTCCGCCCGGCGCCGCTCCACGCGAAACCGGTGGTACTCCCAGTAAGGCCTGGCTCGCAGCGCTTCGGGCGAAGGCGGCAGCATCAGGCCGGCCGGCCCGGGCGCGGGTTCCCCGAACGATCGGACGAGCCCTCGATACGCCAGCTGGGCTTCGACGCTGGGCACTTTTTGCTCGAGGATGGTGGGGACCAGGGCTTCGAACACCGCTTCCGTGCGCGGTAAGCGCAGCCCGGAATGGCGTCGGTGGAGCTCCGCTATCAGGGGGTGGTGCGGGCGAAAGCTGTCAGCCGGATCGAGGTTTCCGACGAGCGAGGGCGCATGGTCGAGGGCCCATTCGGATCCGGGTCCCCATGCCTCCGCCAGGACTCCGTGCGGCTGGGCCGCCAGGTGGGTGGTTGCCGGGCCGGCGGGCGTGCGCGTCGCCCTCCAGACGCCGGCGTCCTCGAACCGAATGGTCGGGTCGTCGGGACCACCGCGCTGCAAGGGAGCCAGTGTCAGCTGCAGGTCCACGCCTGTGGGTACTGGGACGAAGCGGGCCAACGCCATCGGCGTTCACACTACGCCGCGACTCGCCGTCACCTTCTATAAGATGAACTTAGAGCGCTCAGTCCAGGCCGGAGGGTCGCTGGGAATGGTCCGATTCGGGCGAGGCGGGTGGCTTTTGCCGGTGGCAGCCCTGGCAGCAATCGGTGCCGCCGTCCTGGTTGCGTTTCCGGTTAGCGGAGGGCTGCGTCCTCAGGCTCTGCAGACAGGAGCCCAGGCTGGCCTCCCGTTTGGGGCGGGCGAGCCCTCAGCGGCGGCGCCCACTACTAACCCGACCCAAACGCCCCAGGTGACCCCGACCGCGCAGGCGACGCCGACACCACAGGCGATACCCGGCGACCCGGCAGAAACCGTTGTCCAGTTCTATCGGCTTGTACAGCGCCACCAGTTCGGCAACGCAGCCCAGCTGTGGTCAGAACAGATGCAGGCAGACTATCCGCCCGCCGAGTTCATCGACCAGCGTTTCGCCCAGACCCGGCAGCTGAAGCTGCGGGAGGCACGGGTGATCGCCTCGGATGGGGGCGTGGCCACGGTAGCCGTCGACGTGGTCGAGGTAGCCGCGGACGCGAGGCGGCGCTGGGCCGGTACCTGGCAGCTCGTTCTCACTCCAGCCGGCTGGCTGCTCAATCAACCAAACCTCGGAGCGTTCTCCCCTGGGAGCGGCGACTAAGGTCGGTACCTCGACCAGGCTGGCCGGCACCTCGGTTCGCTGCCCGCGATGCCACACGCGAAACCTGCCCATCGATATCCGGTGCTCGCGATGCGGCATGCCACTCGAATGGCGCGCGCCCGAGGGTGACCACATTTCGCCTGAAGGGAGTCGGGCACCATCTGGCTTCGCTCTGCCGCGCCTGCGGCTGCAGCCGCTCGACCTCTCCCAGGCGACGTTGCGGACCGTGTTGATCGGGTCGGTGCTCGTGCTGGTCGCCGTCATCGCGTTTGGGCTCCGCCCGGTTGGAGCCTTATCCAGCGGCCACCGCGCTGCCTCGGCCAACGTGGTACACACGGTGTCCTCGGGAGCCGCTGCCCCGGTGCAGGCCGCGTTACCCGGGCTCGAGGCGATGACCGGGCTGAAGTATCAGAGTGCCGCCTGCGCTCCGGACACGGCCTGTCTGCACCTGGTCAGCCAGACAGACGGAGTAGGCGCGGCCGCCCTTCAATTTGGGACCGCCGCCTCAGCCGGTCGCGGGTGCGAAGCGTTTGTCTACAGCGACGCGGGCGGCTGGCACTATCTCAACGCCGTTTGCGCGCTGCCCGATCAGCTCTCCCCGGTGGTGGGCCGGGATGCCACGGTGCACGTTCCAGCGGACTGCGCCAGCGTGCACGTAGCGGTGCGCCTCAACTCGCCCATCGCCGCTTGCCTACAGGACGGCACCAGCGTGCGAATCGATGGCGGCCCTGACTATGTCGACGGGAAGCTGTGGTGGCACCTCAAGGGTCGCGGCTGGATGGCCCACGAGTTCCTGCTCGGGAACTCCTAGCCCGTCAGTCAGCGTGGGGACGGGCTTCGCGCAGGCGCCGGATCATCTGCTGCAGCATCTTGTAGGAGATGGTGGCATGTTCCATCAGGAGTGGCTTGATGTCCCACGACACCATGGTCAGGCAGACTGTATCGGTGTCCGCCTGGACATCGGCCGTCCTCGGGCCGCCGTCCAGGACGGCAATTTCGCCGAAGAAATCGCCCGGTCCCATCTGCGACACGGTATGGCCATCACGTTTGACCGATACCGAGCCTTCCTTGATGATGAACAGGCCCTGGCCGGTCGCGCCGTTCTTGACGATGACCGCACCCTTTTCGTAGCGCTGCTCCTTCAGGAGCCTGCTCACCATCTCCAGCTCGTGCTTGTCGAGCCCGGCAAAGAGCGGGACCTTCCTGAGTTCCGCGGTCGTGTCGGTTTTGGCCATGTCACCCCTCCCAAACGCAGCGCGACGCGAGTACGATACCACCTTTCAAATCCGGGGCCGGGGTAAACAAGAGCCCGGTGCGGTTGCAGCGGGCTTATCTCGTGCCGGCGTTCAGCCGCGATCGGCGGCGGCCAGCTGCCGCGCCTTCATGGCTTCCATCCGCTGCCCGAGCGTCTCCAGCTCGTCCCGGGACAGGATTTTCTCTTTGACTTTGGGGAAGAGCTCGGTCTCCTCCTCCTTGACGTGATGCTGCACGTCTTCCATCAAGACCTTGAGTCTGGCCCGCCAGGTATCGGTTGACTTGTCGGTCTTTTCCAGGTCCGCCAGCACCATCTTGACCTGCTTGTGCTCCTCGAAGGACTCGAGCACCAGGTCATGGGTTTGCTTCGCGTTCTGGACCGCCGGGTAGAAGAGCTGCTCCTCGATCTCGGCGTGGACCGTCAGCTCGGTCGCCAGCTCTGTGAAGAGGCGATCTCGCCCGTCTTTGCTCTTCTCGATCTCTGAAAACAGCTTCTCCACCTTCCGGTGGTCCTGCTTGAGCAGGTCAATCGCATCCATCGACTACCTCCTTCCCTGAGCCACTGAATTAGTGATGAAAGAACAAAAGCCAGACCAGCAGCGCGATGATCAGGATCGTCCCGAGCCCGATGTGGGGACCGTAGCGATACATACTCCACCTCCCTGGCCATGAGCGGCCTGCTATATCAAAGATTGATATCGACACTATCAGGTCTTGCCTGGTTCGGGCAACGTTCAAGCCTGGAAGGGCGAGGCTGGGTCCCAGGTGCCCCGACGACCGTCCAACTGTTGCTTGACAACAAGTTCGGCTCCGCATCAAATAGGGGGCAGCCTGAAGGGCGATCGCATTTCCCAGGCAAAGGAAGGACACGCATGCCAACAGCGGTGACCAAGGAGGAGCAGATCCGTGCCGACACGGCCCGGCTCCACCAGATGGGCTATGCCCAGCAATTGTTCCGCGATATGGGGGGTTTTAGTAATTTCGCGATCTCGTTCACGATCATCTCGGTCCTTACGGGAGGGCTGACCCTATATAGCTACGGGCTCAATCACGGAGGTCCGCAGCAGATGGGGATCGGCTGGCTAGTGGTGGGGGTCATGGTCCTGGTAGTCGCCGCCGCCATGGCGCAGCTGGCGTCGGCACTCCCCACCGCGGGGGCTCTCTACTACCAGGCGGCCAAGCTCGGCAACAAGCACTGGGGCTGGATAACGGGCTGGTTCAACCTGATCGGCCAGGTCACGATCACCTCCGGCATCGTCTACGGGAACGCGACCTTCATGGCGGCGTTCCTGACGGTGTTGTTCCAGAACCTCACCTGGAAGATTGGCAGCACAACTATCGGCTACCCCTCTGACCTGACGACGACCCAGGGCAAGGTTGGCGTGATCGCGCTGTTTGCCCTGCTCCTGATCGTGCAGGCCAGCATCAACCACGTCGGCGTGCGGCTCGCCGCCCGGATGGCGGATATCAGTGTCTGGTGGCACATCGCGGTAATCGGGGTACTGCTGGTCGCGGTCGGTATCCTGCATCCGCTCCACGGTCTCAGCTACGTGTTCACGACCTCCTACAACGCCTCAGGCTTCGGCTCACCGCTTTACGCATTCCTGGTCGGCATGCTGCTGGCCCAGTGGACTTTCACCGGATACGACGCCTCCGCGCATGTGACCGAAGAAACGGTCAATCCCGCTACACGCGCTCCCTGGGGGATCGTCAACTCGGTCTTCTGGTCGCTGGTCTTTGGCTACCTGATGCTGCTGGCCCTGACACTCGCGATCCCGGACCTGGCGAAGACCGCCGCCAGCGGTAACCCCGTTCTGGACATAGTCACCAACGCACTCGGGAGTTGGGGCGGACTGCTTCTCTTCTTCGGTTTCGTGGTTGCCCAGGCCTTCTGCGGCCTGAGCTCTATTACCTCCAACTCGCGCATGCTCTTCGCCTTCAGCCGAGACGGGGCGCTCCCCGGCTCTAAGTGGCTGCACGTGGTGAGCAAGAAGTACCGGACGCCCGCCAGGTGCATCTGGGTGGCGGCGATCATCGGGTTCATCCCGATGGTCGCGCAGTTCCCGGTGGCTGCGATTTACTCGATCGTCGTGTCGATCTCGGTGATCGGTCTCTATGTTTCCTACGTGATCCCGGTGTTGCTGGCGCTGGTCTATCCAAAACGATGGACGCCTGGACCCTGGAACCTTGGTCGTTTCTGGCCGATCGTCGGCTGGCTGGCGGTGGTCTGGGTCGCGTTCATCAGCGTGATCCTGATGTTGCCGGAGTATACGACGCCCGCTGGCTTCAAAGGCAACGTGATCGACTGGCTGACGGCCACCGGAACCTGGGCTGGGCCCTCGGTGGCGATCTTCCTGATCCTGGGCGGACTCTACTACCTGCTCTACGGCAAAAACCACTACAAGGGGCCCATCATCATGGGCTCCGAGGACGAGATGCGCCGGCTGGAACAGGACGTCGAGAAGGGCTCGATTTACCGGGAACCCGGCGTGACCGAGCCGGTGCCGACACTCACGCCGCAGCGCGTCTGATCGCTTGACCGACTGATCGAGGGAGCGGGCCGCAAGGCTCGCTCCCTCTTTTACAGAGGAGGGGAGATGGGACGGCTCGACGGTAAGGTGGCGCTCATCACGGGCGCGGGCGGGGGGATGGGCCGGGTGGCCACCCAGGTGTTCGTCCGCGAGGGCGCCCGGGTGGTTGCCGTCGACGTCAAGGCCGAGGCCGTGCAGGAGACGG
>Ga0209267_1001300_pt1 | contig 17121 bp, 19 predicted proteins | sample GraSoiAngelo_137_FD_185894 | JGI IMG/M metagenome (GOLD analysis project Ga0209267, IMG submission 185894) | Grasslands soil microbial communities from the Angelo Coastal Reserve, California, USA - 14_0929_09_30cm (SPAdes) (version 2) | ecosystem: Environmental > Terrestrial > Soil > Grasslands ... | reverse complement strand
AGCTCGAGGACCTTCCGATCGAGCTTGGCGAGCCGTTCGGCGAGCACTCCGGCGATGATCACGACGAGCCTGTAGGCGGCGATGCTATCGGCGGCGATCAGCCTCTGGAATTGCGCCTTGGTCAGGAGCTGGAGCTCGCACTCGCTGAGGGCCATGACCGTCGCGGACGTGGGACGATCGGTGATGAGGCTCATCTCGCCCAGGAGTGTCGGCGCGTCCACCTTGGCCAGGGACTGACGTTGCCCATCGGGCCCGTGCTTGAAGATCTCGACGCCGCCCTGCAGAAGGAACACCAGTCCGCTCGGACGATCACCCTCGTTCATGAGCGCGTGGCCGGAGACGACTTTCTGGCTGACCGAAGCCTGGGCAAGCTGCTCGACTTGCTGCAGGCTGAGCCCGCGAAGCAGCAAGTGCATTCCTTTTCGGATCTCGGATGCGTGCATGGGAAGCGCGCCAGAGACAATTGTATCAGCCGGGCTCCGAATGACTCGCCGTTCAGATTCAGGTACGAGCGAGCACGCGCCGGACGCTCAGGGGGACGGAGGCGCGGGCGACCGTGGGGCCCGTGAGCAGCACGGCGGGTGACGCGATGCCGGCCCTTCGCGCTTCGTCAGCGATCTCGCCGAGCCGGGCGGACCTAGCGGTCGCAGGACAGGCGCATGCGATTTTTGGCGATCCAGGCGTAGACGCGCCGGGCGATCGGGCGTGCCCCCGGAAGCGCGAAAGCCGTCGCGAGCCACCCGAGCCCGCGGATGCGGTGAAGGAGCTCGGGCACCGCGTCGGCCCCGGCGAGCGTGCGGCCATCCGGCAGCACGAGCTGCATCGCCGTCATGCACATCTCGTCGCTGATGTGCGGGAAACGGGCGTGACGCGGCGCCGACCGGCACGGAAGGATCTCGAGCGCGCCGCCTGACATCGCCAGGCGCATGAGCCAGAGCGCGCTCGCCCGGCACATCGCGCACTCGCCGTCGTAGATCAGGACGGCGGGCGGGAGCCCCATCGCTTGAGCGTGCGGTAGTAGAAGACGAGCCCGACCGCCACCGCCAGCGAGACCACGGCCTGCACGAGCCCCAGCGGGGTGTGGTCGCGCGCGACGATGATCGCCGCGTAGAAGACGAAGAACGCGATCCCCGCACCGATGAGGATGCGGTGGGCGGTGATCAGCTTCACGACGTTCTCAGGGCTAGACGCCGAGGACCACTTTGACGGCGTCCCGCGTCACCCCGATGAGCCGGTCGACCTCCGCCTCGGTCACAACCAGCGGCGGCGCGAAGTAGACCGAGTCGCCCGGCGCCGGATGCGGGCCCGGCGAGGGCCGCGTGCGCGTCACGACCCCTCGCTTCATCATCTCGGCCTGGATGCGCTGCGCGACCTGCCTGTCGCCGGCGAAGTTCTTCTTCGTCGCGCGGTCTTCGACCAGCTCGACCGCGGCGAGCAGGCCCTTGCCGCCCCGGATGTCGCCCGCGTTCGGATGATCGCCGAACGCCTGCTGGAGCCCCTTGTGCAAGCGCGTGCCCATCTTCGCCGCGTTCTCCCACAGCCGCTCGCGCTCCATGATCTCGACGTTCTTGACGCCGACGGCGCAGCACGTCGGGTGGCTCGAGTAGGTGTAGGCGTGCATCCAGCGATCCTCGGGCTTGACCGAGTCCATCGCCTCCTTGATCGCCTTGGCGACCATGATACCGCCGAGCGGCAGATAGCCCGAGGTCACGCCCTTCGCGAACGACATGATGTCGGGCTTCACGTCCCAGTGCGAGAGCGCGAACCAGCGGCCCGTCCGGCAGAATCCCGTGATGACCTCGTCGCCGATCAGCAGCACCTTGTGGCGCGTGCACACCTCACGCACCCGCGGCCAGTAGTCGTCGGTCGGATAGATGACGCCGCCGCCGCCGTGAATGGGCTCGCCGATGAATCCGGCCACGGTGTCCGCCCCCTCGCGCAGGATCGTCTCCTCGAGCTCGCGCGCGGCCGCCTGCCCCACGGTCTCGCCGGCCTTGGCGCCCTGGAAGCGATAGGGGTAGCACGTCTGGATGTGGATGAAGCCCGGAACGCGCGGCTCGAACATCTTCCAGTAGGCGCCCATTCCCGTCGCGCTCATCGCCTGCAGGGTGACGCCGTGATAGCCCTGCTGGCGCGAGATGATCTTGACCTTGTCGGGCTTGCCCTGCGTCTTCCAGTAGAAGCGCGCGGTCTTGAACGCCGACTCGTTCGACTCGGCGCCGCCGCAGGTGAAGAACACGGCCTGCATGTTGTCGTAGGCGAGCTCGATGAGCTTGTTCGCCAGGGTGATGGCCGGAATGTTCGAGGAGCCGACGTAGCCCGAGAAGTACGCGAGGTCCTTCATCTGGGCGGCCGCGGCGTCGGCCAGCTCGGCGCGTCCGTGACCGACGTTGACGTTCCAGAGCCCGGAGAGCCCGTCGATGTACTCGTGGCCCCCGATCTCCTGGATGGTCGCGCCGCGGCCGCGGACGTAGATCATCGGCTCGGCGTTGTCGATGGGGTGGTGCAGCGGGTGGATCAGGTGCTCCTGATCGGCCTTGACGAGCTCAGCGGCGGTCATCGCCATTGACGTTCTCCTGTAGCGGGTGCACCCGCCGGTAGTCCCCGTCCGGGATGGGGACCGCCCGATTCTGTGGACCGCGGTAGCGGTAGACCCACGCCCGCGCGCGCCGGCCGTTCGCGAGCGTGACGATCGCGTGGCGGCGCTCGAAATTGTACCCCTCCTCCCGGTCGAGCACCGGGAGAAGTTCGGGATCGTCGAGCCGGTAGATCTCGCCGCGCACGCGCCCGGCGCCGTCGACCAGTGCGGGGTAGCGCCCGAGGTCGAGCAGACGCCCGCGGACCGCGCCGTCGCCGAGCAACGTCGCCCCCGGGGCCAGCACGCGATGGAGCGCGTAGCCTCGCATCAAGGTGCCATAGGCGAACAGGAGGTCCGGCCGGAGTGCGCGGTTCGTCTCGATCGGGAGGCTACGTCTCAGGAGGTCTCCACCGCCTGGAGCACGGCCCCGAGAAAGTCCTGCTCCGGCAGGGCGCCCTCGAACTGGACGCGATCGTTGATCACGACCTTGGGCACGCCCATCACCTGATAGGCCCGCGACAGCTCGGGGAACTCGTTGGCCTCGATCACGGTCGATCGCACCCGGTCCGACGCAACCGACATGTGCTGCGCCAGGCGCACGGCCCGGGGGCAGTGAGGTCAGGTGGGAGTCGAGAAGACCTTGATGTCGACGTCGGACGCGAGCGCGCGCAGCGAAGCCAGCGTGTCCTCGGACAACGTGGGCTCGCCGGTCGACGCCACGATGATCGAGTCGATCAGGTTGCTGAACTCGTAGCCCAGCGGAATGCCGTAGAAGCGAATGCCCCAGTCGCGGCTGCCCTCGACGACGATGGCCGGCACCTGGTCGACGCCATACGCCTCCGCGCGCTCGCGGTCGATAGCGAGGTTGAGCACCTCCACCGTGATCTGATCGGAGAGCTCCGCGACCTCGCGCACGAGCTGCTCGTTCTGCTGGCAGAGCTCCGCTGCCGTCAGCTCCTGCGAGAAGACCACGAGCTTCACGGGCCCGGCGATGCGCTCGAACTCCTTGCGGACGGCGGCCTGGTCGCGGTCGGTCAAGATCGGCATGGCGTCATTATACCTGCTAGAATCGCGCGCGAGGGAGCGACACCATGAAGCCGTTCGTCGTGAATCGCTACGGGCGGATCGTGTTCCCCTTCAACTTCTTCCCCGAGCTCGACTTCTCGATCTTCGAGACGCTCGAGCAGTTCGCCGCCGTCATCAAGCGCGACTTCGAGGAGAAGGCGCCCTCCGAGACCGACATCGTCGCCGGTGTCGACACGCGCGCCTACACCGGACGCTACGACCTCCTGCGTGATCTCGCGCTCAACCTCTTCTGGGTGAACCGCTACGCGATGACGATGTACGAAAAGCGTCCGACGCGGTGGCGCGACGTGCCCAAGACCCGCGACGACGTGTTCCTGCCGGTCTTCAAGGGCTGGGAGGGCACCGAGCTGGCGGCCGCGATCGAAGCCGGTTATCGAGCGCTGCCGCCGAGCTTCGACGAGGGCACCGAGGACAAGATCTCCCGCATTCTCCTCGACGTCTTCCGTCACAAGAAGGGGGCGGGCGCCGAGCTGCCGCCGATCAAGCCGACGGTCGGCGAGATCCTCTCCAACCCGAAGAACCTCACCTATCACCTGCTCGCCTACAACCCCGACTATCCCGGCTACGGCTGGGACGACATCATCGAATACACGCACCGGGTGCCCGAGGTCGAGGCGCTCATGCGCCAGGCGATGGTGCTCCACAACCAGTACCGCTGGGACCGGGCCAAGACGCGCGTGATCGAGGTCGGCAAGCTGCACGACGACGACTTCGTCGTCGTCTTCCAGCCGCGCAGCACCGAGGTGCTCCAGTTCATCCGGCGCGTGAAGGGCGGGCATCGCGTACGGCCACGCCGCCCGGCGCCGCTCGAGTCGCGCCCGCCGGCGCGCCCGTTCGTGCCGATCGACGTGCGCGCGCGATTCTCGGTCATGCCGCGGCTGGAGGCCCTCGCGGTCTACCGCGGTGAGCGGGTGTGTACCAACGACGACCTCATCCGGAACGCGGCGTACTGCTGGTCGCCGATGACGGCGAAGGAGATCGAGCGGAAGACCGGGATCGTCGAGCGACTCTATACCGAGCTCGATCTGGACCACATCTCACTGCTGGCGGCGCAACGGGCCCTCGAGAAATCGGGCCGGCGCCCCGAGGAGATCGGCGCCGTCCTCTTCTGCTCGTGCACGAGCGTCAAGATGATGCCGTCGCTCGCCACGTGGCTCTCGGGCCAGCTCGGGCTCTTCCAGACCCACGCCTCGTGCGACATCGTCGCCGCGTGCGCCGGCCTGCCGTACGGGCTGGCCGAGGCGGTGCGCCTGCTCCAGGAGGTCGAACGCCCGGTGCTGCTGGTCTGCGGCGAGAAGTTCTCGGACAAGATCGGCACCGTGCGCACGTCGCGGATGATCTTCGGCGACGGCGCCGCGGCGCTCGTCGTCGTGCCGGCGCCGCCGGGCGCCGCGCCTGACATCGAGTGGGTGCAGACGTACGCGAGCGGACCGATGAGCGAGGTCGACTCGATCATCTGGCCCAATCCCGAGTTCGACAACAACATCACCGTCTACGGACCCCAAGTGATGGCGCTGGTGCGGCGCTATCTCACCCAGATGATCGACGAGCTGCGCGGACTCCCCCGGCCCGACGGCGCGACGGGCTCGCTGCTGGACGCCGTCGACCTGATCGTGCCCCACCAGGCCAACAAGACGATGGTCCTCGATCTCGCCACCGCCGCGGGCGTCGGACCCGAGCGGCTCTACTTTGACATCGAGAGGGTCGGCAACACCTCCTCGGCGTCGATTCCGATCGCGATCCAGGACGCGGTGCGCGAGGGCGTCATCGACCGGCCCATGCGTGTCTTCTCGCCGGGCTTCGGCGCGGGCGCGGTGGCCGGCTACGTTGTCGCGCGCATCGACCCCGCGATCGTCGCCGTCTAAGCGGCCGCTCGGCGAAGGGCTAGCCCGACTCGATCATTCGCGGCAGGCGCACGAGGCGGGCGGGGCCTGTCGCAGGGCGCCACCCGCCCGGCATTCGTCGCAGTCGCGAATGATCGAGTCGCGCTAGCCCTTTACCGCGCCAGCGGTGAGGCCGGAGACGTAGTAGTCGAGGAACCAGACGTAGATCACGACGATCGGGAGGCTCGCGACGACGGCGCCCGCCATCAGAGAGCCCCAGTAGTAGATGTCGCCGCGGATCAGATCCGCGGTGACGCCGACGACCGCGGTCTTGTTGGCGGTCTGCGAGATGAACGTGAGCGCGTAGGTGAACTCGTTCCAGGTCAGGGTGAAGCCGAAGAGCGTGACGCAGACGATCCCGGGAATGGCCATGGGCAGGACGATGCGGACCAGCGTCTGCATCCGGCTGGCCCCGTCTACGAGCGCGCACTCCTCGACTTCCCTCGGAATCGTACGGAAGTAGCCCATGAGGAGCCAGGTCGAGAAGGGGACAAGGAAGGTCGGATACGTCACGATCAACGACCAGATCGTGTCCGAAATTCCGAGCCAGACGACCACCTGGGACAGCGGCAGAAAGAGCAGGGTCGGCGGCACGAGATACGTGATGAACACGGCCGTCCCGAACGCGCCGACACCCCGGTAGCGGAGACGCGCGAGGCTGTAGCCGGCCAGGATCGCGATCACGAGCGATACGGCCGTCGCCACCACGCTGATGATCAGACTGTTCTTCACCCAGGTCAGGAAGTCGGTCTTGAAGAAGAGATAGCGATAGTGATCGGTGATCACGCCGGTCTGGATGAGGAACGGCACGGACTTGAGGCTGTAGAGCTCGGCGTCCTTCTTCAACGAGGTGATCACCATGTAGTAGAACGGGAACAAGGCGAACGCGACGAACGGAATCATGTTCGCGTAGCCGAACAATGCCGACCGGATCCGCCAGCCGCGTGACCTGACGCCGACGTTCACGTCACTCCCTCCGGATGTAGCGAAGCTGGATGAACACGATGGCGGCCAGCATCGGGAACAGGAAGAGCGAGACGGCCGCGCCCTGGCCGAGATTGCCGCCCGTGAGCCCGATCTGGTACGCGAGCGTGGCGAAGAGATGCGTCGTGTTGACCGGGCCGCCGCGCGTGAGCACTTGCACGATGTTGAAGTCGGAGAAGGTGAAGATCGTCGAGAACAGGATCACGACGGCGAGGACGGGCTTGAGCAGCGGCAGTGTGACGTTGCGGAAGCGGCCCCACGAGCCGGCGCCGTCGACCTCGGCTGCCTCGTAGTACTCCCGCGGGATCGAGACGAGACCGGCCAGGACGATGATCGCGAAGAAGGGCAGGCCGCGCCAGACGTTGACGGCGATCACCGCAGTCATCGCGTAGCTCGTCATGCCGAGCCAGTTGGGCCCGGGGGGATTGATGAGCCCGAGATGGATCGCCGTCCAGTTCACGACGCTGTAGAGTGAGTCGAACATCCAGCCCCAGGCGAGCACCGAGAGCGCCGTGGGGATGACCCATGGCAGCAGAACCGCCCCGCGGATCAGTCGCTTGAATCGGAAGTTCCGGAACAGGAGCATCGCCAGCCACACCCCGAGCACCGTCTTGAAGACGACCGCGATGATCGAGAACACGAACGAGTTGTAGACGGTCTGCTGGAACATCTCGTTGCCGACGATGTCGCGGAAGTTCTGCAGCCCGACGAAGCTCCCGGGTGAGCCGACCCAGTAGTCCGACAGGCTGAAGTAGATCGCCATCCCGAACGGATAGGCGACCAGGCCCACGATCAGGGCCAGCGCGGGCACGATCAGGCTGTAGCCGAAGACGTGCTCCTGCTCCCACCACTCGCGGACCCGCGCGAGACGGCTGAGCCGCGGAAGTCCGGTCGCCTCGAGCGCGCGCTGGCTGACGGCCATGCTATGACTTCCCCTCTGTCTTGAGCTTGCCCTGCAGCGCGAGCTTGATCTGATCCTCGCCCCAGGTCAGCGCGCGCTTGGTCGGCATGCCGTTGATCGCCTTGGCGACGATGTCGGGCAGGACGAAGTTGACGATGATGAGCTGCACCGCCGAATTGGGCTTGGCCGGCCAGCCTTGCTCGTGCACGTATTCGGCTTCCTTCGGCAGCATGGCGTATTTCGGATTGCTCGCCCAGATCGGATGCTCGGCGAAGCTCTTGAGCGGCGGCTGGTTGAACGCGCTGCCTCCCACGATGAAGGAGTTGTAGTTCTCCTTCTGGAAGAGGAACTTGATGAAGTCCTTCGCGAGCGAAACGTTCTTCGAGAACTTCCAGATCGCCAGCGAGTTCACGCCGGTCGCGCTATGGATCCCGCCCGGGCCGCCGGGGCTCGCATGATGGTTGATCTCGTCGGCGATCGGCATGCTCTTCGCGACCGCGGCGACGTAGGGGCTGATCGCGTTGTGGATCCAGGAGCCCTTGCCCGAAAGGAGGAAGCGGTTGTTCGAGGCATTGTCCCAGGACAACACCTCGGGCTCCATGGCGTTCGCGTACAGATCCTTGTACCACTCGACGACCTGGGCGGCCTTGTCGCTGTTGATGGCCGGCGTCTTACCGTCGGGCTCCAGCACCTTGCCGCCGTGGCTCCACAGAATCGACCAGAACGAGATGTTGGCGTCGGTGCAGTGGCTGATCGCGATCCCAACGGGGTTGCCTTGCTTCTTGAGGATCTTCCCCGCCTTGAGGAGGTCGTCCCAGGTCTTCGGCGGCTGGAGCCCCGCCCGCTTGAACTGCACGTCGTTGTAGCACCCGGGGAACGCGACCCAGAACCACGGCACCGCCCGCCACCCCGAGCTCGTTTGACACGTCTGACTGGCGAACGAGTACCAGCCGCCGTACCGGTCGCCGAGATACGCGACGAGATCACCCATGTCGACGAGCTGCTGCTCGTACAGAAAGGGGTCGGCGGCGCCCGTCACGATGATGTCGTGGCCGGACTGCGACGCGGCTTGCGCCGCGCGCTTGGCGAACATCTGCGGGCCGGCGATCGTGTCGACGCGCACGCTCACCCCGGCCTGCTTGGCGAAGAGCTCGGCCTGCCGCTTGAGCTCGTCGTCCGAGGCCGGCACGAAATGATTGAACGTGAGCATCGTCAGCTCCCGCTTCTGGGCGAAAGCGGGCGCGCGCTCGAGGAAGCCCGAGGACGTCACGGCGACGACGCCTGCGGAGGCTTTGAGGAATCGCCGACGGCTGATCGTTCTGCTCATGGCCACGCTCCTTGCCCAGCTACGCGGCGCCGGCCTCTTTGAGCTTGCCCTGCACCGCCAGCTTCACCTGCTCCTGGCCCCAGTCCATCGCGCGCTTGGTCGGCATGCCGTTCACGGCCTTCGCGACCATGTCGGGCAGCACGTAGTTCACCTGCACCAGCTGCACCGCGGCGCTCGGCTTGGCGGGCCAGCCGCGCTCGTGCGCGTACTCGGCTTCCTTCGGGAGCATCGCGAACTTCGGATTCTTCGACCAGATCGGATGGTCGGCCAGATGCTTCAGCGGCGGATGATTGAACGCGTTGGACGCTGTGATCCACGCGTCGTAGTTCTCCTTCTGGAACAGGAATCGGATGAAGTCCTTGGCGAGCGCGATGTTCTTCGAGAACTTCCAGATGCTGATGCCGTTGATCGGCGGCGCCGAGTGCGTGCCGGCCGGCCCCGCCGGGCTCGGGTGGTGGTTGATCTCGTCCGCGATCGGCATGGCCTTCGCGAGCGCGGCGTTGTACGGGCTGATCGGATTGTGGATCCACGAGCACTTGCCGGCGAGGATGCAGCGATTGTTGGACGCGTCATCCCACGAGAGCACTTCGGGCTCCATCGCGCCGCGGTAGAGCTCCTTGTACCACTCGATCACGCGCTCGGTCTGGTCGGACTTGATCGCGATGGTCTTGCCGTCGGCCTCGAGCACCTTGCCGCCGTGGCACCAGAGCACGGACCAGAACGTCGTGTTGGCGTCGGCGCAGTGGCTGATGGCGATCCCGACCGGATTGCCCTGCTTCTTGAGGATCTTCCCGTGCTTGAGAAGCTCGTCCCAGGTCTTCGGATACTCGAGCCCGGCCTGCTTGAAATGCGTCATGTTGTAGGTCGCCGGGAACGAGATCCAGAACCACGGTACCGCTTTCCATCCCGATCCCGTGAGGGAGCCCTCGCGGGCAAACGGGTACCACCCGCCGTACTTCTTCCCGAGCTCGTCGATGAGATCCCCGACGTCGGCGTGGTGCTTCTCGAACAGGAATGGGTCGGCCCCGCCCCCGAAGATCAGGTCGTGGCCCGACTGCGACTGCGCCTCGGCCGCGCGCTTGGCGGGCAATTGCAGATGGGCGATGGTGTCCACTCTCACGGTGACACCCGCTTGCTTGCCGAATGCCTCGGCCTGTCGGCGTAGCTCGTCGTCGGAGGCGGGAACGAAGTGATTCCAGCTCAGAAACGTCAGCTCGCGCTTTTGGGCGAGCGCGGGCGCCTTGCCGAGGGCCAGCCAGGTAGCCATGCCGGCGGTCGCGCCGGAAGCGACACGGACGAAGTGTCGACGCGAGGTCCGTTGCATAGACGCTCCTTGGAGCTCGCAGGGTGCGACGTAGGAAGGACTTAGAGGACCGGGAGAGATCTCACCCCCTCTCGCGGCTCGAACGGTTGCCCGCTTCTACCACTGGGGGCGAGGATCGTCAAGGCCGCGCCGCGATCAGCGATGGGCCCGTGATCGCGAGCGCGCGAGCGAGCGCCTGGCCGAACGCGGGCTCGCTCTCGATAGCGGACACGGACATTCCGAAGCTCTGGGCCCGACGCATCGCGGCGGCCACGTTCGAGCCGGCCTCGTCGAGCACGAGCACGACGACCGGCGAGGCGAGCCGCGCGGCGGTTTCGAGCTCGTTCGCCGCCGCCGTCAGCCCCGTCGGGTCCGTGAAACAGACGACACGGCGCCCGGGATGGACGAGGTGGGCCGCGATCGCGGCCGGAAGCGCGAAGCCCGATGCGCTCGACGTCAGGAATTCGCGCGGCGCGATCGCGTGCCAGGCGGCGGCCACACACGCGTGATGCGCGCCCATGTCGACCGTCGCGATCGTGCCGGCGGGCGTCGTCTCGCGCGCGAGTCGCACGACGCGCGCGGCCAGCCCGTCACCGGTGTTGCGCGCGGCGCCCTCACGCCTCAGCCGATCGAGCTCGGCGACGTCCCAGTCGGCGCGCGGCTTGTCGCGAAGCCGCTCGGCGAGCTCCTCGATGACGACGCCCACGTCGCCGGGTACGTGGACCGCCGGCCCCCGGCCGTCAGGCATTGGGGCAGGACCGAACGCCAGCACCGGCCGGGTCGACCAGCAGGGCGCCGGCACCGGCTCGAGCGCATCGAGCCCGATCGCGACGATGAGATCGGCGCGGCTCAGCACGCGCTCCTCCACGCCCGCCACGCCGAGCACGCCCAGCATCAGCGGGTGCGGATCCGGGAGCGCGCCCTTCGCTCGCGCCGTCGCGAGGAGGGGCGCGGGCAAGGCCTCTGCGAACGCCCTCAGCCACTGCGCGGCATCGTCCGATCGGCAGTGAATCCCCGCGAGCAGCAGCGGCCGCGACGCGCCGGACAGCGCGACGGCCGCGCGATCGAGCGCCTCGGCGTCAGGATACGGCAGCACGTCGGGGCGGCACGACGTCGCCAGCGGCACGACCGCTCGCCCCGCGACATCGGCACCGAGATCGATATGGACGGGGCCCCGTGGCGTCGTCATCGAGAGCCGAACGGCGTGAGCGATCCGGTGCGCCGCCGTCTCGGCCTCGACTCCGAGCGTTTCCTTGCATCCGGCCACGGCCGCCGGATGGCCGCTCGTCAGCAGGATCATCGGCGCGCGGTCGCTCATTGCGTGGGCCACGGCAGGCGCCGCCGCCGAGACCGCCGCGCTCTCGCCGAACACGACCGCGCCGGGTGCATCGACGAGGTCTCCGGTGACCGCGGCCATGATGCACGCGCCGGCCTCGCTCGAGGCGAACGTGATGGGAAAACCGGCCGAGCGCGCGGCATCGAGCAGCGGCCCGTCGGCGCGCGTCCCCGTGACGGCGAAGAGACGCGGAGTCCCGGCGCGTCTGAGGCCGTCGACGACGACGTCGGCGACAGTGCTACGGCTCACGCGCCGCGCGCGGCCGTCACTTCGCGAAGCGCTCGAACACCGGGCGCATCCGCTCGAGCGCTCGGCGTAGATTGGCCTCCGAGTTCGCGTACGAGAAGCGCAGATAGCCCTCGCCGTGCGCGCCGAAGGCCGCGCCGGACAGCGCGGCCACTCCGGCGTCGTTCAGGAGACGCTCGGCGACCTCGGCGGACGACCGGCGGGTCCCCGTGATGTTCGGAAAGACGTAAAACGCGCCGCGCGGCCGGGCGCATTTCACCCCCGGCAGCTGGTTGAGGCCGTCCACGAACAGATCGCGTCGCCGCTTGAACTCGGCCACCATCCGGGCCACCGGCGTCTGGTCGCCCTGGAGCGCGGCGATACCGGCAAGCTGCACGAACGACGCCGTGCACGAGTTCGAGTTCACCATGAGCCGCGCCACATGCTCGGCGAGCGGCGGCGGCATCACGCCGTAGCCCAGACGCCAGCCGGTCATCGCGTACGACTTCGAGAAGCCGTCGAGCAGGATCGTCAGATCGCGCATGCCCGGCCGGTTCATGATCGAGGCGAACTCGCCCTCGTAGAGGAACTGCCGGTAGATCTCGTCGGTCAGCACCGGGATCTTCCGGGCGACCGCGATCGCCGCGATGCGCTCGAGCTGCGCGCGGTCGAGCACGCCGCCGGTCGGATTCTCGGGCGAGTTGATCACGATCAGCTTCGTCTTCGACGACACGCGGCGCTCGAACAGATCGAGGTCGAACCCGAAGCCGCTCTCTTCGCGCAGTGGGATCGGGACCGGGACACCGCCGACGAAATTGATGACCGACTCGTAGATCGGAAACCCGGGATTGGGGTGGATGACCTCGTCGCCCTCGCCGATCATGGCCATGATCGTGAAGAACATGATCGGCTTGGCGCCGGGCGTGACGACCACCTCTTCCGGTGCCACGGCGATGCCGCGCGTCTCGGCCACGTGCTTGGCGATCGCCTCGCGCAGCTCGGGCAGCCCCGCGGCCGGACCGTAGTGGGTCGCCCCCGCGTCGAGCGCCTGCTTGGCGGCCTCCTTGATGTGCGCCGGCGTGTCGAAGTCGGGCTCGCCGATCTCGAGGTGAACGATCTCGCGGCCCGCGCGCTCGAGCTGCCGCGCGCGCGCCAGCACCTCGAACGCCGACTCGGTACCGAGCCGGGACATCCGTGGGGCGACGTTCATGGAGTTCTCCTCTTATGTGCTGCCTCTACGAAGGTCCCTATTATAAGGCGTGCACTTCGCGCGCGTTCCGGCGGGATCGTTCCGGATGGGCTGGGGCCAGGGCCATCCGTGCGAGCGCCCGGCGCACGTCGTCTGGGTCGACAGCTTCCTGATCGCGCTCACGCCCGCGACCAACGCCGATTTCGCCGAGTTCATGGCGGCGACCGGCACCCCGCCCCCACCCTTCTGGAGCGAGGTCGTCTTCGCCGATCCGCGCCAGCCGGTCGTCGGTGTGTCGTGGACCGAGGCCGCGGCGTTCGCGGCGTGGGCCGGAGCCCGGCTGCCGACGGAGGCCGAGTGGGAGAAAGCCGCGCGCGGCGGCCTCGAAGACCGCCGTTTCCCGTGGGGCGACGATCGACCGAACGTCAAGTTCGACCGTCCACCCCGCGTCGGCGAAACGCCCGTCAACGCGCTCGGGCTCGCCGACGCCTCCGGAGTCTGCCACGAGTGGTGCGCCGACTGGTTCGACGACGAGTACTATGTCCGCTCACCGGCGCGGAATCCTCGCGGGCCGGAAACCGGGACGCGGCGCGTCAGCCGCGGCGGAGCCTGGCGTCACGCCGATCCGTGGAGCCCGGTCGCTCACCGCTCGTCGCTGCCGCCGCACCTGCGCTATTCCGACTACGGCGTACGCTTCGCGCGCGACGCCGAGTGACGGCGGAAGGCATACAATACCCCAGCACGCAGATGGCGCCCGCGGAGCGGTCGATCCTGAGAGAAGGGGTCGTGGCCGGCTTGATCGGCGCGGCCGTCGTCGCCCTCTGGTTCCTCGTCTTCGACATCGCGCGCGGCCGGCCGTTCCTCACCCCGGGGCTGCTGGGCGCCGCGGTATTCCGGGGCGTCACCAATCCGGCCGGGGTCGAGCCCACGTTCGGCAACGTCCTCGGCTACACCATCGTCCACGGTCTCGCGTTCGTCGCCTTCGGCGTCGTGGCGGCGAGCCTCATGGCCGTCAGCGAGCGCGAGCCTGCGCTGTTTCTCGCCTTCGTCATCCTGTTCGCGAGCTTCGAGGTCTTCGTCTTCGGTCTGGTCGGCGCGCTCGGGAAATCGATGCTAGGCGCCCTGGTCTGGTGGGCGATCCTCATCGGCAACCTCCTCGCGTCGGTCGCGATGCTCTGGTATTTCTTCCGGGCCCACCGGGCGCTCCCGCGCACCTTGATCGGTTCCTGGGGCCAGGTCTTTCGCGAAGGTGTCGTGGCCGGCTTGCTCGGCGCGGCCGTCGTCGCCCTCTGGTTCCTCGCGATCGATTGGATCCAGGGCGAGCCACTCCGCACGCCGAAGCTCCTGGGCATCGGCCTCCTTCGCGAGGCCGACCCGGTGGCGGCGATCGTGTCGTACTCGATCGTGCACGGCGTCGCCTTCGCATTCTTCGGCATCATCGGCGCGCTGCTGATCGCGGGCGCCGAGCGGCAGCCGCTCTTCGTCTTCGCCCTGGTGATCTTCTTCACGGCCTTCGAGGTCTTCTTCATCGGCGGCGTCCTGATCGCGGCGAAGTGGGTGCTCGACGAGATCGCCGGCTGGACCGTCTTCGTCGGCAATCTCCTCGCGACCGTCGTCATGCTCGCGTACTTTTTCCAGGGACACCGCGAGCTGGCTCGGCGGCTCACGGAGGCCTGGGCGGAGGAGGATTAGCCGGGAGGCGCCGGCCTCAACGCGCTCAGCATCCGCAGAATCAGCGCCACAGTGGGCCCCCAGTCTCCCGCCATCGCGCGCGCGCCGGCCGCGGCGTAGTCACCGTGCGGTCGGGGGCGCAGGCGCATCACCGGAGGCAGCCCGAATCGCTGCAGCAGGAAGTTGGCCCACATCCTCGCCGTACGCCCGTTCCCGTTGACGAACGGGTGGATTCGGACCCATTCGGCGTGTGCCCACCCGGCCAATTCCGCGACGGCCGCGACGGCATCGGTGTCCAGTTCCGCGCCGGCCGGATACTCGGCATCGAGGGCGGCGACAACCGCCTGCATGCGCCGCTCGAACTCGTCGAGCTGCGCCTCGACGTTCTCGTACGCCACACCCTCCGCGGCGCCGATGACGACCTCGACCTGAGCCCCGGGCTCGCCGCGGAAGCGGCCGACGTACGCGGTGTCGGGCACCGCGAGACCCTTCATGGTCTGACGATGCCACTCCCGCACGAGATCGCGGGATGGCTTATCGCGGCGATCCGCGCTGTCACGGATGGCTTGGGCGACCGAGGCGAGATTGCGCCGAAGCTGGGGACTGTCTGCATCCCAGTCCGCCATCGTCGCGCTCAGCGGCCGAGGATTTCGCGAACCCTGGCTTGGACCGGGCCGGCGTTCTTGATGCGGCCCTCCACCGGGTCGTCCTTTCCATACCGCGCTTCGGCGTCCACGAACTCGTCCCACAGCTTTTTGTAGCTCGGGTCCGAGCGTCGATAGGCTTTGATGCGCTCGAGCACGTCCTTCAAGTCCGTCTCGACCTGAACGGACTGGCGCTCGACGTAGAGCCGCACGGCTTCGTTGATCATTCGGTTCATCGGCTTCTTCAGGATGTGCTGCAGAAGCGTGAGCCCGGTGATCAGCTCCGCCTTGAGACGAATCGTCGTCGCCTTGGGGACTGCTTTCGGAGCAGCCATGCCCGCTGCCGGCGGCTTGCGGCCCACCCTACGCGAAGGTGGTCTGCTCGGTCGAGGTGTCGGCATGACTTGAACGATACGCCGCGCCCGCGTGTGATGTCAAATCTCGGTTTTGACATCACCAGATGATGCACGCTCTGGTGCGGGCTAGCCTGGGCGGCGGAGCGTGAGGAGGTCGATGCTTTCCAGAACCGGGGTGGGCGCCGTTTCGCGGTCGGCGGCAGCGCGCAGGCGGGCGAGGCCAGCTTCGAACTCGGCATCGCTGATCAGCTCGAACGTCGAGAGGGCGCGCAGCTTCAGGCGCTCGTAGTGGGCGCTCAGGCTGACGTCGATCTCCTGCTCGAGCGTGTCGAGCGCGACCAGCTCGAAGCCCGCGGCCACGAACGCGTCGCGAACGCGCTCCACTGTCGGCAGCCGCGCCTCGTCGATCGCCCGGGCCGAGGGGAAGAACTCGTAGTGGCGCACGCCGTCGAGGCGACCGCTGAACACGTTGCGAATGAACACGAGCCCGTCGGGCTTGACGACCCGATGAAGCTCGCGCACGCAGGCGACGACGTCCGTGACGTGATGAATCACCATCGACAGGAGCGCGAAGTCGAACTCGCCCTCGGCGGCGGGGAGCGCGTCCGCGGTGCCCTCGCGGTAGACGACACGGGGGTGCGCGCTGCCGCGCTCGGCCTCGGCGCGCATCTTCTCGGACGGCTCGACGCCGACGACGCGCGCGTCGAATGCGTCGGCCAGCATCGTGGAGAAGCGTCCGGTACCGGCGCCGAGATCGAGGATCGTCAGGCCCGTGCGCACGCGGCCGAGGTGGCCGGCGAGCGCGTCCATCCAGAGGCGGCCGGTGTCGCCGGAGAGCGTGCGGCCGGCCCGATACGCGCTATGAAGACGCCGATCGTAGTCGACACGCGTTACCACAGCGCGTCGGGAAGCGGGAGTCCTTCGAACGCATCGGTGGGCATCGGCACCGGGGGCATGATCCCCAGGCGCTCGCACAGGACGTAGAGCTGCCGCAGGTGCTGCGCGGCGTGCCACGTCGTGCGCTCGAGCAGATCGTGGCCGGACTGGGGGCCGTAGTACACCTTGATGATCCGCTCGAACTCAGCTGGCGATGCCCCTTCGAACCATCCACTGATGCGGCCGCGCACGAGCGCGCCGTAGCGCGCGATCGCGGCGCCGTCGTGCAGGTCGGCGGGCGCCTGGTCGAGCAGCCACGACTCCGGGAACTCGCCGAGATCCATGCCGTCGACGAACGCGAGCGAGAGCCGGAACACGTGATAGCCCAGGTTTCGGAACGTCCGGTTGCGCTCGGGGGGACGCCAGTCGAGATGACGATCCGGAACGTTGCGGATCAGCTGCTGAGTCGTGTCGAGCACGATGTCGAGCCGCTGGGCGAGCACGGCCGGGGCCAGCTTCAGCGTCGCCGAGTACGGGATGCTCAGGAGCTCCGCGTAGGCCGGCGGGTTCCATCCTTGCGCGGCGCGATCGCCGACGGTCAACGCCGGGACACGCATGATGCCCAGGCGCGCCAACTCCTCGTAGCCTTCCGGGTGGGCTTGCACGTCGACCGGGTCGAACTCGACCCCCCAAGACGAGAGGAGCTCCTTCGTCTTGGCGCAGGACGATCAGCCCGGCCGGTAGAAGTACCTGGCTTTCGTT
>Ga0209267_1001298_pt1 | contig 17149 bp, 16 predicted proteins | sample GraSoiAngelo_137_FD_185894 | JGI IMG/M metagenome (GOLD analysis project Ga0209267, IMG submission 185894) | Grasslands soil microbial communities from the Angelo Coastal Reserve, California, USA - 14_0929_09_30cm (SPAdes) (version 2) | ecosystem: Environmental > Terrestrial > Soil > Grasslands ... | reverse complement strand
TACTTCTTCTTGTTCACCGGCGGCGCCAGAAACGACACGTTGTCTGCCGCCGGCGGCTCTTCCTTCTGCGGCTCCGGCCGCATATGGTCGAGCATCGCCTTGTGCTGATCGAGCAGCGCCTGCAGCTGCTGCACGAACGCCGCGCGCGCCCGCTTCAGCTCCTCGATCTCGCCGACCAGCTGCATCCTCCGGGCCTGGGCATTCGCGATGATCTTCTCCGCCTGCAGCTCGGCGCCGGAGATGATGTTTTCCACCTCCTTGCGGGCGTTGACCTTCATCTCCTCCGCCACCTTCTGCGTGGTGGTCAACGTCTGCTGGAGGAGCTGCTCGCGGTCCTTGAATTCGTTGATCCGGGCCTCGCGGCGGCGCAGCTCCTCGTCCTGGCGGTTGAGCTTGCGCGTCAGCTCCTCCAGCTGGGTGGCGACGAGGTCGAGCCAGGCGCGCACCTCGCGCTCGTCGAGTCCCCCGAGCGTGACCTTGCGGAAGGTCTTCTGCTGCAGGTCGAGGGGAGTGAGCTTCACGGCTCGGAGGATACCCCTGCCGTCAAGGTTCCCGTCCGCTCCGGCGCTTTGGGCGAGACCGCCGCGAAGACCCCGCCCCGCTGGGAGGCCTTCACGTGGTACATGGCCTCGTCCGCGCGGCGGATCAGGTTCTCGGGATCGCGCGCGTCGTCGGGAAACGCCGCCACGCCGAGGCTGGCGGTCAGCTTCACCGGACCACAGGGCTTGTCGCCGAGAAACGCTTGCTGGGCGATCTCCGCGCCGATGCGCCGGGCGGCCGCCACCGCCTGGTCCTTGCTCGTTTCCGGCATGAGGACGACGAACTCGTCGCCGCCGTAGCGGACCGGCACGTCGGTCGAGCGCAGCGTCTTCAGCAAGAGCCGGCCGATCTCGTGCAGCACCTGCGAACCGGCCTGGTGACCGTGCGTGTCGTTCACGCTCTTGAAGTGGTCGAGATCGAAGAAGATCACCGAGACGGGATGCCCGAAGCGGGTGGCGCGCATGACCTCCTGCTCCAGCTGGCGCTTCATGTGGCGGGAATTGAAGAGGCCGGTGTGATCGTCGAGGACCGTGAGCTCCTGCACCTTGTGGAAGTTGCGCGCGTTCTCGATGGCGATGGCACTGAACTCCGCCACCGTGCTGAGGATCTTCAGGTCCTCCTCGCCGAACGCGCCGTCGCGCGGCCCGTTGACCAGCTCGATCACCCCCAGCGTGCGTTCCTTGAAGGTGAGGGGCACGCAGAGGATCGACTTGGTGTGGAAGCGCGAGGCCTTGTCGAACCGGCTGGCGAACCGCGGGTCGGCGTGGACGTTGGGCACGAGCAGCGGCTGGTTGTGCTGCGCCACCCAGCCCGCGATGCCTTCGCCGGGCCTGAGCCGCATCCCCAGCAGCCGATCCGAGCCCTCGCCGACCGCCGCGTGGAAGTAGAGTTCGCTCGTCGTGTGATCCTTGAGCAGGAGGGACCAGTTGCTGGGCTTGAGCAGCTCGCTCACCTTCGCGAGGATGACGTGCATCACCTCGCCGATGTCCAGCGACGAGGTCAGGGCCTTCCCGATCTCGTTGAGGACGGCGAGCTCGTCGACGGTGCGCTGCAGCTCCCGGAGGAGATCCTTCCCCCTCATTTCGTAGAGTGTACGCTCGGTTGTCGCGACGCGCCAAATCTTGTAGAGGCGGCGCGATGAAGCTCATCCTCTGCTCCGCGTCGCCGCGCCGGCGGGAATTTCTCCAGCGGCTCGGGGTGCGTTTTTCGGTGGCGCCTGCGCACATCGACGAGACGCAAAGAGAGGGCGAATCTGCCCGCGAGTACGTCATGCGCATGGCCCGGGAGAAGGCGCAGACCGCGGCGGGGCGGGGCACCGTCGCGCTCGCCGCCGACACCATCGTGCTGGTGGGTGAGGAAGTGCTCGGCAAGCCGCGCGACCGGTCCGACGCGGAGCGGATGCTGCGCATTCTCTCCGGTATCGAACACCGCGTGATCACGGCCGTCTGCGTGCCGCCGCGCGCGCGCGCAGTGGAGACGGCGGTGAAGTTCGCGCCGCTCTCGGACGCGCAGGTGCGCTGGCTGGCCGCGTCCGGGGACGGCGACGACAAGGCGGGAGCGTACGCGGTCCAGGGGCTCGCAGGGGCGTTCGTGGAGCGGATCGACGGCAGCTTCACCAACGTCGTGGGCCTGCCGCTTCTAGAGACGCTGTCGATGCTGGAGGAGGCCGGCGTGGAGCTGCCGTGGACGTAGCCGCGGGGCTTTCCCGGGTCCGCGAGCGGATTGCAGCCGCGTGCTCGCGGGCGGGGCGCGATCCCGCCTCCGTCCGTTTGATCGCGGTGAGCAAGACCAAGCCGATCGAGATGCTGCGAGAGGCCGTCGCCGCAGGTCAGGCGATCTTCGGCGAGAACTACGCGCAGGAGCTGCGGGAGAAGGCTGCCGCTCTCGCCGGCGTCGAATGGCACTTCATCGGCGCGCTGCAGACGAACAAGGCGAGGTTGGTCGTCGGCCGTGCCGCGCTGATCCACACCTGCGACCGCCTCGCGCTCGCGCAGGAGCTGTCGAAGCGCGCCGCGGCCGCCGCGCTCGTGCAGCGCGTACTTCTGGAGGTCAACGTCGGCCGCGAGGCGCAGAAGGCCGGCGTGCTGCCGGAGAACGTGCCGGCGTTGCTCGAAGAGGTGCGGGCGCTGCCGGCGCTCGCGTGCGAGGGATTGATGTGCATTCCGCCGGCGGAGGGCGATCCGCGCCCATGCTTCCGCTTGCTCCGCCAGCTGGGAACGGCCTGTGGCCTTCCCCAGCTGTCGATGGGAATGAGCGCCGATTACGAGGCCGCCATCGAGGAGGGCGCGACCCTCGTGCGCGTGGGCACCGCGATCTTCGGAGAGCGAGCGCCATGATCCTCCCCCTGCTGCTCGCCGCCGCCGCGCCGATCGTCGGGGTGCTGGAGTTCCGCGACAAGGTTCCCCCGGAGCAGCGGATCGACGTCGCCTATCTCTCCGACCAGGTGCGCGCCGCAGTGAAGGAGGTCCTGCCGCAGTCGCGCGTGATCACCCGCGAGAACATGCTGGTCCTCTTGCAGGCGAGTGGAAGGAACCTGGAGGAATGCGAGGGCGAGTGCGAGGTCGACACGGGCCGGCGGATCGGCGCCGACCTGGTGGTGAGCGGCGAGGTCTTGCGCTTCGGCACGCAATACAAGCTGAACATGAAGCTCCACGACACGGGGCAGGGCGAGCTGCTCTCCGGAGGCGTCGCAAGCGGCGCCACGGCGGACGAGCTGGATCGCGATCTGCGTCCGGCGGTGCGACGGCTGCTCGCGCCGCTGCTGCAGGACAGGCTCTCCGATCAGCGACAGGAGGCGCGAGAGACGACGGTGCAGCGCATACGGCCGCTCCCATCGACCGCCGCGGCGGTCTGGATCGTGGCGGGTTACGACTGGACGTCGCATACCGGGACGCTCGCGAACGCGCCCGGCTCGGCATTCGGCTGGGATCTCGGCGGGCACCTGTTCTTCCGCGTCGCGGGCCCGCTGTACCTGGGCGCGCTCCTGGATTACAGCCTCTCGGGTCCGAACGAGCTGCTCGCCGCCGGCGGCGTCCGCCTCGCGGTCGAGAACCTCGGGATCTCCGCGGGTGGCGGATATGCGAACCTCGCCTCGGGCGGATGGGGAGTCCTCGGGGCGGTGGACTTCGGCCTGGGCAGCGGGTTCTCGCTGCGCGGCCAGGCCTCCTGGCGGCGCGCCAGCACCGAGACCCTTCCCCGGCAGGAGATCACCGTGGCGTCGATGATGGGCGGCTTGTCAGTGCAGTTCTGACGCCCTTGCCTCGGCTCGGCGCCGTCGATATGAAGCCGCGCCATGGCGCCCTTCGTCGACGAGAAGCTGAAGTCCGCGCTCCGCTCGTTCAACGAGCGCGGCCAGCTCGGGCCCGACCCGCTCGCCGCGCGTTACGCCGAGCGCCGCGCCGGATACTCGCTCTTCTCGCGGATGCTGTCCGACGCGGACATCGAGGCGCTGCGGCCGTACCTCTTCTGCTACACGGAGCTGCCGCCGCGACGGAAGCTGACCATCCGCAACTTCATCGGCGGCGAGTGGCGGGCGCCCGCATCCGGCGAGCACGGCTCCATGACCTGTCCCGCCGACAAGCGCGTGCAGCTCTTCGACGTTCCCGCCTCCGGGAAGCAGGACGTCGAGGCCGCTCTCTCTTTCGGCGAGCAGGTGTGGAAGTCGTTGGCCTGGGCGGACGAAGGCCTCGCCTGGCGCAAGCACGTGGTGCAGAACGTCTCCCGGATCCTCGCCTGCTACACCGAGGAGTTCCTGCACGAGATCCGCCAGCAGATCCCGAAGACCAGGCTGGAGGCGGAGAAGGACTTCTTCGAGGCAAAGCGCGCCTGCGACCATCTCGAGGGCAGCTACGAGGCAGCGATCAAGGGCGAGATCGTCCCTGACATGATGGCGGGACAGCGCTTCTGGCGCGACGCATTCATGCCCGCCGGGCTCGCCGCCATCATCACCCCGATGAACTTCATCTGGGGCATCCCGATGATCCACCTCGCCGGCGCGTACCTCGTCGGATGTCCCTGGATCTTCAAAGGGCACCCCTTCGCCGCGGCGACGAACACCACCATGGTCCGCTGCTTCCTCGCGGCCGGCGCCGACCCGCGGTTCATCCAGAAGGTGGAAGGATTCGGCAAGGGCATTGCGCCGCTGGCGACCGATCACCGGGTGGCCGTCGTCGCCGTGACCGGTTCCTCGGATACGGCCCGCGCCATCTCCTCGGGCCGCGGGCTGGCCCGCACCCGCTTCGAGGGCGGAGGATGCAACTGGTCCTGGGTCGACGACGGGTACGACGACGACGAACTGGAGAAGATCGCCGATCGCCTCACGTACGCGAAGCTCGGGCTCTCCTCGCACAAGTGCACCGGCCTGCACGGCGTGTCCGCATCGCGCGCGACCCTGGACCGCCTGGTGCCGATGATCGCCGCGGAGATGGATCGCTGGCAGGTCATGGACCCGCGCAGCCCGGACGCGACCGACAAGACGCTGGGCCCCCTGATGGTGCACAAGGCGCAGACGGCGCTGGAGGTGGTGGCCGAGGCGCGCAAGGCGGGGTTGAAGATCGTCCGCGAGGGCGGACGCGCGGGCGGCGACTACGGCTCGAACTCCGAAGCGGTGAAGCCGGCGCTGATCGACGGCGTCACTCCTCAGACGTCGCTGCGCCACGACTGGGACGGCAAAGGGGTTCGCGAGTACAAGCTCGCGACCACCGAGCTGTTCATGCCCATCCTGGTGGCGATGGCGCTGCCGCGCTTCGAGGACTTCGTGAAGTTCTCGCTCTTCGACAACCCGCACGATCTCGCCACCAGCATCTGGACCCGCGACGACCGCAAGCTCACCCGCGCCCGCCGCACGCTGGCCGGCATGCTGAAGGAGAACGATGGGACCGACTCCGCCCTGGAATGGGAGGAGTTCGGCGCCTCGACCATCGGCGAGAGCGGGAACATGGGCGTGGGTGAAGTGCAGGCGACGATCTCGATCTATGCGCGGCGGCAGAAGGGCAGGCACTTCGTCTTCTGATGCCGCGGATCTCCCTGGACGGCGCTCCCATCGAAGCGCAAGCGCAAGACACCGTCGCCGCGGCGCTGCTGCGCGCCGGCGTGACCACGTTCACGCGCTCGATCAAATACCACCGCCCGCGCGGGCCGTTCTGCTTCGCCGGTTCCTGCGGCCAGTGCCTGATGCGGATCGACGGGTTGCCGAGCCTGCCCGCCTGCCGCGTTCCCGTCGCGGAAGGCATGCGCTGCGAGCGCCAGAACGGACCGCTCGGGGTGGAGAACGACCTGTTCCGCGCGGCGGACTTCCTCTTTCCGGAGGGGCTCGACCACCACCACCTGCTCGTGCGCTCGCGGCTGCTCGGGCGCGTGGCGCTCGAGATCGCGCGACGGCTCGCGGGCCTGGGGGAGCTCCCCGACGGGGTGGAGCGGCCCGCCCACGGCGAGCTGCGCCGGGTCAAGCTGGCCATCGTCGGCGCCGGACCTGCCGGGCTCGCGGCTGCCCGCGCCGCCGGAGCCGGAGCGCTGCTGATCGAACGGGAGGGGCGCGCCGGTGGGTCGCAGCTCCTCTTCGGCGCGCCGGTGGATACCGAAGTGGGACGCGCCGAGCTGCTGCTCGATGCCGAGTGCGTCGGCCTGTACGCGAACGATACCGACATTCCGGGGAACGCCCTTCTCGCCGTTCGCCACCGCGACCGGCTGCTCGCCGTCGTCGCCGAGCACGTCGTCGTCGCGACCGGCGGAGTCTCGCAGCCGTTGCCGTTCCCCGGCGTCGATCGCCCGGGCGTCTACGCGGCGCGCGGGCTGCTTGCGCTCGGCGCGCGCGTCGGTCTCGAGCTCGCGGTCGTCGGAGAAGGGGAAGAAGCGAAGCGCTGCGCGGAGGCGCTCAGCCGGCGCGGGTACGAGATCGCCATGATCGCGGGGGTTCCCCGACGCGCCCTGGGGAACCCGGTGAAAGCAGTCGATACCGCCGGCGGGACACGGATCCGCTGCGACGCCGTGGCCATCGCGCAGCCCCCCGCGCCGCTGCACGAGCTGGCCTCCTCGGCGGGAGCGCAGGCCCATTTCGACGGCGCGGGGTTCCCCGTGCAGACCGATGCGGAGGGTCGCACCAGCGTTCCCTGGCTGTTCGCCGCCGGCACCGTCGCGGGCAAACCCGCCGTCCCCTCCGGCGAGGCCGCGGGGAGCGCCGCGTGCCGCTGAGCGAAAAGGCGATCGTCTGCTCCTGCGAGGACGTCAGCGTGCACGACATCGACGACGCGATCGCGCACGGGTACCCGGACATCGAGAGCCTCAAGCGCTACACCGGGCTCGGCACCGGTCCCTGTCAGGGAAAGAGCTGCGAGGTGGGCGCGATGCGGATCTGCGCGCAGCGCAATGCCGTCCCTCCGCCGGCGCAGGTGCCGTTCCGGGCACGGCCGCCGCTCGCCCCGACCTCGATGGCCGCCTACGCCGGGCTGCCCGCCGGCGTCACCGGCGCCCGCCATCCGACCGCGGGCCTCCGTCCTACATGGGGAAGAGGCGCGCATCCGCTCCAGCCGCCCGCTCCGCTGCCCGGCAGCGCCGACGTCGTGATCGTGGGCGGCGGCATCATGGGGCTCGCACTGGCATGGAACCTCGCTGGGAGGGGCGCGGGCCGCGTCCTGGCCCTCGAGCGCGGCTACCTCTGCGAGGGCGCTTCGGGACGCAACGGGGGGGGCGTGCGCGCCCAATGGACCACGCCCACGCTGATCGAGCTGGCGAAGGAGTCGATCGCGTTCATGGCCCGCTTCGCGCAGGAGCTCGGGATCAACGTCTGGCTCCGCCGCGGCGGCTATTTGTTCCTCGCGCACGACGAGGAGACGCTGAGGCGGATCGAATACGGCGCGGAGCTGCAGAAACGCCACGGGCTCGCGACGCGCGTGATCACGCCTGGGGAGGCGGGCGAGATCGTCCCTCAGCTCGACACTTCGAAGTTTCTCGCCGCGTCGTGGAACCCGGAGGACGGCGTGGTCTTTCCCTGGCCGTTCCTCTGGGGCTACGCGGACGGCGCGCGACGGCGCGGCGCGCAAGTGGAGACGTTCACGCGCGTCACCGGCATCGAAGTGAGTGGCGGCCGCGTGCGCGCCGTGCAGACCGACCGAGGGCGGGTAACCGCGGATCGGGTGGTGATCGCGGCCGGCGCCTGGAGCCCGACGGTCGCGCGCCTGGCAGGAGTGCAGCTTCCCAACGTCCCGTATCGGCACGAGATCGTCTCCAGCGAGCCGCTCAAGCCGTTCCTCGGGCCGCTGGTCTCGATGCTGGGAACAGGCCTGTACTTCTCGCAGTCCATGCGCGGCGAGATCGTCGGTGGAATGGGCGATCCGGACGAAGAGCCCGGGTTGAACCAGACCTCCTCGCTGCGGTTTCTCGCCCGCTACGGACGGGCCTTGAGCGAGCTGGTTCCGCAGCTCGGCGCGGTCAAGCTGCTGCGGCAGTGGGCGGGCTGCTATGACGTGACCCCGGACCATTCTCCCGTCCTCGGCGAGACCCCTGGGGTTGCGGGCCTTTTGCAGATGAGCGGCTTCGTCGGACACGGGTTCATGATGGCGCCCGCGGTCGCGCGCCGGATGGCGGAATGGATGGGCGGGGCGAAGGACGAGATCTTCGAGCGCTACAGCGTGCGCCGCTTCGCGGAGGGGCGGCTGATCAAGGAGACGTTCATCATCGGCTGAGGCTTTGTGCTACTCCGAGGGAATGGTCACCGACAAGACGCTCGGGTTCATCGGCGCCGGCAACATGGGAGAGGCGTTGCTCAAGGGCCTCCTGAATACGAAGGCCGCTCGGTCCGAGCAGATCTTCGTCAGCGCCCGCCGGCCGGAGCGCGTGCAGGAGCTGGTCAGGTCGTACGGCGTCCGCGGGGGCGAGAACGGGGACGTCTCGCGGGAAGCCGACGTGATCGTCCTCTGCGTCAAGCCGCAGATCCTCGACCAGGTCCTGCGCGGCATCTCCGCCGACGTCTCGCGGGAGAAGCTGATCGTGAGCATCGCAGCGGGCGTCCCCATCGCCGCCATCGAGCGGCGCCTGCATCCGCCCATGCGCATCGTGCGCGCGATGCCGAACACCCCCGCCACCGTCGGCGCCGGAGCGACGGCGCTGGCGCTCGGCGAGCATGCGACGGAAGCGGACCTCGCCACCGCCCGGACCATCTTCGACAGCGTCGGGCTCACGGTGTTGCTCGAGGAGTCGCAGCTCGACGCCGTCACCGGGCTCTCCGGGAGCGGTCCGGCCTATCTGTTCCTCATCATCGAGGCGCTCGCCGACGCCGGCGTGAAGGTCGGGCTGTCCCGGCGCGCATCGATGCAGCTTGCCGCCCAGACGGTGCTCGGGAGCGCGAAGCTCTTGATCGAGAGCGGGCAGCACCCGGGCATGCTGAAGGACGGCGTGACCAGCCCGGGCGGCACCGCCATCGCCGGCCTGCACACGCTCGAGGCCGGCGGACTGCGCAACGTGCTGATGAACGCCGTCGAGGCCGCGACGCGCCGGTCGCGCGAACTGGGCGAGGAATTCCTCCGCAAGCTGTAGCGAACCGATGGATCTTCCCGGGATGAAGCTCGCGCCGAAAGGCGCACCGAAAGAGGCGCTGGACGCGATCGCGGGCCTGCCGGCCGATCTGCGCGCGTTCCTCGAGCAGCACGACGGCGGGCGCGGCAAGGTCGGCAGCCGGCCGCTCATCCTCTGGAGCGCCGAGCAGATCGCGCGTGAGTCGCAGTCGCAGGAAGTCTCCCTAGCCACGCCAGGGCTATTGCTCCTCGGCACCGACGGAGGCGCCGAGGCCTACGGTCACCTCGCGCGGCTGCGCGAGCGGCGCTACGGCCGGATCCCTCTCATCGCGGCCGGCGCGCACGAATTCGAGTCCCTCTCCGATTCGCTCGAGGGCCTGCTCCAGGCCCTCGGAGAGGGTCGCTGAGCAGCGCTCAAGCAGCGCGCTTCAGGGCTTCGACGAGCGCGGCCGGGGGCGGATGATCGCCGGGACCGAGCGAGACGTACCGATATGTCACCTTGCCGTCAGGCCGGACCACCAGCGCGCCGCCCTGCTGCCACAGGTCGCCGGCCGTCCGACCCTGCCTGAATCCTTTGACCAAGGCGCGCACGAAGCGAGCCAGCGAAAGCGGATTGACCAACGTCAGCATCACCGAGCGCTTCAGCCCCGCCAGGTCATACGCCGTCCGCCCGGGGTCCGTCAGCACCGCGACCGAGGGGGGGAACCCGACGTGCTCCGCCCACGATTTCGCCATCGCCGGCCATCCGTTGCCGATGACGGCCAGCTTCCCGCCGGCGTTTGCGAACTCCTCAGCTTGCGGCCGCAACTCGGCCGCCTGTTCCCGGCAGAGCGCTCACCCGTAATGCCGGACGAACACCAACACCACCGGCCTGTCCCGCCAGAGCTCGCCGAGCCGCACATCGCGGCCCTCGACGTCCTTCACGCCCGCATCCGCCAGTTCCAAGAAAACCTCGGCGCGCTCCGCGCGCTTGATCTGAAGAGCTAGAAGTCGTCCGGCGAATACGCCTCGTGCGCGGGCCCGACGTCGTACGAGAGCATGTGCTCGTTCTCGACGATCTTCGCTCGCTTCCGCAGCCCCTCCACCCACTTCGCGTAAAGCTCGCCCTGCTTCTGCCCGATCAGGCGGTCGCGCACGACCTTGCTTTCCTCGACGACGAGCTTCGACGGATCCGCCCGCTCCCGCGACTTCAGCCGGAACACGTACCAGGTATCGCCTTCCTCGACGGGCGCTGCCGGAATCGCGCCCGGCTGGGTCAGGGCGAACACGGCTGCGGAGAGCTTAGGCGCCTGCCCGATGCCCGGGATGTAGCCGCCCATCGGATGGAACGTCTCCGTTTCCGTGGTCTGCGGCGCGGTGAACGCGCTGAAATCGAACTGCCCCGGCTCCGTCTTCTTCAGGGGGTAGATATCCTGAAGGCCCTTGCCGGCGCGCAGCTGCGCGAGGGTCTCCTCGGCCTTGTGTTTCGCCACCTCCTTCGCCTTCTGCGACTTCACCAGGTCGGCCGCGATCTGCTTGCGCACCTCGTCGAGGGGTTGCAGCCGCGCGGGCCGCTCCTCTTCCGCCTTGAGGATGTGGAAGCCGGAGCGGTCCTTGAACACGTCGCTGAGCTGGCCCGGCTTCAACCGGATGGCCTGATCCTCCAAGGTCTTTCCGTACGGCGACTGCCCGCGGGCGACGAAGCCGAGGTCCCCGCCGGTGGCCTTCGTCGCCTGGTCTTCGCTGCGCGCCTTCGCCACTTCGGCGAAGTCCTTTCCGCCCTTCACCTCCGCAGCCGCCTGATCGATCTTCTCGCGCGCCGCTTTCTCCTGTTCGCCGCTCGCGTTCGGCGGCACGGAGATGGTGATGGCGCGGACCTTCATCGCGGCGGGCTGCGTCCAGCGAGCCGCTTTTTCCTCCTCGTATCTCTTGGCGATCTCGTCGCCGTGCGATTTCGCGAACTCCTCCGCCTCCGCATCGCTCGCGCCCACCTTGTCGCGGAACATGAAAGGATTGAAACGCACCCAGGCGATCGCGGCGCCCTCGTGCTGCGCCGTATAAGCCGCCTTCACCTCGTCATCGGAGATGTTCGCGCCGGCGATCGCGGCCTGGACCACCTTGCCGCGCAAGAGGTCGCGGCGATAGGTCTCCTCGAAGCGCTTGATGCTCATTCCGTAGCCGTTCTCGACGAGGCGCTTGTAGTAGTCGAAGTCGAACTTGCCGTCCTGCTGGAACTGCGGGCTGCGGGCGATGGCGTCGGCCACCTCGGCGTCGCTCACGCGGATGCCGAGGTCGTCAGCCTGCTGCGCGATCAACTCCTGATCGACGAGGCTCTTCAGGGTCTCGGCCTTGAGATTGTCCTGCCGGGCGTTGTCGGTCGTGTACTTGCCGCCCCGCATCGCCGACATCTGCCGGAACCGGCTGGAGTATGCCTGCGCGAAATCGCTGGCCGTCACCAGCTCGCCGTTCACCCGCGCCGCCCAGGTCTCCGGCGTGCGGGTGCGGAAGCCGGACGACCCGCGGCCGAAGGAGAAGATGAAGGTGAGGATGATGGCGCCGAAGATGAGCGCGATCAGGGACGACTTGGCATTCGACCGCATTACGTCGAGCATCGGACAACCACTCCGTCTTCTGGTTGCTGGCGGGCGTAAAAATCGCCGTCCGCACGGCTGCTTGGAAAGCTTGACACCCTAGAGAACCCGGGCGACAGATGCAAGGGGAAAAGCCCGGGAAGAGACCGGCGCCTCCGCCGGGTTGTGAGCCTGCGTGCACTCGATTTTCAAGCGCTTTCGCGAGCCGATCTTCGTGATCGCCCTGCTGGCGGTCCCGTTCGCGGTCTTCTTCGTCAAGGCGAAGAAGGGGCGCGACCTGAATGCGCTCGACCGGGCCGTGATCTTCGCCATCGCCCCGGTAGAGAAGGTCATCAGCCTCAGCGCATTCGCGGTCATCGACGCCTGGTACGGCTATGTCGCGCTGCGCAACGTGCGCGAGGACAACGTCCAGCTGCGCCGTGAAAACCTCAAAGCCCGCCAGCTCGAGCAGCAGGCGGCCGAGCTGAGGCTCGAGAACGACCGGCTGCGTCACCTGCTCGACTTCGTGGACAAGCAGGCGCCCGCACGCCTGATGCTCGCCCGGGTGGTCGCAGTGGGCGCTTCGCCGCATTCGCACACGCTGCGGATCGAGCGCGGCTCGGATGACGGGGTGGTGAAAGGGGCGCCGGTGATCGCGCCGGAGGGAGTGGTCGGCATCGTCTCGCAGCTCACCGGCAGCTACGCCGACGTCCAGCTCATCGTGAGCCCGCTGAGCGCGGTACCGGCGGTATCGCAGCGGACGCGCAGCCGCAGCACGGTGAAGGGCACGGGCGACATCGCCCGGTGCAAGCTGACGTACGCGCTGCGCACCGACGACCTGCAGGAGGAAGACGTCCTGGTCACCGCGGGCGGCCCGGGGTTCTTTCCCCACGGGCTCCGCATCGGCCGGGTGGTCAACGTGGTGAGGAAGCCTCACGGGCTCTTCCTCGACGGTGAAGTGATCCCCGCCGTGGACTTCTCGCGCCTCGATGAGGTGGCGGTGGTGATCGAGGGCGCCTCGCGCGTCGCGGCGGGAGGGCCGGCTCCGGGGAGCGTACCGTGACACTGCGAACCGCGCTGGTCCTGCTGCTGGCCATCGCGCTGACCATCCTCGAGTCGGTGATCCCGCACGTCTTGCACTTGCGCGCGGCGCGGCCGGATCTGCTCCTGATCGTCGTGCTGTACCTGGCGCTCCGGGACGACGTGATGCACGGTGCTGCGCTCTCCGCCGCGGCAGGTTATCTCTCGGATCTGACCTCGGCGACGCCTGCATTTCTCTACACCTTCCTCGCTGTCCTCACCTTCGTGGTGGTGCGGACCGCGGGGGCGGCGCTGCGCACCGAGGGCGGCATCCAGTCCGCGGCCGTCGCGTTCGGCGCGAGCTTGGGACATTCCCTTCTCGCCACGCTGATCTTCGGGTTCTTCACCGGAGCCGGCCTGCATTTCGAGGTGGCACCGATGGTCGGCGTTCGGCACCGCCATCGCCGCGCCGTTCGTCTTCGCCGCGCTTCGTCGCGTGGACGCGAGCTTCCAGCATGGCGAAGAAGCGCCGGGAGGCCTCCGATGATGCTCGTCCGGCGGGATGCCGACGACATCCGCGAGATCCGTCCGCGCGCGGCGCTGGGCGCGCTGATCGTGGTGTGCACGATGCTGGTGCTGGTGGTGCGGCTCTACCAGCTCCAGATCCTCCGCGGCGACGTGTACGTCGTGCAGTCGATCGCGAACTTCCGCAAGTCGCTGTTCGTTCCCGCGGACCGCGGGGTGATCAAGGACAGCAAGGGGCGCACCCTGGTCGACAACCGCCCCTCGTTCGACGTCTTCCTCACCCCCGCGTTCTGCAAGGGCAAGGAGCGCGACGAGGTGATCGAGAAGCTCCAGGACTACCTGCACCTGGGGCAGGACGACGTCGAGCGGATCAAGTCGGACTACCAGAAGAGCTGGTTCAGCAAGGACAAGCTGGAGCGCTTCAAGCCCTACCTGGTCATGCTGGACATCCCCCGCGACCAGGTGGACGTGCTGGAGGCTCACAAGACGGAGATGAGCTGCGTCAACCTCATCCCCACGCCGCACCGCTCCTACCACGCGCCCACCAGCTTCGGGCACGTGCTCGGCTACATGAGCGAGGTCACGCCCGAGGAGATGGACGATCATCCCGAGTACCGCCGTGGCCAGACCATCGGCCGGCGCGGCCTCGAGCGCCGCTGGGAGAAGGAGCTGCGCGGGGCCGACGGCAAGCAGAACATCGCGGTGGACGCCAAGGGCCGCGAGCTCGACAAGGACACGCAGGAGGCGCTCATCCCGGAGAACGAGCGCCTGGTGCCCGCGACGCCCGGCAACAACCTCGTCCTGTCCGTCGACGAGAAGCTGCAGAGGGCAGCCGACCTCGCCTTCCCTGGCCGGGCCGGAGCGGTGGTGGCGATGGAGGCGAAGACGGGCTTCATCCTCGCCATGGTCTCCCGGCCGTCGTTCGACTCGAACAAGATGTCCGGGCGGATCAGCCGGGCCGAGCTGAAGGCGATCTCCGAGGACCCCCTCAAGCCGATGCTCAACCGGGTGATGAACGAGAACTACCACCCGGGGTCGACGTTCAAGACCATCATTTCCTTCGCCGGCCTGGAGAGCAACGCGATCACGCCGGGCAGCACCGTGTTCTGCGGCGGCGGCTACACCATGGGCAACCACCGCTGGCGCTGCGACAAGCCGGAGGGTCACGGCTCGCTCGACCTCAAGCACGCGCTCTCACGGTCCTGCGACGTCTACTACTACACGGTGGGCGACCGGGTCGGCCTCGACGCCATCGCGGAGATGGCCCGGCGGTTCGGCTACGGGCAGCCCACCGGGCTCGATCTGGGACGCGAGATCCCCGGCATCGTCCCGGACTCGACGACCATCACGCCCGAGAGCGGCAGCGCGCGCGCCCACGCCATCAACGCCGGCATCGGCCAGGGGGAGATCAACGTCACTCCGCTGCAGCAGGCGGTCGCCTACGCGGCGGTGGCGAACGGCGGGGACATCGTCCTGCCGCAGATCGTCCGCCGGATCGAGGCCCCGGACGGCAAGGTGATCCGCGAGTTCCAGCCGCAGGTCCTGCGCAAGCTCGGTCTCAAGGAATCGTCGCTGACGGCCGTCCGCGGCGCGCTGCGCGCCGTGGTGAACGAGCCGGGCGGCACGGCCTACCGCTCGCGCCTGCAGGACATCGAGTTCGCAGGAAAGACTGGAACGGCACAGGTGATGAAGCTGGGGCAGAAACAGAAGCTCGACCCCACGACGCAGGCGTACTTCTCGCGCGACCATGCCTGGTTCGCGGCGTTCGCGCCGGCGGACGATCCCGAGATCGTCGTGGTGGTGCTCAACGAGCACGGCGGCTGGGGAGCGGAAGCCGCCGCTCCGGCCGCCGCGAAGATCGTCTCCGCCTATTTCAAGATGAAGCGCGAGGAAACCGCGCCGCCGCCCGTGCCCGCGCTACCGCCTCCTCCTCCCCTGGCAACCAGCTCCATGGTGCAGTGACATGTCCCTGGGCGTGACCGAGAAGAAGCTCGACAACCTGCACTGGCCGCTGGTCCTGTGCACGCTGATCATCTGCTCGCTCGGCGTCTGGAACCTCGCCTCCGCCACCAAGAACGCGCCGGTGATCATGGCGCTGGTGCAGTTCCGCTGGATGCTGGTGGGCGGCCTCTTCATCGCCCTGCTCCTCCTGGCCGACTACCGGTGGCTCCAGACGGCGGCCTGGCCCGGCTACGTCGCGGCCATCGGACTGCTGGCTGGCGTCGCCTTCGCGGGAAAGAAAGTGCTCGGGGCCCGGCGCTGGCTTCAGGTCGGCTCGATGCAGGTGCAGCCCAGCGAATTCGTCAAGCTGGCGGTGATCATCGTGCTCGCGCGGTGGTTCGCGCGCGACGAGACGGGCTTGCGCAAGGGGCATTACGGCATCCTCGATCTGCTGCGGCCCTTCGCGTTCATCCTGCTGCCGGTCGCGCTGGTGATGAAACAGCCCGACCTGGGGACCGCGCTGGTCACCTTCGCCATCGCGATGACGATGGTGATGTTCGCCAAGGTCAAGTGGCGCGACGTGGCGATCATGTTCGTGGGCGGTGCCGGCGCCGCGGTGTTCGCCTGGAGCCGGTTCCTCAAGGACTATCAGAAGCAGCGCCTGCTCACCTTCCTCAATCCGGAAGCGTACGCCAAGGGCGCCGGATACCACGCCATCCAGAGCGTGATCGCGGTGGGAAGCGGGCAATGGAGCGGCAAGGGATGGGGCGAAGGAACGCAGAACCAGCTCGCCTTCCTTCCCGAGCAGCACACGGACTTCATCTTTTCGGTCTGGGCCGAGGAGCACGGATTCCTCGGCGGGGTGGTGCTGATCGCGCTCTATGCGTTCCTGGTGCTGGCCGCACTGGACGTGGCGGCGAACGCGCGCGACAAGTTCGGGAGCTTCCTCTCGCTCGGCATCGCGGCGCTCTTCTTCTGGCACGCCGTCATCAACATGGGGATGGTCACGGGGCTGTTGCCCGTGGTCGGCGTGCCGCTGCCTCTCTTCAGCTACGGCGGCAGCAGCGTGGTGGCGGACATGCTCGGGATCGGGATCCTCCTGAACGTGTCGCTCCGCCGGTTCATGTTCTAGCGGGCGCTTCAGATCGACCGCAATTTCCTATTTCTTTCCAGCGCCGCCGCCGAAGACTCGCAGGATGGAAGCGAGGACGCTCCCTTCCTTCTGTCCGACGCCGAGCTTCTCCAGCTCGCCTGCGTCGAGCCAGGTGCCGTTGCAGGAAAAACAACGGTCCACCTGGACACCGCGCACGCCGATTTCCTTCAGCTCCATCCCGCACTTCGGACAACGCATCTGGTGCAGCTGACGCAGTTTCTCGCGCTCGGTGTCGGCGAGGGCCTTCTTCTGCTCGCTGGCCAGCTTGCGCAAGCGCTCTGCGTTCTCCCGCGCGAAGTACTCCTCCTCGGCGTCGCTGGCCTTCGCCATCAGATGGCCCGCTTGACCATCGCGTCGAGCTTCGCCTTCGGTACCGCGCCGACGATCTGGTCGGCGACCTGCCCGTTCTTGAACAGGAGCAGGGTAGGGATGCTCATCACCCCATATTTCTGGGGAACGTTCTGGTGCGCGTCGATGTCCAGCTTGCCGACCTTGAGCTTGCCCTTGTGCTCCGCCGCGAGCTGGTCGACGAGCGGCGCAACCGCCCGGCATGGCCCGCACCAGGCGGCCCAGAAATCCACCAGGACGGGCTCCTTGGAGCCCAGCACCTCGCTCTGGAAGTTCTCGTCGGTAAAAGTCACCACGTCCGCGCTCGCCATTCCCATCCGCTCCTCTCGCTGGTCAGGCAAATCTGCCGCCCGCCCGCCTGGCCGTCAATACGTTGCGCCTGACCCGCCGTCGCTGCTATCAGTCGGAGACGAGTCCGCGCCCGCGATATGATGACCACCGCGCGGCGAGGATGCGCAGCGCCCCATGGCCGACTACCTCTTCGTACCCCAGTCCGTGCTCGACAAATGGTCGGAGCAGGGACGCATCGAGGTGGACGGGAACGTGCTCACCATCCTGGGCGAGCA
>Ga0209267_1001295_pt1 | contig 17161 bp, 14 predicted proteins | sample GraSoiAngelo_137_FD_185894 | JGI IMG/M metagenome (GOLD analysis project Ga0209267, IMG submission 185894) | Grasslands soil microbial communities from the Angelo Coastal Reserve, California, USA - 14_0929_09_30cm (SPAdes) (version 2) | ecosystem: Environmental > Terrestrial > Soil > Grasslands ... | reverse complement strand
GGCCCACCACCACGTTCATCCTGCGCGATGGCGGATTGAACCCATGCAGCGCCGAGGCGATGGCGGGGGCGTCGAAGTCAAACTGCAGCGCGACTGCGGCCGCTGCCAGCGCGTTGGAAACACTGTGCTGGCCGGGTACCTTGAGAAAAACCTCTGCCTCACCTCGTGGCGTGCGCATCCGGAAGCTGCTGCCGTCCAGGCCGTGGAGGCGGATTCGCTCGGCTCGCACGGTCGCATCGTCGGCCACCCCATAGAGAACGGAGCGCCGCGCGGCGGATGCCATCTGGCGGACCCGCCGGTCGTCCGCGTTCAGCACCGCCACTCCGTCCGCGGCCAGGCCCTCGACCAGCTCACGTTTCGCGGCGGCTACGGCCTCGACCGAGCCCAGCATGCCGACATGCGCCATGCCGACATTGAGGACCACGCCGACATTCGGCGGGGCGATCCTGGTCAGCTCGCGGATCTCGCCAGCGCGGGACATGGCGTACTCGACCACCAGCACCCGGTCCTCCGGGCTGGTCTCGAAGATGGTCATCGGGATCCCGGTGTAGGTGTTGAGGTTGCCCTCGCTCTTACGCACCCGCACCCGACGGCCCAGCACGTGGGCGATCAGGTCCTTGGTCGTCGTCTTCCCGGCGCTGCCGGTGATGGCGACGATGGGAAGGTGATGCCGGCGCAGCCGGTCGCTCGTGATATCGAAGAGCGCGCGCCGGGTATCGGCGACCTGGATCACGGCCGGCCTGTCCAGCCCTGCGGGCGCGACCGAGCACAGGATCCCGGTGGCCCCTCGCTCCACGGCCTGGGGAATGAAGGCATGCCCATCCTGTTGCTCGCCCTGGAGGGCGACGAACAGACCCCCGGGCTTCACCTCTCGCGAGTCGATGTAGAGGTGCGAGAAGGTCACCGTATCCGGCCCGCTGACCAGTTTTCCCGAGGTCGCTTCGAGCACGTCTCTCAATGGAACCGCCACGACCTCATTATCACGGCGCGATATTCCACTGGGTGATCAGGGCACTGGCCACGGTCTTCCAGATGGGCGCCGCCACGTAGGCACCTTCGAAGAGGATCTTCGGCTTGCGGACGATCACCACCATGATGAACTGCGGGTGATCGGCAGGGACAAACCCGATAAAGGACCCGATCACGTCCGACCCATAGTGGCCGTTTTCCGGGACCTGGGCCGTTCCGGTCTTGCCGGCGATCCGGTTCTTGAAGCCGTCGATCCGGGCCGCAAACCCGGAGCCGTGTTCGACGACGCCCACCATCATCTGCTGCATTTGCTTCGCGGCCGCCGGCGAGACCACGTGGCGGACTATCCGCGTCGGCACCGGGTGACTGACACCGTTTCCGTCGATCACGCTGTCGACCACGTGCGGCATGACCAGGTCGCCACCGGTGGCGACGACGTTGACAGCGGCCAGCAGCTGGATCGGGGTGACGTCCACGCCCTGGCCGTAGGCGGCGGTCGCCAGCTGGATCGGTTTCCAGGTCTTAAGGTCGCCAAGCGGGGCGGCGACCTCTCCGGCCAGGTCGACCCCCGTGCGGTCACCGATGCCGAATCGCTGGAGGTACTGGAAGAAGTTGCCCGGCCCTTCCAGCTGCTCAGCGTGGATGGCTCCGACGTTGAGCGACTGCTCCAGGACCTTGGTCATGGTGACCACGCCGTGCCCTCGGTTGTCCCAGTTGTGGATCGCGTAGCCGCCTACCCGCGCCACGCCGGTGTCGTTGAACAACGTGGTCGGCGTCATGGCGTGCGCATCGAGAGCCCCGGAGAGCGTGACCACCTTCATCACCGAGCCCGGCTCATAGAGCGAAGAAACGCTCGGGTCCAGGAAGAGCGCGGTGTCGGTGGTGGAGAACTGGTTGGCGTTGTAGCTGGGGACGTCGGCCCAGGCGACGATCCGGCCGGTCTTCGGCTCCATGATCAGGAGCGATCCGCTCTCCGCCTGGTACTTCGCCACCCCGGCTGCCAGGGCGCGCTCGGCCGCCACCTGGATGCTGCCGTCGAGCGATAGCTGGAGCGTTACTCCATCGACGGGGTCCTGGCGGCGCCGGTCGCTGAGGACGATCGGGCGATTGGCCAGGTCGCGGATGGTTGCCTCGTAGCCTGCCTGCCCCGCCAGCACCCGGTCGTAATAGCCTTCGATCCCGTAGTTGCCCTGACCATCGTTGTTGGCAAAGCCAAGCAGGTTGGCGGCCAGGCTGGTGCCCGGCACGCCGCCGTCGACGTAGGTCCGCTTGGTCTCCTCGATCTTCCCGATCCCGGGGAGCTGCAAGCCGTCGAGCTGCGCCGCCACATCTGCAGCGACCCGACGCTTCAGGTAGACGAACTTTTTCGTCGAGGTGATCTGCTGCAGCACGTCGTCGGGGCGCATCTCGAGGATCGGGGCCAGCTTCGCCGCCACGGTTGATCGGTCGGCGGCGGTGATCTGGTCGGGCGAAGCGAAGATCGAGTAAACGGGGGTGTTCGTCACCAGCAGCCCGCCATTGCGGTCGACGATCTTGCCCCGGACAGCCGGAAGGGTGATGACGTCGTCGTGGTAGGCCGCCGCCAACTGGACCAGGTCGTGGTGACGGAATCCCTGCCAGTAGACGAGCCTGGCAAAGAGGACGAAGTAGGCCAGCAGCATCAGCGCCAGCAGGGTCAGGATCCGGCTGCGAGGCTCGGCGTTCTGGACGCCTCTCACGGGCTCGCCTCAGGAGCGCGAGGGCGGGCTAGGGTCCGACCGGGTGTCCGAAGAGAGTGGTCAGGACCGCGAGCACGCCGGTCACGACCGGACCGTGGCCCTGCGCGCGCGGCGCGAGCGCAATCGGAGAGCTGGCGCCGTTCAGATATTGCCAGCGGGATGGATGGGTCATGCCGAGCGCTTCGGCCGCCACCGCCACCCGGTTGGCCCCGCGAGCCTGGAGCAGCTTGGACTGGAGCTGGTCTTGCTCCGCCATAAGTTGCGCCTGCTTTTGCTTGAGTGCAGTGATCTGGTAGCTCGACTGAGTCGCCGCCGCTGATTGCGCGACCAGCAGGAGAGCGCTCGCGATCAGGGCCGCGGCCCCCACGAGTGGCGAAGCGGGAAGCCGGCCACGGCTCCGGCGCGCGCGCGAAGGGGGAAGCGCACGCGCCGGAGGAGTCGGATCGGGCCGGCGGGGCCGCAGAACTAGCAGATGCCCAGGAGGGAGGGTTTCTACCATGCGGCCGCTCAGGTATTGACTTGTGCAAAGACGCTCAAGGGGTTCACAGCTTCTCCACGACGCGTAATTTGGCGGAGCGAGACCGCGGATTCTCGCGGATCTCCTGGTCGCTCGGTGTGATCGGCTTGCGGGTTATCACCCGCACGGACCGACGGTGGCCGCAGATACAAACGGGCGCTTGGGGCGGACATACACAATCTGTTGCTTCGACGTGGAATAGGTTCTTTGCAATCCTGTCCTCGAGTGAGTGAAAAGAGACGACCCCTACGCGCCCACCGGGTGCGAGCACCGTGATGGCGGCCTTCAACCCTCTTTCAAGTGACTCGAGCTCGCGATTGACGGCGATCCGCAACCCCTGGAATGTCCGAGTAGCGACATGTATGTCCCGGGGCCAGGCAGCTCGCGGGATAGCCCCCGCGACGAGATCGGCGAGCTGCCGGGTGGTGCGGATTGGCTCGACGCGGCGCCGCTCAACGATCCGCTCAGCGATCCGCGCCGCCCAGCGCTCCTCGCCGAAGTCTTTCAGGATCCGCCGAAGCTCGCCAGCCGATTCGCGGTTGACCAGGTCGGCGGCGGTCCACGGTTCGCTCGTGTCCAGGCGCATGTCCAGCGGTCCTTCGCGCTGAAAGCTGAAGCCACGCTCCGGGTCGTCGAGCTGTATCGATGAAAGACCGAGGTCGAACACCACGCCGGCGACCGGACGACCGATCGCGCGGGCCGGGGTTTCGAGCTGACTGAAGTTGGTGTGCTCCAGACGAATGGTGACCTCTGCAGGCACCTGGTTTTGGGGAAACCGGGCCAGCGCGGAAGCGTCGCGGTCCAGGGCGAGCACCATGCCGCCCGGACGCAGGCGCTCCGCCAGCGCCAGGGTATACCCCCCACCGCCCAGGGTGGCGTCGACGAACGCCGCTCCCGGGCTGGGTCGAAGGCCGGTTATTACCTCTTGTAAAAGTACAGGTCGATGAAGTCGCTCGACAGGTTGCTCGGGCCGGTCATTTTCCACGCCGGCGCTCGGCCACCTGGTCCTGGATGCGCGTGTATTCCTCGGGCGTTGCTTCGCCAATGCGACGCCAATTCTCGTCGTTCCAGATCTCGATCAAGTTGTTGACGCCGACGATCCAGGCGATGCCGGTGATCCCGGCATAGCCCCGCTGGTCGGCGGACAGGACGATCCGGCCCTGGGCGTCGAATTCGCACTCCCGGGCGGCGCCGAATCGCATCCTGGTGAGGCGTCGCTCCTCGGCCGGGCTCTCGGAGGTCAGTTGCAGGGCCGACTGCTCCTTGACCCACTCGTCCGGGCCGTAGACCTGGAGACACCCCTCTGCCCCCTTGGAGATGATGCTGCCGGTGGGAAGCTGCTCCCGAAACCGCGCCGGGATCGCCAGCCGTCCCTTGGAGTCCACCGCGTGGCGATAGGTGCCAAGAAACATCAGGCAAGATCACTTTGCGGCCCATTTTCCCCACCATTCCCCACTTTGTGCCACCGGCACGCCGAAACTTACCACTGCGACAGGTGCCTGTCAACGATTTCGAACTAAATCTTGTGGCGTGGTGTCGCGTGTGCCAGGCCGGTACTACATCTTGTGGCTGGCCACCCCGACCTCACCGGGGAATCACGCCGGCCGTGACTCCGAGCACGGCGTCCAGGATTCCCAGCACCCAGACGATGATCGCAAGGGAGACCAAGCGAGGTAGCCATGTACGAAGGGTCACGGCCATGATCGCGGATGCGGCGACGACGATCAAGATCTCAACCAGCGCTATCGCGCGCAGCAGCGTCGCAGCTCGTGCAAATACCTCGCCGGTGTAGCCATCTTCGTACGAAGCCATTCGGAACAACTCCCAGGTCCCGATCGCCAGCAGCAATCCGCCCGCAGCCAGAGCGATCACCCAGAGGGATGGCTTTCGGACCAACTCCTTGGTCTGCATACTCGTACAACGGACCAACGGAAGCCGTCTGTTGTCGACCGCTGCATGGCAGACAGCCTTACGCGGCGGGCGTAGGCCAGCTGCGGATTAGGTAGAGCGAGTCCGCCGATAAGCCGAGTTCTGTCCTCCGCCTCGCCGGCCGAAGCCGGCACGCACCGGAGGGGCAGCCATCCGTCTGGTTCGCCGGTTGCCCGACGACTCAAGCGACCGTACCCGAGGACCGGCCGAGCCAGCCGATTCGTCCTCCTATTAGGTCTTGCTCCGAGTGGGGTTTACCTAGCCGGCCGGTCTCCCGGCCGCTGGTGGGCTCTTACCACCACCATTTCACCTTCGCCGGTGTTGCCACCGGCTGTGTCTTTTCTGTGGCACTCTCCTTCGGGTTACCCCGACCGGGTGTTACCCGGCACCCTGCTCTGCGGAGCTCGGACTTTCCTCGACAGGTGCGCTCCTGCCGCGGCTGCCTGGCGGACTCGCGAACAAATTCTATCCGCCTCATCCCGATTTCAAGCCTCCCGGTGCTCTGCCGGGATCAAAGCCAGCGTCAGCCAGGCAGAGAACAGGGTCAGCCCGGCGCCGACGATGAACGCCAGTACCAGGGACCGCTGGACCAGCTGTCCCGAGATGGCGGATCCCACCGGCAAGCCAGCGTAGTTCAGGTTCATCGACACCGCGAACGCCCGCCCGAACCAGGCCTCGTGCGTCCGGCGCTGGCGCATCGAGAACATGGCGACGTCGCTGGGGCCCAGGAAAGCACCCAGGAGGACCATGGCGGCCAATACGACCCACCAGCTGCCGGCCCCCGCCAGGATCGCAAGCCCCACTGCTCCGCCCACCATCGTCCCGGCGAGGATATGACGCTCCTTCCCTTCGGTGTTCAGCTTGCCGACGAGCAGGCTGCCGACGACGCCGGCGACTCCCTGGGCAGCCCACAGCTGGCCGACGAGGGCGGGACCACCGTGCAGCCGGTCGAAGACCAGGACCGGCAGGCCGACAGTGAGTGCCGCCTGCCCGAGGTTGGCGACCGAGATAGCCGCCGCGATTCCGCGCAGACTCCGGTTCCGCAGGACGTAGCGCAGGGCGCCGAGAGCAGCCGGAAAGACCGGCTCTGATAAATCGGGGTCGGTCTGCGGTTCAGCCACTCCGATCAGCACGGCTGCGGCGGCCACGAACATCACGGCGCTGACCAGCAGGGCCAGCTCGGCGCCCCGCGCCGCGGTCAGCGCTCCAGCCAGAGCCGGACCGACGATCGCCGGCCCGGTGTAGCCGATGCTGTCGAGTGCGTTCGCTCGGTCCCAGAGCGGTCGCGGCACGATCAGGGGGAACATGGATCGGCTGCCCACGCTGCCCAACGGGTTGGTCAGCGAGCTGACCGCAACGATCGGTATCAGGAGCCCCGCAGATAGGTGCCCCGTTGCCGACAACCAGACGATCAGGACAAGGGTCAGGCCCGCGATCGTGTAGTCGAGAAGCATCAGACGGATGCGGCCATGGCGGTCGAGGAGCACGCCGGCCAGCGGACTGATCAGGATTCCCGGCGCGATGCTGAAGAAAATCGTAAGCCCGGCGAGCGCGGGTGAGTGGAACTTCTGGAGCACGAATAGCACCAGTCCCAGCTGCCAGATGGCAGCGGCGGTGCGCACCAGGAGGGTGGCGCCCAGGAACCGGCGAAAGCTGGGCACGGCCAGCAGCGCCCGGTAGCTCAGGACCTCAGCCGATGATTGCGTCAAGAGATCGTGTCGCGATACTCGGTGATGCTCTCGACCTTTCCGTCGCCAACGCGGCCGATCCAGAGGATTGCTTCCTTCTGCCGGCGCGCCTCGAAGATGATGTCGGGACCCGTGACCCTGATCGACGCCGGCTGCCAGCCGGCACCCGGCCGGCGCCACGCGCGCAGGAAGACTTCCGCATCACCGGCATCCTCGTCGCTTGCTCGCCGGTACTCGAACTCGGTGGAGAGCAGTCCGCGTGCCTCCTCGGCCTTGCCATCGACGAGCAGCTTGAAGAGGCGGGCCACCGCCGATTCCTCCGCGGGAACGCGATCGAGCGCCGCGTTGGCCAGCCGGTCCGCTTCGGTGTTCTGCTCTCGGGGCACATGTGCGAAGGTGACCTCCTCAAAGCGCTGGATCAGCTCCAGCACCCGCCGGTAGAGGGGCAACATATCCGGGTGCTTGACCCGGTACGAGCCGTTGAGCTGCCGGACGACCAGCTGGCTGTCCATCTGGACCTGGACCCGGCGGGCCCCCAGCTCGAGCGCACTCTCCAGGGCGCGGATGACGGCGGTGTACTCCGCCACATTGTTCGTGGTGGGGGCGAGCGCCTCACCAAACTCGCGAAGGACGTGACCGGACGGCTCAGCAATGACGACGCCGATCGACGCGGGACCAGGGTTCCCGCGCGAGGCTCCGTCCGTATGGACGATCACGGTCTCGGGAGCGCTCAAGGCGCGATCAGGATCCGGCCGCAGGTCTCACACGTGAGCGGATCGGCCGACATCCGCAACGCTCGCAGCTGGCTGTGGGAGAGGGGCAGGCGGCAGCCGGCACAGACACCATCGCGCACGTCGACCACCGCCGGCGCCGGCCTGAAGGCGGCGACCCGGTCATACAGCCGGAGATGAGCCGCGGGAATCGCTGCCCGCTGGTCGGCGATCCGGCGAGACGCGTTGTCCGCTTGTTGTTCCTGCTGCTTGAGCTCGGCCCGCGTTGTCTCCGCTTCCGATAGCGCATCGGCCAGCTCGCGGTCCGCCTCGTCAAGCGAGCTCAGCAGCTCCATCTCTTCCACTTCTTCGGTGGCCAGCTGGACTCGCAGGTGGTCGAGCTCCTCAGAGAGCTGGGTCAGCTCCCGAGGATTGTGGATCACTCCGGAATACAGTTGCCGCTCGTGGCTGCGTGCACGCGCCCGTTCCTCGCGCTCACGGGTCTCCGCCTGTTCGAGCTGTCCCGAGAGCGCCTTCCGTCTTGCCTCTGCCCGGAGCAGCCGTGGTCGATGGTCCTCGGCCGCCGGGTCACCATCGAGGACTCGGCGCAGTTCTGCGATCCGTTCCTGCGAAGCTCGCAGCTCGTGCTCGGTCTCCTGGAGGCGCTGCAGGGAGTCGGCCGGACCGCTCATGCGCTTTTCTTTCGGCGCCGAAAGAGCCGCTGCTCGCCAGACATGGCGAGTCGGAGCACAGCGCGCACCTCCATGACCACCTGCTTCCAGAACCGATCGGCCGCGTAATAGACGCCGAGCAACGCCGCCACCAGGATCACCAGGTGGACGCTGTCCCCACCCTGCTTCTCCCAGTAGACGTCCCGCAGGTTCAGCCAGAGGGCGAATTCGTCCAGGACGAGCGCGGCGCCGACCCCGAAGCCGACCGCAACCCAGGGGAGCAGCTTCGGTGACTGGAGGGTGATCCCGAGAAACCCGACCACGATCAGGATCAGGATGCCCCAGACGAAGTGGTGAATGTGCAGGCCGCTGCTGGTCACCACGTTGCCAACTGGAAGCAGGTGGTAACGGATCCCCAGGGTCAGTCCCCGCAGCAGGAGGAACGTGACGATGAAGGCCAACCACATGCGAAGAGCGGCCTCGCGCCGGTAATCGACATGTTCCTGGTAGGCCCTGGCGATCCGTTTGGGAAGATTCTTTCCCACCCGCGCCGCACCGGCATCGGCCAAGATGCGGTCGAGTATATATTGACGAGGCGATGGCGGATTCTGCGCAGGTCGTGCGCGAACAGGACCCGGTCCGCAGCGTGTTGCGGGCGGACGGATCGCTGGCCGGAGACCCGCGCCGCGCGCTGGGTCTGACCCCGGAGGGCTTCGTCGACCTCTATCGAAAGATGGTGTCCATCCGGCGCGCCGACCAGGAAGCGCTCAACCTGCAGCGGCAGGGCGAGCTCGGTCTGTGGGGACAGTTCCTGGGCCAGGAGGCGGCCCACGTCGGGGCGACGATGGCGCTCGAGCCGACCGACTGGATCTTTCCCAGCTACCGCGAGTTCGGAATGGCGATGTGCCGGGGCATCGACCCAGCAACCATGCTGACGGTCTTCCGCGGGCTGACGCACGGAGCCTGGGATCCTCGGAAATTCCACTTCGCGCCGTTGGCCATCCCGGTTGCGACCCAGGTGCCCCACGCAGTCGGATTTGCCATGGGCTCCCGGCTAGAAGGCTCCGGGGAGGTCGTCCTGGTTACCTTCGGTGACGGCGCCACCTCTGCCGGCGACTGGCACGAAGCCATGAACTTTGCCGGGGTCTTCAAGGCGCCGGTGATATTCCTCTGCCAGAACAATTACTGGGCCATCTCCGTGCCACTGCCCAGGCAGACCGCCGGCCGTATCGCCGACCGGGCCGCCGGCTACGGCTTTCCCGGCATTCGCATCGACGGCAACGACGTCCTGGCGGTCTTCGCGGCTACCCGCGCCGCGGCGGAGCGGGCCCGTCGCGGCGATGGGCCGTACCTGATCGAAGCGCAGACATATAGGATGGGCGCCCACACCAGCTCCGACGACCCGACCCGCTACCGGACCGCTGCCGAGCTGGAGGCCTGGTCGTCCAAAGACCCGATCGCCCGGTACGAGCGCTGGCTGCGCGCTGAGGGCCTGCTCGACCAGGCGGGCGTCGACGGGATCGGCAAGGAGGCGGAGTCGACCGCGGAGAAGATGCGCACTCGCTTGAGGGAGGCGCCGGCGCCCGACCCGGGGAAGGCGATGTTCGACCGAGTCTACAGCCGCCCCTCGCCCGGATTCCAACAGGAACGCGAAGAGTTCGAGAGCTCGCTGGAGTCCCCCGGATGAGGTCGGTCACCATGGCTAAGGCGATCAACACCAGCTTGCGCGACGCGCTGCGCAAGAACCCTAAGACCCTGATCTTCGGTGAGGACGTGGGCCCGCTAGGCGGTGTTTTTCGGATAACCGACGGCCTCCAGAAGGAATTCGGCGAGGACCGTGTGTTCGATACACCGCTGGCCGAGTCCGCCATCATCGGCATCTCAGTGGGGCTGGCCTTGAAAGGCTTTCGCCCGGTCCCGGAGATCCAGTTCGACGGGTTCATCTACCCGGCGTTTGACCAGATCGTCAGCCACGTCGCCAAGTACCGCAACCGCTCCGGTGTCCCCTTACCGATCACGATCCGGGTGCCGTTTGGAGGCAACATCGGCGCGGTCGAGCATCACTCCGAGAGTCCGGAGGCATACTTCGCGCACACCGCCGGGCTCAAGGTCGTCACACCGGCCACCCCGGGCGATGCCTACGGACTGCTGCAGAGCGCAATCGAGGACGATGATCCGGTGGTCTTCTTCGAGCCCAAGTCGCGCTACTACCTCAAGGAGGAGATCGACCTGCCATCCGCGGCTGTGCCCATAGGCAAGGCGAAGATCTCGCGCGAGGGCAGCCAGGTTTCGGTGATCGCGTACGGCCCAACTGTGGAGACTGCTTTGCAGGCAGCCCGCTCGGCTGAGCAGGAAGGGATCTCGCTGGAGGTGATCGACCTGCGCAGCCTATCTCCCCTTGACACGGAGACGGTGCTCGCCTCCGTCCGCAAGACGCACCGGGCTGTGGTCGTGCACGAGGCCCCGGTCTTCGGTGGCTTCGGGGCGGAGATCGCCGCCCGGATCAGCCACGACGCCTTCGACGTGCTCGAGGCGCCGGTCGCCCGCGTCGCCGGGCTCAACATCCCCTATCCACCCGCGCGGTTCGAGAAGCTGTACCTGCCGGACGCGGATCGGATCCTGCAGGCGGTTGACGCCGCGCTCGCCTATGGCTGAGGAAACCTTCCGGCTCCCCGACCTCGGTGAGGGCCTGACCGATGCGCAGCTGGTGAGCTGGCGGGTCCAGGAAGGCTCTACGGTGGAGGTCAACGCGCCGCTCTGCGAGGTCGAGACCGCCAAGGCCGTGGTCGTGATTCCGTCACCGTTCAGGGGGACGGTGCGCAGCCTGCACGCAAAGCCGGGCGAGTCCGTCGCGGTTGGGGCGCCGCTGGTCACGATCACCGCATCCTCTGACGCTCCGGCTGATACGGAACGCACCCTGGTGGGCTACGGCCCGGGAGGTCCGGAGAGTGGCGTACGGCGCCGAGCACGCAGCGTGCCTGGCGCGGCTGCCGACAACGCCGGCGATGTGCGAGCGGCCCCCTTCGTACGGCAGCTCGCCAGGGAAAAGGGTGTGGACCTGGCAACAGTCACTGGGACCGGTCCCGGCGGCCGGATCACGCGCGCCGATGTTGAAGGGGCAGCGGTCGGCGAGGGTTCAGTTTCAGCGCCGGCTTCGGCTTCAGCTGCGGCTGATGGGGACCAGCGCATCAGCGTGGTCGGCATCCGCAAGGCGATCGCTCGGCAGATGGTGCGCTCGGTCTCGACCATCCCGCAATTCACCGAGTTCGCGATCTTCGACGCCACCCGGCTGCTGGCCGCTCGGGCAAAGGCGAAGGCCTCCGGTCGCCCGCTGACTCCTCTCCCCTACTTTGTGGCTGCCGTGGTCCGGGCGGTCCGCGAATACCCGCTCCTGAACAGCTCCTGGGACGACACGACGGACGAGATCGTGGTCAAGCGGGCCATCAACGTGGGGCTGGCCGTCAATACCAAGAACGGGCTGTTGGTCCCCGTCCTTAAGGGTGCGGGCTCGATGGACACGAATGCGATCGCCGAGCGAGCCACCCACCTGATCGAAGGCGCTCGCGCCGGCTCGCTGGGCCCGGGCGAGATGAGCGGCGGCACCATCACCGTCACCAACGTGGGAGCCAGCGGACCGGTCGAGACCGGCACCCCGATCATCAACCCGCCTGAATGCTGCGTGGTCGCTTTCGGCGCCATTCGCCCCCGGCCGATGGTGGTCGAGGGGCAGGTCGTGGCCCGGGAGAGCGCCTGGATCTCGGTCTCGGTCGACCACCGGATCGTCGACGGCGCCCTGGCGACCGAGTTTCTTACAAGGCTGGTTTCAGACCTGGAGCGGATCGATGCCTGAGGCGCAGGACCTGATCTACGACTGGAACACCTTCAACGCGCCGGAGCGTCCCGATCACCCGATCGCGATCCACGACGAGACCCTGCGGGACGGGATCCAGGGCCCGTCGGTCCGCGACCCGGAGGTCGAGGTCAAGGTCCGGTTCCTGCATCTTCTCGATGCGCTCGGAGTCGGGTCGTCGGACCTGGGCCTGCCCGGGTCGGGGCCTCGGGCGAAGGGTGACGTTGAGCGGCTGGCGCGCGAGATCCGCGACGAGCGATTGAAGGTCAAGGCGCTCTGCGCCGCGCGCACGCTCGAGGCGGACATCCAGCCGGTCGTCGAGATCTCCCAGCGGGTCGGCATCCCGATCGAGGTGGCGGCCTTCATCGGCTCGAGCCCAATCCGTCAGTACGCCGAGGGCTGGACGATCGACCAGATGGTTGACAACACGCGGAATGCCGTTCGCTTTGCCCGCGAGAACGGTCTGCCGGTCATGTACGTCACCGAGGACACCACCCGCGCCCACCCCGACACGCTCCGACGGCTCTACGGCACCGCCATCGAAGAAGGGGCCCAGCGCATCTGCGTCTGCGACACGGTTGGCCATTCGACGCCCGACGGCGTGCGCGCGGTGGTCAGCCACGTCAAGGCCATGGCCCAGGAGATGAACCCGTCGGTCGGCATCGACTGGCACGGCCACAGTGACCGTGGATTCGGGCTGATCAACGCCATCGTGGCCATGGTGGCGGGCGCGGACCGCATCCATGGTTGTGCCCTCGGGCTCGGGGAACGCGTGGGCAATACCCACCTGGACTTGCTGCTCGTTAACCTTCGCCTGCTCGGATGGATCGACACCGACCTGAGCCGCCTGCGCGAGATGGGCGAGCTGATCGCCGAGGGGACCGGGATGTCGATTCCGCCGAACTACCCGGTACTCGGACATGACGCTTTTCGGACGGCGACCGGGGTCCACGCCGCCGCGGTGATCAAGGCCAAGCGAAAAGGCGACGACTGGCTGGCGAACCGGGTCTACTCGGGCGTCCCGGCGGAGCTCTTTGGCTGCGAGCAGGTGATCGAGATCGGTCCTATGAGTGGCGAGTCGAACGTCATCTTCTGGCTGGAGCAGCACGGCATCGATCCGCGCCCAGACCTTGTCCAGGCGGTCTTTGACGCAGCCAAACAGCGTGACGGCCTGATGTCAGAGACCGACGTGCTCGAGGTGGTCGAGAAAGCGGCGGCCCGGAGAGCGCGTCTTGCCGAGCAGCCGGCTCCCTAGGAACTAGCCCGGGCCGACCCAGTGGCCTATGCCGTAGACGATGCCTGGCCCGTCGTCAATCGGCGGAATCGGAACGGCGGCCGCGGCAGAAAGGGCTGGCATGCGTGGCGTCATCGGCGCTGGCCGACCCGCCGGCTGGAGACCGTTCCCGCCCGGCCAGTTCCAGCCCAACTCCACCTTCCGCCTGACCAGCAGGCGTGCGACTCGACGAAGAATCCGCCGAATCGGTCCGGTTGGCTTGTGACGCCTCATCGCCTTTGATTGTGGGTCGTAGGGCGGGATTGTCAAGCTCAGATGACCCTCGGGGCCAGCCTTGAGCGCCCGGAACTTTTGGCGCCATGTCCCGTCATATCTGTATGCGCTGGAATCCGGCCAGCGGTCCCCGCCGTTCCCTGATGAGGGAAACGGCGTTTTGGACGTGGCCTCACAGGTGAATTGCCATCGGTCGCCGCTTTGCGCTGCACTGGGGCGGTTGCGTCCGTTAGTTGCCAAACGCATGCCCTTCCCAATACTCTCCTTGGTCATCGCGCTTCTGTTTTCCTCATGCGTTGGATCGGGGAATGCGTCGACGAACTATCGAGTGGCAACAGACTCCTCTCCGTCCGGCTACGGTTTCGACGCTCTGTTGCAAGGGGTACTGGCCGGTCACGGCAACATCGATGGCACGGCCTGCTTCTCGGTGACAAATGAAGGAATTACCACGGTGCTGGTATGGCCACATGGATATTCAGCGAGCGGAAGTCCACTCCGAGTCCTCGATCAGAACGGCTACCCGGTTGGGACGGTCGGAGATAGCATCCATCTCCGGGGAGGGCTTGGTCCTGACCCAGCATCAATACCGGTTCTCGGATGTTCTGGGGCCCAACCGGCCTGGCTCGTTACCGACGTGGTGCCATTGGCTAACTCGACAACGAAGTAGTTTTGGACGACGAATCTATCTATCGCCGGCAGGTCAAGCGTTTGTAAACCGGCCTAGCAAGTCGGGGGGTCGTTATGAAGAGGATTTCTCGGATTTCGTTGTACAGACGTCGGCCGCGGGGAGCAAACCAATGTCGTCGCCATGACTTGTGAGCCGTTCAAACTAGACCGACACGTCGAAGCGCTCGGGGTCCCAGGTGATGCCGAGCTCTGCGGGGCCCGCCATGTATCCAAGCAGCGCCGAGGCCGCCACCACTGCCGGGCTCGCGAGATAGCCAAGGCCGCCAACCCCCATGCGGTTCTGCCAGTTTCGGTTGAACGAGGTGATGGCGACCTCGCCCTTCTTCAGCGCGTCGGGTCCCTGGCCGAAACACGGGCCGCACCAGGACTCGCGGATTTGTCCACCAACCGACCGGAACATCGAGGCAATCGACTCGCCGCCGAGGCGGGGCTCGGGGTTCTCGATGTCTCGCTTCACCCCTCCCGACCCGGGGAAGACGACGAATGTCCGCGGGGCCTTCTCGTATCCCTTCTCGCGACCCGCGCGGATCACCAGCGCCGCCTCCAGCAGGTCGTCATAACCGCCGTTCGTGCATGACCCGATCAGGGCCTTGTCGAAGCCGACGCGCTCCTGGGCCACCTCATCGGCGGGGAAGGCGTTGCCCGGTGCAAACGGCTTCGCGATGTATGGCACCAGCTCGGAGAGATCGAGGGTCTCGTCGATCTCGTAGGTGGCCTCTTCGCCCGGCGCGATCGGCGGGTAGGGGAGGTCGCGGATCCCTTTCCGCCGGTACCAGTCGAGGGTGACCTCATCCGGGGCAAAGATGCCGTTCTGGGCCTCGGCCTCGGCCATCATGTTGGCAACTGTGTTCCGGTACGGGATCGGTAGCTGCCGCTCGGCATCGACAAACTCGACGCTCATCCCCTGCGCCTGTGACTTGCCCCACCGCCGAAGCAGGGCAAGGACCACATCCTTGCCGCTGACCCAGGGATGCAGACGGCCGGCGAACACGACGCGCCGGCGTTTCGCCGGGGTGAAGTAGATGTACCCGGTCGACCAACCGAAGCCGAGCTGGGTACTTCCGACACCCATGCCGATCGCCCCGTAGGCGCCGTAGGCTCGGCTGTGCGAGTCCGCACCCGGGATGAAGGCGCCCGGGACCACCAGGCCCTGCTCCGGAAAGTAAAAGTGGAAGATGCCGTCGCCCGGTGTTGCGTAGTACGGCCGCTCGATCCCGTGCAGCTGCGCGAACTCGCGGCCGATGGATGTCTGCTTGTCGTCAGCGTTGCGACCGGAAAAGACAAAGTGGTCGTTTGCGATTGCGGCCTGGCGCGGAAAGATGGTGCCGCCTCCGGTGATCTGGTTGAAAGTGTGGATGGCGAACGGCGCCGTGCCGTCCGATGCCGGCAGAAGGTCGCACCACACCCGCAGGGTCAGGCCCGGCCGCACCTCGGCGTCGCGGTCGACGCGATGGGCCCACACGATCTGTTCTGACGTGCTCAGTTTCCGGGCCGTCTTGCCGTCCGCCCACTCGACCCGAATTTCGCGCGCGATCGACTCTGGGAACTCGCGACGTCCGATGGCTATGATCCCGCCCGAGCGCCGGATCTCCTCTTCCTTTGGAGTCAGCGGCACAGGCTCGTAGGTCTTGCCCCGGGTTTCATTGGTGAGCCGGCGCGAAGCCCGATCGAAGGTCATCACATCGCCTTCCTGGGCATCTTCCGAGGCGTCGCGGCTCTGGACGACGTGCAGGCCGAGGTTCAGTGCGTTGCGCCGGAAGATGTCGCCGACCCCGTCGCCGCAGACGATCACCAGCTCGAGACCGACTTCTTCGGCGACCGCCTTCAGACCGGCCGGGCTCATCTCACGCGACGAGCCGATGCCGAACCGCTCGCCGGCGATAACAAACGTCTCCCCTCGGTGGACACGTTCACGAAAGTCAGGCATCAGGTAGCGGAAGGCGCCGATCCTCCAGCGCTCATCGAGCCTGTCCAGGCTCTCCGAGACACAGTCGTCGGCGGGAGTGATCTGGTCGGTGTCGATGGCGTCCAGCTTCTTCCCCGGCACCTTCGGGTCCCAGAAGATCAAGACCTTCCCCCGGACCAGGCTGCCGCGACGGTCGGGCGGCGCGGCCTCGGTCTGCACCTGGCTTGCCCGCGGAGCTCCGTGCTTTGGCCGGGCTGGCTGGATCGTCGTCACTGGGCTGATTCTTCGATTCTCGCTTACTGCTCGTTTTTCGGGGCCAGTCGCTCGAGAACCGCCTCGGCCGCTGCCTCGGTCGACAGCTCGCCACCCAGGTCTCGGGTCGTACACCGCGCGCGCACCGCGGCATCGACGGCATCCTCGATCGCGGCCGCCGCCGGCTCGGCGCCGAGGTGGCGCAGCATCAGCGCTCCCGACAGGATGGCCCCGAGCGGATTCGCGATCCCCTTGCCGGCATGCTTGGGCGCTGATCCGTGCACCGGCTCGAACAGGCCCCGCCGCGAGTCCGGGTTGATGTTGCCCGACGGCGCCAGGCCAAGCCCGCCGACAAGCTGTGATGTGAGGTCGCTGAGGATGTCGCCGAACATGTTCGAGGTGACCAGCACATCGAAGCGGCTCGGGTCCTTGACCAGCTGCATGGCGGCGACGTCGACAAAGAGGTGCTCCGCCTCGATTCCCTTCGTCTGATTGCGAAGCTCGGCGAAGACGCGCTGCCACAGGTCGTGCGCGTGATAGAGGGCGTTGCTCTTGTCGACCATGGTGACCCGGCCCTTGCCCACGCCTGACCGCCGCCGCTCCTCAGCCAGCGTGAACGCGTATCGGATGATGCGCTCCACGCCCTTGCGGGTGTTGATGTCTTCCTGGATGGCGACCTCGTCCGCGGTGTCGCGCTTGAACTGACCGCCGATCCCCGCGTACGCGCCCTCGGTGTTCTCACGCACTACGACCAGGT
>Ga0209267_1001294_pt1 | contig 17175 bp, 19 predicted proteins | sample GraSoiAngelo_137_FD_185894 | JGI IMG/M metagenome (GOLD analysis project Ga0209267, IMG submission 185894) | Grasslands soil microbial communities from the Angelo Coastal Reserve, California, USA - 14_0929_09_30cm (SPAdes) (version 2) | ecosystem: Environmental > Terrestrial > Soil > Grasslands ... | reverse complement strand
CGCGGCAGGATCTTGGTCACGCACTCGTCGACCGTCAGATCGTTGTCTTCCGGGCCGAAGACGCCCCAGTCGAGCAGGTAGAAGTCGAAGCCCTGCCGCGTCATGTGCTCGATGAAGCTGCCGCCCGGTAGAAGGTCGAAGATGTACGGCCGGCTGATGCCGAGGTTCGGCACGAACAGCACCGGCGTCCGATGGGTCCGCGCCGACTCGTAGCGGTACAGGCGCGACTTGTTCCGCTTGTAGACCTCCACGCGCGGCGTCTGGCCCGTCTTCGGCTCGACCGGGTTCGTCACCATGCCCTGGAGGTTCCGGAGCCGGCGGAATCCCCGCTCGAGCTCCTCTTGCCACTGTTTGATCGTCTCGGCGGGCGCGTCGGCGGCGAATCCGCTCGAGAACCGCTCGACGACGTCGGCGAAGCGCTCCTGTCCCATCGTCGGCCTACATCTGGAACATCGAGCCGAGCTTCATCGCGAGCCCCATGTCCCCCTTGACCTTCAGCTTGCCCGACATGAACAGCATCTGGCCGGACTGCTTGCCGGAGAGCATGTCGAGCCAGTCCTGGGCCGAGATCTGAAGCGTCAGGTTCGGATTCGTGCCCGCTCCCTGGTTGACGGTGCATGCGCCGTCTTTGATGACGGCATGCCAGGTGCCGCCGCCGTCGCCGCTCACGTCGTACTGGATCACCGCGGTGGTGCCGGCGGCCTTGTCGGTCCGGAACCGTGAAGCCATCGCGTCGAACGTCTCCTTCACCGTGGGCATCGTGTCCTCCCTGTCTTTCCTCATTTTTTGATTTCGCGTCGGGGTGCCTTCGCAGGGCTCCGGCACCCGACGTTCGGCGATCAAAACGTAAAAAGGTCCATTCCGCCGGTCACCGTGAGCACCGCGCCCGTGATGTAGCGCGCACGCTCCGAACAGAGGAAGGCGACGGCGTTGGCCACGTCCTCGGGCTCTCCCTCGCGCTGCATCGCCACGCGCTTGACCATCCGGTCGTAGAGCGGGCTCAGCTTCGCGTTCGGCGCGATGATCCCGGGCGCGATCGCGTTGCACGTGACGTTGTAGCGGGCGCCCTCGAGCGCGACGGATTTGGCGAAGCCGATCAGCCCGATCTTGCTCGTTGCGTACGCGGTCTGGCCGAAGCCCCCCATAAGGCCGGCGATCGACGCCATGCAAACGATCCGTCCCCAGCGCCGCTCACGCATCCCCGGGAACACCGCCTTCGTGACCTTGTACGTGCCGCTGACGTTCACCGCCAGGTTCAGCTCCCAGTCCTCGTCCTTCATGTCCTTGAGCTGGGCCACCGTGTAGATCAGCCCGGCGTTGTTCACGCAGATGTCGACCGGGCCGAGATCGCGCTCGACTCGGCGCACCACATCCTGGATCTGAGCCGACTCGCGGATGTCGCACGCGTACCCTCGAGCGCGCCCGCCGGAGGCCTCGATCTCGCCGGCCGCGCCGGCGGCGCCGTCGCCGTCGAGATCCAGGATCGCGATCGCGCAGCCCTCGGCGGCCAGCGCGACGGCGTCGGCCTTGCCGAGACTCCGCGCCGCGCCCGTCACGAGCGCGATCTTGCCGCGGATCCCGAGGTCCATCCTACTTCCCCTTGAAGTCCGGCTCGCGCTTGGCGAAGAACGCCTGGATGCCTTCCGAGGCGTCCTCGGTCTTGAGCGACTTGAGAAACGCGCGCACCTCGACGTCGGTCGCCTTGTCGATCGGCGCGTCGAGCCCTTCGTCGACCGCCTCGATGATAAGCCGGGTCGCGATCGGCGGGCGCTTCGCGATCGCGCGCGCGAGCGCCTTCGCCTCGTTGAGCGTCTCGCCATCCTTCGTGAGCCGGTTGGCCAGGCCGAGCGCGAGGCACTCCGGGGCCGGCACCTGCGTGCCCAGGATCAGGAACTCGAGCGCCTTGGTCCGGCCGATCAGGCGCGGCATCCGCTGCGAGCCGCCGAAGCCCGGCGTGATGCCCAGGTTCGACTCGGTCTGTCCCATCCGCGCGGTCTCCTTGACCAGTCGGAAGTGGCAGGCCATCGCGATCTCGCAACCCCCGCCGAGGGCGTGGCCGTTGATCGCGGCGATGACGGGCTTCGAGAACCTCTCGATCTTGCGCATCACGCTGTTGCCGAATCGGATGAAGGTGTCGACGTCGCCGCCCGAGAAGGCCGACCCCAGATCGGCGCCGGCGCAGAAGATGCGGTCGCCCGCGCCGGTGATGATGACCGAGCGAACCGCGTCGTCGTTCTCCACCGAGTTGAGCGCGGCGTTGAGGTCCCGGACGAGCTCGACGCTGATCGCGTTGGCGGGCGGACGGTTGAGCGTGATGACCGCGAAGCTCTCCTCACGCGCAAAGAGCAGGGTCTCAAACGCCATGGGCGCACACTCCCTTGAGGAAGATTGTCGCGACGGGCTCGGCCGCCTCGGTGAGCCGATAGGCGCGCTTGCCGAGCACCCAGGAGGTCGCCAGCTGATCCATCGCGCCGAAGAGCATCTTGGTCGCGATCTTCACCGGCAGGTCACGACGGATCTGCCCGGAGGCCGCGCCCTCCTCGAGCACGTCGTTGATCACGCCGAAGTAGGCGGAGACCTCGTGCGCCGAGGCGCCGCGGAAGAACTTCTGTCCCTGCCGCAGCTCGACTTGCAGCACCTCCGCGAGCTCGGGGTTCTCCTCGAGCACCCGGAAATGCAGGGCTACGATCTTCCGGACCTTGGCCAGCGGGTCGCGCTCGGCGGCGACCTCGCGGCGCACGGAGGCCACCCACCCCGCCATCTTTTCGCGAAAGAGCGTCACGAGGATCTCGTCCTTGGTCTTGAAGTAGAGGTAGATCGTGCCGCTCGCGATGCCCGCCTCGCGCGCGATGTCCGAGACGCGCGAGTTGTAGTAGCCGTTACGCGCGAAGACGCGGATCGCGGCGTCGATGATCTGTTGGGGCTTGTCGGGATCGCGCATGAATTCTGACTGAACCGCCGTTCATTTTACGGGCGCTCCCACGGAGAATCAACCTCGACGTCTGGATTGTCGGACGCGCGCGGCTCAGACGCCGCGGTAGACCTCGCGCCGGCGGACGCTTCGCTGGAACTCGACGTACGCCTTGCGCGTCATGCCCGGGACCTTGTTCGCGATCACCTCTCGGGCCCCGGCGGCGCCGTCCCAGAGAAGGTCGACGGCCATCGCCGCCATCGCCCGGGCCGGCATCACATACGCGAGATGTCGGTCGACGATCTCGTAATCGGCCGCATGCCCGGTGCCGCGCGCGCCGCCCATGTAGGGATGGAGCACCGGGATCACCTGGCTCAGGTCGCCCATGTCGGTCGAGCCCGTGCGATGGCCCGCCTCGCGGCACTCGCCGGCCCCGAAGAGGGCGTCGGCGTTTCGCCGGAAGGCGCGCGCCATCGTCGCGTCGGTACGCAGCGGCAGATAGCCAGGCAGGGTGTCGATCTCGACCTCGGCGCCGAGGGCCAGGGCACCGGCCCGGAGCGCCCGGTCGACCTTCTCGTTGGCGTCGCGTATGCCCTCGAGCGTGCGACCGCGGACGTACGTCTCGATCCGCGCTTCACCGGGGATCACGTTCACCTGCGAGCCGCCGTGCGTCAGGATCGGGTGGACGCGGATCGTGTCGTCGTCGCGGAAGGTCTCGCGCAGCGCATTGATCCCCGCCAGCGCGATCTGGGCCGCGTAGAGCGCGTTGATGCCCAGGTGGGGCGCGCCGCCGGCGTGCGCCGCGCGCCCGATGAAGCGCGCCGTCTTGCCGAAGCGGCCGTTGTTGGAGCCCGGAACGCACGCCGGGCCGTCCTCGGCCCGCGGCGTGGTGTGGATCATCATCGCGAGGTCGACGTCGTCCAGGTGGCCCAGACGCAGCAGCTCGCACTTGCCGCCGAGGAATTCGAGTCGCCCTTCGCGAACCTCGTTGAGCCGCCACTGGAGGTCGCCGCCTTCCTCGGCCGGGACGGCCATCAGGGCGAGACGGCCTCGCAGATGCTCGAACGCCCTGGTCGTCACGAGACCGATCGCGGCGCCGATCAGGCCCGCGATCTGAGCGTTGTGGCCGCAGGCGTGAACCGCGCCCGTCGTGGGATCGGCCTCGGGATGGCCGGCGACAACGAGCGCGTCGAGCTCGCCCAGGAGCGCGAACGTCGGCCCTGGTCCCTCGCCGCCGGCCACGTCGGCGCGCACGCCCGTGAGGGCGAGCCCGGTCCGCGGCGTCAGACCGAGCTTGCGAAGCTTCGACTCGACGAGGGCCGCGGTTCGCGACTCCTTGAAGCCGAGCTCCGGGTGGCGGCGGATCGTTTCTCCGACCTCGATGATCTCATCGGCGTGGCGCTCGATCGCCTCGTCGACGGTTCGCTTGAGCTCGTCCCGAGTCACGGTACTTTCTCCTCTCCCACCTTTCCTCCTCCCCCCGCCCGGCGGCCTGGCGTAGGATATGACGGACTCGCGCCCCGAAGCGGCGCAATCTCGAGCATCTGACCCAGACCCGGGAGAGTGGACATGAAGGCTGCGGCGGCCGTCGCGGAAGTTCTCAAGCGTGAAGGCGTGAAATTCCTCATCGGATACCCCGTCAACCCGATCATCGAAGCCGCGGCGGAGGCCGACATCCGCACGATCATCGTCCGCCAGGAGCGAACGGGGCTGCACATGGCGGATGCCGTCAGCCGGATCTCGTCGGGCGAGCGGATCGGCGTGTTCGCGATGCAGCACGGCCCGGGCTCCGAGAACGCCTTCGGTGGCGTCGCCCAGGCGTATGGCGACTCGGTGCCGATCATCGTGCTGCCGGGCGGCTATCCGCGGCGGATCACGAACATCCAGCCGAACTTCAACTCGTTTCTGAACTTCCAGCACGTGACCAAGTGGTGCGAGCAGGTCATCGTGCCCGACGCGGTGGTCGACGCGATGCGCCGCGCCTTCACCCAGGTGAAGAACGGGCGCCCGCGGCCGGTCCTCATCGAGTTCCCGGTTGACCTTCTGCGTGAGGACGTCCCGGAGCCGATCAACTACACGCCGGCGCCGCGGCTCAAGTCGGCGCCGGATCCGCGCGACGTCTCCAGGGTGGCCGAGGCGCTGGTGGCCGCGCAGCGGCCCGTGATCTACGCCGGCCAAGGCGTGCACTACGCCCGAGCGTGGCCGGTGCTCCGCGATCTCGCCGAGCTGCTCGAGGCGCCGGTGACGACGAGCCTTCAGGGCAAGAGCGCGTTCCCCGAGAACCATCCGCTGTCGCTCGGCTCGGGCGGGCGCTCGATCTCCAAGCAGCTCCACCACTTCCTCACGAACGCCGACCTTATCTTCGGAATCGGCTGTAGTTTCGCGACGACGAACTACGGCGTCGCGATGCCGAAGGGCAAGCGCATCGCTCACGCCACCCTGGACCCCACCGACATCAACAAGGACGTGCCCGCCGAGCTGGCGCTGGTCGGCGACGCCGGCCTCACGCTGCAGGCGCTGCTGGTCGAGGTCAAGGATCGTCTCAAGGGCAGCCCCCATGGCCGCTTCTCGGCCGTCACGCAGGAGATCAAGGACCTCAAGAGCGAGTGGCTGGCCAAGTGGACCCCGCGGCTCACGCAGGACACCAAGCCCCTGTCCCCGTACCGCGTGATCTGGGACCTCATGCACACGGTCGACGTCGCCAACACGATCATCACGCACGACGCCGGCAGCCCGCGGGACCAGATCTCGCCGTTCTGGGAGCCGATCGCGCCGCTGAGCTACATCGGGTGGGGCAAGACGACGCAGCTCGGCTACGGGCTCGGCCTCGCGATGGGCGCCAAGCTCGCCGCCCCCGAGAAGCTCTGCGTGAACGTCTGGGGCGACGCCGCGATCGGCTTCACCGGGATGGATTTCGAGACGGCGGTGCGGGAGCGGATCCCGATTCTCTCGATCCTGCTCAACAACTTCTCGATGGCGATCGAGCTGAAGATCATGAAGACGGCGACGGCCAAGTACCGCTCGACCGACATCAGCGGCGACTACGCGGCGATGGCTCGCGCGTTCGGCGGCCACGGAGAGCGCGTCACCGAGCCCTCCGAGATCGTGCCGGCCATCCGGCGCGCCATCAAGAAGACGCAGGAGGGCACGCCGGTGCTCCTCGAGTTCCTCACCGAGAAGGCCGAAGACTTCTCGATGTTCTAGGCCGTCGTGCAGATCAAGTACCGGATCGGCATCATGCCCGGGCCGTGGCCCGGGGGCCCGCCCAGCGAGGGCGTGGATTTTTTCTGGCGGCTCATCGACGTCTGCGAGCGGACCGAGATCGACTCGATCTGGTTCTCGGACCGGCTCTCATCGCCCCTGCCCGTCCTCGAGCCCATGACGACGATGGCGGCGGTCGCCGCGCGGACGCGGCGGCTCAAGTTCGGGCCGAGCGTGCTGATCGCCCCGTTCAGGTCGCCGGTGCTGGCGGCGCGTCAGCTCGCGATGCTCGACTATCTTTCCGGGGGCCGGGTGCTTCCGGCCGTCGGTATCGGCGTCGAGCAGGAACGTGAGTTCCTCGCCGCCGGCGTCCCGTTCCGCGAGCGCGGGCGGCGCACCGACGAAGCGATCCAGGTCATGCGGCGGTGCTGGGAGGAGCCCGAGGTGACGTTCGCGGGCGAGTTCTGGCGCCTCGAGCGCATCACGGTGCTACCGCGCCCGGTGCAGCAGCCGATGCCGCTGTGGGTCGGCGGCAACAGCGAGGCGGCGATGCGCCGGGCCGGCCGCATGGGAGACGGCTGGATCCCGTCGTTCATCACGCCCGATCAATTCCGCGTCGGCGTCGACAAGACGCTGACCTTCGCCGCCGAGGCCGGGCGCGAGGTGCCGGGCGACCACTTCGGGACGCTCGTGAATTTCTGCCTCGACTCCGATCCGGCGGTCGCCCGCGCGATCGCGCTCCCCTTCATTCCGCGCGGGCGGGTCGATGCGCCGACGCTCGACGCCTGCACCGCGTTCGGGCCGGCCGCGCTCGTCAGCGAGCGACTCGAGCAGTACGTCCAGGGCGGCGGCTCGAAGTTCGTGCTACGACCGATGTGCCCGCCCGAGCGGATGCTCGAGCAGCTCGAGCGGCTCGCCGCCGACGTGATCCCGGCCTTCCATAACCGCTGAGCAACCGCTGAGCTTCGGTTGCGCCGGCTGGCGGATCAGCGGCCCTGGAGAATCTCGATCAAGAGGCCCGGGTCGACGTTGCCGCCCGAGATCACGACACCGACGCGTGCCCCGCGAGCGAGCTTGCCGGCCAAGACCGCGGCGGCGCCGACCGCGCCGGTCGGCTCGGCGATCACGCGGACCCTGAGCGCCATGAAGCGGACCGCCGCGACGATCTCGGCGTCGCTCACGAGCGCGACCTCGCTCAGGTTCTCGCGCAGGATCGGAAACGTGAGCTCGCCCGGGCTCTGCGGGCGGATCCCGTCGGCGATCGTGGGCGGCGGCGGGATCGTGACTCGCTCGCCCTTCTGCAGCGACAGATAGGTGTCGTTCGCGGTGTCGGCCTCCACGCCGACGACCGCGATCCCCGGCGAGAGGCTCCGCGCCACCGTGCTGCACCCGGCCATGAGCCCGCCACCGCCGACCGGCGTGACGAGCGCGTCGAGGGACGGAATCTCCTCGAACAGCTCGAGGGCCGCGGTGCCCTGACCGGCCATGATCGCGGGATCGTCGTACGGCGGTACCAGGACGCGTCCCGTCTCCTCGACGAGCCGCCGGGCGACCGCGGCGCGGTCGTCCTTCAGCCGATCGTAGAAGACGATCTCGGCTCCATAGCCGCGGGTTGCGTCGACCTTGAGTGTCGGCGCGTCCGTCGGCATGCAGATGATGGCGGTGGTGCCGACCATGCGCGCCGCGAGCGCGACGCCCTGCGCGTGATTGCCGGACGAGTACGCCACGACGCCGCGCGCGCGCTCGGCGGCGGTGAGCGTCAGGAGCTTGTTCAGGGCGCCGCGGATCTTGAACGAGCCGGCGCGCTGGAGGTTCTCGCACTTGAAGAAGACGCGGCACCCGCTCGCATCGTCGAACGCCGCCGACGAGATGACGGGCGTGCGGTCGACGCGGCCGGCGACCCGCTGGGCGGCGGCGCGTACGTCGTCGATCGTCAGCAAAGAATCCGCGCTCATCGTTCGGCGATTATCCCAGAGCCGGCGAGGTCCGATCAACCCTCGCGGTATACTCGCCGCATGCGCAAGTCGGTGATCGCCCTCGTCGTTCTCTTGCTGGCGACCGGCTGCTCGCTGATCTCGATCGACCTCACGCCGCGGATCAAGCCGCTCGAGGAGCGCACGGTCGAGGGCCACGGCACGGCGAAGATCCTCCTGACGGACGTCTCGGGATTTCTGAGCGAGGAGGGCCAGACCCAGACCCTGGTCATCGGCGCGCCGCCGCCGCGCGTGCCGCTGCTCGTGCGCTTCCGGGAGGAGCTGAAGAAGGCCGCCGATGATTCGGACGTGAAGGCCCTCATCGTCCGGATCAACAGCCCGGGTGGGACGGTGACGGCGTCCGACATCATGTTCAAAGAGCTGCAGCTGTTCAAGCGCACCGCCAAGGTTCCCGTGATCGCCGTGATGATGGACGTCGCGGCCTCGGGCGGCTACTACGTCGCGCTGGCGGCCGACACGATCGTCGCCCACCCGACGACGGTGACGGGCTCGATCGGCGTCATCATGGTGAGCGTGAACGCCGAGGGGCTCATGCAGAAGCTCGGGATCTCGGCGGCGGCGATCAAGTCGGGCGAGCGCAAGGACATGGGCAGCCCGTTCAGGGCGCTCACCGGCGAGGAGCGGCAGATCTTCCAGTCCGTGATCGACGGGCTCCAGGGCCAGTTCCTGGCGCGGCTCGTCGAAGCCCGCAAGCTCCCGATGGACACCGCGAAGGGGCTCGCGGACGGTCGCGTGTACACCGCGCAGCAGGCGCTCGACCTCAAGCTCATCGACCGGATCGGTTACATGGACGACGTGCTCGAGCTCACGCGGCGGGCCATCAAGGTCGACGAGGCCAAGGTGGTCGTCTATCAGCGGCCGTCGGAGTATCGCGCGACCTACTACGCGAGATCCGAGACGCCGGCCGGCAGTCTCGACGCGAGCGTCTCGCGGATCGCGTCGGTCGTCGGAGCCGGTCCGGGTTTCTTCTACCTCTGGTGGCCCTGAGTCCCGCGGGGCTCCTCGAGCTTCTCGAAGCCGACGCAGGCGAGCACCGGTAGTCGCGGGTATTTCGCGAAGCGCTCGTCGGTTCGGCTCAGGCCGCACAACACAAACGACGTGCCCTTCGCCGAGGTGACCTCCCGCGCGTGAGCGCAGTCGGCGCAGAGGCCGCCGGCCCCGACGCGGCGGCTTGGCATCACGGACCGTCCGCGACCAGGTCGAGATAGTGCTTGACGATCCGGGCGGTGGCGCCCCAGATCGTGTCGCCGTTGTAGTCGAAGAAGTAGACGGGACGTCGCACGCCCTCGCGCTCCCACTCCTCGACCCTGAGGCCGCCGGGTCTGGAGATCGCCGCGAACGGCACCTCGATCACGCGCTCGATCTCGGCGCCGTCAGGTCGCCAGGCGACGGGCTCGTGGATCACGCCGATCCAGGGCGTGATGACGAAGTTGGTCGCGAAGGTTTCGGTGTCGTCGAGCGCGCCCAGCGGCTCGACTGCGGCCCTCGGCAGCCCGATCTCTTCCTCGCACTCCCGGAGTGCCGCGGCGAGGAGCGAGGCGTCCTCGGGATCGACGGTGCCGCCTGGAAAGCCGATCTGCCCGCGATGAGACCCGACGGTATCGGTCCGTTTCGCGAACACGAGGTAAGGCTCGCCCCGCTCGATGAGCGGCACCAGCACCGCCGCCCGAACGAGCGGGCCGGGCGGTACGACACGACGCTCACGCGCCGCGAGCCGCCGGCGCGTGAGCTCTGCGAGCTCGTCGAGGGTCACGAATCTGGGATGCCCGACTCGGTGCTCACGCCGGCGCCGGCGAAGGCGACGGCGCGGCGGGCGTCGAGAAACAGCCGCGCCAGCCGACGAAGCGCATCGCTCACCGGCGAAGCCGCCTCCAGACGCGCAGGGCCATCGCGGAGAGCCAGGCACCCTCGACCGGTACGGTCGGCCGGGCGAGGCACAGCCAGATCACGCATCCCGCGAACACCAGGGCGCCGGCGGCGGCCAGCGCGATGTTGATCCCGACGCCGCCGACCGCGCTCCACGACGCCGTGAGGATCGTGAACAACGCGTTGTTGATGACGTGGCACACCACCGCCGGGAGGGCGCTCCCCGTCAGCTCCGTGATCCAGCCCAGGTACAGGCCGAGCGCCAGCGCCAGGAGACCGTGGAGCCAGTCCAGATGGAAGACCCCGAAGCAGAACGCGGTGATGCTCACGGCCGCCGCGCGCGGCAGGCGCTGGACGAGTCGCGTCTGCATGTACCCGCGGAAGAACATCTCCTCGGCGGTGCCCGCGACAACGCCGACGATGATCACGGCGAGGAACAGATCGGGGCCGACGGCCTGTGCGAGCGCCTGGCGGATCATCACCATGTTGCCGTGCTGGGCCAGGCCGGCGAGCGCGGTCAGCGAGTCGAGCGTCTGGCCCAGCGCCAGGGTCCCCAGGACCATCAGCAGGAGCGTGCGGCCGGTCTCGCTGCCGGGCATTAGACGGAGCGAGGCCGGCGTCGCGCTGCCACTCGCGATCAGGGCCGTCAAGATGAACGCCGTGGACGACGCGATGGTCAGGGCGAGCAACCCCGGCAGCCCCTCGAACACGGCGCGCTCGGAGAGATCGGGATAGAGGGACCGCACGATGGCCGCCGCCAGCAGCGAGAACGCGACGATCGTGACGAACGCGGCGAGGCACGACAGGAAGACCGGCCAGAGCCGTGGACGATCGGTCGACTCCCGGCCCGCGTCAGTCAGAGTCGCGGACCCTCGACGTGCCACTTCGTGGCCTGCTGGTAGGCGTGTCCCAGGCGCAACGTCGTCGCCTCGTCGAACGCGCGCCCGACGATCTGCAGGGCCAGCGGCCGGCCGTCCTTTGAAAATCCGCACGGCACGGTGAGCGCGGGCAGTCCGAGCCCGTTGAACGGGCGCGTGAGCCTCGAGAATCGTCCCATCCGGCTGACGACGTCGTCCACGGAGCCCGACTTCACCGCCTCGAGCGCCGGCGCGGGCTCAGGGATCACGGGGGCGACCAACGCGTCGACCTCCGCGAAAACTTCCGCGATGAACTCGCGTGTGAGGCGCGCACGCAGCCGCAAAGCCTGGAGATAGTCGTGCGCCGAGACGTGGAAGCCGACCTCGAGCCGGGCTCGGACCGCTGGCTGGAGCTCGTGGGGTCGATCGCGCGCGAGGCGCGTGTGCAGGGCCGCGGACTCCGAGCGCGAGATGACGTTGCCGATGTCCGTGAGCGTGCGGGGGTCGGGGACGCGAACGGGCGTGACGAGCACGTCGAGGCCCGCGAGGACGTCCGCCGCCCCGCGGACCGCGGCGTCCATCTCGGCGTCGATCCCGTCGAAGTAGTAGTTCTCGGGAATGCCGACCCGCAGACCGACGACCGGGCTCTCCAGCATCCGCTGGTAGTATGGAACGCCGCGGCGGCTGGACGTCGCGTCCCGCGGGTCGTGCCCCGCGACGATCTCGAGCAGCAGTGCGGTGTCGGCGACGGTTCGGGTCAACGGCCCGAGGTGATCCATCGACCACGACAGCGGCATCACCCCGGCGCGGCTCACGCGCCCGTACGTGGGCTTGAGGCCGACGACGCCGCAGCACGCCGCCGGCAGCCTGATGGAGCCGCCGGTGTCGCTGCCGAGCGTGGCGAGCGCGAAGCCAGCCGCCACCGCGGCCGCCGAGCCGCTGCTCGAGCCTCCGGCGCAGTGACCGGGCCTCCACGGGTTCTGGACGTCGCCGTGATGAGCGTTGTCCCCGAACGGCCCCATCGCCAGCTCCGTCATGTTCAGCTTGCCGAGGGTGACCGCGCCGGCGTCGCGCAGACGGGCCGTCGCCGTGCACTCGATCGAAGGCGCGAAGTATTCTCGAGTCTTGGTGCCGCACGAGGTCGGCAGCCCCGGCACGTGGCAGAGATCCTTGTAGGCGAGCGGAACGCCGTGCAGCGGGCCGCGGCTCCGCCCCGCCGCGAGCTCGGTCTCGAGGGCGCGCGCCGTGGCCAGGGCGCCCTCGGCATCGACCGTGATGAAGGCGTGGATGCCTCCGTCGAGGCGCTCGATGCGATCGAGGCACGCCCGGGTCGCCTCGACCGGCGATATCTTGCGGGCCGCGATCGCACGACCGAGCGTCTCTACGGTCCAGTCAGTCACGAGGCTCGGTCGGGCTCGCGTCGCCCTCGAGTGCCAGCACGAAGCCCGACGGCTCCTCACCGATCGCGAGGTCGGCGGCCACCCGCTCGACGGCGGCCGCGAGACCGGCGGCATCCGCGCTCACGCGATTCTCCGGGGCGTTCATGACGCTTGCGGGATCATAGCACCGAGTCACGCGCGTCGGCCGAATGCCGCCGGCATGGGGCTCTCGAAGCTCACGCGGCCGCCTCGAGGATGCACGAACGCGAGCCGCGTCGCATGGAGCGCGAGCCGCTTCAGCGGATCCGTCCGGCCGCCGTACTGGCCGTCGCCCGCGATGGGATGGCCCGCCGCGGCGAGCTGGGCCCGGATCTGGGCGCGCCGTCCCGTCACCAGGCGGAGCTCGAGCAAGGTCGTGGCTCTCCGGCGCTCGAGGACGCGGTAGCGTGTGATCGCCTCCTTGCCGCCTCCGCGCTCGGCCGCGCGGATGTGCAGCGAGCGATCCTCCACGAGGCGTGAGATCAGCGAGCCCTCGGCCTGTGCCATCACGCCTTCAACCAACGCGACGTAGACCCGCTCGGCCGTGCGCGCGGCGAACTGCGCCTGCAAGTGCTGCTTGGCGGCGGGCGACTTGGCGAACACGATGAGGCCCGAGGTTTCGCGATCGAGCCGATGGACGATGAAGAGCCGCGAAGCGTCGGGACTGCGCCCGGCGACCCAGTTACGGAGCCGGCGATAGGCGGTGCGTTCGCGCTCGCGCTCGGTGGCGATGGTCAAGAGTCCGGACGGCTTGTCGACGACGAGGATCTCGTCGTCCTCGTAGATCAGTCTCAGGGGCGACGGGTCGGAAGGCGCAGCATCGCCCAGCGCGACCCGGTCGCCCGATTCGACCTCGACCTCCCCGCGCCCGACGACGGCGCCGTTGACCCGAACGCGAGAGGTCGCGAGCCATTGCCTGAGGCTGCGCCGAGACGCCTCGGGGTAGAGCGCCTGCAGCCGATCGATGAGCCGCATGGGCCCAGAGTAAATCAGCCGCGCCCGAGGTGACGAGGGCGGTCACCCGCGCGTCCAGAGCTTGTCAATCCGCCCGCCGACAACAGGTAAAGAGTGCAACGGAATTATCGGCTTACCAATGGCCCGAACGATGCACCACAGCGGCGCGACGGAGGTGCACTCATGGTGACGTGCCGGTGCGGCGGGCCACTCACGTTGGACAAGTCTCATATCTCCGAGGCGCGGCGTTTTGCTTGCCTCGCCACCACGCGCTTGCTCTGGAAGTGCTGCCTCTGCGGCCACTCGCTCTGGCTCGACCAGTCGACGACGCCGGCCGAGCTCGGCGTCCCGCTCGAAGCCGTGGAGGCCGCCAAGCCCGCGTAAGCCGGGAGCCCTCCCCGAAGCGCTGCGAATTCCACGGCTTCGCCTCCCCGGCTGAGACACCCGGCCGACCCCCAGCAATCCACGTAGGACCGGGAGGGCGCCGGAGCGATAATCATAGGGAGATGCGCGACACTCGGGCTCCGGGCCGCATTCTCGTGGTGGACGACGAACCGGATCTCGTCACGATCCTCACGAAGTATTTCTCCGAAGCCGGTTATGCCGTCGACGCCGCCGCGCACGGCGGCGACGCGCTCATCGCCGTGTCGCAGTACCGTCCGGACGTCGTCGTGCTGGACGTCATGATGGAAGGTCTCAACGGCGTCCAGGTCCTCGAGCGCATTCGCGCCCTCGATCCGGCGATCCGCGTGATCATGATCTCGGGAAGCACCGACGCCTCGCTCAAGCCCAAGGCCATGGAAATGGGGGCGTTCGCCTACGTGGCGAAGCCGGTCGGTCTCGGGCAGCTGCACCAGACCGTGGCCGCGGCGCTCGGCGGGCCCGATCCGCTCGCTCCGCCGCGCGTCTGATCGCCTCCTCGTCCGCCCGACGTTCCTCAAACGTGCCACCTGTCTGACGGTGACTCGATTTGCTCCATCCTCGGATACCATCTAAGTCCATCTAACAAAGACCGACGATGTCTGGCATATCCGGTGCACGGCTCGGGCCGGTTCAACAGAGTGAGAGCTCGATAGGCTTGGAATGGATTTGATCCGACTGCTCGGCTGGAAGCGACTGGTGCTGATCGCGGTGATCGTCGCCACGATCTCCGCGCCGTTTCTCTACTCTGCGATCGAGCTCGCCCGATTCGAGCGCGCCGACGCTCGTCGAGCGACGTTCGTCTACGCATCTGGCCAGTCGCTCACGCCGGGCGTGCAGGTCCAGCGCGTCGGTCTGGCGGCCACACTCGGCCGCCTGGGATACACGGAGACGCGCGCGACCCCGTCGTCGCCGGGTTATTTCCGGCGCTCAGGCGGTAGCTGGGACATCTATCTGCGGGGTAGCGACGACGCGGGCGGCGGCCAACTCCTGCGCCTGCAGATCGCCGACGAGCGCATCACCAGGATCACGCGCGCGGGTCAGGACGTCGCCGGCGCCATGCTCGAGCCCGAGGTGCTCGCGAGCGCCACGGATCGGCCGGGCGAGGACCACAAGCCCATCCAGCTGGACGAGACACCGCGAGTGCTGATCGACGCCGTGCTCGCGGCCGAGGACCACCGGTTCTTCGAGCACGGCGGCGTCGACTTTCGCGCGCTCCTGCGGGCGGCATGGGCCAACCTTCGCGCCGGACGTGTCAAGGAAGGCGGGAGCACGATCACGCAGCAGCTGGTCAAGGTCCGCCTGCTCAATCCGCGGCGGACGTTCTTCCGAAAGCTTCGCGAAGCGTGGCTGGCCGCGCTGGTCGAGTCGCGCTATTCGAAAGAGCGGATCCTCGAGGCCTACCTGAACGAGATCTACCTGGGTCAGCGCGGGCCGATCGCGATCCGGGGCGTGGGCGCGGCGACGCGCGCCTACTTCGGCAAAGAGGTTCATCAGCTGACGACGCCCGAGGCGGCCCTGATCGCGGCGATCATCCGCGGCCCCAACATCTACTCGCCGGCGGTCGACCCGGATCGCGCGCGCGAGCATCGCAACACCGTCCTGGCCCAGATGCGCGATCTGAAGATGATCACGCCTGACGAGTACGAGCGCGCTCGCCGCACGCCGGTTCGGGTGCGCTCGCTGGTGAGCCCCGGGCAGTCGGCGCCGTACTTCGTCGACTACGTCCGCCAGGAGCTCGAACAGCGCTTCGACACGGGCGTCGCGCGGGTCCGGGGCGTGCGCATCGTGACGACGCTCGACCTGAGCCTGCAAAGGTTCGCGGAGACCGCGGCCGCGCGTGGGCTCGATCGGCTCGAATCGAGCATGTCGCCGGGCTATCGTCGGGATCCCGGGCGGCGCCTCCAGGTGGCCATGATCGTCGTGGAGCCGTCCACCGGCGAGATCCGCGCGCTCGTCGGCGGTCGCGACTACCTCACCAGCCAGTTCAATCGCGTCACCTCGGCCCACCGCCAGCCTGGTTCGGCCTTCAAGCCGATCGTGTACCTCGCCGCCTTGCGGGCCGGGGACGGCGCGCCGTTCTTCACCGCGGCTTCTCGCGTCGAGGACCTGCCGATCACCGTGGAATCCGGCGGACAGCCCTGGAGCCCGCGAAACTCCGACGACCGATACGAAGGGATCGTGACGGTGCGCCAGGCGCTCGAGCAGTCGCTCAACTCGGCCACGGTTCGCATCGCCCAGACGGTCGGCCTGCCCACCGTGATCGAGATGGCGCGGGCCCTCGGCATCCAGGGACAGCTCGCGCCGGTTCCCGCGATGGCGCTCGGCGCGTTCGAGGTGACGCCGCTCGAGCTGGCTCGGGCGTACCTGCCCCTGGCAAACGGCGGAGTCCGACCGGCCACCATGTCCGCGATCCGGACCGTCCAGTTCGGCGACGAGGAGGTCAAGCCATCGGGCGCGGAAGAATCGGTGCGGGTCGTTTCGCCGGCCGAGGCCTGGCTGGTGACCTCCCTTCTCAAGGGCGTCGTGAAATCGGGCACGGGTAGCGCCGTGCATTCGAGCGGGCTCCCCGAGGTCGTCGCGGGCAAGACCGGCACCACCAACGACGGACGCGACGCGTGGTTCGTCGGCTACACGCCGCGACTGCTGGCGCTGGTGTGGGTGGGTTTCGACGGCGGGGACCCTCACGGCATGAGTGGCGCGCGTGCGGCGCTTCCGATCTGGGTAGACTTCATGAAGCAGGCGATCGACGCGTATCCGCAGTCGGACTTCGAGGTCCCCTCCGGTATCTCGTTCGCGGACATCGACGTGAGCAACGGCAAGCGTGCTGCACGTGCCTGCCCCGTGGTAGCGCGCGAGGCCTTCCTGGCCGGCACGGAGCCCCCGCCGTGTGAGGAGCATCGCGGCGTCATCGATCACGTCGTCGACGGCTGGAATCGATTGACGGATTGGTTTCGGCGCCCTGCGCGCGAGCCCAAGGACGCGATACCTCAGGGCGACCGTTGAGTGTTACGGCGGCTGACGGCGCTCGGACGTTCGTGTAATTATTACAAGGCACTTCTTGCCGCTCGGCGTGCGAATCTTACCCGGCGAGGGAGCCTCAGTATCCCGCAACTTCTGTAAAGTCGCCTAGTTATTAGGCGGCTCCTCACCGCTGGCACGACCGATGCTCACCCGGGCGACACCAATTGCAGATCTACATCAGCGGGAGGGCACCGTGCGCGTATTCGCAGGGCTGGCGGCGGCCGTAGTGGCGATGGCGGGCCTGTCCGTGTCGGCCGCCTCCGCTCGGGTCGTCCGCATGGAGACGGCGATCAGCCTGACCGATCGCTCCGACCCGGCAGTCAAGCAGGCCCTGATGGAGGCATTCGATACCTCCATGCGCGGCGCCGTCGCGATGGGGTTGCCACACATTCGGGTGGACGGAATCCAGGTCCTCCAGGATGCCGTGGTGCTCGCGATGATTGCGACGGACGAGGACGACGCTAACGAGGCGCCCGACAACACGAGGGACCAATGAAGCCGACAAAGACCATGATGTGCTCACGGTGTCA
>Ga0209267_1001293_pt1 | contig 17177 bp, 12 predicted proteins | sample GraSoiAngelo_137_FD_185894 | JGI IMG/M metagenome (GOLD analysis project Ga0209267, IMG submission 185894) | Grasslands soil microbial communities from the Angelo Coastal Reserve, California, USA - 14_0929_09_30cm (SPAdes) (version 2) | ecosystem: Environmental > Terrestrial > Soil > Grasslands ... | reverse complement strand
ACGGTAGCGGTCGCGTGGTCGCGCCCGCACATCCAGCCGTCGAGGTTGTAGGATCCGCGGCCCGTCACGACCTCGTGAAACCCGGGATCGATGAAGTCGGGCCCAACCTTGAAGGCCTGGACGGTGAGCCCGCGCCGGCGAAGGGCTTCGAGCAGTCCGAGCGTGACGGTCGTCTTCCCGACGCCGCTCGACACGCCGCCGACCACGAGAAGACGTGGTGAAGAAGTTGTCGCGCTCATCCCCAGGTCCTCCCGCGAGAACCGGTCAGGGTGGTGCGCGCCCGGGCAGGTCTCCTGGCTTCCGGATCGTCCTACTCACCGCGCCTTCCCGGCTCATCGCCAGTGGCAGTTGCGGGTTTCGTCCCCGGTTACAGTGACGCGGTCGCGGCGGATTCACACCGCCCTTCCCTGGGCCCTCGTGGGCACCCTGGGCGCGTTTGACGGGCGGAGGCTAGCAGAGTCGGACGACACCAGCAAGCGCGATCCTACCTGGGCGGCGAAAACCCCAGCGCCGCCAACGACGTCATCGCTCGTGGAGTTCACCACACCGATTTTCGGGTATTTCCTCCATTGCGTCTGGGGATCAAATCCGGTGCACTCCACTAAAGGTCAGGCGAACAGCGAGTAGGTCACCCAATATCGCCGACGGCAAGAGGTCCCTCCAGATGCACGTCCTCTGCTTGACCCTTTGGGATTAGGAGAATAGCCATGGACCGCCTGCTGGAAATCGAAGAGGCCGCCGTCCCGAGCTTCGACCGGACGCCGTTCTACATCCGGCATCACCTGGCGGGGCATCCGCTGTTCTCTCTGGAGCGCCTGCTGAAGCTCTCGCGCGGCCTGCGCGGCGATCAGGCGGAGTTCTACTCCGGCGACGTACCCGTCTATACGTCGCCGGAGCAGACACCATCGACCGGCCTCTCCCTGCAGGAGACGATTCGACGCATCGAGAGCTGCGGCGCCTGGGTGGTCCTGAAGAACGTGGAGCAGGATCCCGAGTACCGCTCGCTGCTGGACCAATGTCTCGACGAAGTCGCCGACGTCTACGGATCGGCTCTGCGGGGCTCGTCGGAGCGGGTGGGATTCATCTTCATCTCGTCGGCGAAGGCGGTCACGCCCTGCCACGTCGACCACGAGCACAACTTCCTCCTGCAGATCCGCGGCTCCAAGACGATTCACGTCGGCGAGCGGTCGTTTGTGACTGATCGCGAGCTGGAGCGTTTCTTCACGGGCGGTCATCGAAACGTGAGCCTGCCGGAGGAGCTCGGGTCGCGGGCCGCGAAGTTCCAGCTCTCGCCGGGTGATGGCGTACACGTGCCCTTTACGGCGCCGCACTGGGTCGTGAACGGCGGCGGTGTTTCCGTGTCGTTCAGCATCACCTTCCAGACCCCGGAGAGCCGGCGCAGGGCCGTCGTCCACAAAGTGAACGCGCACCTGCGCAAGACCGGCGTGCACCCGGTGCCACCCGGCCACTCGCCGGCGCGCGACACCTTCAAGGTCCTCGGGTTCGAAGCCCTCAGAAAGGCCCGCCGGCTGGTCAGAAGCGTGGCACCCGGCGCCAGGCCCGCGGTGCACGCGTGATGCGCGCCGTGCGACCCAGTGATTCGCTCTGCGAGCACACGCTCAGATGACGCCTAGTCCAACGGGCCGCCGATATCGGCCTCCAGTTGATAGACGGCGGACAGATAGGCCCCGAGCGCCTGGAGATGCGCGAGAGCCGTCTCGCGATAGCTCCGCTGCGCGTCCAGGAAATCGAGCAGGCTCTGGCCGCCGCGTCGGTAGGCAAACTCGACCGTATCGCGAGCCACAGTCGCCTTGGGCAGGTACACATCGCGAAGCGACACGACACGCTCGCGCTGAGTGAGCGCAATCTGACGGTCGGTCTCCAGAGCGGCGAGCACCTGAAGCGCCGTGGCTTCTCGCACCGCATCCACCCGGCTGATCTCCGCCTGGGTTCGGGCGATCTCACCCTGGTTCCGGTCGAAGATGCGAATCGGCAAGCTGAATCCGAAGCCTATGGTGTTGTCCGGGCCGATCCGCTGGTACTCGATTTGCGGGGTGATGTCCCACCAGGCGTTCGCGCGGGCGAGTCGGTGATCCGCCCGCGCGCGCGCTCGATCGGCTTCCGCCGCCCGCAGGTCGGGGCGATTGTCCAGCGCTCGCCGCATCAGAACCGCCTTGTCCAGCGAGACCTCCTTGAAACCGAGCTCGCCCACGACGTCGAAATCCTCGGCGATGTGCTCGGCGCCGGCGGCGGTGCGGAGCGCGATCTTGGCCGCGGACAGGGCTTGACGGGCATCGGCGGCGTCGCGCTCGAACGTGAAGCGCTGCACCTGGATGCGCAGCAATTCGAGCTGCGAGATGTCGCCCTTCTCGGCCCGGAGACGCTGGATCCGCTCGGTATCGTCGAGCGTCTTGACGTTCTCCTGGGCAAGGGCGAGCTGCTCGCGGGCGATCAGCGCACCGGCGAAGGCGCTCCTGACCTGAAGGGTGATCTGGCGGCGGATGTCCTCGAGCTGATAGCTCGCGACCTGCGTGGCGGCGCGCGCCGAGTCGATGCGACGACCGCGCTTGCCCCCCAGCTCGAGCGGCTGGCCCACGTTGACCGTGTACTGGGTATCCTGCTGCGACGCGCCCGGTTTGAATTGCTCGGCCAGGAAGTTCATGCTTGGATTGGGACGCAGCGCGGCCGTGGTCTCACCAGCCTTCGTCGAGGCCAGCGCGGCCTGCTGCGCGCGCACCGTGGGACTCTGCCGGAGGGCCAGCTGCAACGCCTCGTCCACCGAGATCCGATCCAGTTGTTGTTGGGCTCCACCGAGCCGTGCGACGCCCAGCGTGACCACCAGACTCGACACACCGACCAAGATCCAGCGCATGGACTCCCTCCTCGTGACAAGAATCCTGCTGCAGGGCACCTGAAGAAACCATAAAGAACGCTCGGACCGACTCCGCCTTCAGCAAACCTTCATACTTCGCTCGGTACGCTCCACTCACTTGGCGGATTCGGCCTTCCACTCGCGGACGGTCAGCCGAGAAAGGAGCTCACGCAAGGACCGTGTCCCGGATCCAGGCCCTCCATGCTCGACCCCTCGGCTGCGTTGCTGTTCTCGCGGCCCTGCTCGAAGGCTTCGGATTCGCCGGATGCACCCGTGGAGACGAGGTCGGGCCGGCGGCGGCGCCATCTCCGGTCTCGTCCCGAGCTGACATTGCGCCTCCGGGGACCACCGAGGTGGTCGTGCCACCAGACTCGCCTCAGGCCGCGCAGCTCAAGATCGAGCCCGTGCGCATGCGCGAGATCGCGGTCGATGAGGTCACCGCGCCGGGGCGGGTCGGCATCGACCCCAACCGGAGCTCCCGTCTCTTGCTCCCGGTCGCCGGGCGTATCGTGGCGGTCCTCGCGAAGGTCGGCGATGCCGTCGAGCAGGGCCAGCGGGTACTGTCGCTCGACAGCCCGGATGCGGACGCGGCGATCGCCGCCGCCATCCAGGCCGAAGCCGCCGAGCGTCAGGCCCAGTCGACGTTGAGCAAAGCCGACGCGGACCTCGCGCGGACGACCGAGCTCTACGAGCACCACGCCGTCGCGCAGAAGGACATGCTCGGCGCGCAGAACGACCAGGCCCAGGCTCGAGCGGCCCTCGAGACGGCGCGGGCCGCGCTCTATCAGGCCAAGCGCAAGCTGGAGCTCCTCGAGCTCAAGCCTTCCGGCGAGCCGCGGCCGATCGTCCAGGTGCGGGCGCCGATCAGCGGCAAGGTGCTCGAGGTCAACGTGGCGCCGGGCGAGTACCGCAACGACACCGGGACACCGCTGATGACGATCGCCGATCTGAGTCGAGTCTGGATCGCCTCGGACGTTCCGGAGTCGGCGATCCGGCTGATCCGCGTGGGCGAGCGCGTGACGATCACGATGGTCGCCTACCCTGGAGAAGAGTTCGAGGGTCGGGTCGCGCGAATCGCTGACGTGCTCGATCCCCAGACGCGGACCGTGAAGGTCTATGTCGAGATGGCGAACCTGCGCGGCCGTTTCCGGCCCGAGATGTTCGCCACCATCCGTCATGCCGGCGATTCGCGGCCGACGCCGGTGGTCCCGGTCGGCGCGATCGTTCAAGAGTACGGGCGGCCCATCGTGTTCCTCGAGCGCGCGCCGGGCCGCTTCGAGCGACGCGAGGTCGTGCTCGGCACGCGCGCGGGTGAGTTCATCCCCGTCGTGTCGGGCGTACGCGCGGGTGAGCGAATCGTCGTCGACGGCGGCGTGCTCCTGAAGGACCGCTGAGCCGGCTGGCCCGTGCCGAGTCGGCTTCTCGAGATCGCGCTGGCCCGCCGCGGCGCCGTCGTCGCGGCGGTGCTGCTCCTGGTCGTCGCTGGTGTCTGGGCGTTCCGTGAGCTGAACCTCGAGGCCTACCCGGACATCTCGGACCCCGGCGTCGTGGTGCTCACACCGTATCCGGGATTCGCGGCCGAGGAGGTGGAGCAGCAGGTCACGGTGCCGATCGAGCGCGCGCTCAACAACACGCCCAACGTGATTGCGCGCCGCTCTCGCACCATCTTCGGCCTGTCGGTCGTCGAGCTCACCTTCTCCGATGGCACCAACGATTACTTCGCGCGCCAGTTGGTGCTGGAGCGCCTGCGCGACGCCGATCTCCCGGATGGAGTCACCCCGACGCTGGGCCCACTGTCGCCGGGCATCGGCGAGCTGTACCGCTACACCCTCCGGGGCCTCGGCTACGACGCCATGCGTCTGCGCGAGATCCAGGACTGGGTCCTGAGGCCCCGCCTCCTCCAAGTCCCCGGCGTCGCGGACGTGGTCACCTTCGGAGGGCTGGTGCGTCAGTATCAGATCGAGATCGCTCCGCAGTCGCTCGACAAGTACCGGGTGAGCGTGCGGCAACTCGCCGACGCGGTGAAGAGCAACAATCGCAACGCAGGCGGCGCGCTGCTCGACGTGGGCCAGCAGTCGATGGCGATTCGCGGCTCCGGGCTCATCCGCTCGGTCGAGGACATCGAGCAGATTGTGCTGGATGCCCCCAAAGGTGTGCCGTTCTTCGTTCGGGACATCGGCCGGGTCCGCGTCGGCGCCGTGCCCCAGACGGGAATCTTCGCCATCGACGACCAGCCGACGGGGGTCGGCGGCGTCGAGGGCATCGTCCTGATGCGCCGCTGGGAGAATCCAAGCGAGGTGCTGGAGGCCGTACACGGTGCGGTCGAAGAGCTCAACGGGAACCGACTCCCTCCTGGTGTTCGCATCGTGCCGATCTACGACCGGACTCAGCTCGTCCGGAACACGCTGCGGACGGTGTCGCGCGTGCTGCTCGAAGGGTTCGTGATTGTCGTCACAGTGCTGCTCGTGTTCTTGCTCAGCGTGCGGGCGGCGCTCCTGACCGCCCTGGTCATCCCGCTGTCCCTGCTCTTTGCCTTCATCTGCATGCGACTGGCCGGCGTCTCCCTGAGCCTCTTGAGCATCGGCGCCATCGACTTCGGGATCATCGTGGACGCGACCATCGTCATGGTCGAGCGCATCGTGCATGCAGTCGCCCGGCGCCGGGAGGATGGAAGCTCCGCCGGAAGTCTCGTGGGCGCGGTCCGTGCGGCCGCGCTCGATGTGCAGCGTCCGATCCTGTTTTCGCTGCTGATCATCATCGCGGCGTACATTCCGCTCCTCACGCTCGAGCGCGTCGAGCGTCGGCTCTTCACGCCGATGGCGATGACGGTGTGCTTCGCCCTCCTGGGCTCGCTCGTGCTGAGCCTCACGCTGGTGCCTGCAGTCGCCACGTATCTCATGCGCGGCAAGCGCCCGGCCCCGCGTCATCGCCTCCTCGAGTGGCTGACCGCACGCTACGCGGAGCTCGTGGCGCGCACCGTACGCCGCCCCCGGATCACGGTCGGCGTCGCGGTCGCCGTCGTGGCGGGGGCGGTGGGGCTGGGCACGGGGATCGGGTCCGAGTTCTTGCCCCAGCTCGACGAAGGCGTCATCTGGATCCGGGCCAATCTTCCGCCCGGGATCTCCGTGGAGAAGTCCGCCGACGTGGCCTCGACCATGCGTCGCCTGATCAGGCAGTCGCCGGAAGTCACACTGGTCATGTCTCAGACCGGGCGAAACGAGGCGGGCACCGATCCGTTCGGGCCCAACCGCAACGAGTTCCTGCTCGATCTCAAGCCCTACGACATATGGCCCCGCGGCAAGACGAAGTCGGACTTGGTGGACGAGCTGTCGCGGCGTCTGCAAGCGGCCATCCCCGGGGCTTCGTTCAACTTCACGCAGCCGATCATCGACACCTCGACGGAGATCGCAACTGGATCCTCGGCCGATCTCGCCGTCATCGTGACCGGGCCCGACCTCAGGCAGCTCAGGGCGCTCGCCACCCAGGCCCTCGCGGTCCTGCGGCTGATCCGGGGCGCGGCCGACACCTCGATCGAGCAGGAGGCCGACCAGGCGCAGCTCCGCATCGCGGTCAACCGTTATCAGGTGGCGCGCTATGGGATCAACGTCAGCGACGTGCAGGACGTCATCGACCTGGCGCTCGGCGGCAGCCCGATCACCGGAGTCTTCGAGGGCGACCGGCGCTTCGACGTCGTCGCGCGCTACGCCCCGGAGGCACGGGCCGACGCCTCGTCGATCGGCGGGATCCTGATCCCGACGCGCGAGAGCGGACGCGTGCCGCTGGCCCAGCTCGCCGACATCACGGTCGCCGACGGCGCCACGATCATCGCCCGGCGTGAGAACGAGCGCCAGATCACGATCCGCACGAACATCCGTGGGCGCGATCAGGGCGGCTTCGTGCGCGAGGCCCAGGCCAGGTTCGCGCAGGCGGTGAAGCTGCCGCCGGGCTACCAGGTGAGCTGGGGCGGCCAGTTCGAGAACTTCGACCGGGCGCGGCAACGGCTGGAGATCATCATCCCGATCACGATCGGTATCATCTTCCTCTTGCTGTTCGTGACGTTCGGGTCGGCGTTCGACGCCACGCTCGTGCTCCTCAACGTGCCGTTCTCACTCGCCGGCGGGCTGGTCGCGCTCTACGTGCGCGACATCAATCTCAGCGTGTCGGCGGCGGTCGGCTTCATCTCGCTCTTCGGCGTCGCCGTCATGAGCGGCGTGCTTTACATCTCCGAGGTCAACCGCCGGCGGCGCGACGACCGGAAGGCGCCGCTGACCGACACGATCGTCGAGGCCGCTCGCATGCAGTTCAGGCCGATCCTGATGCTGATCCTCGTCGCGATGCTCGGCATGATTCCGGCAGCGCTCGCCCGGGGGATCGGCTCCGACATCCAGCGCCCCCTGGCGACCGTCGTGGTGGGCGGGCTGCTCTCGACGCTTCTGTTGACGCTCGTCGCGCTGCCGGCCGTCTACCGGGTCGCCGAGGAACTTCGGAAGTCCTGACGCGGCCGCGATCAGAGGGCGACGGGAAAGCGGACGCGGAAGGTCGCGCCGCAGCCAGCCGCGCTCTCGACCGACAGCCGACCGCCGTGATTCTCGACGACGGCTCGGGAGATCGCGAGCCCCAGACCAAAGCCTCGGTTGTCTTTGGCTCTCGCGGCGCGCCCGCGGTAGAAGCGCTCGAACACCCGGGGCATCTCGTCGGCCGGGATGCCTGGTCCCGCGTCGGAGACGGCGACCACGACCGCCGCGCCTTCGGCCGCAGCATCGACGACGATCTCGCTTCCCGGTGGTGAGAACTTCACGGCGTTGTCGAGCACATTGGTGAAGACCATGTCGGCGAGCCCCTCCGCGCACCGAACCGACAGCGAAAGCGCCTGAGAGGGATGGACGGCGATCGTCACGCGCCGACGCTCGGCCTCGAGCGCGAGACGCCGGACCACCCCGTCGAGCAGGGGCCCGAGCGGCACGGTGGCGGCTGCGGCGGCGCGCCCCTGCTCGGCATCGAGCCTCGCGAGCGTCAGGAGCTCCCGAGTCAGGATCGAGAGGCGCTCGACCTTGTCGAGACACGAATGCAGGGTGTCTTCATACTCCGCGGTGTCCCGATGGCGTCGCAACGTCACCTCGAGCTCCGTTCTGAGACGCGAGAGAGGGGACTGGAGCTCGTGGGCGGCGTCGGCTGTGAAGCGCCGCTGGATCTCGAAGCTTTCCTGGATGCGACCGAGCATCTCGTTGAGAGTGTCGACCAGACGCCCGATCTCGTCCTGCTGGGCCGGGCGCGGAAGCCGTTCGCTCAGGCTTCCCTCGCCGATCTCGCGAGCCCGGCTCACAATGCGATCGATCGGACGAAGGGCGCGCCGGGTCAGGACGACGCCGATCAGCCCGACCCCGACCAGGATGCTCGCGGCCATGCCCGTGAACAAGAGCCGCGCCGAGCGAAGCACCGCGTAGGCGTCGTCCAGCGACATCGCGACCTGGACCGCGTAGCGAGTACCGCCCGCCTCGACCGGAAGCGACACCATCCGGACCGGCTCCTCGCCGAAGTCGTCGACGGTCTCGAACACCGTCTCGCCTTCCTGGAGCCGCGTCAGCAGCCCCGGCTTCGTGGGAAGTCGCGCGCTGCCGAGGGTCATGCTGCGCGCGATCACCTGACCGTCCATGCGCACGACCTGGACGAACTTGTCGAGCCGGGCAAACGAGGGGGCCGCCGTCCCCGGGGCCATCTCGTGGACATGGGTGGGGGGGTGAGGCTTCTCGACCATCGCCGCCGCCTCGGCCTCGGCGAGAGCGAGGATCGCCGCGTCGATGATCTGACTCAGCACGGCGCGAGACAGCGCCCAGTTGGCTGTCAACGCCGTGCCCACCAAGATGAGCGCAACGGCGACCAGGTGAACGAGCGTCAGCCGCGCCTTGAAGCTCAGCGTCATCAACGAGGTGGTGGTCCCAGGCGATAGCCATGACCCCGCACGGTGTGGATGAGTGGAGTCACGGGGCCTTGATCGACCTTCCTCCGGAGGTGGCTGACGTGGACGTCGACAAGTTCGTCAGAGAGTCGTGTTCGTCTTCCCACACGTGCTCCCCGAGGTAGGCGCGGCTCACGACTTCACCGGCGTGGCGCATCAAGGTCTCGAGAATCCCATACTCCTTGGGCGTCAGGCTGATCGGTATGCCTCCCCGCATGACCTGATGGCTGCGGGGATCGAGCGTGAGGTCCTCCACGGTGAGAAGAACCGGGCGCGTCAGCTCGGACCGGCGCAGAAGGGCCTGGAGGCGAGCGAGTAGCTCGGCAAAGGCGAAGGGCTTTGTCAGGTAGTCGTCCGCGCCCGAGTTCAGACCGAGAACGCGGTCCTCGATCGCATCCCGCGCCGTCAGAATCAGGATGGGGACGTGGAGGCCGCTCCCACGCAGGCTCTGGCAGACCGCGATGCCGTCGCGGTCGGGGAGCATCCAGTCGAGCACGATGGCGTCGTAAGTATTCACGCTCGCCATCTCGTCGCCGCTCTCCCCGGAGAAGGCGATGTCGACGATCCACCCTTCCTCGCGCAGGCCCCTAGCAAGCAGCCGAGCCGCTTCCTTGTCATCCTCAATGAGAAGGATGCGCATACCTGGCCATATCTCACGAGAGGTGAATGGCACGGAAGGTAGGCGCGGCCTCGGTTCGTCGTCAAGAAGCAACGCGAGTGAAGATTCAGGCGGTCTTCAGGAAATCTTCATGTTGAGTCCAGTACCTTGGCCGCGATGCCGGCCGTGCCGCTGTCATCCGTATTAACGCGCTCACGTCCAGTCGACGCGTTCCGGAGGGCGTAGCCCCGCCGCGAACCATGCGCCGGCGGAGGAGGACTTGGTGATGCTGTCACGCCCCAGGCCGCAGCCAGTGTCCCGCCGCAACTTGCTCAAGCTGGGGGGCGCTGCGGCAGCCGCGGGCGCATTTGGTTTCCGGCCGGGCGAAAGTTTCGCGGACGGAGACCCGCCTCCGGAGAAAGCCAAGCAGCCAGATCGCGGAGGCACCTTCCGCATACGCATCGCGCAGTCGCCCGCTCACTTCGATCCCCACCAGACGGCCGCCTACTCGACGATGGTGCCACTCTCGTTCGCGTATAGCCGACTGGTCATGATCAAGCCCGGCACGACCATCGTCCCGGGCACGCAGCCCCTCGACAGCGACCTCGCGCAATCCTGGGACCGCGTGGGAGATACGGTTTACGTCTTCAGACTGCGACAGGGCGTCCGGTGGCAGCCCAAGTCGCCGGTCAACGGGCGCGAGTTGACCGCCGATGACGTGAAATATACGTACGACCGTTTCCTGGCGACGAAGGGCAACCCGAACCGGGCCCTCCTGGAGATCGTGGACAAGGTCGAGGCCCCGGACAAGTACACGGTGAAGTTCACGCTGAAGGAACCCAATGCCTGGTTCCTCGACCGCATGGCCTCCACCTCGACTTGGATCATTGCCAGGGAATGCGTCGAAAAGTACGGCGACCTCAAGAAGTGGGAATCGGTCGTCGGGACCGGCCCGTGGATGTTGGAGCGTTACGAGCCGGGCGCCAGGATCAGCTTCGTCCGCAACCCGAACTGCTTCTATCCCAAGCTGCCGTACGCGGACGCGGTGGAGCTCACGATCAACCCCGATTCGAACGCGGCCTTGGCCGCGTTCCTGGCGGGAAAGTTCGACTTCGGCCCGGAGCCCGGCATGACGATCCGCCGGAGCGACGTGGCGGCCGCCAAGAAGAAACTCGGTCACTGGTGGCTGCCGCTGCAAACCCGCGAGTTCCTGGTGCCCTCCGGGAGAATCGCCGCCATGAAGCTCGACCAGGATCCGCTCAAGGACGTCCGGGTTCGCCGGGCTATCGCCATGGCGGACAACTGGCGCGAGATCCTCGAGCGCAATCCGTTGGCGCAGGGGAAAGGCGCGCCCAGCCCGGTCATCCCCGCCGCGCTCAAGGAATGGTCAGTCCCGATCAAGGAACTGCCGCCCGATGGCCAGAAGCTCTATGAGCCCTTTGATCCGGTGGGCGCGAGGCAGCTGCTCACCGCGGCCGGCCATCCGGGCGGCATCAAGATCCCAGTCGAGACGACGGCGGGGTACGGGCCCGAATGGATGGGCGCTGTCCAGGCCACCCTCAAGAACTGGAAGGCTGCTGGCATCGAGGCGGAGCTCAAGGTGCAGGACTACGAAGCCTTCGTCTCCAGCTCCGTCTACGGCAAGTTCGACAAGATGATGCTCGCCGTGCGCGACGGCGCAACTGATCCCGACTCCTATCTCGAGGCGCTGCTGCCCGGCGACGCACTCAACGCATCCGGCGTCAACGACTCCAAGCTCACGGAGATGGTCAAGCGCCAGCGGCGCACATTCAAGGATAGTGCGCGCCGCGACATCGTCTACGACATCCAGCGCTATTGCTCGCAGCAGGTCTACTACGTCTGCGGGCCTTCGGCGAGCGTGGTGGCCGCGTGGATGCCGAACGTCAGGGACTTCGGCCCGAACATCGGGCCCGACTACGGAGGGCGGCTGATGTCCGCCTGGCTCGACAAATCAACTCAATAACGCGCCCGCTCGTCCTCGCCGTCTTGCTCGTCCTCTTCGCCGGGTCCGTCGCCTCGGCCCACGACGAGAGGTTCTCCACCTCCAACGTGGAGATCAGGCCGAACGAGGTTCTCTGGACGGTGGACGTTGGAGTGGCGGGCCTCGAAAAGGTTGTGCGGCTTCCGGCCGGTGAGCTCGAGCTCACCGAGGCCCAGCTGCAGGCGGAGAAATCGGACATCGTCGCCTACCTGCTCGAGTGTCTCAAGGTCGACATCAACGGAAACTCGGTAGAGGCCGAAGCCGGAGCGCTAGAGCCGGTCTATGCCACCGGACCGACCGGCCAGAACTACATCTCGTACGCGCGACAGCATTTCCGGTTCCCCTCGACCGCCGAGGTGAAGCGCGTTCAGCTTTCCTCCGCGCTCTTCTTCACCGTCATCAGGAACCACCAGGCGGCGGTCATCGTCTCGTGGGCGGGCGTGCAGAAAATCTACAACAAATACGGTCCGTACCAGCTCGACCTGACCTTCGCGCGACTCAACCCGACGATCCTGGGCACCGCCGTGGAGTTCATCCTGTGGGGGATGCATCACATCTTCGTCGGGTACGACCACATCGCGTTCCTCATGGCGTTGCTCCTCGCGGCGCAGCGGCTGCGCGACATGGTGCGCGTGGTGACGTCGTTCACGGTCGCCCACAGCATCACGCTGCTGCTCGCGGCTCTCGATCTGATCCGTCTGCCAGGAGCGATGACCGAATCGTTGATCGCCGCGTCGATCGTCTACGTGGCCGCGGAGAACTTCTTCATCACGCAGGGAAGTCACCGGTGGATGCTCACGTTCGCGTTCGGTCTGGTCCACGGGCTGGGCTTCTCGAGCGTGCTGCGCGAGCGGCTCCAGGATCTTCAGTCCATCGCGGTGCCCGTCGTGTCCTTCAATCTTGGCGTGGAGCTGGGCCAGATCTCGATTCTGCTCGTCGTGCTGCCCGTGCTCACGCTGATCCGGAGGGCGCCCGACGAGAAGGTACGGGAACGACGCCAGTGGTGGTTGGTCCGGGTGGGTTCGGTGCCGATCCTGCTCCTGGGATCCTTCTGGCTTGTCGACCGCGTCTTCCAGCTCGGCCTCATGCCCTTCTGACGGCCGGCCTGTATTCGCACCGCTCCGGCACTTCGACGACGCGGTCCTCACTTCGCCGGAGCGATCTCGGCGCGCTTCGCCCTGATGATTCGCGCGCGCGCCTCCATGTCTTGTGCAACCGCGGCTCTATTCGTCTTGCGCAGAAAGGCCGCAAAGTTCTCCAGGACCGTGGCCACGTCGGGGTGCTCCGGTCCCAGCGCTTTCTCGAGGATGACGAGCGCACGCCGATACCGCGGCTCGGCTTGCAAGTACTTCCCCTGAGCTTCGTAGAGCCCGGCCAGGCTGTCGAGGACCGTCGCCACGTCGGGGTGCTCGGGTCCCAGCGCCTTCTCGAGGATCGCGAGCGCGCGCCGGTATCGCGACTCGGCCTGCGCGTACGCGCCCTGGGCCTGGTAGAGCTCTGCCAGGCCGCTGAGGCTCCCGGCGACGGCCGGATGCTCCGGCCCCAGAGCTTTTTCCCTGATCGCGAGCGCACGCTGATATCTCGGCTCCGCGGGCGCATACTTGCCCTGAGCACGCTCGAGCTCAGCCAGGTTGTTCAGGCTCGTCGCCACGTCCGGGTGCTCCAGCCCTAACGCCTTCTCCTGAATCGCAAGCGCGCGCCGCTGAAGTGGCTCGCTCTCCGCCGACTTTCCCTGGGCGGCGTAGAGCAGCGCCAGGTTGTTGAGGTTTGCGGCGATGTTCGGGTGCTCGGGCCCCAGCGTCTTCTCCCCGATCGCGAGCGCACGCCGATACAGCGGCTCCGCCTCGGCGTACCTGCCCTGGGCGTGGTAGAGCCCTGCGAGATTGTTCAGGCTCGCGGCCACGTCCAGGTCCTCCGGCCCGCGTGACTTCTCTCCGATCGCAAGGGCACGCCGATACAGGGGCTCTGCCTGCGCGTACTTACCTTGAGCGCGGTAGAGTCCCGCCAGATTGTCGAGGCTCGCCGCCACGCTCAGGTTCTCCGGCCCCCGTGACTCCTCTTCGATCGCAAGGGCACGCCGGTACAGCGGCTCCGCCTCCGCGTACTTACCTTGAGCACGGTAGAGCCCGGCCAGGTTGTTGAGGCTCAGGACTAGAGCTGGATTCCCCCGCCCCAGCGCCTTCTCTCGGATCGCGAGCGCCCGCCGGTAGAGCCGCTCCGCCTCACGGTAGTTCCCCTGAGCGCGGTCCAATCCCGCGAGGGCGTCGAGACTCGCGGCCACGTCCGGGTGCTCGGGCCCGAGAGCTTTCTCCTGGATCGCGAGCGCACGCTGGACGAGCGGAATCGCCTCCACGAGCTTCCCGGAGCTGTAGAGCGTCGCGGCCTCCTGATTCAGACGCCGGGCCTCGGCGAGCTCATCGTCGGCTCGAGATGCCTGGGCCAAGGCGATCGACGGTGGCGCGAGAGCGAGGCCGGCCAACAGCAGCACCCATGTGAGGTACACGGCGGGTCCCAGGCCTGGCGGGCCTGACCTATTCGTGGGTGTGCATCGGCAACCCATCATGCACGTGCGCTCCGATGCGATGATGACGGTCCCCGCCCTGCCCATCGGGATCGACGTGAACTGTCATGGTGCCCAGATGCGGCAGGTGGTGCAGGAGTTGGTGGCGTACGGCCTTCGCGACCTCGTGACCCTCGCCGACCGAGAGCGTACTCGGAACGGTGATGCTCAGGTCTGCGTGCAGCCGGTGACCGATCCACCGAGCTCGCACGTCCGTGACTTCCGTGACTCCCGGCACGTGGCCGGTGGCGCGCACGATATCTTGAAGCGCCTGGGTTTCGACGCCGTCGAGCGTGCGCAGGAGGATCGACCCGGCTGACTGCCACACGAGCACGAAGATCGCGATCGAGATCAGCAGGCCGACGACGGGATCGGCGAGTGGATAGCCCGCCCACACGGCGATCGCCCCGACCAAGACCGCCAGACTCGTCCATCCGTCGATGCGGGCGTGGTAACCATCGGCGATGAGGGCGGCACTGCCGATCTGCCGGCCGACCTTGATACGGAAGACGGCAACCGCCTCGTTGCCGACGAAGCCGATCGCCGAAGCCACCATGACCGCCCAGAGCCACGCGACGGGTTCGGGGTGAAGTAGCCGGTGTATTGCGGCGTAGGTGGCGGCAATGGCACTGGCGAGGATCGTCACGATGATCACCAGCCCCGCCAGGTCCTCGACACGACCGAGACCGTACGTGAACCGCGGTGTCGCCCCGCGACGGGCCAGCCAGAACGCCACGCCGAGCGGGATCGCGGTGGCGGCGTCGGCAAAGTTGTGGATTGTATCGGCGAGCAAGGCCACGCTGCCGGACAGCAGCACCACGCCGGTCTGGATCAGGGCGGTGACCATGAGCCCGCCGAATGACCACTTCAGCGCCCACATCCCCCGGTCATTGGAGGCGATGGACGGATCGACGATGCCGTGGTCGTGCACATGGGCTTCCTTGCCCGGGTCATGATCGGCGTGGCGATGTCTCATCTCGGCTCGATCCCGCTCAGGCGGTCGGCGATCCGACGAGTCGCCAGCGAGGCAAGAGCGTCTTGGCGCCACCCGGGATGAGAAAGACGCCGGCCGTAGCCAGCATGGCGGGCCCGGTCGGCAGCGAGAAGACGAACGACAGATAGAATCCGACGAGCGCGGCTGACACGCCGAACACGACTGACAGGAGGAACGCGGGCCCCAGCCGCTCGGTAAGCGTCAAGGCCGCCGAGGCCGGGATGACCATGAAGGCGAAGACGGGCAGCGCCCCGATGGACATGATGGATACGGCGATCGTGAAGGCGATGGTCAACAATAAGATCCGGTTGAAGAGCCGCGTCCTCATCCCGCAGGCGGTCGCCGTCTCCGGATCCAGCGAGGTGAAGATGAACTCCTTGTACAGGAGGAGGTGGATCAGCAGCACCGCGACGGCGGTCACCGCCTGCACCCGCAGCTGCTCGACGGAGACGAAGACCGAGTTACCGAAGAGAATATCCTCGATGGCGTGCGCTTCCGCGCTCAACAGGTCGAGGACCACTAACGTGAGACCGGCCGGCAAGACGTAACCGATGCCCAGGATGCTCTCTCGCGTGATGCGCTTCTCGCTCACCTGCCGGGCCAGGAGAAGCGCCGCCAGGCAGGCAAACACGACCGACGTCAACCCCGGACCGCTCAAGAACTGTGATTTCACCTCGCTCGCGTGATGGCCGAGGAGGGCGGCGACCAGGAAGGCGCAGGCGACGCCGAGCGACGAGATCTGGGAGATCGCCGCGCTGACGAACACGATCCGCTTGAGGATGACATAGACACCGAGGAAGGCGCTCACGAGCGCGACGAGCAGGCCGGCCAGGATTCCATTTTGGAGGATCGGCAGCGCTTCCAGGAAGGTCATCCCGTTCCGCTCGACGAGGAAGAGGTTCGACAGGACGGGGATCGATCGCACGAAGTCCATGACTATCTCTCTGCCTTTGGTTCGCTCGACCCGTGTGCGAACAGGAATTTCCGTCCGCCGAATGAGTGCACGTCGACGCTCAGCCGATACACGTCTTTGAGCGTCTCGCCGTTCAACAGCTCGTCGGTCATGCCGGTTCGGAAGACGCCTTCGTCGCCGTGGATGAGCATCAATTGCTTCGCGTGGTTCGCGACCAGGTTCAACGAGTGACTGATCATCAAGATGGTGAGAGCAGATCCTCGATGCAGATCGGAGATCAGCTCCATGATGCCGGCCTCTCCGGCGATATCCATCCCATCGGTGGGCTCGTCGAGCACGAGCACGTCCGGCTCCGGCGCGAGCCCTCGGGCAATCAAGGTTCGCTGCTTTTGTCCACCTGACAGCGACCGGAAGGGCTTGCGGGCGAGGTGGGCGATCCCCACCCGCTCCATGTAGCGAAGGGCGAGCTCGCGATCGGCCCGGGTCACTCGTCGGCAGGGGCCGATGCGCGGGTAACGCCCCATCACCACCACGTCCAACGCGGGCAGCGGGAAAATATCGTCGATCACGCCGCGCTGGGGCACGTATCCGAAGCTCAAACCCGCCCGGCGCTCGATCCGTCCGGCGAGCGCCGGAATGATCCCGAGCAGCGTCTTGACGAGCGTGGTCTTGCCGGCGCCGTTGGGGCCGACGATACCCCACCAATCGCCCTGGTCGATCGAGAGGTTGATACCGGACAGAAGGGTGGACCCCCCGTAGCCGATGGCGAGCTCGTGTACCGCGAGCAGCGCGGCCATCAGGGAAGCGCTTTGACGGCGTTCAACGCCTGCGTCAACCATCCATACAGTTGATCGAAGAAGGCGAAGTAGTCGTCGATGCCGTCGGCCTGGCTCACCGACGACGGCAAGATCACCACTGCGGCCCTGGCAGCGCCGGCGATCTCCTTGAGCAGGGCCAGATCCTGATACGTCTCGGCGACGACCAGCTTCGCTCGACTCTGCGCCATCCTCGCAATGAGCACGGCTTTCTCGTCCCGATCAGGCGGGTTGTCCAGGTTCGTGGAACTGAGCAGCAGCGGCTCGCTCGGCTCGATATAGCCCACGATCTTCAGACCGTGCCGTCGGGCCAGATACGTCCAGCTCCGATGGTAGCTGACGATCTCCGTCCCCTCGAAGGGCTTCATCTGCGCATCCCATACGACGAGCTTCTCCTTCAGCTTCGCGGCGAACCGCTCGTAGTTCGCCTTGAAGACGGTCGCGTTCGATGGGTCCAGGAGCACGAG
>Ga0209267_1001291_pt1 | contig 17182 bp, 15 predicted proteins | sample GraSoiAngelo_137_FD_185894 | JGI IMG/M metagenome (GOLD analysis project Ga0209267, IMG submission 185894) | Grasslands soil microbial communities from the Angelo Coastal Reserve, California, USA - 14_0929_09_30cm (SPAdes) (version 2) | ecosystem: Environmental > Terrestrial > Soil > Grasslands ... | reverse complement strand
ACGCCATCGAGTAGAGGTTGCCGCCGGTCGAGTAGTAGCTCTTCACCGGCCCGATCAGATCGTTCCAGTCCATCGCGACCCCGTGGTCCTTCATGAGCTGGTAGACGGGGTACACGGCGCCGGACGACAGCATCGTCTGCGTGCCAACCTCGTAGACCTGGACGATATGCGGGGGCTGCTTGGCTCGATAGGCGGCGACCGCCGCGGTGAGGGTCTCCGGGTAGGAGCCCTTGTGGACGGCCTTCACGACGTAGTCGCTCTGCGAGGCGTTGAACTTCGCCGCCATCTCGCCGACCCGCTCACCGAGTACCGATGTCATCGCGTGCCAGAACTGGATCTCGGTCGCGGCGCGCGACGTCGCCGGCAACGCGGCGAGGAGCACGACTGCGACGAGAACGCTCACGGTCGAGCGCTTCATGAGGGCCTCCATGGCGGAATTCGTCCGAGGGATCATCCGTGCCCGGTGCGCCGCACTATAGCACACGCGTACGACGGCTCGGTGACGGCGCGGCGACAAATTGGAAGCGCGCCTCGGCCGGCGGGGCCCCAGCCCCGCGACGGCCTGCGGCGCGCACGACGGGGACTACGTCCGGAAGCGGTGCGAGCGCGCGACGTGCGCGTGATAGGCCTCGAGCTCGGCGTCGAGCCGGCGCGGCGTCCAGCCGGAGAGCTGCGCCATGCGTTGCCCGATCGACTCGGCGCAGTCCTGCCCCTGGCAGCGGCTGGTCCCGATGCCCGTTCGTCGGAGCAGCACGTCCTGCAGCGAGACGGCCATCTCGTCCTGTACGGCGTGGTGCAGCTCGGCGACGACGTCGGGGTTGGAGGGGCACAGCCGCTCGGTCCCGCCCGCCACCTTGCCGGCGAGATCGAGCACCCGCGTCCAGCCGCGGCCGTACGCCGATACCAGGGTCTCGAGCGTGTCGCGGCCGAGCCCGGTGGCCGCCGCCTCGCCCGAGACGTCGAGCCACGCGTGCGCCTCCCTCCGTGGCGCCTCGTCGTCGGTGCCGTCGAGGGCGATCCGCTCGCTCCGGCTCTCGCCGCGACGGCCGAGCGTGCCCATGACCTGGTCACCCAGGTCCTCGGCCAGGCTCCGGAAGCACGTGAGCTTGGTGCCGGTGATCGACAGGAAGCGCCCGCGCTCCTCGGCGACGACCTTGTGCGCGCGCGACACGTCGGACTCGCGCTTGCCCTGCTCGTACGAAAGCGGACGTACGCCGGCGTACGTGTACACGACCTCGTCCAGCGCGACGCGCGAGTCGGGCAGGACCTTGCGCACCTCGCCCAGGAGGTACGCGACCTCGTCGCCGGTCGCGTGCAGGCGCTCGAGGTCGCCGTTGAAATCGGTGTCGGTCGCGCCGATCAGCGAGAACTCACGCCACGGGATGACGAAGATCATCCGGTCGTCGCGAGTCGAGTGATAGATGGCGCGGTCGGTGAGCCGTGGCAGCAGGCAGTGGATGCCCTTTGTCCGTCTGAGAATCTGCGGGCCGCGCTCGGACACGCCGGCGGCCGCGCGGAGCTCGTCCACCCAGGGGCCGGTCGCGTTGACGACGATTCGCGCGCCCAGGGTGGCGACGCGCCCGGTCAGGAGATCGCGCACGCGCACGCCGGTGATCACGCCTCGCCGATCGCGCGTGACCTCGGCGACCTGCGCGTAGTTGAACGCCCGCGCCCCCAGCCGGCAGGCCGACAGGATGTTCTCGAGGCAGAGTCGCTCGGGGAAGATCAGCAGATCGTCGAAGTAGTAGCCGGCCCCGCGGAGATCGCCCGCCCGCAGCGCCGGCTCGAGGGAGAGCGCGTCGACCGCGGGAAGCACCCGATAGCGCTCGCGCTTGCGTCCGGGCGTGAGCCAGTCGTAGAGCTTCAGGCCGATGCGAACCTTGATCAGGCTCCGCGACGAATCGCGGTAGATCGGCACCAGGAACGGCAGCGGCCGCACCAGATGCGGGGCCAGGTGCCGGAGCGTCTCGCGCTCGCGGAGCGATTCGCGCACCAGCCCGAAGTCGAACAGCTCCAGGTAGCGCAGGCCGCCGTGGATCAGCTTCGAAGACTGGGAGGTCGTCGCCGAGGCGAAGTCGCCCTTCTCGACCAGCGCGACCGACACCCCGCGCAGCGCCAGCTCGCGCGCGACGCCGGCGCCGGCCATCCCGCCGCCGACGATGACGACGTCGTACTCGGCGTCCTCCAGCGGCCACGGACGCCCGTGCATCGGTCAGACGCTCCCGCGCCGAGTCGCGATCTTGGTCATTCGTCCATTCCCTCGGGCGCCGGCGAGCGGCACCAGCCATCACCGTACTGCCCGGCCACGACGGCCGTCAACTTAAGTGGTGCGCGCTGCAGGCCCGTCGCGGGGCTGGGGCCCCCGCCGGCCGAGGCGCGCCTATTAAACGGATCGCGCGCTGCAGGCCGTCGCGGGGCTGGGGCCCCCGCCCGGTGAGGCGCAATTATGGATAGACGAGGTCCCGGATCGACGGGACGACGAGGTCGGGCGCCGTGTCGGCGATGCGCGCGTCGCCGGCGGGGGTGATACCCGTCAGCACCAGCACCGTCGCCAGCCCGAGTCGCTTTCCCATGAGGATGTCCGTCTCGAGACGGTCGCCGACGATCACGCACTCGCGCGCCTCGATCCCCAGACGCTCGAGGGCGACCTGGAGGATGATCGGCGAGGGCTTGCCGACGACGACCTCGACCGTGCGGCCCGTCACCGCCTCGACCGCGGCCGTCATGCCCGCGCAGTCGGGGATCTCCCCGTCCTCGGTCGGACACGTGCGGTCCGGATTCGTCGCGATCAGCCGGGCGCCCTGTCGGACCGCCTGGAGCGCGGTGTTCAGCTTCGCGTAGTCGAAGGTGCGATCGAACGCGATCACCACCCAGCGGACCCGCTGATCGCCGCGCACCTCGAGCCCGTGGGCGCGGAGCTCGGCGATCAGCGGCGGCTCGCCGATGACGAAGACCGGAGCGCCCGGGTCGAGCCCCGCCAGGTGGCGGGCCAGCACGAGCGACGAGTTGATGACGTCGTCCTCCCGTGTCGGGATGCCCAGGCGCGTGAGCTTCTGCGCGTAGTCGGCCCGGGTCTGGAGCGGCTTGTTGGAGAGAAACGCGACGCGCCGCCCCGCTCCCCGGAGGGCCGCGATCGCGTCGTCGGCGCCGGGGATCAGCGACTCGCCGCGATAGACCGTGCCGTCGAGGTCGAAGAGCCAGCCGCGATGCGGCAGGACGAAGCCGGCGGGCACCGGGCTCAGCTCGCCGCGCCCATCCGGCTAGCGGAGCAACGGCGCGACGGCGGCCTGGGCGAGATCGACGAAGGGCGCCGGCATGACGCCGAGCAGCACGATCGCGAGCAGCGCGATCGCCAGCGCGAGGCCGCCGGCGAACGACGAGGCGTACGTGGTGGCGGCGCCCTCGGGCTCGCGCATGTACATGTAGACGATGATCCTCAGATAGTAGTAGGCGGCCGCCGCGGAGTTCAGCACGCCGATGACCGCGAGCCAGAAATAGCCCGCGCGCACGGCGGCGCCGAACACGTAGAACTTGCCGACGAACCCGGCCAGCGGCGGAATGCCGACCAGCGAGAGCAGAAACAGGCCGAGCGCCGCGGCCAGGACCGGGTGCTGCCGCGCGAGCCCGGCGTAGTCGGCGACCTCGACCGCCTCGCCGCGCGCGCGCTCGCACAGCGTGATCACTCCGAAGGCGCCGGCCGTGGTGAAGGTATAGGTCAGAAGATAGAAGAGGACCGAGCTGGCCCCGCCCACCCCGCCGGCGACCAGGCCGACCAGCATGTAGCCGACGTGGGCGATCGACGAGTAGGCGAGCATCCGCTTCAGGTTCGACTGCGCGAGCGCGACGACGTTCCCGACCGTCATCGTGACCGCCGCGATCACCCAGAGCAGCGCCGCCCAGTCGGGCGGCACCCCGCGCAGGGTCACCGTGAGCACGCGGATCAGGGCCGCGAAGGCGCCGGCCTTGGACCCGGTCGCGATCAGCGCCGTCACGCTCGTCGGCGCGCCCTGATACACGTCGGGCACCCACATGTGAAACGGCACCGAGGAGATCTTGAAGCCGAACCCGACCATCAGGAGCCCGAGGCCGGCGACGAACAGCGGGTCACGTGGTCTGGAAGCGATCGCCGCCGCGATCCGGTCCAGGTTCGTCGTGCCGGCGGCGCCGTAGATGAGCGCGATGCCGTAGAGCAGGAACGACGAGGCGAACGCGCCGAGGAGGAAATATTTCATCGCCGCCTCGCCCGAGGCGAGCTCCCGCTTGAACACGCCCGCCAGGACGTAGAGCGAGAGCGACATCAGCTCGAGGGCCAGGAACACGACGATCAGGTCGCCGGCGGCGGCCAGCAGCATCATGCCGGCCGTCGAGAAGAGCACCAGCGCCCAGTACTCGCCCGACTCGGCGCCGGTGCGGCGCAGGTAGTCCATCGAGAGCAACACGATGAGGGCGCCGGCGTAGCAGATGACCACGTTGAAGAACAGCGCGAAGTTGTCGAGCACGACCATGTCGCGGAACGCGCGCCCCGGCGCGCTCCACCGCGTGAGCGTCGCCAGGAGCGCCCCGACCATGCCGGCGAGCGCGACCATCGCCGGCAGCTCGCGCGGCAACGAGCGCGGAACGATGTCGAGCACCAGCACGATTGCGGCGGCGGTCAGCACGACCAGGGTCGGCATCAGCGGACCGAGGAGGACGGGCGGGAAGACGATGGCGTCCATGGCTAGCGGTTCGCGCTGGTCTTGCTCTGGACCTGAGCGATCAGCGCCTCGATGGTCGTCTCGGTCTTCCCGGTGAACGCCGCCGGATAGACGCCGATCCACACGATCAGCGTCAGGACCGGGACCAGCACCGCCCATTCACGGGTCGTGAGGTCCGTGAGACGCCGATTCGCGTCCAGCGTGACCTCGCCGAACACGACGCGCTGGTACATCCAGAGCATGTACACCGCCGCGAAGACGATCCCGGTCGTCGCCAGCGCGGCCATCCACGGGTTCTTCTGGAACGCGCCCACCAGGATCAGGAACTCGCCGACGAACCCGTTCAGTCCGGGTAGCCCGAGGGAGGACAGCGCCACCACCAGGAAGAGCGCCGAGAAGGCCGGCACGACCTGCCAGAGGCCGCCGAAGTCGGCGATGAGTCGCGAGTGGCGACGCTCGTAGATCATCCCGACCATCAGGAAGAGCGCGCCTGTGGAGAGCCCGTGGTTCACCATCTGGATGAGGCCGCCCACGAGCCCTTGCTGGTTGAGCGTGAAGATCCCGAGCATCACGAACCCGAGATGGCTGACGCTCGAGTAGGCCACGAGCTTCTTCATGTCGCGCTGCACCGTCGACACCCACGCGCCGTAGATCACGCCGATCACCGCGAGCGTGAAGACCAGGGGGCCGAAGGCCAGGCTCGCGTCGGGGAAGAGCGGTAGGCAGAAGCGCAGGAACCCGTAGGTCCCCATCTTGAGGAGCACGCCGGCCAGGATGACGCTGCCCGCCGTCGGCGCCTCGACGTGGGCGTCGGGCAACCAGGTGTGGAACGGGAACAGCGGTACCTTGATCGCGAAGGCCAGCGCGAAGGCCAGGAACATGAGGTTCTGGGCGCGGCCCGGTGCCATCACGTACTGCGCCAGCACCGGCAGGTCGAACGTGTAGCGTCCCGTCGCGGCGCCGTACTGATAGTAGAGGGCGAGGATCGCGACCAGCATGAGGAGGGAGCCGACCATCGTGTACAGGACGAACTTCACCGCGGCGTAGATCCGGTTCGGTCCGCCCCACACCCCGATGACGAAATACATCGGGATCAGCATCGCCTCCCAGAAGACGTAGAACAGGAACAGGTCGAGGCTGACGAAGACGCCGAGCATCCCCGTCTCGAGGATCAGCATCGTCGCCACGAACTCCTTGACCCGGTCCTCGATGGCGCCCCAGGCCGACGCGAGCGCCAGCGGCATCAAAAACGTCGTCAGCAGCACGAGCAGGAGGCTGATGCCGTCGACGCCCACGTGGTAGCTCACGCCGAGCGTCGGCATCCAGCGCCAGTGCTCCTCGAACTGATAGCCGACGATCTCGGCGTCGAACCCGAAGTAGAGCGGCAGCGAGAGCAGGAACGTGACGACGGCCACGATGAGCGAGACGGGGCGCAGCACGCCGTCGGCGCGCCGCGGCACCAGCAGGAGCGCGAGCCCGGCGGCGCCCGGGAGAAACGTGACCACCGAGACCAGCGGGATCACGGATCGCGTCGGGTCATCGACTCAGCAGGAACGCGACGATGGCGACGGCGCCGGCCAGCATCGTGAGCGCGTAGTTGACGGTGTAGCCGGTCTGAATCCGTCGCAGGCCCGCCGCGCACGCCACGACGGTGCGGCCCACCGCGTTGACGAGCCCGTCGATCAGCGAGAGGTCGAAGACGCCGGCCAGGAACCGGAAGAGCGCGAGGAGCGGGCGCACGATCGCGCGATCATACAGCGCGTCGACGTAGTAGGCGTTGAGCAGGAGCGCGTGGATCGGGTTACGGGGCCGCCCGATCTCCCCGGCGCGCACGCCCGTGGCCATGTACATGGACCACGCGACCACGACGCCCGCGACGAACACCGTGACCGCCGAGAGCAGCAGCAACAGCGCGACGACGCCGCTGTAGCCGCTCTCGTGCACGGGGAACACGGGCGCCAGGAAGCGCTCGAACCGCGTGCCGTGCTCGGAGGGGATTCCGAACGCGATGCCGGTGATCACGGTCAGCAGCGTCAGGATCCAGAGCGGCAGGGTCATCACTCCGGGCGACTCGTGGACGTGGTGGGCGGCTTCCTTCGTCATGCGCGGGCCGCTGTAGAAGGCCAGGAACAGCATCCGGGAGGTATAGAACGACGTCAGAAACGCGCCCAGCAACAGGAGCGCCCACATCCCCTTGTGACCGCTTCCGTAGGCGGCCGCCAGGATCTCGTCCTTCGAGAAGAACCCGGAGAGCCCCGGGAGCCCCGCGAGGCCGAGCCCCCCGATCGTCGTCGTGATCGTGGTCGCCACCATCCGCGAGGACAGCCCGCCCATCTTCCGAAGATCTTGCTCGCCGCCGAGGCCGTGGATGACGCTGCCGGCGCCGAGGAAGAGGAGCGCCTTGAAGAAGGCGTGCGTGACCAGATGGAAGATGCCCGCGGCGTACGCGCCCACGCCGACCGCGGCGAACATGTAGCCGAGCTGGCTCACAGTGGAATACGCCAGCACGCGCTTGATGTCGGTCTGCACCAGGCCGATCGTGGCGGCGAAGAGCGCGGTCGCCACTCCGATCCACGCGACCACCTCGAGCGCGACCGGCGAGTGCTCGAAGATCACGCGGCTGCGCGCGACCATGTACACCCCGGCCGTTACCATGGTCGCCGCGTGGATGAGCGCCGAGACGGGCGTCGGTCCTTCCATCGCGTCGGGCAGCCACGTGTGGAGCGGCAGCTGCGCCGACTTGCCGCAGGCGCCCATGAAGAGCAAGAGCGCGATGCCGGTCGCGGTGCTCGGCTCGACCCCACTGATCGCCGCGAAGGCCGCGTCGTAGTCGAGCGTGCCGACCGCGCTCCACAGCCACATGATGCCGAGACCGAAGCCGAAGTCGCCGACACGGTTGACGATGAACGCCTTCTTGCCCGCCTGCGACGCCGCCGGCCGCGTGTACCAGAAGCCGATCAGGAGGTACGAGCAGAGGCCCACCGCTTCCCAGAACACGTAGAGCAGGAGGAAGTTGCCGGCGAGCACGAGCATCGTCATCGAGAACACGAAGAGATTCAGGTACGCGAAGTAGCGCGGATATCCCGGGTCGTCATGCATGTAGCCGACGGAGTAGAGATGGATCAAGGCACCCACGCCCGTGACGACCAGCAGCATGATGCCGGTGAGCGGGTCGACGTACGCGGCCACCGACGTCTCGAAGTCTCCGGCGCTGACCCAGGGGAAGAGCGTCGCGGTGAACGTCTCGCCGGACGCGACGCGCGAGAACAGCACGCACGAGGCGACGAACGATCCAGCCAGGGCCGGCAGCGCGATCCAGTGCGCGTATCGGCCGATCACCCGGCCGAAGATCATGTTGAGCAGCGCGCCGACGAGTGGGAAGAGGGGGATCAGCCAGACCGAGGTCGACACCGGGTCATGCTAACGACCGGCCACCGGGAGTGTCAAGGACAGTGGTCGCGGCGTCAGCCGCGCGGCGCGTACATCATCACCGAGACGCCCGCGAGACACAGCAGGCCGCCCGCCACGTCGAACCGATCGGGGAGCTCGCGGACGACGATGGCGCCCCACAGCAGCGAGAGCACGACGAACACGCCGCCGTACGCCGCGTAGACGCGGCCGAACGGGGCCGGCTGGAGCGTCGGCACGATCCCGTAGACGAACAGGATGGCTCCGCCGAGGACGGCCAGGAGCGCGCCGCGCCCCTCACGAAGCCAGAGCCACACGAGATAGCCGCCGCCGATCTCGCACAGTCCCGCCAGCACGAACAGCGCGAGCGACGTGAGGACGAGGAGAGGGCTCATGACGCGATCACCTCCGAGGTTCGTGACGGGTCGGCATGGTATCATCCGTTGTGCCCAAGCGGTCTCGTGCGAAGGCCTGGGTGCTCCTCGTCCTGATCCTGCTCGTGGCCGTCGTCGGCTCCGTGGCATATCTGGTATGGCGGCAGACGGTCCCCGGTGTGCAGTCCCTGACGACTCCACCGCGCTTCGTCGGGCAGAAGACGTCGTTCACCGTGGTCGTCGAGGCGCGACGCGGCAACGTGGCGCGGGTCGAGGTCCGCATCGAGCAATCCGGCAAGTCGACACCGGTGGCCACGAAAGACAGCGGCCTCGGCCGCCGGGTGGAGATTCCCGTCGTGGTGGACAGCGCGGCGCTCGGGCTCCGCGAGGGCAGCGCGACCATCGAGGTGTGGGCGCGCGACACCTTCTGGCGTCCGATCCGGCGCGACGACCGCGCGATCGCCGGCTATCCCGTCACCGTCGACCTCACGCCGCCGAAGGTCGAGCTGCTCGCTTCCACGCGCTACCTCTCGCCGGGCGGGAGCGGGCTCGTCGTGTTCAGGGTCTCCGGCGCGGCGCGGACCGACGTCCTGGCCGGCGCGACGCCGTTCCCGTCGTTCGCCTTCGGCCCGGCCGACAAAGGCGCCCGCATCGCGCTGATCGCGCTGCCGTGGGACTACGACCCGGCCACGCCGATCCAGATCCGCGCCAGCGACGAGGCGGGCAACACCGCCTCGCGCGGGATCCCGGCCGAGATTCGCCCGCGCAAGTTCCCGAAGGACACGATCGACATCAAGGACGCGTTCCTCCAGGCCAAGGTGCCCGAGCTCCTGCCGCAGCGGCCCGCCACCGAGTCGCTGGTCGACGGATTCCTCGTGATCAACCGCGATCTGCGCAAGCAAGCCGAGGAGACCAAGCGGAAGATCGGCGCCACCACCGCCGACAAGCCGCTCTGGCACGGGCCGTTCACGCAGGCGCGCAACACGAAGGTGTTCGCCAACTTCGCCGAGACGCGCACCTACATGCACGGCGGCCGCGAGATCGACCGCCAGATCCACTTCGGATACGACCTCGCGTCGACGCGTCAGTCGCCGGTGCCCGCCTCCAACAAGGGCGTGGTCGTCTTCGCCGAGCCGCTCACGATTTACGGCAACACCGTGGTCATCGACCACGGCCTCGGCCTGCAGACGCTCTACGCCCACCTCTCGAGCACCACCGTGAAGGTGGGCGACGCCGTCGAGAAGGGCCAGGAAATCGCCCGGACCGGCTCGACCGGCCTGGCGATCGGCGATCACCTCCACTACGAGGTGCTGGTCAACGGCACCTCGGTCACGCCGCTCGAGTGGTGGGACGCGAAGTGGATCCGCGATCACGTCGGCAAGCCGCTCAAGGAAGCGGGGCTGCCCGAGATCGCCGGCGCCGAGGCGCGCGACGAGCCCGACGACGCGGCGCGTTCGGCGACGCCCCGCTCCGCTCGCCGCCGCCGCTAGCCAGGTCGCAGGCCTGGCGGTGTTTCAGTGGAAGAACTCGTGGGGCTGGCATAGGCTGAAGCGCGTGGACCAGTGCTGCGAGGCTCGAGAGATCCCGCGCGAGCAGCGGTGGGTGCTCCACGTCGTCCTGTGGATCAACGCCGCCATGTTCCTCACGGAGTCCGCGGCGGGCATCCTGGCTCACTCGACCGCGCTGTTCGCCGACTCCATCGACATGCTGGGCGACGCCATCGTGTACGGATTCAGCCTCTACGTCATCGGCCGGGGCCTCGTCTGGCAGGCCCGCGCGGCACTGCTCAAGGGGATCATCATGGCGGCGTTCGGCGTCGGCGTGCTGGTCCAGGTGGCGCTGAAGATCGCGCAGGGCCTCACGCCGACCGTCGAGGTGATGGGCGCCGTCGGCACGCTGGCATTCGTCGCGAACCTCGCGTGCCTGGCGCTTCTCTGGCGGCGGCGCGGCGACGACATCAATATGCGATCGGCCTGGATCTGCTCGCGGAACGACGTGATCGGCAACGCGGCCGTGCTCGTCGCTGCCGGCGCGGTGGCGGTGACCGGCTCGCCGTGGCCGGACATCGTCATCGGCCTGCTCGTGGCCACGGTGTTCGGTCGCTCGGCCGTGCAGGTCCTCCGCGACGCCTCGCGCGCGGTGACGGCCTCGGGCTGAGCGCGCGTCAGAAACTGCCGAACTTCTGATAGGCCGCCAGCGGCGTCATCCCGCGCCGCACCGCTGAGCGAACCCGGCTCTCCGTCCCCACGAGCCTCTCGCAGCGCCGGAGCACCTCGTGGGCGGCCCGCCGTGGGATGATCACCACGCCGTCGAGGTCGCCCACGACGACGTCACCGAGGCTCACCCGCACGCTGCCGATCGTCACCGGCTGGCCCCAGTCTGAGACCCGCCACCGCGGCACCGAATCTTGCGGCGTCCGGTAGCGCACGAACGTTGGAAACGCCATGCGCATGATCGCGGCGGCGTCGCGGGTCGCGCCGTCGATCACGGCGCCCCGCACCTTGCGGGCGCGGAACCACGCCGCGCTGAGCTCGCCGAAGTGCGCCGCGACGTTGTCGTGCGCGGCGAGCACCAGCACGGACTCCGCCGGCACCGCGCCCAGCATCCCCAGAAAGCGCCGCAGCGTCTGATCGCGCTCGCGCGGTGATCCGCTGTGCGCCCGGCCCCGCACGGTGAACGCGTAGCCGGCCGTCCGCATCCCCGCGGACAGCGGCTGGATCGTCGCCGGCAGGGTCTGGCGGCGAAGCCCCATCTCGTCCATGACGTCGGTGATCGCCGCCGTGTAGATACGCGCGAAGCGGCGCGGCAGATTGTCGCTCGGGCTCATCGAGGGTCTCCTTGGTTGAGAGGCGCGCCCCGGACGGCGGATCGTCAGAGCCGTGAGCGCTCGAGGATGCCGGTCACGAGCGCGCGGGGCGGCACGAAGTCGCCGAGGACGCCGAGCAGGAGGTCGAGCAGGCGCGGGCGGCGCGCGAGAAATCTCGCGGCCAGGTTGGCGAGACGACGGTGGCTGACGACGATCTGGAGCGCGTGCGTGACGCGCTCCTTGTCGCGCGTCGCCAGGCGCCGCGCGCGCTCGTAGCCGGCCAGGGCGCGCGCCGACACGTCGCCGCGGCCGAGCGCCTGCACGGCGGTTTCGGTGGCCATCTCGGCGCTCCGGAGACCGTTGAAGATCCCCTCACCCGAGAAGGGATCGAAGAAGCCGGTGGCGTCACCCACCATGAGCACGCCGCCGGTCCGCGGAGGGTCGACACGATACGCGAGGGGACCCATCGCCCGGACCGGCGCGACGCGCCGGCCGCCGGCGATTCGCCGCGCGAGGTGCGGCACATGCTTCACGCGCGCATCGAAGAAGGTATCGAGGCGTCCGCTCCACGGCGCCGCGTGGGCCAAGGGGACCACGAGGCTGAGGTTCGCACGACCGGGCGCGACGGGATTGAGGATCGCGTAGTCAGGCGGATCGACGAAGATCTCGCCGACGCGCCCGAGCCCGCTCACGTCCTCGACGTAGGTGACCATCGCCATCCGCTGCAGGCGATGCGCCCGACGCAGCCCGAGCCGCTGGACGACGACGGACGCGCGGCCGTCGGCCGCGATCGTGAGCGGGGCGCGGAGAACCTGGCGACGCGAGTCCCCGTCGATCGCCTCGACGCCGAGCACCCGATCGCCCGAGACGACGAGATCCGTGACGCGTGTCTGCTCGCGGAAGTCGACCGGCAACGAGCGGACGCGGTCCACGAGGATCGCGTCGAGCGCCTCGCGCGTGATGGCCATCGCGTGCTCGCGATAGGGGCGCCACGCGCCGATCGAGCGGTACGTCCCGACGAGCGTCGTGCCGTTGGGCGCGGTGATCCGCATGCCTTTCAACGTGCTCGCGACGGCGTCGACGGCCTTGAGCGCGCCGAGCCGGTCCAGCAACCGCGGGGCCTCGGGGCTCAGATACTCGCCGCAGATCTTGGGCCGCGGAAACCGCGCGCGATCGAGGAGGCGCACCGAGAGCCCGCGCTCGGCCAGGAGAATGGCCGTCGCCGCGCCCGCGGGGCCCGCGCCGACGATGATGACGTCGCTCGTCACGACATCACCGCCAGCAGGCGTCCCAACACCGGATACTCGCGGATCGTGAGCCGCCGCGCGCCCGCCTTGGCCGCGAGTGCCTGCAGCTCCTGCCGCGAGTACGAGCGGCGCACCGAGAGCGGCCCGTCGTGGCGCGAGATCGGATGGCATCCCAGCAGACGCGTGGCGAGCCAGACCAGGCCGAGCGAGAGACGACGGCGAAGCAGGTCGTTCACGACCACGGCGATCCGCGCCGCCGCCGCCATCTCACGAAGACCCTCGGCGGCCTGAGCCGGCTCGAGGTGATGCAGCGTGAGGGCGCTGGTGACGATGTCGACCGCCCGCTCGCGGCAGGGCAACGCGGCCGCGTCACCTCGGACCAGCAGGACCTCCGGATACGCTGCGGCGACCGCGCGCGCGAGCTCGAGGGTCGTCGGGTCACGCTCCACCACCACCACGCGGACGTCACGACCGTTGCGGCGCGCCCACTCGACGACGCGCACCGCGAAGGCGGCGGTGCCGCCTCCGACGTCGATGACGCGGAGCGGGCGATCGCGCGGCACGTCGGCCGCCAGGCGGCGGATCGCGGAGAGCGAGAGCGCGTAGCCGCCGAACCAGCTGTTGAGGCGGTCGATATCCGCCAGCGACGCCGCGAGCTCCGCCGCCGCGACCGATCCGTCGAGCACTTCCCGCGCGCCCTCGGCCCGTTTCACGCGGCTACCATCGTAGAAGCGCGCCTTCGGCGGCGAAGCCGGGACCCAGGCCGATCATCAGACCCCAATCGCCGGGAACCGGAGACTCCGCTCGCAGTGTTTCATCCAGTACGAAGAGGATCGTGGCCGATGACATGTTGCCGAAGCGGCGCAGCACGGAGCGGGAGTGGCCGACCTGTTCCTCGCTCAGCTCGAGCAAGGTGCGGGCGCGATCGATCACGCGTCGGCCCGCGGAATGGAGGACCCAGTATCCGATGTCCTCGCGCTTGAGCCCCTGCGTCGACATCAGGATCGCCGCCATCTCGCCCATCATGACCGCGCCGATGCGGCGCACGTCCTTGGAGAGGATCACGCGCGGCCGCCCGCCCGGATACTCGAACCCCATCGCGTCGAGATGCTCGGACCGGAAGAGCGTGCGCTGAGCGACGATCGACGGCCCCGGCCCATCGGTCGTGATGGCGAGGGCGCCGGCGCCGTCGGCGAAGATCGCATGCGCCACCGCGCTCTCGAGCCGGTCGTCCAGGAAGTACGCGGCCGAGCAGATCTCGACCGCGATCACGAGCGCCCGCCGTCCCGGCAACGCGGTGACGTAGTTCGACGCCTGCTGGAGCGCGACCATCGCGGAGGCGCACCCGGTGTCGCCGACGTGAACGCGCTGGATGTCGGCGCGGCAGCCGAGCCGGCCGATCAAGCGCGCGTCGAGGCTGGGTGTGAGACGTCCGGTGCACGTCGTCGTCGCGATGAAGTCGACGTCGACCGCGTCCCACCCGGCCCCAGCGAGCGCGCGGCGCGCCGCCGACTCGCCGAGCTCGAGCGCGCCTTCGCGAAAGCGAGCGCTCAGCTGGTCGACCGACTCGTTGGGCCGGAACGTCGCCGGATCGATCCACAGATAGCGCCCCTCGATGTCGCTGCGCCGAAAAAATCCGCTCCGCTCCTCGTCTCGATATCCCGCGAGCGCCAGCAGCTGCGCCTGCGTGAAGCGGTGGGGCGGCGTCGCGGTGGCGACGGCCGCGATCTTCGGGAACGGCATTCCCTCCTCCTGTCGCGGCGTGTGGGAGTAAGATGTGGGCACTCCGAGCATACTGCGAGGGTCCAGCCCATGCCACTGTTCAGCTTCGAGGGCAAGAGCCCGAAGATTCATCCCACCGCATTCGTCGCGCCGACCGCCGTGATCATCGGCGACGTGACGATCGAGGAGCGCGCCTCGGTCTGGTACAACGCGGTGCTCCGCGGCGACTTCAATCCGATCGTCGTCCATCGCGGCGCCAACGTGCAGGACTGTGCGGTCGTCCACGTCACGCCGCGTGGCGGGACCGAGATTGGCGCCGGCTCGACCGTCGGCCACAACTGCACGATCCACGCCGCGTCGCTCGGCGAGGAATGCTTGATCGGCAACGGCGCGACCGTCCTCGACGGCGCCCGCATCGGCGCCCGCGCCATGGTGGCGGCGGGCGCGCTCGTGACGCCCGAGACCGAGATCCCCGAGGGCACCCTCGCGCTCGGGGCGCCGGCGAAGGTGCGCGGTCCGCTCGCCGGCACGCCGGCCGAGCGCTGGGTGCGCGCCAATCCCGAGGGCTATCAGGCGCTCGCCCAGCGGCACAAAGCCTCCGTCCAGCCCTGCTGACGCCATGGCGCCGAAGCGGCTCGCGTTCCTCGTCTTCCCTCGCCTGACGCTTCTCGATCTGATCGGCGCCTACGACGCCCTCCGCCGGATCGCCTCGATGGCGATCGACTCGGGCGTGACCCATCGGATCATCGGTACCGACGCCGAGATCGCCGACGAGGCCGGTCTGACGCTCAAGCCCGACTCGGTGTACGAGGACCTCTCGGGCTTCGATTTCCTCTACGTGTCGGGCGGCCTCGGGACCGTCGCGCTCATGGACAACAAACGGGCCATCGATTACCTGAAGACCTGGGGAGACGAGCGGCCGCTGGCCTCCGTCTGCTCCGGCGCGCTGCTCCTCGGCCGCGCCGGCTACCTCAAGGACAAGCGCGCGGCCACCCATCACCTGACGGCGGACCTGCTCCGTCCGTTCTGCCGCGAGGTGGTCACGAATCGGCGCGTCGTCGACGAAGGGCGCGTCGTGACGGCCAGCGGCGTCTCATCGTCGCTCGATCTCGGCCTCTATCTCGTCGAGAAATACTGGGGCGCCGACGCGCGGGTCCGGATCGCCGCGCAGATGGAGTACCGCGGCTACTCGCCCGCCTGAGCTCGAATCCGGCGCCCGTAGTCCAAGGAGAACGTCGTGACGATCGATCTCGACGCGCTGATGGACCTCCAACAGGCGTATCTGCCTGGGTTGATCGGGATGCGCTACACCGAGGCCTCGAAGGACCGCCTGGTGGCGGAGCTGACGATCCGCGACGACCTGAGGACGGTCGGCGGCGCGCTCCACGGCGGCGCGATCATGGCGCTCGCCGACACCGTCGGCGCGACCGCGACGTTCCTCAACCTGCCGCCGGGCGCCTCGACCACGACGCTCGAGTCCAAGACCAACTTCTTCGCCGCCGGGCGCGACGGCGTGGTACGCGCCGAAGCCATCCCGCTCCACCGCGGCCGAACCACCATGGTGTGGCAGACGCGCGTGACGGACTCGTCGGGCCGACTGCTGGCGCAGACGATCCAGACCCAGATGGTGCTCGCGGCCCGCTGACCGCGAGCGCCGCGCATCGGTTGACAGTCGCGCCCGTCCCCTGGTAGCGTCCCCGCGTCGGGCTCGGTTCCGGCGACCTGCACGACTTCGCGAAGCGAGCTCGACGTCCCGTCCGTCCCTGTTCGGTTCAGTCCCGGCAAACGCCCATAGTCTCGGGAGGTGCCCGATGGCGACAGGGATTCGGCGTCACCAAACCTTCGTGACCGTCGTCGCCCTCGCCGCCGTGGTCGGCGGTCTGGCCGTCCTCGCCGCCGCGCAGTCGCCGGACACCCCGCGTCGCGGCGGAATACTGCTGGCGGCCATCGGCGCCGATGCGCCGAGCCTCGACCCCCACCAGGAGCAGACCTTCGCCACCATTCAGCCGGTCGCGCCGCTCTACAGCACCTTGCTCCAGATCGACCCCTACAGCTACCCGAACGTCGTCGGCGACGTGGCGAGCGAATGGAAGATCTCGCCGGACGGGCTCACCTACACGTTCAAGATCCGTCAGGACATCCGGTTCCACGACGGCTCGCCGTTGACGGCCGCCGACGTCAAGGCCAGCTACGACAAGATCCTCAATCCTCCCGAAGGGGTCCGCAGCATCCGGAAGCAGCACTACTCGGCGGTGGCGAGCGTAGAGGCCCCGGATGCGGCCACCGTCGTGTTCAGGCTGAAGTTCCCGTCGGCGTCGCTCCTGGCGAACCTCGCCTCGCCGTCGAACGTCATCTTCCCGAAGAAGTACCTCGACAAGGATCCGAACTACTTCAAGACCAACGTCATGGGCTCAGGCCCCTTCCGATTCAAGAGCTACACGCGCGGATCGACGTTCGAGGGCGAGCGGAACCCCGACTATTTCATCAAGGACCGACCCTACCTCAACGGCTACAAATTCTTCATCAGCACGGAGACGTCGGTGCGCGCGGCCGCGATCCGGTCCGGCCGCGCCCACATCGAGTTCCGCGACCTGCCCCAGGCGGAGGTGGACGCGATCCGCAAGCAGCTCGGCGACAAGATCGTCATCCAGCAGACGCCCTTCGTCATCCACTTCGACATCACGATCAACAACACGGTGAAACCGTTCACCGACGCGCGAGTGCGCAAGGCCCTCACCCTGGCCATCGATCGCTACACGGCCGGCAAGGTGCTCCACGGGTTGACGGGTCTGCGGGACGTCGGAGCGCTCACGCGTCCGGGCACGGAGTGGGCGATGGCGCAGTCCGATCTCGAGAGGTTCCCGGGCTTCGCGCGTGACGCCGAGAAGAACCGGGCCGAGGCCAGGCGGCTCCTCGCCGAAGCGGGCTACC
>Ga0209267_1001287_pt1 | contig 17200 bp, 16 predicted proteins | sample GraSoiAngelo_137_FD_185894 | JGI IMG/M metagenome (GOLD analysis project Ga0209267, IMG submission 185894) | Grasslands soil microbial communities from the Angelo Coastal Reserve, California, USA - 14_0929_09_30cm (SPAdes) (version 2) | ecosystem: Environmental > Terrestrial > Soil > Grasslands ... | reverse complement strand
CATCACGTCTGGGTCGGCTTGGACGAAGCCGCGCGTGGAAATGCTGCTCAGGTGCGCACTGGTCCCGGTCGCGATGTCATACACTTCCACCAGCGCATTCCCGGTGCCGTTATTGAACCCACGCAGGATCGCGGTGTAGGCGCCGGGATTGAGAGTTGTTAAAATGGCCGACTCGAGGCTATTGGGTGGCCGCAGATTTGCCGGAATCGATTGTGCATTGGACGCCTGCTGCCAATCATCATTATAGGCAAGGAGCGTCCCACTCGAGTTGCGTAGTTCAAGCGTGGGATTCTGCATCACGTTGCTCACACCAAATTGCGCCAGAGTTGGACCGAGAGCGCGCAACACCACTTGCTTGCCTCCACTACCGCCGATAACAAACCCGCCGATGAGGACATGGCCGCCGGTACCGACCTGGAGTCGCGTCGAGATGCTCTGAAGAAGGCCACTAGGGAGAATTAAGTTGTACCCGACTACATCAAGGTTCACTCCTTCCGGCGACGACGCGCTAATATCCGCGCTCTGCCCCTCGCAGCCAAAAGCGTTCTGCACATAGAAGTGCGATTGTGGACACGACTCGCTCAACCAGTCGCCAAGGTCAAGACTCGAGTCCTGATTGAAGTTAACGATATTGTGGGTGCCGCGATCGATCGAAAGGTATCGCGGGCCGCTTAAGCTCGTATTGCGAACGCCAGCGCTCGACCAGCTGAACACATCCTGCGGTCTCAGGTCGCTGCCGGGCCGATCCAGGTGAGAGCCAAGGCCGAGCAACTCATCAATCTCATGCTCGCTACCGGTGCGAGCGTCATAGTTGCTTGATGCAACTGGCCGGGCAAATTGCAGGGGCGCGCGCGAATTCAGCGTTACAATCCCATCGTACGGACCACCCGGGCCAACCGTGGCGTTGGCAAACATTGAAGGCGGCGTATTCAGACCGATTGCTCGCCCGTTCGCGCTCGAAGTGATGATATTGGTTGATAAAGGAGTGGATGGCAGACTGGCGTTGGCGCTGCTGTCATTTTGAGTCGTCGCATCGGCCTTGAGGCTGCTGATGTAACTGTTCCAGTCGATAAAGTAGACGACGAAGCGACTCTCGCTAATCACGCTGCCCAATGGATCACCATGAGGAGATGTAGTGGAGAAGCGGAAAAGAATGGAGACGGTGATCGGATCGGTGAAGAGCGACTGATACAACTGGATCGTCGAAATGATCGTGGCCTGGATCGCATTCGATCTCGGGTTACTCGTGATCGAACTATCGAAAGTAGGATTGATGACCAAACCTGAACTGGTATTGGCGGTCTCAGCCAACATCGTCTCCGAGTTACTACCTGTTCCAGCAGCACCGTAGGACCGCACCCGATAGTAGTACCTGATGCCCGGCATAAGCCCTCCTATGATCCGACTTGTTATATCACCCGCATCCAGGTCACGATAACCAGCCACGTAGCTGTCAAACGATGAGCTGGTCGAAACATCGATGCGGTATCCACGCGCGCCACTAACCTTTTTCCATTTCGCCAGAAAACTACTGCGAGTCGGCGTCATTACTGGCTCGGCCAACTCAGATTCGTCCACCTCGTGCGCTTGCGGCGTGGTTGGCGCTTCTTCTTCCCCCGCTGAGCTGGCCGGTGTTTGATGATGCCCAACACCGGGCGGCCATGCCAAACTTACCGGTGCGGCGCTCTGCGCCACCGCCGCTGCCGCCGCCAGTATAACCGATATAAGCCCAACCGTAATCAGGCTGAATAGCGATCGCCGTCTGCAATGGCGGCCCAGGAATACTGAGATGTTTCTGAAGGGAAACACAATGCGATAGAAACTAACAGATCTTCGCTATTTTATGCGGTTTTTACAAGCACGAATTGCTCGATTCCTTTCGCCATCAGCTGGTGAAGGTTCGATTCGCGGTACACCTGCCTCTTTGTGCACAGGATCAGGGCGTCTTTAAAGAAGATACAGGCTGCATCGTTTGGTTAGACCTTTTATTCACGGCGATATGAAACTGTAAAGTTCCGCCGCTCGCCACCATACAGAAAAGAAACTTCGACTGTGGGTGACTCGCCCAGATTCTCTGGAAGCGTCGTGTCCTTGGGAAACTCCCAATCCGCGGCGAGCAGTACTTTCTCCGGGTGGGAGGCGGCATCCGCCGGTAGAGAATGAGGCGTCTCGCGAAACTTGCCTGGAAACCGACCATGACTAGTGACAAGCGTGTTTACTTTTGGGACGACCGGCTTCTTTGCATCTGTCACAAGGAAGTCCACGCCGATCCACCACTCTCCAGCTAATCCGCCAACTGCTGCTGTCTCGATGTGGAGATCTCTAACCTGCCGCTCGAAATGGCCAGATTCGAGCTTCCTCCATCCAACCGGAACGACGTGGAACGCCGGATCGCACGACGACAGAAGGAAAGCGAGCACTCCAGCCAATGACGTAAGTCGCCACATGATGCATTTAGGTCTAACGAGACACAAGATCAGCGACCGCGCGAATAACAACTGACTTCATCAAACAGTGAAGACTAGACATAAGGACGGGCCGCGGTTCGCTGCATCGCCCGGTTAGGCCTGTTCCTCCGCATCGCTCGGCCACTGTATAAGATCATCGACGGGATTTGGTAGACGGGTGTGAAGCCACTCTACACAAGTCTCTGGTGTGAAGTCAGGGTCTTTCGACTCGATAACCCATGAAAGGAACTCGCATGCTGGACCGTTCGCGTAGGGCGGCGGCGACACAGGCATGAAAACTGTCGGGAGCCGTTCGTTCACGGAGAGGTAATTCAAGACGTAGCCAAGCTCCTGAACAACGTTCCACGCTTGGGGGTGATCAATGTCGATCGTGAACTTCGTCCACCAGTTGCCGTTATCGAACGTGCCGCTGCCGATGGCACCGACGACAGCCGGAATTCGCTTGAGGAAGCTCACAAGACTGCTGACATCGTGCTCAAGAGGCATGAAACGTGTGAAGGCCTAACGAGAGAAGGCTCAGCCGCGACTAGCGAGACCGCGGCCGGCAAGCTCTGGAAGTATTTTAATCACGATAAGGGAGGAAACAAGCCGGCTAGGCGTCGGCTGCAGCGACTGGTTAGGCGTTTTGGGTGGCTACTTCTCACGTGTGTAAGTGAATGTGTCCGTCGCAAACGTATCGTGGGCGAACGAGAGAATCTTGTAGGCGGTGGTTTCAGATCCGTGATCACTCGGGTATGTAAGAATAAGCTGGTCGCCTGCAAGACGCCAGCGACGACCGCGAATCTCCTCCCGGAGCGGAACGTAGCCTCGGACGCCCCAAGTGTGATTGGCGTGGAAAACGACGGTTCTGCTCGCTCGCCGTGGAGTCTCTACAGTCCATGTGCCCACGATCCAGTTCTCGCAGTCGTGCGACTCCGCGAGCGTTGCGGCGGCGAAGAGACTCACGACTGACAGCACCAATAATGAAGAGCGCGTCACAAGCGGTGCGCTTGAAGCGCTAACAAGATATATACGAAAATTCGTAATTAATTACGAACATTTTGCGTTTATTTCGGCCTGCATTATAGAAAACCCAGAAAATTTGGAAGGCCTGGCCAGTCGCTCCGAGCTTGTTCTTGTCTGAGTCGTCACTCCTCGGCATCATCACCATCAGCCTCCTGCTCCTCATCGTCCTCCGCCGGGGCGGACCATTCGACGCGCTTGACTTCGTTCTGTTTTTTCAGCGCGTCGGCCAGAGTTTTGTAGATCGACATGGTGAAGCGATCGGGATCTTTGCCGAAGGCGAGGCGAAGGAACTTGCCCTCGAAGTAGCTCGACTCACTCTGGTCCTTAAGCTGGAGAACGAAGAAGCTGCCGTCGCTGTCCTCGGTAATATCATCATAACGGACGGGCTTCTCCTCATTTACCCGAATATTGTCGCTCGTTATCTGAAGCTTGTCGCCGTGCGCATTTTCCCAGTCGCCGTAATAAGGAGTGGCTTCCTCCTCTTCTGCGGTGGCGGCGATCCTGGTAGCAGGGACGAGCATGATCGCGAGAAGGGGTAACAAAAAGCCGAGGTGTGAGAAGTGAGAGGTGAAACGTGAGAGGTAGGTCATGGTCTGTAGTCAGTGGTCAGTAGTCTTGCCTGCCCAGATTTTCATCACGTCAGCGGAACCTTGGGATCGGACTCCATTATCATTTAGGATATTTTCGCTGGCGCTGACCATTTCGGCCCTGGGAAAAACACATGATTCGCCGCTGGAGCGAGTATTAAACTCGAGAGTAACAAACTCATCCTTCAAATCTCGCAGGACCTCGACCAGATGAGCCAGGTTTTTAATTGATTGATGGTTAACAGTCTTCAATACCTGCCAGCCAGGGTTTCCATATCCTTTCGAGAGCCGGTGAGGGAAAAAGGGACAGGGCACAACGACCAGCCGTTCACCCGGAAACGCCGGTTTGTCGCCGATTCTCGTGATCAACGGGCTGCCAATATAGGTTAGCATACCAATTATCGCGCTAGTTTCGCGATTACGCTGAGCCAGAGCGAGGAGGTCCGTTGTCGCTTCAGAAAAGACTATCGGACCATAAACGAAGTAAGAAGGATAGCTTCCTTTTAACTCCGGAATCACTAACGGGCGCTCTCGCAGGACCGACAGGTTTATCTTCAATTCTTTTCCACTCCGAGAAACAGTGAGTGGAACGGTGTCCTTGACCGCTAGTTTCTGGACCATGTAGGGAAAGCGGACTCGAAGGGAATCGCCAAGCTTGATCATACCTTCATCGTCGACCGGTACATCACCAATCTTCGTGATTACATCCCATTCTTTTAGTGGATAGCTCGCCGCCGAATCGAACGGTCGGTGCACGATCATCCCTTGCAAAGATTCTGGCAGATGTAGATAAGAGCGCAGGGCTGGATTCTCCAGAGTCTGGAGATCGTCGTACATAGTTGGCTTTCCATCGTAATGGCCGTCGGCAATGTCTTGCAGGAATAGCTCGATCTCCTCTACTGGAATGATGTAGCCGATGTTCTGCGCCGATTGCAGATGACTAAACGCGATACCGACTATCTCGTCATTAACTATCGCCGGGCCGCCGCTATTGCCGGGATTAATTGCGGCATCAATTTGGATCCTTAGTCCAAGGGTCGAGAGACTGTAACCGGTGAACTCGATTCGAGAGATAATTCCTTTGGTGATCGAGAGACTGGCCCCGCCAGTTGGATATCCATAGACCATCACCGGATCCTTCGAGTCCGGCAGTGACTTCTTAAATGGTAATGGCGAATGCGAATCGAAGAATTTCTGGTCTTCCAGTTCGAGAATGGCGAGATCCATTCCCGGCGCGACTGCCTTCACCGTCGCGGGAAGCTTGTCCCCCGCCTGGTTCGCCTGGACCTGCACTTCGCTGGCGTATTGGACCACGTGCGCGTTGGTCAAAATGCGTTTGCCGCTGATCACAGCCCCGCTGGCAGTGATTTCGTTGGGCTCTTTTTTTGTCCAAGGCTTGCTCGGATCAGGTAGGCGCAAGGTAGCAAAGATTTTTACAACCGAGTTCTCGACCGCTTTCGAAGGAGTTGCAGCTGGGGATAAGACGACGACGGGAGAAGGCTTTGCTTCCGGCGTGGGAGTAACCGGAGGTGGGCTCTGCTCAACCGGAGCTGCCAGGATCGATGCGACCGCAAAGATTACCGAGGCGGCAAACGCGAATGTAATGGCGATGAGAAGTCGCGAACTCCGGTGAATCATCCAGCAAAGGAACTCGATTCGAGAATGAAAGCGAGCGTCGTTTTTTGGGCCGCACGGAGCGCACGCTTCCGGCCTGCCGGGCAACCGGCCGTCTCGCCTGGTTAGTGGTTCTGAGCAGGCTGGAAGCATGCTAGCCCGACAGGCAGGATGCCTGCGCCACGCTCCTTGTTATTCCCGTCGCGACAAGGTAAACGTTGATCCGTTATGCCCAATGGCCCGACCACCACACAAACGATCACTTCCGCGAGCGATCAACGCAAAAGCGTGCCCGTCGTCACAGTGGAAAGTTTTTTCAATACTCACGGCGAGAAGTTGGCGCTGCGATTGGAAGGTCCGCGCGTCGGTTTTCACCGGAAAATCCGCGAGCCGACCATTAACCGGCCTGGTCTCGCCTTGAGCGGGTTCTTTGTTTATTTCGCCGAGAAACGCGTTCAAGTGTTGGGCGCGGCCGAGAATACCTATTTGAAGAGTCTTTCCCCCAAGTTGCGGGTGAAACGCTTCCGCGCCTTGTGCGAACAGAAAATCCCGTGCGTGGTGATTTCGCGGGGGGCACATCTGGACGACCCCATGATGGCAGTGGCAGCGGATGAAGAGATCGCCATTTTTCGCACGCCGATGATCACGATGAAGTTCATCAACGCCGCGACCATCGCGCTGGAAGTCGATTTTTCTCCGACCGTGACCGAATTCGGCAGCATGGTGGACATTCTCGGCGTCGGCGTTCTCATTCGCGGCGTAAGCGGGATCGGCAAAAGCGAGAGCGTGCTGCAATTGATCGAACGCGGATACAGCCTGGTGGCCGACGACGTGACGCGGATCACTTCGCTGGAGGGGCGGGAATTGATGGCGACGGCGCCGGAATTGACGCGTTATCACATGGAAGTGCGCGGGATTGGGATCATCAATGTCGCCTCGGTCTTTGGCATTGGCGCGATCCGGGTGGAGAAACGACTCGATTTAGTGGTGACGTTAAAAGATTGGAATGAAATGGACGAAGTCGACCGCACCGGGCTCGATCGCGAGTTTTATGAAATTCTGGATATCAAAGTGCCGCACGTCACCATTCCAGTTCGGCCGGGACGCGACCTAGCGCGCTTGATTGAGGTCGCAGCGATGGACCAAAAATTGAAGAGCCTCGGCAGTAATGCGGCGTTGGAATTCAATACAAAGCTGCTCAATTTAATGGAGACGAAAAATCCCGATGGGATTGCTTAATCGAAAAACTGGCGCCGGCGCCTCCGTGCAAAAAGCCGAGAAGGAAATCACGGTCGTAAACCGGCTCGGTTTGCATGCGCGGCCCGCCGCCCTTTTCGTCAAAGTGGCAAGTCGGTTTCGCGCCGAGGTGTGGGTGAAAAAGGAGAGTGAAGAAGTAAATGGCAAGAGCATCATGGGCCTGATGATGCTGGCGGCTGGACAGGGCTCGAAATTGCAGATTCGTTGCGAAGGACCGGATGCTGCGCGCGCGCTCGAAGAAATCGAAGCGCTGGTCAACGGGCGCTTCAACGAAGATTAATCTTAAGCCGTCATCCCGAGCGAAACGCCAGTCCGGCTCGGACCCGAGGGATCCCGCTGGAACACAGGCATTTATTGCCTGTGCGCCCAGCGCGGCTTTCAGCCCGCTGTGACTGACCGCGGTTCGAGCGCGAGATTCGTATGCGTTGGCTTTTTGCTCTCACTTTTCCCATCGCCCTGTCGGTTTGGCGGAGATAGTGAAACAGGCAGGAATGCCTGTTTGACGCACAGGCTAGAAAGCCTGTGTTCCTTTGTTGACATTCGCGCTACTCTCCCTCCGATGACTGACGAGTCGGCCGAAACCCGTTTCCACGGCGTGGGTGTGTCGCCCGGGATTGCCCGCGGCAGCATTCAAGTCATGCGTGACGAGTTCGAGGAAATCGAGCGTTACCGGATTGAAGCATCGCAAATTCCGGCAGAGATCGCTCGCTTCGAATCGGCGCTGGTCCAGACGCGAATTCAAATTCTCGAAATGCAGCAGAAGATCGCGGAGGCGATCGGGACGAAAGACGCTGGGATTTTCGATGCCCATCTTTTGGTAGTGGAAGATCGCACCTTGATCGACGAGGTCCTGCGCAAGCTCGAATGCGATCAGGTCAACGTTGAAGCGACCTTCCATGACGTAGCGGCGAAGTACGCCGAGACCCTCGGGCAAATCGATGATCCGTATTTGCGTGAACGCGCCCTCGACATTCAGGACGTGATGCGGCGTGTCGTTCGCAACTTGCAGGGCAAAGCGCCCAAAATGATGCCCCTGCCGGGCGACGCGCACATTCTGGTCGCCCACAATCTCACCCCTTCGGACACTGCCTCGATGGATCGGCACCGGGTGCTCGGCATCGCCACCGATCTCGGCAGCCGCACGTCCCATACTGCGATTATGGCGCGTTCGCTTACCATCCCGGCCACCGTAGGTTTGCACGATGTTACCGAAAAGGTCGAGAGCGGCGCGATGGCGTTGCTGGACGGCTACACCGGATTGCTCATCGTCAATCCATCGCCGGAAACGCTCGGTTATTATAGCAAGGTCGAAGTCCGGCAATCGGAAGTTTCGAAAGAACTCTCGGTGCTGCGTGAGCGCTCGGCCACGACCCGGGATGGCGATCACATTGTTTTGTCGGCCAACATTGAGTTGCCCGATGACGTCACCAGCGTGTCGGCCAACGGCGCGGAGGGAATCGGGCTGTATCGCACCGAATTTCTTTATCTCGATCGCGATTCCTTGCCGGGCGAAGAGGAGCAATACCAGACGTATCGGCGCGTCGCTGAATCGGTCCGGCCCCATCCGCTTATCATTCGAACATTCGATCTTGGCGGCGACAAGATCGCCGGCGGAATCGATGTGAGCGACGAACTCAATCCTTTTCTGGGTTGGCGCGCCATCCGCTTTTGCCTCGAGCATCCTGAAGTCTTCAAGCCGCAGCTGCGCGCCATCCTGCGCGCGAGTGAGCTCGGCAATGTCAAACTAATGTTTCCGATGATTTCCGGAAAAGCAGAATTGAGTCGCGCCCTCGAGGTGGTGGACGAATGCAAAAGCGATCTGACATCGGCCAGGATCCCGTTCAATGCTGAAATGCAGATCGGTGCCATGATCGAGATTCCGAGTGCGGCGATTTGCGCGGAATCACTCGCACCCGAAGTGGATTTCTTCAGCATCGGCACTAACGATCTCATTCAATACGCTATTGCCGTCGATCGCGTAAACGAGCGCATTGCGCATCTTTACGAACCGTCGCATCCGGCTGTTCTACGTTTGATCAAGATGGTCGCCGATGCCGCTCGCAAGCATCGAATATGGTTCGGTGTTTGTGGCGAAATGGCGGGCGAGATCGAGCTGACGCCTCTTCTGCTCGGACTCGGAGTGGACGAATTGAGCGTCAGCCCGGCGTTGGTGCCGCGAGTGAAATCCGCTATTCGCAATGTCTCGCGCGAGGAATGTGAAAAATTAGTGGAGGAAGTAATTTCCCTCGATACGCCAGCGGCAATTCTGGAACGCTCCCTGCAACTCGCGCGCGAACGTTACGGCGAATTGCTGCGTTAGGTTAAAACGTTACGTTATAAAGTTAAAAGGGTGCCGTTTTAACCATTTAACTTTTTAACGAATCACTTCCCCCAAATCATTCCTCTTCCGTCGCTTCCGATTCCGGATCGATTTCCGGCTTCAGCCCTTCCTCTTCCATTTTGCGCAGGACATCGCTCATGTCCTCGACCTCGTCCCAGACCTCCTGGCTCACATAAATGGGCGCCTTTTGTTGCGTCGCCATTGCGATGCAATCACTTGGCCGCGCATCGAGCTCGATGATTTTTTTCTGCTGCAGTTCATTCTCCGCCGCAATGATCATGCGCGCATAATAAGTCGCGTTTTTTAGATCGTTGATGATCACTCGCTCGACATGCGCGCCTACCGCCGTCATTAAATGCGCCATCAAATCATGCGTCAACGGTCGTTCTTTCGACATCTCACGCATGAACATCGTGATCGCGCTGCCAACCGTTTGATCGACGTAAACGATGAAAACTTTGTCGCTATTCCCGATGAAAACCGCGCAACCGCCACTGGTTGGGAGCACGGCGCGAACATGTACCTCAATGACCGTTTTGTTCACCGCGTTGACGGTACCGATGGAAGGACGAAAAACAAGCTGCTCCAGCCGTTGCTGCCGCGCCTGACGAACGTTTCGCATGACGAAACGGCTACCGGCGAGCGTCCAGGGCCTTTTCCCATTGGACCCATGTGTCCCATATGACCCATCGCACATCGCCTTGGCGAGGCCAGGCGCTACTTTATAAATACCGGCAACACAGCCAGAGATCTGCTGCTGGTTTTTTTGAATCGACCTTGCATGTTTCGCCGGATCAATAATTGTCCATTTTGCAGCCGCTGACGAAATGACGAAAAACGATTGGGACTTGGAGGCGGCAAACGCCACCTACAACGTCGAGGGTTGGGGAACCGGTTACTTTTCCATCAACGCTTACGGCAACGTCGTAGCCAAGCCGCTCCGGGAGGATGGCGGTGAGATCCCCATTCTTGAAGTTGTCAACGAGGCGCGATCGCGCGGGCTCCCTTTTCCCCTTGTCATCCGCTTTCAGGACTTGCTCCGCCACCGCGTCGAATCCGTTAACCGCGCTTTCGAAAACGCGATTACGGAATTCAACTACCGAGGAAAATACCGCGGCGTTTTCCCGATTAAAGTCAATCAACTGCGCGAGGTGATCGAAGAGATCGTCGATGCCGGCCAGGCGTTTCACTTTGGCTTGGAGGCGGGAAGCAAGCCGGAGTTGGTCGCGGCCCTGGCCATGCACAAGGACGCGGAGAGCTTGGTCATTTGCAATGGCTACAAGGATCCGGCTTTTATTCGGATCGCCCTCCTGGGGCGCAAATTAGACAAGCAGGTCATCATCGTGGTCGAAAAGCTGGAAGAACTGGAGCAGACCATTCGGACTTCCAAGGAAGTGGGGGTCGAGCCCCTAATTGGCATTCGTGTCCGTTTGACCAGCAAAGGCGGCGGCAAATGGACTACCAGCGGAGGCGAGAATGCGAAATTCGGACTCGATACCGTCAATCTCATTGTCGCCAGCGAGATGTTAAAGAGCGAAGGGCTGGCACATTGCCTGAAGCTGGTCCATTTCCACGTCGGCTCACAGGTTCCCGACATCTCGACGATCAAACGCGCCGTGCGCGAAGCGGCACGTTATTACTCCAAGATTGCGAAACTCGGGCACGAATTGGAATACCTCGATGTTGGAGGTGGTCTCGGAGTAGACTACGATGGTTCGCGTTCTACTTTCGATAGTTCAACGAATTATTCGCTTCAGGAATACACCAATGATGTTGTCTGGAACATCATGGATGTGTGCGATTCCGAAGGCGTCGCGCATCCAGCAATCGTTAGCGAAGGCGGGCGTGCCATTGTCGCCCATCATTCGGTTTTGGTGATGGAGGCATTCAGCTCGATTGAGAAGACAGTCGGGAAAACAAAGATCGGAGCGACCGAGAAAGACCATAAGCTGGTGCGCGATATTCTGGAAGTGAAGCAACGGCTCAAACGCGGCAACCGGCTAGAAAGTTTGCACGACATCCAGCAAATCAAGGAAGAAGCTCAGCAAACATTCGACCTTGGGTTGCTCGACCTCGAATCAAAAGCAAAGATCGATACTGTTTACTGGCAACTCGCCACCCAGATCGTCGGTATGCACCGCGGTCTGCGATTTATCCCCGATGAGGTAAAGGAGCTCGAAACTTCGCTGAGCGATCAGTACATCTGCAATTTCTCGGTCTTTCAATCGCTTCTCGATCATTGGGCGCTGGGCCAGCTCTTTCCTATCATGCCCATTCACCGCCTGACTGAGGCGCCCGAGCGCAACGGCACCATCGTGGACATTACCTGCGACTCTGATGGCAAGGTTTCCAAGTTCATCGACTTACTGGATGTTCGGGATACCCTGCCCCTTCATCGAATTAATCCCGGCGAAATCTATTATCTCGGCGTCTTCATGGTTGGCGCTTATCAGGACATCATGGGCGACCTGCACAACTTGTTTGGACGCGTTACCGAAGTGCATGTCTTTCTCGACCCGGACGAAGAATCCGGCTGGTACATCGAAGAAGTAATCGAAGGCAGCACCATCGGTGAAGTTCTCGCCATGACGCAGTGGGACAAGGTTGAGCTAATGCGTCTTCTCAAAACACAAGTCGATACCGCGATTAAAACTGATCGACTGAAACCGAATGACGCGATGAAGCTACTTTCCGATTACGAGCGACTTCTCCAGGAATACACTTATCTTAGTCTCAATGGTAACAAACCCGTGCCACAACCAGGCAGCTTTTTGCCACTGAGTTCTTGACGGAGAGTTGTGCTTAGCCGCTAGTGCTCGCGCGAGGAAACATTATGGCCAAAAAAGGGGGATCTGCAGATTCAGTTTATAAAGTGGTAGAGTTGGTCGGCACGAGCTCGAAGTCATGGGAGGATGCAGTGGAGACCGCTGGTGGAACGCTGCGTGACTTACGCGTTGCCAAGATTGTGAAACTGGACATGACCGTCGAAAACAGCGAGGCGCGAACTTATCGCGCGCGAGCGCTGGTCTCTTTTAAGTACGGAAGCTGAGAAACCTGCGGTTTTCAGCCAGCGGTCAGTCGCCGAGCGATCGCATGCCTTCCCCGTGGACAAACTTATTGATCGCGGCCAGGATTCTTTGATCGACGTCGTTCCGCGTTTCGCCTGCGGCTTGGAGCCCACGTTTCGTTAGCCGCAGGGAATGATCTCCATCTTCGACAAGATGCAGGAAATTAGGCGCTTTCATTTGCGAGCGAACTTCTTCGAGCAACTCGAGCGGACAAAGCGGGTCGCGCGTTCCCTGGACAAAGAGAATTGGCGTTTGTAGCTCGCGCAGAACCTTGTCACGCAACTTTGTCCGATCGCCCCCACCGCAGAGCGGATAACCAAGACAAACCAGGCCATCGACTCTCTCCTCCAGAGCAACATGACAGCCGATTCGTCCGCCCATGCTCTTCCCAATCAGGAATACCTGATTACCCGCCGCGGTCGCACGCCGTTGCTGTAACGCTTGCCGATGCGCTGCGATCAGCTGCGGGGCCGGATCGGGCCGTCTTCGCCCTTCTCGCGTGTAGTCGTAATCGAAAAGCGCAACCTCACCGATACCTTCCAGGTTTTGTTTCCATTTTTGCATCCAAGGATGAGTTGATGGTGCGCCCGCCCCGGGAGCGAAAAGAAAACACGGTCTTGGCATTGCTAGATGCTAACAATACAACGCCTGGGCGAAAGTGTAACTGTAGCCCAAGGGTGATGCCGGTAGCTTTTCACTGAGCGGGATCAACGATCTCGGCTACAATAAAGGCCAGGCATTTTTCATTTCGATCCGAAATTGCTCAGAAAGCATCAGCTATTTTGCTCCCTGCTTCTTGCTTCCAAGGCCTCCACCAGGCGGTCGAGAAAGGGTGTTTGTGCTGCTTTCAATTTGGGCCTCGCCTCTTCCAAGGGAAAGAAGCAGGCCTTATCGACTTCTGGAAACGATTCCATCTTTCTTGAGCGCGGCGGCCACTCCATTTCGAAATTGTTCGAGCAAACCTGGAAATTGTCCGGCAAATTTCCCTCGAAGGCCCAGGCGTAAACAGTTTTGCCGCCTTTCTGCTTCACCCATCCAAGATCGATCCAATCGCCATTCGCAGGAATTCCTACCTCTTCTTCGAACTCCGTTCGTGCCCGTCTTAGCAAAGCTTCGCCTTCTTCTACTTCGCCTTTGGGGATCGTCCAAACGCCATTATCTTTGTTTCGATAAAAAGGCCCGCCCGGATGAACGAGCATAACCTCCAGCGCGTCGCTTCCTCGTCGGAACATTAACAGACCAGCGCTTGTTCTGGATCGAGGCATTTTCTAATTTAACCGTGGATCACGCGGATGACACGGATTGATTCCAAAACGGATTCTAATTGTAGGGCAGGCGCGTCGCCTGCCATTTATTTTGGATCGGCAACCGGCGCGGTTGCCCTACAACGATCCGCGATAATCGCGGGCCCACCGCAGCTCACCCCTTCATCGCAGATGAGATACGCCTAAGTCAGACGCGCGAGTAAATAGATGGCGACGAGCGTAAGCAAAAAATAAGGAACAAGAATCGCCGCCCCGGCATAATCCTTTGCCACTCGCTGACCGAAAAAGAGGCCCAGGATGGAAAGCGCGGAAATGACCGCGCCATAGAAGGCAACGATTGGGTCATGCGTGACAACAATTAGAACCGATCCAATTGCACTCAGGGCACCGGCGGCAATTTCCAGAATAGTAATTACCGTTACAAGCAGGGGAACCATTCCAGCCAACGGGCTTTTGGCAAAATGACCCTGGAGAAATTCAAGGTTACCGCGACGATCTACTACTTTATCGATTCCTGACTGGAGAAAGAGGATCGCAAGAAAGGCCGAGATAATGATCTGGAGCAACCAGGTCGATTCTTCCACCAGGCGCGGGCATAACATGAGGTAATACTTGGATAACATCCGGTGAGGAGTCAATCCTCGCCTGGCGACGGCGACCGTCGCCAAAGGGGATAGATCAGCGCCCCGGCGGCGAGAATACCAACGCCGATGCCTGCGTTGCGCGGAAACTGCGCGACGGTGCTAATCGAAATGGCCCAGCAGGCGAGGACGAAGACGCTTGTTGTAATTGGATGCCACGGAACCCGAAGCCGCTCCTCCGTTTCCTTCTGAAGACGTGCTCGAAAGATTAATAAAGACGCACCCGTTAGCCCAAAAAAAAGCACGTCGATCGCTACGACATAATTGAGGATCTGATCATATTTCCCAGTCAACGCGATGATCGCCGCGCAAAGGCCTTGAAGAACAATTGCTACCGTTGGCACACGTGATCTGGGAGCAATATGACCGACGACTTTGAAGAAGACGCCGTCGCGCGCCATGGCGTAATAGACCCGGGGGGCAGTCAGAATGCTCTGGCTAAGGAATCCAAGCGTTGAAATCGCAATCCCGGCCGCTATCACCTGAGCGCCACGTTCGCCGAAAGCATAACGCATCACTTCCGAAGCGGGGACATTTGTGCGCGCGAGGTTCGCTACCCCCAATACGCGCACGCACGAATAGCTAACGAGAACATAGCAAATAATCACACCAATCACTCCGATATGTAATCCGCGTGGCAGGTCGCGTCGCGGATCGCGCATTTCGCCACTGACAAAACTTGCCGTCTGCCAGCCGCCATAGGCGAAAAGAACGGGCGCCATTGCTCGCGCCAGTCCCGCGAAACCGCCGGAATCGACCGGCGACTCCACTCCTGCGGGGTTGGTTTTGACCGGTCCGAAACATCCGACGCCAATCAGCAGCGCGATCGCTACCAGTTTAATTAACATCAACGCGCTTTGCACATTGCTTCCAGCACGGACGCCGAGACAGTTGATCGCCGTCAGAACCGCGAGCGCCAAGGTAGCGACAACTTGTTCGGAAATGGAAAGGCCGAATAGTTCGCAGAAGTAGCGACCAAAGATGATGGCTGCGCCTGCCATTCCGCCCGTCTGGACGACGAGAAGGAGAGTCCAACCGTACAAGAAAGCAACGATCGGGTGGTAGGCATCGCGCAAGTAAGCGTATTGGCCACCAACACGAGGTCGCAGCGCGGCGAGCTCGGCGTAAACAAAGGCGCCAATCAGCGCAATCATTCCGCCGATCAACCACGCGCCCAGCACAAGGAGTGGGGTATGAACATTGCGGGCGACGACCGCTGGGTTCACAAAAATTCCCGCGCCGATAATTCCGCCCATTACAATCATGGTGGCGTCGAATAGACCCAGCCGGCGAGCTAGTGGCACTTCGTCGGTGTTCTTCATCTTCGTGAATTCCGGTCGGTCTGGTTATTTACTAACGCACGAACTGAATCCCGCGCAGCAGCCGTGATCCTACTTAACTCTCGTCAAGACGAGCTTTGAACCGTTAGGTTCTGTTAAAGTCATTTTGTCGCCCACGAGTTCCATCTGATAAACAGACGTAGCGATTGAGGTCTCAATCTTAATGCGGTTGTTGTCTCCGAAGCTGTAGCGGCCGCGATTCGTGCCCATCAGGACCGACCCATCGCTGGAGAATTCCCAAACCATTGCATTCGGGTCCGCGGAAGCGCGCCAGGCGCCAACAATGTCACGGGCATTGCCCCCACAACCGGCGATGAGGCACAGAGACAATCCCAGAACGGCTAGTTTTCGTGCACCAAAGCTCGTTCGAAAAAACCATCCCACGCCGACGATTCTGAGCAGTGTCAGTATGAATCGCAAGTCGCTTGAGCGCTCGTGTTTCAGACAAATGGATGCCGACGCCCCATCTGAGGCTATCGCGTAGCAAGCAGAACAGCGCGTCTCTAGATGGTGACGCATGGCCCTCACCTCGATCCTCTCCCATGGGGAGAGGAACGCCGCGAAACGCGAGGTCAGAGATATGCGGAAGCGCGGAAGATGCGTAGTCCCCCCGCTTGAGTGTGTCCGTCGCTTCGTCCACCTTCCGCCATGCTGTCACCGACTTCGGTCAAAGACGCGCTGAATCGAACTGCGCCAATCGCGCCGATATCGGTGCAAGGCTGGGTGCGAACGCGTCGTGACTCCAAGGATTTTTCTTTTATCGAACTCAATGACGGCTCCAGCTTGCGGAATCTGCAGATCATTGCCAGGAACAGTCTGTCGAACTATGCGGCAGTGCAGCGACTGATTACGGGCGCTGCCATATCGGTACGAGGAGCGTTGGTCGCATCGCAAGGCAAGGGACAAAACTGGGAGATAGTCGCCGATGACGTAACCATTGTTGGCGCGTCGGATGACAGCTATCCCTTGCAGAAAAAAGGACATACTCCGGAGTTCCTGCGCGAAATCGCGCATCTGCGTCCGCGCTCAAATCTATTTGGTTGCGTCTTTCGCGTTCGCAGCCGCTTGGCCTTTGCCATTCATCAATTCTTCCAGGAACGTGGGTTTTATTACATTCATACGCCGATCATCACCGGCAGCGACTGCGAAGGAGCGGGCGAACTGTTTCGCGTCACCGCAATTGATTGCAAGAACCCACCGCGACAGGCCAGCGGTGATATTGATTACGCAAAAGATTTCTTTGGCCGTTCTACTTATCTGACAGTCAGCGGACAGCTCGAAGCCGAAGCGTTCGCTTCTGCCTTATCGAAAGTTTATACTTTTGGCCCAACCTTCCGTGCGGAAAACTCAAATACCTCACGCCACGCTAACGAGTTTTGGATGATCGAGCCGGAGATGGCCTTTACCGATTTGAACGGCAACATGGATCTGGCGGAGGAAATTGTGAAGTACCTTATCCGGGATGTTCGCAAGAAGTGTCCGGAGGAGCTGGGGCTTTTCGCCAAATTCGTCGACAAGGAACTGCTCGATCGACTGGATTTCGTGTTGGAACGGCCTTTCCAGCGAACCACCTACACCGAGGCAATCGAGCTGTTAAAGAAGAGCGGCGAAAAG
>Ga0209267_1001284_pt1 | contig 17207 bp, 18 predicted proteins | sample GraSoiAngelo_137_FD_185894 | JGI IMG/M metagenome (GOLD analysis project Ga0209267, IMG submission 185894) | Grasslands soil microbial communities from the Angelo Coastal Reserve, California, USA - 14_0929_09_30cm (SPAdes) (version 2) | ecosystem: Environmental > Terrestrial > Soil > Grasslands ... | reverse complement strand
GTACTCCGTAAAATTCTCCCGTACGTTACGCCTCGAGCACTGCGATGAGATGGCGCAGCTCATCTTCAATATCGCCGGGTGTCGCAACGGTGTGGGCAATCTCCTCTCGCAGTAATGATTGATAGCGCTGCCGAAATCGGTAAAACGCCTGCCGAATAGCATTCTCAGTCATGCCCAAGCGCGCAGCGATGTCCGCCTGTGACGGCGAGCCCGGTTCATCCGGCAGCAATTGCTTCAACGAATCAAACAACGTGGCGTTACCTGCCGCGCGGTATTCATCCTTTAATCGGCTGAGCACGTGTTCCAGAACCGTCAAAGCCCAGCGGCGTTCGTAAATCATTTCCGCAGTCACCGGATCTGCGGATTCCATATCGACCCGCTCGTCAGCGCGCAGTTCTTCCAACGGGATGAGCCGCTGTCCTTTCCCTCGCTTGATTGCCATTGCGCGACGCTGCTCGTCGGCCAGAAAATATTTCAGCGCTCCAAGCAGATAAGAACGCAGTCGTCCTTTTTCCTTGCGGACGGCACTCAAACTTCTGCGCTCCAGTAGCTGCGCGAAGAACCCCTGGGTAATATCCTCTGCCTCCTCTGGCCCGATGCCCTGTCGCCGCAAAAAGCTATAAATGGGTCGCCAATAAATGCGGCAAAGTTTTTCTAGCGCTTCGTGTGCCGCTGGCGATTCATCTTGCGCGCTCAGCACCATGCTCCAATGCGTCGTGGTAAATGCGACCGCACCGTCTCGCGCGCTCGAACCAACCCCAGGCAGTGACGTCACCTGATCATCAGCAGGCACGCTGGCATCCAAGTAAAAAACCGTGCCGAAATCAAGCCTGCATTGGCAGCGCAAATCTCGATCCCGAATAGGATTCGTTGCGTGGTGATCCCCGTTTCGAAAGAATGGTTGCCTCCCTCGCGCCGAAGCCGCCCGGGCGATTGAGGTAAATCGCCCTACCTGTAAATCGCATCCACCAGACGCAACGATTTCTCGTTAGGCAGCAGCGATTGTTCCATTTGATTCATCACGTAGGCGAAACTGATTTTGTTTTCCGGATCGGCGAACGCATGGCTGCCGCCCGCCCCTGGGTGTCCAAAGGCATCGGGCGATCTTCCGAAGATTCTTCGCGTTGCGTGCCGTGCATCTTTCATGAAACCGGCGGAAAACGCGGTCAGGATTTCAAAAACGCGATCGGGTCCGTCGCTGATGGTTGTCGTCATTAACTTGAGAGTATCGTCGCTGAAAATTTTTTGGCCGTTGATTTCGCCGCCGTTGGCAAGCATGGCGTAAAACTTTGACAGCGCGGAGGCGCTGCCGATTCCTCCAAACGAAACAAACTCGCGTGCCCGGTTCTCCGGCTTGTTCATCGCGCTAACGGCGTTTAGTCCATAAGGTGATGTAAACGTTCTTCGTTGGAGCGTACCCGGCGTAATCAGGTCTCGGTAAAAGTCCGAGCCGGACGGGCAGTTTTCCGGCTCCGGCGGAATTGCGGCTTTTGCCGGATAAATCGTGGCGCAACGGGAGTTGAGTTCTTCGGGGAGTCCGATCCAGAAATCGAGCGAGAGCGGCTCGGCAAAAATCGTTCGCCAATATTTGGAAATTGAGGCTCCGCAAATTCGGCGCGTGAGTTCGTCGATCAGGAATCCGAAGGTTCGCGCATGATAACCGTGTGCGCTGCCGGGCCGCCAAAGTGGCGTTTGTTTTTCCAGTGCGCGAATGACAGCGTTATAATCGGTCACTTCAACGTTTTCATCGAGCGCGCACAATCCAGCGGAATGCGAAACCAGTTGTGCGATGGTGATGTCCGTCTTCCCGCGCTGCCCAAATTCCGGCCAGAATTCTGAAGCGCGGCGATTAATTTTGATTTTGTTTTCCTGAAGCGTATGCAGCAAACAGCTGCTGCCGATTCCTTTGGTTGCCGACCACACCAGTACGATGGTGTCCTCGGTCCAAGGTTGTTCCCGCTTGGTATCGTGAAATCCACCGCGCAGATCGAAGAGGCGCTCACCGTTTTGCCAGATCGACAGCGCCGCGCCCAGCTCGCCAAAGCGTTGGAAGTTCTCCTGGAACAGCGGCGCAATTCGCTCGCGTAATTCCTCGGCGCGCAATTTCACGTCGACCTCTGTAGCGGCAGATGTGACGCCTGCAATTTTTTTTCGGAGCAGCCGACAGGGCTGCCACCGCAGGCTACAAGGTCGCGTGAAGCGGTCTAAGATCGGGATCGCGCTTCGCAAGATCGCGAAACGATGAATCCATTTTGAAGCTAATCTGCAAATGCACGCGGGCGTCTTTCAAATTGCCGAGCAAAACTTCGTAACAACCCATGTTGTAATAATAAATTGGCTCCTTCAGCAGCGCGGTCGGGCCACGAAGCAACATTTCCTTGGCCTCACGGGTACGGCCGATCTGATGCAAGCAAAAACCGGCGTGCAAAAATCCCGCGCTGGCTTGGGGGGCAGCGCGGCAAAGGCGGCGGCTAACAGTCAGGGCGCGAGACCATTGCTTCTTGCGCATCAGGTGATGCAAGCGCAATTGCAAGACTTCTGGGCGATGCTGGTATTCATCCTCGATCGCATTCAACTCCGCAATCGACTCAGCCGCCATGCCGAGTTCGGCATAGCCACATGCCGCGCGAAACTGTCGTTTGAAGTCCACGCTATTGAGAATAAGCAACCCGCTTGCCAAAAAAACCGTAACTGCCGTAAGCGTCGTGGTTCTACCGCGCCGCCGCTCAACGAAAGGCGGTGGGCGACGCCGTACTTTGCGCGGTACCGGTACTTATATAGTACATTGCAATCGAGGGGGGCCGCAGCCGGGTCGTCTGCCAGGATGTTGGTCGTGGCGAGCCACTCTGGGGAGCACACGCGCCCTCGCGTGTCCATTGCGGCGCCTCGCCGCAATGTTCTGCAGAGGAAAAGTTCGCGATGGCGAGGGCGCCATCGCCAGCACGCGAGGCGCGTGCGCTCCCCAGAAAGAGGCCACTGTCCCTCGTCTCAACTGCGGCGCGTGCATTAGCACTGCTAACGGTAAGTGGATCCCTTCCTGCAGAGAAGCAGCTACAGAAGGCCTTCCAACTCGCTCAGTCGCTCCTCAAATAAGGCTATCGTGTTCTTGATTGGCTCGGCCGTCGTCATGTCGACTCCAGCGTCGCGCAATGTTTCGAGCGGGAATTTCGATCCTCCCGATTTCAGAAAGCCAAGATATTTTTCAACCGCGCCGACTTCCCCGCTAAGAACGCGCTGGGAAAGAGTCACTGCGGCGGATAGTCCGGTCGCATATTTGTAAACATAAAAGGCGTGGTAAAAATGCGGAATCCGCAGGCATTCGAGCTCGAGTGAGGGATCGATGGCGATCGTCTCGTCGAAGTAAGCCTCAAGCAATTTGCGATATTCGCCCTTAAACACATCGAGGGTGAGCGCGCCTCCGGCTTCCTCGATGGCATGAATCATCTTCTCGAACTCCGCGAACATCGTTTGCCGGTAGAGTGTGCCGCGAATGTCGTCGATCTGCCGGTTGATAATGTAAGCGCGCATTTTGGGGTCGCTGGTTTCTTCTAACAGGAAATGGGTGACCAGTTCCTCGTTGAACGTGCTGGCAACCTCAGCCAGGAAAATCGGGTAATCGTAGTTTTGAAACAGCTGCGATTTAGCCGAGAACCAGGTATGCATGGAATGCCCGGCTTCGTGCGCCAGGGTGTAAACATCCGCAAACACATCCTCTTTGTAGTTCATCAAAATGTAAGGCGGCGCCTGGTAGCTGCTGGAGGAAAAAGCGCCACTGCGTTTCCCCTTCGTTTCGTAACGATCGCACCAGCGGCCGTGCAAACCGTCGGCGAGTATGCGCGTGTACTCCTCGCCCAGGGGAGCCAGGGAGGCGATCACTTTATAGATCGCCTCATCAAAGCTGACGTGCGCTTCAATTTCCGCAACTAACGGGACGTAGGTATCGTAAGCTCGAAGTTGGTCGAGAGCGAGAACGCGCCGTCTCAGGTCGTAGTAACGGAGCAACGGCGGAATCCCGTCTCGCACGGCGTTAATTAATCCGTCGTAGACCGCAACCGGCACATCGTCTTTGAAGAGCGATGCTTCCAGGGCGCTGGGAAAGTTTCTTGCTCGCGCGCGAAACACGTCCGCCTTCACCGAATAGCTGAGAGAAGCTGCGATAGTGAACTGATGATCCTGAAATTCATCATAGAATTGTTTGAAAGCGCGCTCTCGCAGATCGCGGTCGCGTTTCAACAGGAACGAGCTGTAGGTGCTTTGGGTGAGGGGTTTCTCGCGGCCATCGGCGTCAATGAGAACGCCGAATTTCATGTCCACATTGGTCAGCTGCGAAAAGGCGTCGTCGTAGCCATCGAGGGCGGCGGCGCCGAGCGCGAGCAGACGTTCTTCGCATTCGCTCAAGACATGCGGACGCATCCGGCGGATCTTGTGCAGCGGAATCTTCCAATTTTTCAACGCCGGATCAGCGACGAATTTCTCCCAGCCCTCATCTTCAATTGCCTGAATTTCTGGGACAACGAACGAAGAAGTTTCCGCGACCTTTGTCATCAAATTCTGTAACTGTGCGACGCGGGCGAGGTAATCGTTGTTCGCGCTGTCCTCCGCCAGTTGCAGCGAAGCGAAGTGATAAACGCGCTCGATTTTCAGATCGAGTTGCTTCTCAAACTCGAGCACTTCCGCCAGCGTCTGGGCCGATTCCCCGACGCGACCCTTCCATTCCGTGATTCTCGGATAGGTCGCCGTGATCCACGCCACGTCCTCCTGCCATTTGCCGACGTCGGCGAACAAAAGCGTCAGGTCCCACTTGTCGGAATCCGGAATGTCGGCGCGTGTCGCTATTTTTTGTTCTTCCATAAGATATGCGGCGATATGCGGCGTGAATTAGCGAAAGCCGGCTTCGCCTTCTTTGTGGATCTTCGGACCTTTAATCTCGAGCAGTTCGGGTGCGTCTTTGGCGCAGATTTGCGGGCAGCGGTCGATCCACTTCACGCCATCGCCTGCGGCCCAGCGGACGGCATTGCGCAGAACCAGCCGGACACTCTTATTATAATAGATGGGATAGGCTTCGTGGCCGGGACGGAAGTAAAAGATTTTGCCATTGCTGCGTTTCCAAGTGCAACCGGAGCGGAAAACTTCACCCCCCTCGAACCAGGAGATGAAAACAATCTCATCGGGCGTCGGCACTGCAAAAGGTTCGCCATACATTTCGACGTTCTCGATTTCGAAATAGCGATCAATCCCGCGCGCGATCGGATGGGCCGGGTTGCAAACCCAGAGTCGTTCCTTTTCGCCGGCCTCGCGCCAGATGACGGAACAACTCGTGCCCATTAGCCGCATGAATGGTTTCGAGTAATGCGACGAGTGCAGCGCGATGAAACCCATTCCCTGCCACACCCGCGCCAGGACGCGCTCGACGACGGCGTCAGCTACTTTTCCGTGTGCAGCGTGGCCCCACCAGACGAGGACATCGGTGTTCTCGAGAACACCGGTGGTTAATCCATGTTCCGGGTCCTGCAATGTCGCGGTGCGGACTTCGCAATCGCCATCTTCCGAAATGGCATCAGCAATCGTGTGATGCATTCCGGCGGGATAGATTTTGGCCACGAGCGGGTTCTCGCGCTCGTGCACATTCTCAGCCCAAACCGTAACGCGAAGGTTTTGCGCCATCACTGCAACAAAGCTCGATCATGAACTGAGGAAAGCAGGAATTTGTTACGCTGCATCTGCCAGCCATGGCCATTTTTTTGTAGGGCAATCCAGAGCGGGATGAATCTGTGGCCAGACTCAATGGTAACCCAACGGGATCCCTCGACTCGCGCTCGGGATAACAGAGGAAGGCAGCGCGCTTATCTTTATCGCAAGGCGCGCATCGCGGGATGACGCGCAATTTTCTTCATTGCGCGAAGAAGCAATTCGCGCCCCGGCGAAATTTTGTGCCAGGCCGATACGCCGCTTGGATGCGGCAATGGAATCAAATCGAAACTTAGTCCCCCACGGCTAACGAGGAATGAACGGCCAATGACGATGTCGAGTTTCTCGCAGTCGATAAATTGCATGATGGCAAGCCGGCCAACCGGAATAACAAGTCGCGGGCGTAGAATTTCGAACTCGGCATTCATCCAAGCGGAACAGTTGCGAATTTCATCTGGTGCGGGAACACGATCGCTTCCGCCAGGCGCCTTCCCGGGAAAACAGCGAATGACAGCGGCGAAATAGATGCGGGAACGCATCGTGGCTTCATCAAGCCCGCAGAATTCCTCGAACCAGCGAAATAGGGTTTTACCAGCAGTATGCGCAAATGGTCGCTTCAAAGTCGGTTCGCGGACGCCAGGGGCCTGCCCGATCACCGTCACGCCGCTGACAATAGCGCCGCCGGAAACGGGCGGGGGAATGACTCGCGGACAACGCCGGCAACGGCGAAGGCGTGCGACGTGATTTTCCAATCTTTGCCGGCGAGGTTCCACTATCCCAGGATTCTACGAAATTCCTGGTAGGGCGAGACTCTGTCGAGCCGAGCGACAAAAACAATCGGCTCTACGGAGCGTCGGCCTACCGCCGGAAGAGGGAGAAGATCAGACTCAGCACGATGCTAATAATGATGCAGGTGACGATTGGAAAATAGAATGCGCTGTTGCCGCGTTCGATGCGGATATCGCCAGGCAAACGTCCGAGCCAGGCGGTGCCAACGCCGGTCCACAGCAGAAAGCCAAGAACAATGATCACAGCTCCGAGAATGACGAGAAATTTTCCGAACTCGGGCATCTATTACCTTCGCACACAGCGTTGGGTAGGGCGAGACTCTGTCGAGCCTGATCCGCACTGTCGCTGAGGACAGCGGCAGTACAACGTCGAGCCGACGAATGAAGCGCGGGGACAAGAGTTGCGAATGCGGAGCCTGCGATGAGATTCAACCCCAATGGCGGTGCAATTTCGCGATTACTACGAAACCCTTGGCGTATCGAAAACGGCGAGTGAGGATGAAATCAAAAGCGCGTTTCGAAAACTCGCCCGGAAATATCATCCCGACGTCGCGAAGGATAAGAAAGCGGCGGAAGAAAAATTCAAACAGATCAACGAAGCCTACGAGGTCCTAAGTGATCCGGAGAAACGCCAGAAATATGATCAACTGGGTGAGAATTGGAATCAGCCCGGCGGGTTTCAGCCGCCACCGCAATGGGGCGGCAGGCAACCCGGCGGATTTCGCTGGGGCAGTGGGGAAAACGGGGGTGTCGAATTTGAGTTCGGCGGCACCGGGTTCAGCGATTTTTTCGAAGCATTCTTCGGAGGCGGTCGTGGTCGGTCGGCCTACGGCGGGTTCGGACAGCGCGGGGCCATGGCGGAGCGCGGGGACGATGTCGAAGCTGACATCATGGTTACGCTGGAGGAAGCATTGCATGGTTCGACGCGACAGGTTTCGTTACGCCGCGCTGGTTCTAAAAAAACGGAAACGTATCAGGTAAAAATTCCGCGCGGTGTGCGCGAAGGGCAGCGCATTCGTCTCGCCGGTCAGGGCGAAGCCGGTGAGGGCGGTGGAAAAAGCGGCGACTTATTCTTGCGGGTGCGATTGGCGCGACATCCGGATTTCTCGGTCGAGGGGAGCGATCTTGTGCACGAGGTAAAAATTGCGCCGTGGCAGGCGGCCCTGGGCGATCAAATCATTGTTCCGACGCTGGAGGGAAACGCTCGTTTGAAATTACCGCCAGGCACGCAAGGCGGTCAGCGTTTTCGTTTGCGCGCGCGAGGGTTGCCGGGCGTTTCGGGGCAGCGCGGCGATTTGTATGTCGTGGTGCAAATTTCCGTGCCGAAAAAATTAAGCGAACGCGAACGAGAAATTTGGGAACAACTCGCGCAGTTGCATGGCCGTGAAAAATCCGGTTAAACAAGGCGATGAAGATTTCGCTCGGGTCCGATCACGCTGGTTTCAAATTGAAGGAAAAAGTAAAGACCTTACTCGGCCAACTTGGACACGAGGTGAAGGATTTGGGTACGTTCGCGGCCGAGCCGCCGGTAGATTACCCGCTTTTTATTCGGCCGGCAGCGGAAGCGGTTGCGCGTGGCGAATGCGAACGTGGAATTGTTTTCGGTGGCTCCGGCAACGGCGAAGCGATGGTGGCGAACAAAGTGCACGGGGTGCGTTGCGCTCTGTGCTGGAATTTGGAAAGCGCGCGGCTTTCCCGGCAGCATAACGATGCCAACGTCCTCTCTATGGGTGAGCGACTGATCGAAGAAAATCTCGCGCTGCAAATTGTGCGGGTCTGGTTGACGACCGAGTTCGAAGGCGGGCGACACGCGCCGCGTGTCGCGATGTTGAACGCGATGTAAGGGCCAATGCGCGCGTTCGAAAAACGATTGTAGCCGCGGCTGGCGATTTTTGGGCTACAACAATCGATCGGCGCAAACCGCTCCCAGAAAGACTGCACTGACGAACGCGTTCGAATTGAAAAACGCGCGATTGATCGCGGCAAGATCATGAAGCTGGCGCGCGCTGCGATGCTCGTAAAAGAGCGCGGCCGCGATCGGAATCGTCGCGGCGAAGTAAATCGTGCCGAGCTTCGCCATGATCCCGAAAGCAATCAGCGCCAGCAGCATTAAAAGATGGAGAAACTGCGCGAGCCGCAAACTGGCGGCGAGGCCAAGCCGAACCACCAGAGAGTGCAATCCCTCGTCGCGATCGAAGTCGTAGTCTTGAGTGGCGTAGATCAAATCAAAGCCACTCACCCAACAAACAACTCCAAGGCCGAGGACGAGGGGCGGCAATTCCACCCGACCAGTTTGCGCGACCCAGGCCGCGACCGGCGCAATCCCGAGCGCGAGACCGAGAAAAAAATGGGTCGCGTCAGTAAAACGTTTTGTGACTGAATAGAAAAAAGTGATGCCAAGCGCGATCGGCGAAAGCACGAAAGTCAGCCAATTGATATTTGCAGCAAAAAAAACAAAAAGGGCGCTGCTGAAGATAAGGCAAATGAAAATAATGTTCTTGGGCGCGAGAAGATAGCGGCTCCGGGTCCGCGGATTGCGCTGATCGATCTCCCAATCAACGAACCGATTGAAAAGCATCGCCGCGGTGCGGGCCGTGATCATACATCCCAGGACCAGGAGCACGATCTTGAGACTGGGCCGCCCGTTGGCTGACACGACCAGGGCAGCGAGCGCAAAGGGCAGAGCGAAAATGGTATGGGAAAAGCGAATGAGCCGGAGAAATCGCGCGATCGCGCCGCCCCGATTTTGCGTCACAGCGAAATCATGAAGCACATCCTGCTCATTCATGAATTGAGCAATGATTCGAGCCGCTCACGCGCACGAATCATAATGGGATTTCCGTGCGCAAAAAAAATCCGAGCGAAATCGAGATCCAGAAGTTTGCGTAGTGATCGAATCATTTGTTTTTGGTTGGTGCAATATTTTCGGGGCAACAAGGTGAAACCGTGCGGATCAAAATTGATGAGTGCGTCGCCCACTATCAGTGTGCCGGCGTCATCCGGATGATAAAGGGCGAATTCGCCGTCCGCGGCGCCTTCGATTCGAACAACTCGCAGCGCGCCGATAGCAAGATCATCCTGCAAGCTGTGACTAAGGGGAAGTTCTACCCTTAGTTCCGGCGGCGCAAAAATCGGCGCGGAATACGATTGAGCGAACGTTACTGCATCGCGCGCGTGGTTCGCATTTGTGATAACGATCCGGACAACGAGACCGAGTGATTCCAGTTCTCTTTGGGGTGCGGCTCGGAGTGCGATTGGATCAATAATTGTGATCTCATTTCCTGCTACGAAAGCAGTAGAAAAGAGTTCTGCTTTAAGTTTTCGATCGTAGGTATGCCAGAGGGCATAGTTAGGTGAGATGCGGACAAATTCAGTCACCGTAAGCTACTACGTTAGAGTCATTTGTGATTGGCTAGGAAGCCAATACAGAGGCGAGCCAATGGCACCGTAACTGCTACGATTTTCATAATTACCCTCTTCTTATGATGACCTTCTCCTATCAAGCCCGTGACGCTGCCGGACGCATCGTGTCCGGCGTTCAGGAAGCCCTCAACGAAGACAACGCCGTGACCAGCCTGATGAGCCGCGGCCTGATGGTGCTTTCTCTGCAGCGAAAAGCGACGGCCAGCCACTCGCGTAGGAAATCCACTAAAGTAAAAGAAACCGATCTCGTTCTCTTTACCCGACAACTTTCGACCATGATCGAGGCGGGTATTTCGCTGGTGCAAGCTTTGACTGCTTTGTACGAACAGGCTGACCCGAAACGGCAGGGAGGGTTGCGAGCCGTAATCAGCGATATCACAGCGCGGGTGCAAGGTGGCGAAACCTTCCATGAATCGCTCGCCAAACATCCCCTGGTTTTCAATCGGCTTTTTATCAGCATGGTGAAAGCGGGCGAGCATGGAGGTTTACTCGCCGAAATTCTGGATCGCCTGGCCGGATTCCTCGAAGCCAGCGCGCGTCTGCGCAAGAAAGTCAAATCGGCCATGACCTACCCGGTCATTGTTATCTGCATCGCATTTGCCATCACCACCTTCCTGATCGTGCGAGTTGTCCCGATCTTCGGCGAAATTTTCGCTGATTTTGGAGCCAAACTTCCCGCGCCGACACAATTTCTTATTGATGTCAGTAATTTTGTCCGCGGTGAGTGGTATATCCTTCTTGCCGCGATGGCAGGCGCTTTCTTCGGCGTTCGCACGTTTTTGCGCTCGACCCGCGGCAGACAGCTTTGGGACCGTTGGAAACTCAAACTGCCGGTTTTCGGACCGCTCATTCATAAGATTTGCATGTCTCGTTTTGCGCGGACCTTTGCCCAGTTAATCCGTAGTGGCGTTCCAATCCTCGAAGTCATCGATATCGTCGGTGGCTCTTCCGGCAATCACGTGGTCGAAACCAGCATCAAAGAAGTTGGGGTCGACGTGGAAAAAGGCGACAATCTTTCCGTCTCGCTTTCACGCAAAAGCATTTTCCCGCCGATGCTCCTGCGCATGGTCGCAGCGGGCGAAGCCACCGGCAAAATCGACACCATGCTCGAGAAAATGGCGGATTTTTGGGACGAAGAAATCGAAGCGATGCTGGACGCGCTCACCTCGCTAATCGAGCCAATGTTGATCGTTTTTCTCGGCGTAATCGTGGGCGGTATCGTAATCGCGATGTTCTTACCGATCTTTAAGTTGAACGAAGTTGTCTCTCAAAACAAGAGCAACTAAGGGTTGTGTCACAGAGCAATAGCTAAGGAGAAGCTGCTCAAAGACAGGGGAGGGGCGGGTCGCAAGGCCCGCCTCTTTCCTTTTTACTCATGCTCATGATCCTACTCCTACTCACGCTCATCATCTGAAAGACCTCGAGTATGAGCATGAGGGCACGCGATGGTCGGCCGTGTCGGTGAACAGGTCATCACTTTTGCAAAACACCAACGCGTAGATGCAGCGGCCATTTTATATCGCGCACTTCCTCTGGATTTTTCCAAAGCGCTCTTAGTTCCTCCACGAGTGAATCAACTGGATCAAAGCCGCGGGCGGCGATAAACCTTTGCGTGGCTGACCATGTCCGGAAATAACCGGCGAGCTGATGGAGATTCCAACGCTCATGCATATCAAAACGAATCGGCGGTAGTTCCGCGAACGGAAACTTAATGTCCTTGTAGTCAGTTTCAACCAACTCACGTTCGGGCGGCCAAAAGGATCCGGTCGTTTCGCGATAGAAGTTCCAAATGATCGCGTTGGTTTCCGGAGCGATCTCCAAGACCTTATAGCTCGAGATCGCCAGGACAGCATTTTCTTTCAAGACTCGTTTTGCCTCCGTGAAAAATCTTTCGATATCGAACCAATGGAGTGCTTGAGCGACCAGAATCAGGTCCACTGAAGATGAATCGATCCCGCTCGCTTCCGCCGGTGCGACCCGGTAGGTGATCCGGTCATTTGGCTCCGCGCTTTCAATTTGCTGCGCGCTGGCGTCGGTCGCGATTACGCTATCGAAATGCCGAATTAATCCCACCGCGGCTTGGCCGTTGCCAGTGGCGCAATCCCACGCCAGTCCATGCCGCGGCGAAATCGAGGCCAGGTACTCAAATAGTTTGTCCGGATAACGCGGGCGAAACTTTGCGTACTCGACGGCGTGACCGGAGAAGTGGTCCTTGAACTTCATTTATCTGACCGTGGCAGTTGTCCAATCATCGTTAGCTGTCGCGACTTGCCGCACTCGCGCGTACAACTCGCGGTAAATTCGCTCCACCGCCACGGTCGGATCTTCCAACATCATGGTTTCTTTGATTTTGCTGGCATAAATCGGGAAAGAAAAGGGTGAGACCACTGGCAGTTCGCGCAAGTGCCAGTCGAAATGCTGGACTTGGTCGAGAAACGCGTTTGCTTCTTCCGCATCGAGAAAAATTTGGGTTGCCTGCCGATAGGCTTCCTCGAGCAGGGGATGATCTGGCTCGTGCGCTTCCAGCACTCGAAAAATTGTTTCTGTGCTCCAATGCATCTGTTTGCGCGCGCGCTGATGACCCGGGTAATTGCGTGGCACCATTAATCCGGTTTGGGCGACGCCGCGGAATTGCCATTTCACCAACTCCGACCCGCGCAAGGCCAGGCGCAAATCCTCCTCCGCTCCTTCGCGCTCGAAACAAAGCCGCCAATCCTCCAAAGTAAGTTCCTGGAATCGCCGGAGCGTCAGCAGGAAGCCGGAGTCGTCGATGGTGACGAGCGCGTTTCCGCCGCTGCGGTTTTTCATGCGCCAAGCCACGATACGCGAAAGCGCGTCATTAGCGCTGCGGCCGATGAGGGCATGGAAAAAGTAATGGGAAAACTCGTCAACGCGATACAGTTCGATCAACATCGAGTTGCCGGTCGGCACGTCCGAAACTGCGAGCTGAGCGCGAAATTGTTCCACCATCGCCTGAGCGTTTGCTAGCGAGATCTGGTACTGCTCGACCAGCCAATCGACGCAAAGCGCGTCGTTTGTTTCGCGACGCAGCTGGTGGGCCAAGTCGGCGCGTAGCTGTCGTACCGCCCGCGCGACTCCCGAAGTGAGCGGCATCTTAGCCGCGTTCCAGCGGGGAATGGTCGGCAACTGGCCGTCGGCCCGCTCCACAAACGCTTCCTGCACGCCGGTATCGATTAGTCGCACCACCCGCCCGCCGAGGACGAAAAGATCACCAATTTGCAGCCCTTTGATAAATCCTTCTTCGACAGAACCGAGGCGCCGCCGTTTCAACATCACATCGACGAATCCCTCGGAGACGATCGTTCCAATGTTAACTAGAAATTCGCGCGCCACTCGTGGATGCGCCAGCGAGACCATGCCGTCATCGCTCAGCGAAATCTTCCCGAAGACGCCGCGGTATTGCTGCGCTAAGGCTTCGCCACCGCCCTCCAGATAATTCAAAAGGCGATGGAATTCTTCGCGGGTAAGATCGTGAAATGGCCGCGCCCGCGTGATCAGTTGGTAAATCGAATCGGCTGAGGCCGGCGCCAGAACGACGATGCCAACGATATGTTGCGCGACGACGTCAAAAGGCTTGTCTAGGATTTTGATTGGATCGAGTGCGCGCTCGCGCACGAGCTTCGCGGTGACCGTTGCCTCCACCAGATCGTTGACATTGGTTGCGACCAGAATGCCGTGACTATTTTTGTTTAACGAATGTCCGGAGCGTCCGATGCGCTGGATCGCGCGCGAAACGCCTTTGGGTGTTGCTACCATCACAACCAGATCAACCGCACCAATATCGATGCCGAGCTCAAGGCTGGTTGAGCAAACGACGGCACGCAGTTCTCCATTCTTCAGACGATCTTCAACTTCGAGCCGCAGACTGCGATCGAGCGAAGCGTGATGAATTTCGATCGCGTCCGCCAATTCCGGGAGTTGCTCGCGCAGACGCAAGCCGATTTGTTCCGCTGCCGAACGAACGTTCGTGAAAACAATGACCGACTGGCGCGAACGAATCAGTTGCGACAATTCCGCGTAAAGGCGCGCGCCGGTGTAACCGGACGGGGGGTAAGGATCGCGCCGGATTGGAGAAAAAACGTCCACAATTTGTTCCTTCTCGATGCGCGCTTCGGCGATGCGGCAATGCCGTTTTTTGCCGACGAGAAATTGGGCCAGCAAATCAAGCGGCGCGGCCGTCGCAGAAAGACCGATACGACAGAGATTGTTACTGCCGCGCAGCATTTGCAATCGCTCGAGCGAAATGCTCAGATCGGCACCACGTTTGTTGCCGGCGAAGGAATGCAATTCGTCGACGATCACGAATTCCGTGTGGGCGAGATGTTGCGCGTAACTTTGCTGCGCCAACAGAATGGCCAGTGATTCAGGCGTGGTGACGAGAAAATGTGACGGCTTATTCCGAAATTTCGTGCGTTCGCTTACGGCCGTATCGCCGGTGCGCAAATGAATGCGCAGTTCCTTTTCCAGACCCATCCCGGTGATTGGCCCTCTCAGATTTTTCTCGATGTCATAGGCGAGGGCGCGCAGCGGCGAAATGTAGATACAGCGCACGCCCGGTTTCAGTTCGTTGGATTCAAGTTCTCGGAGGAGCGAATCAAAAACACCAAGAAACCCCGCCAGCGTCTTCCCGCTTCCCGTTGGCGAGGTTAGCAAGATCGATTCGCGCTTGAGAACCGCTGGAATGCAGAGCAACTGCGCATGAGTGAAACTCGGAAAACTCGCGAAAAACCAATCTCGCAAGCGCGGGTGTAGTCTTGCGGCAAGAGCTTGCTCCTTTTGCACAAGCTAAAATCCCGCCATCCCGAGCGAAGTCGAGGGATCCCGTGCAAGTTACCTATAAGCTTTCGCGGCGGGATCCCTCGACTTCGCTCGGGATGACAGTCTTACCCTTCCGGATTCACCGGAAAATGCTTGTTTTTCAAATGCTCCGGGACGCGCTGCGTTTGTTCGGACTCGATCTCCTCGCTGGCAGCGGCTAACGCTTCGTAGGCTTCGCGGCTTTTCTTTGCTCGACACATGTAAGCGGTGGCGTGAGCAAGTGGAATGCGTGCTTCCGGCATTCCGACAAATTCAACTCCATGTTGTGCCGCGATTGCGAGCGGAAGTGCTTCCGGGTCAGCCAGTCCGACATCTTCGCTTGCGAAAATTACGATGCGACGCGCGATGAAACGAAAGTCTTCGCCGGCGTGCAACATTTTCGCCAGCCAATAGATCGCGCCTTTTTCATCCGAGGCGCGCATGCTTTTAATAAATGCGCTGATCGTGTCGTAATGCGCATCGCCTTTCTTGTCATAAACGACCGCCTTGGTTTGAATGCTCTCCTCCGCAACCTTGAGGGTGAAGTGAATAACGCCGGGGGGAGGGACGCGCTTCGGCGCGTCCTTTCCCTTGTGCGAGGAAGATTGGGACAGGTGGGAGCCCGTTTCTCCGAAAGGTGGCGTTGTCAAAACCCCAACTTCGAGCGCGTTTAAGCATTTACGCGCATCGCCGTCGCTCAGTTTGGCGAGATGCCGACGCGCGTCCGCGTCCATTTTGACGTTGTATTTGCCGAGACCGCGCTCGGAATCCGCCAGCGCGCGGTCGATCAAAGTTTCAAGCTGTTCGATCGTGAGCGGCTCGAGCCGGAAAACGAGCGAGCGGGAGACGAGTGCGCTGTTAACGTAAAAGTACGGATTGTAGGTGGTGGCCCCGATTAGTCTCAGATTTCCGCTCTCGACGTCGGGCAACAAAATATCCTGCTGCGCTTTATTGAAATGATGGATCTCATCGATGAAGACGATCGTCTTGCGGCCAGAAGTTCGGAGCCGATTAGCCGCTGCAGCCACCACTTTGCGCATCTCCGCCACGTTACTTTCCACTCCACTCAACCGAATGAATTCGGAGTGGGTCATCTCGGCAATGACATAAGCCAGCGTTGTTTTGCCACTTCCGGGTGGGCCCGAAATAATCAGCGAAGGCAACCGGTCGGCTTCGATTGCGCGACGCAAGAGTTTTCCCGGCGCGAGAATATGTGCCTGTCCGACAAATTCATCCAGTGTGCGTGGACGCATGCGCGCTGCGAGGGGAGCGGCGGCACTGACGCGCTCCAGGTTTTCCGCCTCGCTTTTGGCGAACAAATCATGCATCAGGTGAAAATGTACGGCGCGGGCAGGCTGGGCGCATCTGCAAATATGCGAGGGTTGTAGCCAGGATCGATGATGCCGGAAATTCTGATTGTCAGCGTTCGTCTCTAGGTTAATCGTCGTCTCGGAGAAATGGCCCATCATGTCTCGCCGATACTGACTTGGCGTACGCTGCATCTAGGGCTGGTTTTGACCTCTGGCTCAGATCCCGTGAGGCCGCTCTTTGCTGGCACGGGTTGCGCTCTATTTAATCCCGTCAAACAGTGCTCAAATGCGTTTGGGAATTTTGATTTCAATATTGGCCGTTGCCCTGGCCGGAAACACGCGCGGTGCAGTCACGTTACCGATGCGCACCGTCTTCAAGGGGCAGGACCGCTTCGAGCAACTCGTCTTGCGCGCGAAGGCCGAGAACTGGAAGATGTTGCCGATTGGGCAGCGGACCGCGGTGGTGGGTCAGGCGATGGTCGGAACGCCTTATCGCTCTTTCACGCTCGAAGTCGATAACCGAGTTGAGTCGCCCTCGGTCAATTTCATAGGGCTCGATTGCTGGACCTTTTTCGAAACCGCTCTCGCCTTCGCGCGGATGCTGGATGAGCCGGAAACGAATTGGACGTCGGCGCAATTGCTGCATTACATCGAGATTGATCGTTATCGCCACGCCGAATGCACCGGCGAATATCTCTCTCGCCTCCATTACCTCGAAGATTGGCTTTACGACAATGACCGACGCGGTCTCGTTGCTGATCTGACCCGCTCCCTTGGCGGTGTGAGCGTCCCGCATTCGGCCCGGGAAATGACAAATGGGTGGCGGCATTATCGCTATCTCGTGCACAATCGCGGCTTGCTTCGACCCCTTGCAGAAATGGAAGCGGAGGTTTCTTCGCGACCGCTTTACGAAATTCCCAAACGTCGCGTCGCCGCTATCGAATCGCGACTGCGCAGTGGCGACATTATCGGCATTGTCTCGCGCGACGGCCGCCACACCTCAATCCACGCTACATCACACGTCGGTTTGGCATTACGTGGCGCGGACGGCACCGTCCACTTCATGCATGCGTCAGCGCCGCACAATTATGGCCGGGTCGTGATCGATACACGGCTCTCGAATTATCTTTACCGTTACAGCGCGGACACCGGGATTCTAGTGGCGCGGCCTCTGCGCTAA
>Ga0209267_1001280_pt1 | contig 17216 bp, 12 predicted proteins | sample GraSoiAngelo_137_FD_185894 | JGI IMG/M metagenome (GOLD analysis project Ga0209267, IMG submission 185894) | Grasslands soil microbial communities from the Angelo Coastal Reserve, California, USA - 14_0929_09_30cm (SPAdes) (version 2) | ecosystem: Environmental > Terrestrial > Soil > Grasslands ... | reverse complement strand
TCTTGGGATTTCCAAGCGACCGCCTAGCATTGCGGCAAGTTGTTGCGCTTCCCGCATCAAGTCCGGGCGTTCCGGGTAGAAATTGCGGTACCAGGTCTGAATGTACGCCAGGCAAGCGTTGCGAACACGTTCGCTGTCTTCAAGGGAGCGAAGGTACTGAATGTGCAATTTCATCGTAAGCAGAAGCGAATCCTTCTTCTTATCTGAATTGCCAATGAAACTTACCGAGTTCGCGCCGCTAGCGCGATAGTAAATCCCGGTGCGGGGTACGAACCGTGTACCTTCGGATGCCAAGACCACACGGCAAAAATATTCGCCGTCTTGATCGAAATGAAGGCGAGTATCCCAGGGCCCTGCCGCCTTCGCCAGCTGTCGGCTGACCAGCCAGGTTGCGTTTTGCATGTGGAGGTTTTCGCGCATCGCCCTCGAGAGCCAGTCGACCGGCGAAAGATCTTGCCACAGTGAGTTGCGGACAAAGCAGGCATGGCGGACTCGGTAGTAGAATGGGGCCCACGGAGAGGAAAGCAGTATTCGTCTGCTATCACATTCGCGCAGCGCCGCAAGCTGCCGCTCGATTTTGTCCGGCGCTAAAAGATCGTCCGCGTCCAAATACTGGATGTAATCGCCCTGACTGAGCGGAAAGGCATTGTTCTGGGCGCCTGACAGGCCGTAGTTCTCTGTGGATACTACCCTGACCTCTTTGAATCCCCTTGCCACTTCAGCGGTCGAATCTGTCGAGCCATCGTCCACCACGATGATCTCTTTGCGTGGCCATGTTTGGGCAACCGCTGACTGAAGCGTATAGGCTATTGTATCCTCGGCATTATATGCAGTGATAAGAATCGATACTAACGGTTTCATATTCTCGAATTGAGAAGTCGTGAATACACGCTCGTTGTTACGGCGGCCACCTTATCCCAGGAATACCGCTCGTTGGCGTAGGCCTTAATTTCCGCCCGCCGGCTTTCGAGGTTACGAAATAATTCGCTGTTGAAGTAATTGTGAATTTTACGCGCCAGATCAGAAGAATCCCGTGGCTTGAAAACAAATCCAGTTTCACCTTCAACGATTTCTTCCTTTAAACTGCCTACATCCGCAGCAATCGCAGGTAGGCCGAAGCTATATCCCAGAAAAAGGACACCACTTTGGAAGACGTAAGCATAGGGCAGGATCAGAACGTCCGCCGCTTTGAAATACAGTTCGGTCTGCTCGTCCGGGACATATTCAATCTTCGCAATGACGCTATCCGCGATCTCGCTGCTTGTAATACCGCGTCGAATCTGGTTCCAGTAGCTCTCCGGGCCCTTCGACTTTCCAACCACAAGCAGGCGATAGTTACGATCTTTTGTCAGTAGTTCTGAAAAGGCTGCGATCAAATATTCGAGCCCCTTATAAGCCGCAATGTTCCCAAAAAAGAGCAGGACTTTATCATCGTTGCCTATACCTAATTGGCGTTTCGCCTCTGCACTCGAAAGACTGGTATTCGGAACGGTGTTGTTAATCCCAAACGGGATAACGCTTACCTTGGTTGCGGGAATCCGAAACTCGGATGTCATCTCGCTTTTCATTCCGTCGGTGTGAACAAAAACATGGTCGCACAAGCTATATTGAACCTTTAGTGAGATCCGATTTAGCCAGGAATCATTCTGGTCCCGTTTACCCGCATTCACGTTATGGGCGGTAAAGACCACGCGTTTGCTCAGCAGTTTGTAGTAGAGCATCAACAGGCTGCAGTCGAAGAGCTGGAACTTGTTATTCCACAGAATGTGGAACAGCTTTGGTTTTGCCTTTGCCGCATACCCAATAAGCCGCGCGTAATATTTTAGCACTCTCAGCACCTTTGCCTTCGTGCTTGCGTCTTCCCGCTGATCTCCACGCAAATTAAGAAAATTTAAACGAGGATTGGCAAGCAGCTCCGGCACGCTCAAATCATCACTACCTACGAAGTCAACGTGTATTCCTACTGATGTCAGTGCAGCTGCCATGCCGAGCGCGTAAGGTTTATCTCCGCCACCGGTCAGTAAGGCGACACGGATCGACGGAGGACGGAGGACGGAGGATGGAGTCTGATTTCCGGATGCTGATTGCTGACCTCTGACCTCTGACCTCTGACCTCTGACCTCTCGCCGGGCCGCAGCCTCTATAGAGGCGGAGGCCGTTCCCTGACCTCTGACATCTGACCTCTGCTCGCTGAGATGCGGCGTCATTTCACTGTAGCTGGCTTGGGCGACGCGGTCTCGAGCTGGTGCATCACCGCATCGAATACTTCAGCCACAGTAATAGCCGTTGTTGCGCGCTTATCGCATCCCCGTTTGTAAAAGAATTTCTCAAGGAGAGGTGAAACGATCTTCCTCTGAACTCCATAATCGTAAATTTCCCATGGGCTCGTGCAGGTGAAGAGTGTGACGCAGGGAGTTCTCGTCCCGAGAGCAAAATGCATGGGCAGACTGTCTCCGCCGACCAAACAGCGGTGATTTTGTGTATCCGACAGATGTTCGAGGAGCGACAAGCGCTGTGGAAGCACATTGACGGTCAATCCTTCTTCTTCAAGCCGTTGCTTCAATAATCCGTAGTAAGCCCATTTCTTCATCGGCCATACCGGACCGGCATCGGCTGCTATGGCAACGTCACCCGCTAACTCTGTCTCGATCGGTTCCGGCAGCAAATATGTCTCACCAGCGAAGCGAAAGCCAAGACCGTCAAACACAAGCTCTTGATACGTCTGTCGATTCTGAAATTTTAGCTTGTCCGCTTTCAGCTTCCCGTGAGCACTGACGAGGCTTAGGTCGAACCAGCGCCTTGAATTCTCCGTATATGTCACTGAGCCATTGGAACCGAGGCGAGCCCCGAAGATCTCGCCGCACCGCACCGTTTTCAGAAACTGTGCAATCTCGAGAGTGTCTTCCAAATTAATGACCAGGTCATAGTGGTTCTTCGATACTTTCGCGCGTTCTTCCCAGGAAAAGCAGCGTAGATCACAATTCGAACCCTGAAGCAAAACGGTATTTTTGGAGGCCGTCAGCCATGTAACTTGCCCCTTCAGCCGGCTTAGCAACGGTGTCGTCCGGACCACGTCACCGGTAGCACCAACCTTGACGATTAAGGTGTTCATAGGAATCTGTCGAACTATTAATACAACCGCTGCTTGGGTAGTTTCCCCGCGAGCAAAACGGAAACATCTGATTGCCGCCTCCGCAATGCGATCATGGCCATTTTATCCTCGTAATCCAATCCCAGCAGCCAGAGACCCAAAGTCGCCGTAAACAAGAACGCTATTCCGCCCAATGGTCGTGAAGGGGCTGTAGCCGGAATAAAATCCTTTGTGGAACACTCGCCTGAGGCCCACTCAGTTCATCCTTGGACGGTCGCCATCGGAGACGTAGGATCTTTCGAGGTGCCGCCAACGCAACCAGAGTCTGAGATCAAGAACTACGTGGTAAGCCTCGTAAGCCAGTCTTTCCGGAACCGAAAGCATCGTACGATTCACTTGCCTCAGAATTCGCCAGCTTAATCGTGTTTTACCCCGGATTGTACGCATCTCGTCCACCCAGCTCGAAACCCGACCTTCCAGAAGCTCATTTAAGCGTTCAACTGGTTCCAGCAACCGATCTGCGATGTACCATTCAACCACCTCCGGAATCTCACGGTTGTGCGCAACGATGCTGTTGGTTGCGTGGATTTTTGTCTTCATGAATTTCGTCGGGAGCGCCCACGGGGTCGTGGCCCCGATGTGTCTTAGAACGCCGTTGATGTAAGCCTGGGGATCATCGCGAAGCCGATCGAAGAAATCGATATGCAGTGCATCCCATCCAAACGCATTGGACCAGATCTTTATGGTGCGGCAGTAATCCGAAGACAGTATGTTGCGAGCCCGTTCGACTTGGCGCAAAAACGCAATTGAACTAACTTTGCGGACGTCTCTGCCTTTCAAGTACCCAAATTCCAAAAGAGCTTGGGACCAAACCCGTTCGATAGGGTGGCGCAATGTCAGAATAATGCGCAGGTCCGGTAGCAAGCTCGCGATCCGCCGAACCTGCCATGCTTTTAGTCGGCCATATATAGGGGAAATCTCTCCACGGACTGGCTTCAGTTCACCTCCATTCCCCGATTCAAAGTGTGCTTCGTACCAGTCTAGATCGTGCTGCAGCATCCGACGCATAAAAAAGAAATCCATTTCCTTAGGATCGCTTAATCGTATATCCGGATGGCACTTCAAGACGTTGTAGAGCCAAGTTGAGCCGCACCGCAAGGAACCAATTCCCACGAAGGTTGGCGGACACCTGTGGACCAAATTGTCCTGCTTACCCACACCTTTTTTCGATTTTAATAGTGTTACTGCCATTGAGTGCGCATGAGAAAGCTCGGGCTCAACTTACACCGATCGACCGGCAGTTTTACAGAAGCGCCAGGGACCGGCGGGTCCGCTGGGGAACAGCCGGACGGAGCTACGCTAACTCAGGTCGATCAATTTTTTCTGGATAAATTCGAGCGTCAAAATCTTGTGTATCTCAAAGGCATAGTTTCGATGTCCCTTGATATGAGCTTTGAGGATTTTTTCCAAAGAATTGACACGAAGGTAGGGTCTACTGCGCGCAGCCGAGTCAAGAAGCACCTCCATTAACCATTGGGAGAGCTCATCGCGGTACCAGACACGGAAGTGATGGAACTTGTGTCTGCCGAGGAAAAGTCTTTCCAGGTGAAGTGGTGCAAAGGCATGGTCGAGTCTGGCCAACCACTGAGGCATGCGATAATCATAGGCATATTCTGCTTTAAAGGTGAACTCTCGGTACCAATGTAGTATTCGAGTAATACCGGGAAGTGATCCAAAGGCGATACCACGATCTGTCCCGATCTTTCCCAAGGCTGGGTTGCCATCGGCAATGAGCCGAAGCGCTGGTCCGTTGTGCAATAGCTTCGCCGGGGTTTGATACGCCAGCGCAACCAGATCGTTATCAAAATAAGGAGTTCGATATGTGACCTGTGATCGTTCCACGGTAAATTTGCTCGCCATATACCACGGCGCTTGCTTGAAGGAAGTAAAGGAAAGGCTGTGGCCTTGAAGTTCACCGGCGTAGGTCGCGGCGGCGTCCCGAAACGAGCATTCCAGTCCCGGATCAAAAACGCCTTGTTGAGGAGGGTCCGGCTTAAACGCTACCAACCGCCTCAAGATTTCTCCTCCGCAGACACCACTTACTCGGACTGGGGCGATTCGTCGTGCCAATCTTTGGACATACAGGTCGATCGACCCAGTTACGTCCATAGTGCCGTCGCTGATATAAACGGCTCTTTCGGCGAGTTCCGGAAATTGCGACAAGAAATCATCGCCCACCAGGATCGTTTTGTGGGGCTGATGAGATATTCTTGCCGCTCGTCGCGCAATCTTGACGTCCGCACAATCACGATACATACCTCCCCACGTGTAACAGGGCAGTGTTCCAGGGGGCCAATGCGCCCAAGCCAGGATCATCCGGCTATCCACCCCGCCGGTCAAAGACAAGCCGATGGACTGTTTCCCAAAAAAATACTTGGGAAGAACCCGTGTCCAGGTTTCTTTCAACTTCTGGTAAAAGTCAGATTCGCTTAACTCCGGCTGACTTTCCCATGCTTCCTGCTTGAAGTAACGTTTCTTCTTCACCGTTTCGCCCCGCGGAAACACCCACGATGAACCTGGTGGAAGCAAGGAGATTCCGGAGAAAAGGCTCCTGTTTTGAAGAACGCCCTCGCAACAGAGAACCTCGCCCAAACTGCGTAGATCTAGTCGACGAGTGTCGGGTAGGATTTTCAGAAGGGCCTTCGCTTCAGAAGAAAAATAAAATCCGCGCGCGTCTTCGTGATAATAAATTCGATTTACTCCGTACCGATCGTTAAACAGAATGAATTTCTGCTCGCGAAGATCCAGTAAGACGCCGCTGAACCAGCCATTGAGTTTCTCCAAGAATTCGTAACCCATTTCTTCGTACAAGTGGACGAGATAACTTGCGTCATCTGAGCCAAATTCGTGCCCACGGATTCTAAGCGCATCGATGTCAGCCTGGCCGGCGAAATCTTCGCCCGAAAAGAGAAGGCAGATGTCTTTCTTTTCATTCCAGATAGGAAGGCGATGCCCGAATGTCTCCTCGTGGCAAGCCCATCCGCTCCAGAGGCCAAGCTTCTCGTTGATATATGTACCATCCGTATAAAACGGCTCATGTATTAGGCATTTTACCATGGACTTCACGAGAGAATAATACTGCTCTGATGGTCTCTGGCTGACTATTCCAACGATGCCAGGCATAAGGAGATTACGAGACAGAGATCAGAGGACCGGACAGTAAAAATTGGCGGACAGGGGAAGGATTCGAACCTCCGATACGACTTGCGTCGTATAGCAGCCCTTGCGAGCTGCTGCCTTAGGCCACTCAGCCACCTGTCCTCAAATTCCTATCTTACTCAGCCGGTTCCTAACTTCCGCCTCTGGTCCGGCATTCTGGTGATTGACCAGCCGCCGAACTCAGGTCGTACCAGCCTCTTCTCAGTTTCTTAAGCGCTTTCTTAATTGGTTTTGGAACACCCTCTTTCCAACCGCGATGAAGGCCCAGCTTCAAGGCCAGTTTTCCCTTTTTTGTAAGTGGCACGAAAAACCGGGGGAGGTCGAACCTTTGAAAGCCATTGCTTCGCTTGAAGTCGCCCAGGCTGTCATCAAGCCATAATGCATACACAAGATATGGTAAGCCTTTCTGCGCGCAGCGTTCCACGGCTTTGGCCAAAAGCGCGTTCGTCGGCGCCAGATCACGGTAGGAAATCTTTGAGATGATCTGACCCAACCAGCCATATCTTCCAGCATCTGCCAGCATAATGAAACCGAGCAGTTCTTCGCCCAAATATGCACCGAAAATTTCTTCTCTGAACAAAAACCGGCTGAACTGGCGTTTTACCGTTTCAAAATCTTTTCCATAGTGTAAGTAATGTCGTCCTTGCCGGATGGGAGTTTCATTGAAAATCGACGTTATCCCATGGACGAAACGGTCGTCGAACGTAGCCGGCTTTACAATAACCCCGTTCTTTTGAGCTTTCCGGACCTTATTTCGGGCTTTTCGTTCAATTTGTTTCTCCCACCAAAAGGAGTAGCTCTTAACTGGAAGCGCCGCAATTGAATCGAGCTCCATGGGGTAGGAGTATTTAGGTTCTGTGTCCGGCAAACGTTGCCAGAACGTCAGTATATCTGGGCGATCGTTGCTCTTTTGAAGCGCATCAATGAGCATTTCGGGATTCTCGATGTCCTCGAACCACTCTTGCTGAAACCAGGGGTCGAGCTTGGCGATTCGCAGAACCTTTCCCTCGATCGTCATCCGTTTGCCATTGATCTCCATCGTGGCACCAATGTTTCGGGCTTCTGAGTGGGCGCGCAACGTTCTTTTGGCGGAGAGAGAAAGGATTCGACCCTCCAATACGAGTCAGCCGTATAGCGACCCTTGCGGATCACTGCCTTGATCACTCAGCCACCTTTCCAACAGAGGGTATCGATAAGCCAACGCTTTCCAATCAATTTGGGATTCGCGCCGGTCGTCCTGCAACGCACTTCGCAACTTTACCGAGACAAGTCGTATTTTCTAAAGAAGTCATCGAGTCAAAGTCAAAATCTACGACGCAATAGGTTGCTGGAAGCCTGATAATCCGTTTGTCGGATTTGCACACAACGACGGCCTCCTATACGACCGGCTCCCACGTAAGCATTGCTCGACCATCACCAGACTAAACAGAAGCTTGTGGTTGTCCTGGCGGCCGGATTTGTGACCTTCGAGGAGTCTTCGCACGGGTTTAGGGTTAAGTAATCCAAACATGAGAGAGCTTTCATCCAAGAGCACTTCTTGAAGCTCGCTGGTAAGTGACGAGTGGAACCAGTCGTCCACCACGTTTACGGCAAAACCGCGTTTCTTTCGCTTCAAGATACGAGATGGCAAGTAACGTTCGCAAACTCGGCGGTGCAGCCATTTTCGACTGCCATTACGAACCTTGAATCCTGCGCCAAGCCGCTGGACGTACTCTACCACCGTCCGATCCAAGTATGGAACGCGGACTTCGAGACTGTGTGCCATGGAGAGCTTGTCCGCGTACATGAGAAGCTCGTCAGGCAGCGAGGAGCGAATTTCAAGGAGCTGAAAACCACCCAGTTCATCTGTGTGCGCCATTTGTGGAATCAGATCGCGCCAGTAGTCAGCGACCTCATCGCCATTTCGCCTCGGAAGTGTATCATCCCGAAACAGTTCCTCTATGATGCGTGCTGGCGCTAGAGAAAAAACATCCTGATAGCGCTTCATTCTATCCAGCGTTCCCAGCGATGAGACACCACGCTTCAATGTTTCGTTACGAGGCAATCGATCGACCGCGAAGCTGACCGAGGAGCGGATAACACTCGGCAGCCAACGCCACCAATTACCATAATGAACGCCCAAATGCCGTGTGTAGCCGCCGAACAATTCGTCCGGCCCCTGGCCGATCAGAGCGACCTTAACGTCCTGTCGCGCGCGTTGCGAGACGAAATACATCGGAACTATGGAAGAAGAGGCGATTGGCTCTTCCAGACATTCCACGATTTTTGGAAGCGATCGTTCGAATTCAGCCCGGCTAAGTTTTACAGGCACATGGCGAGCGCCCAAAACAGCGGCTGTCTCCTTTGCATCCGTTAGCTCGTCGTCTTCAAAGGTCTCGCCATAACCTATCGTGTATGCTGGCCATGGGCCGCCTTGTTCGTTCATTAGTGCTAGGAGCAAACCCGAATCAATCCCGCCGCTAAGAAGGATTCCTACGGGCACATCGCTCAAGAGATGGCGCTTCACACCTCCGCGATACAATTCAAGAAGTTCTTCTGCCGCCTCTTTCTCGTCCTTTCGGTCTGAGAATGGCACCGGCGTGTAGTTGTACCAGCGTAGCTCACGACATTTCCCCTTCTCGGCAATCAGCATCGTGCCAGGTGCGAGCTTTCGGATCCCCTGGAAGACAGTCAAAGGCGATGGCGTGTATCGAAACCGAAGAAAGAGGTTGAGGGCGACTGGATCAATCTCCGGCTTGAAGTCTTGTGCCGTCAGAATCGGGCGGATTTCCGAGCCGAACGTGAGTTGTCCGTTTGTAATCCGATAATAGATTAGTTTGATGCCCATGGCATCGCGTGCCACCACAAGCCGCTGCTTCTTAACATCCCAGATGGCCAGCCCAAACATTCCGTTGAGATGATTCAAAACTTCCGCGCCCCATTTCTTGTAACCGTGAATAATCACTTCGGTGTCGGAATTCGTCCTAAACTCATGGCCCTTGCTTTGCAGCTCTGCTCGCAGTTCCCTGTAATTGTAAATCTCGCCGTTAAAAATGACCCAGACTGTTTCCTCGGCATCAGACATCGGCTGGTGCCCACCAGCTAAATCGATGATGGACAGTCGCCGGAAACCCAGCCCTAAACGCCCGGACAGGAAATAGCCTTCGTCATCCGGTCCCCGATGAGCTATCGAGCTCGTCATTTGCCGGACCGTTTCCGATTCCACCGGCTCGTTCCGGGCGAAGTTAAACTGGCCGCAAATGCCGCACATGGGTCAGAGGGCAGATGACTGATGGCCGATAGCCGATAGCCGATAATGGATCATCACTGAAAGTTGGTTCGAGGACTGGCCAATAACTGACGACTACCGTCGTTCGTGCAGAATTTCTCTGGCTTTGCCATCATAGTTCCGAGCATTTGACCAATCCGTGAGCATTTCGCGAGCAAGGCGTCTTGTTCTTTTTCGGAGAAGTAATTGCAAGCCGTGGCTGTGTCTAGCCAATGTTGCGTTTCGGCCTGTTCTCCGTCTGCGTCGGTCAATTTGCTTACGAAATGGGCTACATAGCGCCGCCTTTGCCAAGCTTCGGCAAGGTTGGCTCCGATTGATCTTGATGCTCGTCGGATTTGATCGGTTAGAGCGTAGCGCTCTTCTACTGGAAAACGTTTGGAGGTTTCGAAGATTTCTTGTTGGATTTCAAATGCCAGTTTATAGACCCGCAAATCCTTAAAGCTCGATATCTTCTCGCTCATTTTATTTCGTTTGTGTCGCAACTTTCGCCCGCAACCCTCCGTCCTCCGTCTTCTGTCTTCCGTCCTCTGAATGCATGTCAGCTTTCAGTTTTTTTCATCTCGTTAAGATAATATGCCAAACTTCTGAAGATTTGCGACTGACCCCAGCGATGCATTGGCACGTTGTCCCAACCCCAATACAGACGACGGGAGCGGAATGAGCCATCTGGCTTTACCCACTCCTTTAGAATCCCCTGAATCACCCTCTCCAATGTAATTTTTAGTTGCGGGAACAGATCTCGAAGGAGCAGGCAAAGATTGATGCATTCGGCGCAATCGTAAAGTTCGCGCTTGTAAACCGTCACCCGCGGAGCGTTAGAAAAAGGTCTTGGCAGGCCGTCTTCGGCGAAGAGGTTGTCCAGGTAATAGGCAACACCCTTCGCAAGCGCTTTCAGGCAGGCTTCGTTTTCGGTCAAAGCGTGAATCTTGGCCAACGCCTTCATCACAAAACAAGTGTGGAAATGATCGATAAAATCGCGCACTCCATCCATCGCGTAATACCATGAACCGTCTTCATTCTGGTTCTCCAAAACAAAATTCAAATTTCGTTCTGCGATTTTCCAGTAATCGGCATTGGAGAAAAACAGCGACGCGCTCGTTAACAAAAAGGCACGGTAAGCGGCGGCATTGATGACTCCCCCCTCATCGAAAGGAGTATAGGAACAACTGCTCGCCGTTTCCGATGTCCTGAAATCATTGATATCCATTGCGGCGTGGCGCGCGATCGATTCGAGGATCAGTTTCCATTCGTCGCGTGGGTTCAGCTCGAAAACCTGGAGGAACGCCTCGTAGACATAAGGTGTGGTTGTGATCAGCGGTGTGTATCGCTTGATCGTGCCTCCGCGCCAAACCCAGTCGAATGGATAGCCCCAGCAGTATTCTTTGAACTCACGGCAGCGCGATTTTTTGAGCTCGGTCAGAAAATGGACCGCGTTTTCCAGTTGCGAGAAATCTCCGGTCGCCTCATAAAGGAAAGCGAATCCCATTGCATAATGGGCGTCCGCAATCGGGAATCGGATGGGATGATGAAATAGCCGCCGCGCGGACGGAAGGAACGCTTCACAGAAAATCATGGGAGCCACCGCCACCGTCCCTACAAACCGGTGCCGGTAGTAAAGCGATTTGGCCCGCCCCCCTGCCCGGCCGGCAAAAAAGCTCTGATAGTCCCAGGATTCTTCACCGTAGCTATCCAGCCACTTTGTGAAATTGACCAACACGCGAGATACCTCGTCCACCAGTGGGATGGATGTCTTCGCTACCTCCATTTGAATCCTTGTTTCATTGAACGCTGGAATCTTCGGTATTGGTCGTTGGATGTTTTCTGCAGCTGCTTTCACAACGCTTTAACGTGGGCCCGCGAGCCTGAATCTCATTGGCGTAATATAATTATCACGCACCTCGCAAAGGTAACGCCTTAACATCGCCTTCAACCTATAAGGTATATTATCTCCGTTACACCCATCTCCCGCGAGATTGTGAAATCTTATTTTAACCACTTGGTTCTCACCAGGATTGAGTTCGACTTCAAAATCGATGCGGCCGTTGACGGGTTTCCAGGCAATCTTTTCAGAGCCCGCGCAAACTCGCTCGATCGCCGAAGGCTCACGCTCGCGCCTTCTAATTAAGAAATGCTTTGGCTGCGCAGAGCGGTTCTCGAGCCGGAGCTCCGTCCCATACATCTCCACTTCCACCTTCCCCGGCGAAACTTCTCTTTGACGATAACTACGGCGAACTATGTCACCCAGGCCACGCCAGATCGGCGCACATTGCAAAGCATTTAACCGCTGGATAAAGCTGATCAGACGCGCGCAGTGATCGCTGCAATAATCGTGATGAATCACAGCTATCGCGGGTTTACCCAACACGGCGTCAAAGGCGAAGTTTTCGATTCCCTCCCACGGATACCGACGAGTAAAGAGCGGGAAGTTGTAGCCCATAACTGCAATATCCCACGCCTCGGCAATAGTAATTGCATTCGGATGAGGGCCGGCAGAAATGATGTCGTTATTGACCGCGGCTATCAACGCGGTGTGCCTGAGTGCGGTCATGGCTGCTTCCGAGAAAATACCTTGAGGAAATACCATAACTCGATCATACCGAATTCCGGTAATGGATTTATGACAGTTCATTCGCTCGAGCGCTTGTTGGGTCTTCCAATAAAGGCGCTGCGGGTCAGAGCTACCGTACTCTGCCCGAGTATGATCGCAGCCGTGAACTGAAATTGAGTAATTTTCCGGATTTTCTCTCAACAGTCGAACAACTCCTGGAGCGCTTCTCCGCCAGTTCCACGGGATGAAAGCGATATTCGTAGCGAACTTGTGTCGCTTCATAAGGGACAAAAGTTCCTGAAAGTTCACAAAGCCATGTCTAGGCTTCAACACAGGATCATCAATCATCAAACAGGCGTTCGTTTCCGGAGCATTCCAGCAGGTCTCGGCGAAGGCCCATTTAATATAAAGGACAAGAGGCACAACGCTGAGGAAATGTGCTCGAATATCAAAATTTTGAAACGTCACTTCTGCGTCGATATCGATAACCTCATTAGAGGTTGAGAAAAAAACAGCCACAGTGTTGTGTACAAGCCTCAAGAAGGTCGCACCGTCCTCGCCCGAGATGATGTTGATTGCATTCTCTACGTGGGCGTTGAAAACAAAGTGCGCGGCGGCAGTGCTTCTAGATACGGTTGTTCGAACGCCCGCCATGACCCCGCAAAACTCGTCCAAATGATCTGAGACGGCGACATCTCCAACGCCACCGTTGACCTTATGGAGACTGGACCTGTCATCCCCGGTAAGGTGCCGCACCAGTTTCGGCAGAGTTTCAGAATCATTCCCTGCGTAAACAAATGCCGAGTGAACTCGATTCTCCCACCAATGAATTCCGGCGGGGTTGTCCTCTAATGTCGTTAGTATTTCCAATAAAGTGTCTGACGAAACGAATAGTCTGATTTTGCTCAGACTTCGGCAATCCTCGTTTGCCAGAAATTCGGCTGTTGATGAAAAACGAAAAGCGACGCCAAAGAAACGTAGCACTTTAGCCAGGTTTCCGGTTTCCGGCGAGTCAGGGCTGCCGATCAACGAGGCCTCCTGTCTCACATAAAAGGTCTCTTGCTTGCCCACCTTAAAGCTGCAAGGTCTTGTTATTGTGGTTTTCGTGCGACAACCAGACACCTCATGGCGCGGGACTTAGCCACCGAGTTAAGGAAAGGCGACAGTCCCTTCATCAGGTCGCGGAGTCCCGGACCCGCCGAGTGAGGAATCCAGCAAAAATTTTCTCTTCTTATTATCTCGAACCCTGTTTTGACGAAAGGCGCGACGTACTCTTCCAGCGTTGCAATGTAGCACTCTTCTCTCTTTTTCCAGCGTAACCGATTTTTCGCCTCAGTCCGGAAAAGTGGGAAACGCTTGTTCATATCGATAACAACACATACTCCTCCGGGCACAAGCAAATCGGAAATGCCCTGGACACACTCAAATTCCGTTTTGCCCGCATGACAGTAGCGAATCGTATTTACCGAGAAGACGAAATGAAATGAGTGCTTAAGGGTTGACGCCTCTATTCCGGTCGAGGCGGAAAGATCGGCCAGCAGAGTCTCATTTTTAGAGACGTGGAAGTGGATCTTTTGCGCAGCCGCTTCCCCCAGAAAATGTCTTGTTTCGCGCTTGGCCGCTTCAATCATAACCGGCGAGAAATCAGTCCCAACAGCTGTTTCTATATTTATGGGCCCCTTCTCCAAGACCGAGATCAGGTGAAGGAGATTCATTCCCGTTCCGCAACCGAATTCGAGTATACGGATACCTTCTTGTCGCAGTCCCGCCGGCAATAGGTTCAAAGCTGCCAGATAAATTTCTTTATAGTCATGATCTAGTAGATAGTTGACGCCGCAACCGGCTGTGGCCCGGCTATATTTCGAGATCGCATCCTGAGTAGTGTACTCGGAGAGAAATCTGTCGTTCTTTATTATAGATGTCATTTGCATAAACTCGCCCCCCGGTTCAGCTCGCCTCGTCTATTTTACTATTCGCTTTGAAATCTCAAGATTGATGGTTCCAATGCAGAAAACCCTTCTACCGCCTTCCTCGTTGTGCGCTGGCGTAATGAGCACATATTTCATACTACAGCCAAAGGCTTTCGCTTCGTTAAAGCCTTGCAAGGTTACAACGTTGAAACGTGGTCCCGCCTTCGTCAAGACTTCGGCGCGGCAAGCAGAGATCGGACAGGTGTAGCCAATTCTTCTTGTCGGGACGAAGAGTGTGGCGCTTTGGTACACACCGGGTAAATTTGGGCGAAGATTTCATCCATGATTCGGGCTGTTAAAAGAATTTCACGGTGTGGAATTGGAAGTGGGGCGCCCAGACGAATGCTATTGTAAAAGCGTTCAATTAGTTCCTTCATTCCGAAGTCTTGATAAAGCCGCTGACGGATGAAATTGGCGACGTTCAGCCTCAGGTTTCTAAAGTATTCTCGTGTATTGTTCAGCGGTGGAATAAAATACGTGAGATAGCTCTTGTACGACGCCCCTGAATTCCTGACCAGCGTGCCAGTCAGAATGTCTACCATTAGCGAGTTACGCGGACCGTAAATTCGGAGCTGGTTTAAGGCCGGCTTGAACTGGGTGGAAAAGCAAAATAGTGCCGTGGTCTCGTGTTTGTCCCGGAGGAGCACTCTCAACTCGTCCATCAAATCGGACTCGCCACGATTGCCGAGCTGCGAACTTCGATGTGCCGTGGCGACGATCAGCGGAACATCGTCATCAAGGAATTCAGCGAGCTTAGCAATTCCGTGGCTGATGATGTTGTGAAACAACTGGCCCGGTAACCTGTGTAACCAATGAGCGTTGCTCCCGAGGAAAGCCCCAGCATACATCGAGCCTCCCAAATCGTACGACCAGTAGCTTTCGAGATGAATCGGCCTGCCGCCAAGATAGCCGCCCGATATCAGCCGACGCATCTCCATCATCTCGAGAGTGAACTGGTAATTGTGGCCGACGGTTATTCTTAACTCCTGATCTTCAGCCAAGTGGATCAACGATTCCGCCTGATCGGCCGTGATTGTGAAAGGTTTTTCCAGATAAACATGGCTTCCAGATTCGAGGCACTGTTTGGCAAGCGAATAATGGCTCTGTGGCGGGGTGGTGATGTGAACCACATCAGGAGAGGTCGCCTGCAACATCTCCTCCGCATCGGAAAAACATGCCGGGATCCGAAAGCGCTCCCCCAGCTGCTGTGCCATCAGCGGTTCCTGATCGCACAATGCTACAATCTCGCACTCGGGCACGCGATGGATTGCATCCACATGCTGGTCAGCGACCTTCCCGCAACCGATTATCGCGATACGGAGCATAGCTTTCAGAGATCAGAGGTTCGGAAGTCAGATCAGACGACTGGGTCAGACGATTTCAAAATGAAAGAGGTCGGCGCGTTTATCATGGTTCCTAGCAGCGCTCCAACCTCACGGCATTTTTCGGTTAAGATCCTGTGACGAGATTTTGATAAATACTCGAAAGTGATCTGCATAGCTATCTTTTAACGTCAGCCTCTGACAGGTGACTTCCGAGCTCTGACATCTGATCTCTGTCCTCGCCATTCGTATCGAACTGGGCGAGGAACGCCTCCATCGCTTCTTTCATCGGCACCCTCGGCTTCCAGTCTAACCGTTCGTGAAGCCTCTGGTTCGAGTAGCGGTTCCCTTTCCATTCTGCCGCGCAGCGGCGACGATTGAAAACCGCTGGGAGCTGCCCATTTGACCACTTAGCATATTTTTCCCACAGGAAACAGAGCCCATATGCAGCAACATAGGGCATACGCACTGAAGATCGTTCCAGTTTAGCCTTGTACAGCTTCAGAAATTGTCTGCCGCTGAGGAGCTCGTCATCTACAACATTGAAAAGCTCTCCGTCGATTCCGGCCGTGAGACCAGCGAGCACAATAGCCTCCGCACAGTTATCGACAAAAGTCAGTGGCAGAAGATGTGATCCACCTACCTGAATAAGAAACCCAAACGTATTGATTGCGACACGACCGTTTAGTTCGCGCTTGCCTGGCCCAAATACGTATCCCGGGCGGAGAATGACGTAGGGCAGATTGTGCTCGTTACCATACTCCCTGACGATTTGTTCCTGCTTGAGTTTGCCAAAACCATAAGCGTCAAATCGTTCCTGAGGGGCATCTTCCAATGGGCAAGTTTCATCCAAGAGAGCGCCACGTTTTAAACTTAGGTTCGAATAAACAGCAAAGGAACTGACATTGACAAATCGTTTTGGTTCACCCCGCTCAAGAAATGCATCAATCAGATTGCGGGTAGCCAAAGCCGAATTCATGAATGCGCCGGCAAATGATTTTTCCATGCCGGCGGCGAGGTGATAAATGATTGAAACCCCTGCAGTAGCTTTCCGGCAATCGTCTTCCGATAGAAGATCGCCGATGACGAACTCTACATTTTGGCGGTGCACCTCGCCGAGCAGCTTTTTCAGACGATCAAGTTTACTCGAGGGTCGAACAAAGCAGCGGAGATTGGCAAAGCCGTATTCGAGAAGCTTCTCCACCACCTTTGAGCCAATAAAACCGTTGGACCCAGTGACTAGAATGCATTCATTTGGTAAGGCAATGGATTTACGATTCACTATGCTTCAAAGCGGCAGGCAGGCTTCAGGCGCAGGACCGGCCTCCGCTAAGGCCATGACTGACAGGAGCAACGAACAGATTTACTTTAAGGAACGACTTGAAGGTTGCTGGGAGGCTGCAGATCACGAGTCAGTGGGTGCGGGTAGGTGTAAGGCTGATAATAGAGTACCCAACCACCGCCCCTCCAAACATAGAGCGCGCCCTTATCTGTGCTTCCGTTCACGCTGGCAACATCTGTAGCCCAATAGGCGGTGCCGGGGGGATTTGTTGTAGCTCCGGTTATATCTGTTCCGCCTACACCGCTAGTAGGACGATTGGCTAACGTGCCCCAACCTACTCCACTGGTTCCATTGAAAGGAGAGGTCGAACTGGTCTGTTGGCCACCAGCTACCTCGTTGTAATAATCGCGGTTTAGAACAATGCTGTTGGTCGTAGTGGCGCCCCCAAGATCAACGTGACCGCCGCCCGGATTCCTATTGTTCCACGAGTAGCACGGCTCAAGCTGTTGATGTGGC
>Ga0209267_1001274_pt1 | contig 17254 bp, 20 predicted proteins | sample GraSoiAngelo_137_FD_185894 | JGI IMG/M metagenome (GOLD analysis project Ga0209267, IMG submission 185894) | Grasslands soil microbial communities from the Angelo Coastal Reserve, California, USA - 14_0929_09_30cm (SPAdes) (version 2) | ecosystem: Environmental > Terrestrial > Soil > Grasslands ... | reverse complement strand
CGGTCGAAGCGCTTTCGATCTTCCGCGAAGTCGACAATGCGACCGGGATCGCGCTCGCCTTCCGAGATCTCGCGTTCCTGGCCATCTGGGAAGGCCGCCCGCACGATGCTCTTCGGTTCGCGGGGGCGGCCGCGTCTCTGAGTGAGAAGATTGGCGGCGGCCCGCCGCAGGGCTTCGGCGGCATGCTGGAGGGGGACCCGGCGGCGGAGGCTTGGAGCCAGCTTGGAGATGCAGAGGCGGAGCGCAGCTGGCTGGAGGGTCGCGACCTCGACGTGGACGCCGCCCTAGCCCTAGCACGGCGCTCAATCGGCGAGTGAGCAAGGCACAGATTTCACAATTTTCAAAGAAACTCAGGGCCTGAAGGCGGTTGCAAAGCTGCCCGGGGACCGTCCGTTTGCACTCACGCATCGTTATCACGTAGCCGATATGTCAGCTGACGCACGGCCCACGACTGTAAGGCCACCCAGCATTCCAGGCGCTCAGCTTCCTGGTCGAGAACGCCTACCGCGGCATCTCGCTGCATCCAGAATGGAGAGAACCGGGGCGGCCTGAACTGGAATCCGCAGTGCGGAAAGCCCATCGCGGCCACCAAGGCCGACCCAAGCGACAGCTGACGAAGCAGTTCTCGGACGAGACCATCCTCGGGCGTTCGTCACCAAGAAGACCTGACGGCTGCGGAGGCCCGGAACCGGAAAATGTCCGTCACGATGGCCTGGCCCGGTACTCGCTTCCTCCCGCCGACACCAATGGCGAAGCGCTGGGTCGAGAAGGCGGTTGGAAACGGCGCCGAGGTCATCCGCGTTCGCCGTTTGAGTGGCGGCACTGCGTCGGCTGTGCACGCGGTCGATGTGCGAGTGGCAGGTGGGACGGCCTTGCGCCTCGTGCTACGACGGCATCTCTTGTTCAGCTTTCTCCAGGAGGAGCCGGACGTGGCCGAGCGGGAGGCTCGCAACCTCCAGTTGCTCGAGCGCGCCGGGATCGCGGCACCACGGTTGGTCGCCGTCGACCCCAGCGGCGACGAGTGTGACGTTCCGGCGGTGCTAATGACCAGGATGCCGGGCCAGCTCGAACTCAAGCCAGGGAACCTCGATCTGTGGCTGCGCCGGATGGCAGGGCTGCTGCCGCCCATCCACGCCATCGACCCGAGGCCATTCCACGTCCAGGAATGGAAGATCTGGGACGACCTGCGCAAACTCGACGTGCCAGCGTGGTCGTCGCGGCCTGATGTCTGGCGGCAGCTGATCGACATCGTGCGGGGGCCGTGGCCGTCCTTTCGGCCACGATTCGTGCACCGCGACTTCCAGCACTACAACGTGCTCTGGTCGCGGGGTCGGCCGACTAGCGTGTTGGACTGGGACAGCGCCTCGATGGGACCGGTTGAGCTCGATCACAATCATTTCCGATACAACCTCCTCGACTTCGGTTTCGAGGTCGCGGAGCGATTCAGCGTCATCTACCGCGAGGTGACTGGCGAAGATCCCAACCCGTTCTGGGAGGCACTCAATTTCGCGCCCGGTCCACCGAGATCGGCGTTCCAGCGGGAAACCGTGGACCGATTCGCGGCCTCGTTACTCGCGAAGCTCAGATAACAGGGTCAGCGTCGACGCCACGGGTCTGGACCGTGAGGCCCCGGGTGCAAGTCCCCGGCGCCCGACCAATACGACTCGACCTGGTCGGGCTGTCGTTGAAGCGGCCAGGTCACACCCGGGTCACGGTTTCTGTTTCGCAACGGTCGCCCCGTGGGTAGAGTTTGGGTGCCCGCCTCCTGTCATTTCGTCGCGTCCAGGAGGACCACAAAGATGGACCAGCGAACAGCGTTCGACCTCCTCGGTAAGACCGTCACGCTGATCATCGACGGGCGCCGCGTCGACAACGTGATGGTGACCGGGAACAACATCTCAACCAGCGGACCGACCACGATCGATCTACTGCTGCCAACACCAATCGGTGAACGAGACAGGCGCGTCCGAGTCCCGCTTAGCAAGGTCGAGGTCGCCCCATGAGTCCAGTCCAGGAGAGTCTTGAGTTGCGCGTCCTCCGGATCATCGAGGAGCTACTGAAAGACCGGCCACTAGATGCCCGTCAGGTGTTCACGAATATGGTCTGCCTGCGGATGCGGGTCGAGGATGAGAAGGCGAAAGACGAAGTGGCCCAAACAATGAGTGATCTCCTTGCAGACGGCTATGTGCGTGGAAGGGAATCACGCGGTGACAATAAGGCACTTGACGTGGCAGTCACGGCGATCACGGACCAGGGATTGGGTCTTCTCTGGAACTCCGAGACACCCAAAAAGGACGACGAACGAAAGGCCTGACGATTCAGCGGCTCGCTTACGGACCATCGCGGGCGGGGCCTCCGCGATTTGTCAACTGTCGTCCGGGAGCTCTCGTGGTAGGTCACTGAGGGAGTCAATCCGCCAACAGTCGACCCCCGGCCGCGACGACCTTGCTGGTGTGATCTGGGACGGCGGCGAGGCAGCCCGTCCTCCTTCTGGGACCGACTTTGAGTACAGCCAAGAAGTACAGCCAACGGCGCCGACCAGGGCCGGCTTCGGCGACCGCCCAAGTACGATAGCTACCCCCGCCGACTACAATCGACCGCTGGCAAAGAACTCCAAAACCGAGGGCCGAGGGTTCGAATCCTTCCGCCCCTGCTTTCGCCTCAAAGCTCTCTAAGTAGCCGCGCGGGTGGCCCCGTTCCCTGAGTAAGGGAATTGGGCGAGGGCCCAGGAGGCGAAATGAGCAAGTCGATCACTACGCGGTGGTTCATCGGAGCGTGGATAGTGGCGGTGCTTGCCAGCATCGTTGCGGGGGTCATGGTGCGGAACGCCGCCGGCGCCAGTCCGCCGCCTGGCGCGATAATCGCCTACTTGATCGCCGTCGCGTGCGGCATCGTCATGTTGGTGATGTGGATTGGGGCCCTGGTCAAGCTGGGCATGCAGCGTGCATGGGGCTGGTTTGTCGCTGTGCTGCTGATCTATGTCCTGAGTCTTGGAATTCTTGGCATCGTGGCCATGCTGGCTTACGCGATCGCCGGCCCGAAAGACACGACCGAGGTGGTCATGAGGCCGACCGTCACGTAGGAAACGAGCACTCATCCCTCCGGCAGCTGGCCGGCCCCACGTGGGAGCCCGGCCAGCTTGTTTTGCGGCCTTTGTAAAATCAGGCGACCAACTAGACTCCCTGTCGGGGGTCTGATTTCGGTCTTGGCTTGGGCCGCTAGCTCAACTGGCAGAGCGCCGTGCTGATAACGCGGAGGTAGGTGGTTCGAGTCCACCGCGGCCCACCACTCTGGTCTCTCCACTATTCGGGCACTGATGGTCGGATCCTGCACGCCGGATCGCGACATTCGGGCTCACTTGATTGGTAGTTAACTTTCAAGCTGATGAGCGCGGCCTTCGTCGGACGCCGAGTCGAGCTGGCTCTCCTCGATTCCGTATGTTCGAGGGCGAACGCCGACAACAGACCGGCCGCCGCTCTCATCTCGGGAGTTCCGGGATCAGGCAAGAGTCGCCTGCTGGCGGAGCTGCGCAGCCGGCGGCGAGCCACGCACGTGCTTGGCGTCGTCGGGTACGAGTCTGCGTTCCAGGTCCCACTCGGCGCGGCGGCTAACCTTCTGCGCGAGCTCGGCAAAGTCAGCCATGCGGGCGAGATGTTGAGCGAGTTTCTCCTCGTTTCCAATCCGGTTGACGACCGCTCGCTGGAGCCACTTCGTCTTTTCGAGGCTGCACGGCGGGCGCTGCTCGGACTCGAGGGTTCGATCCTGCTCGTCGCCGATGACCTCCAGTGGGTCGATGACCTCTCGCTGGCGCTGTGCTCTTACCTGGTCCGCTCAGCTGCGGAAGAGGAAATACCGTTCGCCGTCATCGCCGCCACCCGGCCCACCAGTCGGGGATTGGCCTTCGAGGACTCCTTGATCAAGGATCTGGGCGAAGAGCGAGTGTCGACCATCGATCTCGGCCCACTGGAACCCGATGAAGGTGTTCAGCTCATCCGGCAGCTGGGTCCACAGCTCAGCGCACAGCGGGTTGCCGAACTCTGGACCCAGTCGAAAGGCTCGCCCTTCTGGCTCGGCTTCCTCACCCGCAGCGGTGAAGAGCATGACCTTGCCGACTACATAGCGACCAGGCAGCGTGGCCTCGGGCGCGATGCCGCACGAATGCTTGCGCTTCTCTGTGTCGCCACTCGCCCGTTGGCGGCCTCGGAGCTGGAAGCAGTGATGGAATGGGACCACACTCGCACCGAAGAAGCGATCGCGGACCTGGAGCGATCAGGCCTCGCGGTCGTGCATGGCGTCGCAGTTGGTCTTGGCCATGACTTGATTCGGGCGTCGGCGATGGCCCAGTTGTCCGCGCCGTCACGGCGCGAGCTCCACGGCCTGCTTGCGAACTTTTTCGAGAGAGACGCGGCCGCTGACGTCCAGCTGCTGCATGAGGCTCTCATCCATCGTCGCGAAGCCGGCCTTGACGCGGATGAGCTGGCGCTGCGTGTTTTGCAATCGCGGCGGCGGAGACTTCTGGGGCGCGAGGGACTGTTGGAGCTGGCGCGCCTGGCGGACGCGAGCGGATCGGCCGAGCCGGTCGCGATCGCACTTCGGTTGGCGGTCGCGCAGCTGGCCACCGAGATAGGCGAGCAGCAGATTGCCCTGGACCGGTGGAGCAACCTTGCGTCTGGCGTCACAGATCCGACGCTCCGCGCCACCGCCTTTCTTGCTGCATCGCGTGCTGCGGCCAGCCTCATGGAACGCAAGGAAGAGGCGTTTTCATTGCTTGAGCTGGCGTCAGTTCAAGCCACGGATGACCCCGTCCTGTCAGTCGAGATCGAGTCGCATCGGGCGAATTTGCTTCAGGTCCAGAAGCATCGCGCAGGGGAGGGCCGAAGGGCTGCATTCGATGCCGCGGAGAAGGCTCGGCAGCTGTGGGGCAAACCACCCGTCGAAATCGATTCGCGCGAACGCGATGCTTACGTGGCCGCTCTGCAGGTCGCGTTCGATTCTGCGTTGGTTGAAGAGAACGGCCCTGCACAGCTGCAGATCGCCGAGGAGATGGCCCAGATGGCCAGCAGTTCAGAGGAGGGTTCGATCTGGGCCGAGCAGGACCGAGCCACAGCCTTGATGTTCGCCGGCCGTGTCGGGGAGGCCATCGCCAGCGCACGGCGCGCCTGGACGCAAGCGCGGCAGCGAATGCTGCCTATGCTGACTCTTACCGCCGGCTCGTCCCTGGCCAGCAAGCTGATCGATATAGCTCACTTTGACGAGGCAGACGAGGTCATCTCGGAATGCCTGGAGTTGGAGCGGCGGGTTGCCGGCAGCGGGGAGCGATTCGCGATGGCCAAGGTGGGCAACTGGTCGATCCATGACCTCCGCCACCAGATCTGGTTGTCTCGTGGTGACTGGCGCGATGCGATCGCCAGCCTCGAACGCGAGGTGATCCGCCAATCGCAGCCCCATTTCCGAATGCATCTCCACTGGCATATCTCTGTCTGGCTGGCCAGGTGTGGCGATCCTGGCCACAGCGTGGAAGTAGAGCGGCACGCCGACGCCAGCCGGCAAGACGCCATGGCCGCCGACTGCCGGCGATGTTCGCGCGAGCTGGCGCTCAAGACAGCCGAGTCGTTCGCGCGTTTGGGCCGCCTCGAAGAGGCGGAAAAAGAGCTGCAAGCCTGGGACGAGAATGGACGTCCTGGAGCATTGAACGACATGCTCTGGCGGAGGCATGTGGCGGCTTTGATCGCGGTCGCCAGGGGCGATCCCGCAGGCATCGCCGAGATCGAAGCGGTCCTGGCGGAGAGGGACCGACTTGGGTTGGCCGGCGCAATGCTGTGGACCAGACTGGACCTCGCCGGCGCATTGATTGGAAGCGATAAACGACGTGCAGCAGAGGAGTTTCGAAAAGCGGGTGACGAAGCGGCAGCTGCAGGTGCGGCAACCGAGCAACATCTGGCAGAGCTTGGGCTGCGACGTCTCGGCGTCCGCACCTGGCGTCGGGGTCAGGCGCGAGCCGGAGAGAACGCGCTCGATCGACTCAGCGATCGCGAGAGGGAGATTGCGACGCTGATCGGCGCCGGGCACAGCAATCCCGAGATCGCGAGCCGGCTCTTCCTGTCGCGCAAGACCATCGAACGCCACGTGTCCAACATCCTGGCGAGGACGGGTGCGCGCAACCGCACCGAGCTGGCCCGACACCTGAACCTCTCGGAGACCCGCCCGGCCTCCCGCTGAGAAATGAGGGAGCTCACCGATGAACAGTCGAGCTTACAAGCGGAAGCTGGCCTCATCAACCAGGAGGTCGAGTCAGATGCAAAACGTCAACACCCTCGTGAGCCGTCCCGTTCGCTTCGGCACCGCCGCCGTCAGCGGTTTGCTGGCCTTCGCCGCCGGTGCGGTAATTGCAGCGAGCGCGCCTGCGGTCGTCGCCACACTGTCCGCCAGCCACAGCTCGAACGTCACCGTGTCCGCGCCAGCCGCCGGTGCGGAGCAGATCGCGCACAACCGGTCTGAGGCGGGCCTCGGTGCGTCGAACTCGGTCGGTGCCGAGCAGATCGCTCACAACCGGGCAGAGAAAAACCTCTAATCAAGTCCTGAGGCGATGGCGAGGCCAGCATCTCGCCATCGCTTCACTGTTACTGAAATCTCTGCGCGTTGACCGTCACACCTCGCCGGCCCAGTCGCACCGCGGTCCTGACCGCCGTCGGGAGGGCCTGCATCGCGAAGAGCCTCCACCCTGGGTGCTCGACGACCCGCTTGCGGTCGGCCTCGCCGGCAAGACTGCCGGTTGGTTCGCGTTACGGAACCCCCGGCCCACCATGCCGAGTCCAGAAGTTGCAGCGCTAACTCAGATGGTGGACTTCCTGGAGACCGTAGACCGGTGTGGGGATTCCTTCCATCCGCGCCTTGAGCTGAAGAGCCAGGTACAAGGAGTAGTGTCGCGACTGGTGCAGGTTGCCGCCATGAAACCAAAGCGCCTCCTGCTGGGTGGGTTTCCACATGTTGCGCAGTTCCCCCTCCCAGGGTCCGGGATCTTTGGCCGTATTTGATCCAAGACCCCAACACTTACCAACCTTCGCTGCAACCTCCGGCGAGATCAGATCCGCTGCCCATCCGTTCATGGAGCCGTAGCCGGTGGCGTAGACGACCAGATCGGCGGGAAGAGACTTTCCGTTGCTCAGTACGACAGCGTTTTCCGTAAGTCGCACGACATCTACGCCCGACTCGAGCTTGATGTCACCGTTGGCTACGAGCTCGGAAGCGCCGACATCGATGTAGTAGCCGGAACCACGGCGCAGGTACTTCATGAACAGCCCAGAGTTGTCTTCGCCGAAGTCGAGCATGAAGCCTGCCTTCTCCAGGCGCCGATAGAAGTCGGCGTCGCGCTCGCGGATCGCTTCGTAGACCGGTATCTGGAACATGTGCAGGATTCGGTAGGGGATCGATGCGAAAGTGAGGTCGGCTTTCTGCGTCGTCATACCGGTCGCAACGGCGCTCTCCGAGTACAGGCTGCCGAGGGCGATCTCCATCAGAGAGTCGGATCTCGAAACGTGCGTCGTGGACCGCTGAACCATCGTGACATCGGCGCCGACCTCCCAGAGCGCGGCGCAGATGTCGTGAGCAGAGTTGTTGGAGCCGATCACAACTGCCTTCTTGCCACGGAAGCCATCGGGTCCGGGGTGTTGGGACGAGTGGTGCTGATCACCTCTGAAGACGTCCATACCTTCAAAGTTGGGCAGGCTGGGTTTGCCCGACATGCCCGTCGCCAGTACAAGTTGCTTTGGCCGCAGCGTCATCTCGACACCGTCGCGCTCGACGACAACCGTCCACTCCTTGGCACTCCCGTCATAGGAGGCTCTCTTGCACTCAGTCGAGTGCCAGTAGTTGAGCTCCATGACTCTCGTGTACATCTCGAGCCAGTCGGCGATCTTGTCCTTCGGTGAGAAGACCGGCCAGTTGGGCGGAAAGTCGATGTAAGGCAGATGGTCGTACCAGACCGGATCGTGCAAGGTCAGTGACTTGTAACGATTGCGCCACGCGTCGCCGGGCCGGGGATTGCGATCGACGATGATCGTCGGCACGCCGAGCTGGCGCAACCTGGCGCCTAGAGCGATGCCGCCTTGGCCGCCACCAACGACGACCGCGTACGGCTGGGTGACATGGCCGAGCTCTTGCGCTTCCCGCCGGCGTTGCTCGAGCCAGGTCTGCCGATTCGGGACGGCGCCGTGCTCGGTTCCCTTGGGTCGCCGTTCACGCTTCGGCTCCTCGTGACCTTTGAGCTCGTTCAGCGTCGTCAGAAGCGTCCACGCCTTGCCGTCTCGGAGCCGGAGATGGCCTAAGCCCCAACCGACCGAGGTCTCGAACTTGATCCAGCTCTCAGAAGGCGCGGCCGCCTCGCCTAACTCGTCAGTGACGGCGAAACCCCTCGGCTGCACGTGGTCGAGCGTCTGACTGAGCATTTGTCGCACGCCTTCGGGACCCTCTACGGTGATGATGTTCCAGGTGAAAGCGACCAGATCACGCCAGAAGCAGTCATCAACAAACAGGTCGCCTACTGCATCGATGTCCCGCGCAGCTAGGGTCTTCTCGAAGTCAGCCAGCCATCTAGTCACCGCCGTTCCTGTAGCCGAGGTGTCAACCGGTCGATCCGTGGCGGTCTCGGTCATCGAGGCACTCCAAGTGATGGCATGTTCCGGAGATTCGGCGATCAGGCGAACGAGCCAAGTATGTCACGGGTAGATATCGCGCCCAGGGCCGGCTACCCGCGAAACCACGAGCTTGGCTGTCACATAAACACCGACCGCAGCGCTCATGGGGCTCATAGGGCGCAGCACCACGCTCCGACCCACCCGAGTCCACCGCGCCCTCGACTTATCCGACTTACATCGACTGCGATTGCTGGGCGGCTACCGCGGTGTTCTGCAGGGCGATGATCCTCCATCCTCCATGCACCTCTTCAATAACTGAGGTGATCACTCCGAGGCCGGGCGGCAGGCGCTGCCCTTGGCGGTTGATCGCTCCGCTCAGCTCGATAACAGCGTGGACGATCGCGAGGTCGGGCTTGTGGAAGCGAACCGCAACCTGTTTCTCAGTGAAGCGACTGTTCTGGAAAACGGTGGCATGACGCTGGGTCAGAGCCTGCTCGATGGCTGTTCTGTCTTCAAACCAGTTACCGAAGACATCGACGAAGTCAGCATCTTCTGAAAATAGGGCCGACAGCATCCTCATGTCGTGGCGATTCCAGGAATCTACAAACGCTTTCATTACGGCACGGACGGCTGCCTCGTCTTCGGTTCCCATATTTCTCCTCGCTCGAAGCCAACCGGATCCTACCAACAGGCGGCTTTGGCGGCAGCTTGATATCGGGCCTTCAGCCTCGCCAGCCATCGTGGTGGACGCGGCGGGCGTTAGTGGCAATTTTTGATCGCCAAATTGGCGATCGGGGGCTTATTCTGGCGCCGGGGTAGCTAGGGATCGGGAGCCAGGACGATGGTGTATCCATCCGAGCCGGGCACGTGGCCCGGATCAAGGCTTGCCACACCCTTGGCAATCTCTAGCTGGCGCTCGGCTTGATCAGCCGGGCGTCAGGCGTTTCTCGCGCTGGCCGGCCCTGGGTTGGGCTCGCACATAGCTCCGGCTGCAGTGCTTGTGGGCGTTGCGTGCAAAGAGCCCGGCGGTTCGTTGCGCGGGTCGTAGTGGTAGCTGTTGTGGTGGCCGGCATAACTCGCGGCCCTCCGCTCCGCCTCCCACTCTCATTAGCACGGCGCCAGCCCTGCCTAACGCGGAGGTAGGTGGTTCGAGTCCACCGCGGCCCACCACCCCTCCAAAGAGTCGGCGCCATTCGGGCTCAGATGGTCGTATGTCGCCACGGATACACCCAATCGAGCCCAGATGGTCGTGGTCAGCGAGATCCGGTCTCTGGCGCAGATACGAGCTGGTGACTTGCGGCTGCGGCCCGTCCTGGTCGCCTATATCTCCACAAGACCCAACCAAGGCCCGCAGACCAGAGGCAGTAAGCGACCGCAGCTCCTGCGGCGATCGTCTTCGACAAGTCCTCGGCGCCCGACCACGTCGCGATGCTGGTCGAGACGAGCGCGGCGCCGGTCAGCAAACCAAGGCTGTCGACCACCGGGCCGAAAGGCGATTCGCCGAAGCCGGTGATTGAGGCGACCAGGATCCAGATGCCGATGATGGCAAGCGGCCAGGCCACCCATCCGCTGTATGCGGCGCCGTAGAGAACTCCGCCCACCGCCAGGGCTTGAAGCACGATCAGCCAGAGCACCGCCACTGTGCCCCAGAATCCGACGAATAAGCCCCACGCAGGTCCCCTCATCGGATGCATGAAGAGAGTGATCGCAACCGCTAGCAGCAACACGGTCCAGAGGAGCAGGAGCCAATCGCGTCCCTCGATCCAGGCGGCGTACTGGCTCAGAAGCGCGCCGACAAGCGCGATCGAGGAGGCCAGGGCCAGGGCGCTCGACCACCGAACGGGGTGCCCCCACCTATAGGCCAGACCGACGACGACAGGTAAGGCAAGAAAGATGGAGATCACGAGCAGCCAGCCGGTCCAGCCCAACCAAAGGCTCAACAACAGCGTCGCCACCACCCCGGCGGCGAGATACCCGAAGACCCCTGTCCACCGCATTCGCAGCGGAGGTTAAAGGATCAGGACCGCCGCGGTGCGAGTTTCGAGACCAGCTGTCGTCCCTAAGCGTCCTGCGCTCGTGGCCCCCATCCTGGCTGCAGCGGAGGAAGGTCCCGCAGTTCGGGATCTGGCGGCGGGGGAGAGCTCGAGTCATCCTCATCCCAAGCACGCCCATATTGGTCGGGGATGCTGCCCCACCCGAAGTAGGGAATGGGCTCACGGGGCACCAAACCAAGCACCTCCAATGGATCCACACCTTCCTGGGCGACCGTACAGAGATGTGCCCAGTAGTCGCCAAAGTCGAAGACGTACACAAATTGCTCGCCGAGGTGGAGGTGGGAGAGTCGCTCACGTCTTTCATCGAGGATCTTCTCGTCGAAGTCGGGGTCAGGTCTGCCGATCTTCGTGCCATCCGCTAGTTCGAATTGGTGGAGGTGCGAGATATCCCATCGAGCAAAGGCGCGGTCAATTGCACTTGCCAACTGCGCGAAGGAATGACGCGGTGCCGCAGCAATGAGCCGTCCGGGCCTCGGCCAGCAGTGTTCGCCCCGGCCCTCAACCAAGTCGACGCGAATTGAGAACCATGCCTCATGTGATGGTTCATCACTCGTGGACTTTGATGTACGGCGTGTCGGTTTGTTCACCCCTTAGTTTTGACCGACACGATCTTGACGATGCCTTCGAGGCCACTGAAGTCATCAACGCTGCGGGTGTAGATGGGAAGGTTGGCCGCTGCAGCTGTGGCGGCGATCAACAGGTCTACGGCCCGCTTGCCGCGCGCCTTGCGTCCTCCCGCTACGACCGCCGCGAATACGCGGCCATAGGCCCTGGCCGCCGCAGCGTCGAACGGTGTGGATTCCAGGGTCGCTTCCACCCGCTGAAGGCGCTCCTGTCTCACAGCCCGCTCGCGCAGATCTTTGGTTGCATGGACGCCCGCGGCCAGTTCGGCCAACGTGATCGAAGAAACACTCGCTTCCTCAGGTAATTCAGCTTCGGTCGGAGGTTCAATGAGGATCGAGGTGTCGACAATGCCGCGCCGGCGACGCAATCAGCTGGGCGCCTCCGGACTTTGGTCGATCAGCGAATCCACGTCCTTTCTGAACCGTCCCCTATTGATCGGCGGCGCCCCAGCGAGGGCGCTAAGGAGAGCTGTCGCTGGAACGAACATCCGGCGTCGCACGGGTACGAGCTCTCCTACTGGTACACCGTCGCGAGTGACTATGTAGGACTCGCCGCGATCGAGGCCGCGCATGATCTTGCCACTGTCGTTGCGTAACGTGCGCTGGGTGATCACCTTTGCCATGCCAACTCACAGTAGCGCCTGTGCTACGTCCAGCTTTTGACTCGCACCCCAGAGTGGCTCAGAGGCGGTCGGGACGTCCCAATCGGAGGTCTCGGGTGATCTCTTCGGCGATCACCGCGGCGGACGGACCTATGTCGATCCGTATCGCAGGCTCATCGGGCGCGGGTTCCTCGAGATCGGCGAACTGGCTGTTCAGAAGATTGGGCGGCATGAAGTGACCGCGGCGCTCCGCCAGCCGTAGCGCGATCGTCTCCTCGGAACCGGCCAGATACACGAACAGCACTCCTGACCCTCGGCGGTTGATGAAGTCCCGGTAGGAGCGCTTGAGCGCTGAACATGTGATCAGCCCGTTTTCACCCGCATCGAGGCGCTCGGCGATCCAATCGGCGACTCTCTCCAGCCAGGGCCAACGGTCGGCGTCGGTAAGCGGATGCCCGGCCCCCATCTTTTCGATGTTTGCCCGCGGATGGAGAGCATCGCCTTCCTCGAACTTCCAACCCAGGCGGCCGGCGAGGATAGCCGCAACAGTGGTCTTGCCACTGCCGGTAACGCCGATAAGAACCAGGACCATGGGCTTCGTCAAAGGCGTGGCCACCGTGATGCGATCCTAATCTCCACCAATGGAACCATTCCTCCTGACCGCGGACCAGCTCCGCGCCCGCGACGGCGGCAAGTGGAAGAAGTACCCCGCCGACGTCATTCCCGCATTCGTGGCCGACATGGACTTCAAGGTCGCGCCCGCGGTCCAGGCCGCGATCGGGAAGCTCATCGACTCGCAGGACTATGGCTACGGCCAGGCGGCCGACACCGACGCGCTCTCCGAGGCCTTCTCCAGTTGGATGGATCGGCGCCACGGATGGCGGCCGGATCCCGCGCTGACGATTGCCAACAGCGACGTGATCCAGGGCCTGTACTCGACGATTCTGGCTTTCTCCGAACCGGGTGACGGCGTCATCGTCCAGGCACCCATCTACCCGCCTTTTCTGCGCGCCATCGAGGAAACCGGCCGCCGCGTCGTCGAAAACCCGCTCGTCGACGACGGAACCCGCTTTGTGATCGATGTCGAAGCGCTGGAACGGGCTGCGTCACAGGCGCGGATGATCCTGCTCTGCAACCCGCACAACCCGACCGGCCGCGTGCTGGATCGAACCGAGCTCGAGGCCATCGCGGCGATCGCCGCCGAACATGACCTGACGATCGTGGCCGATGAGATCCACGCGGACCTTGTTTACTCCACAGCGACCCACATCCCGATGGCGACGGTGGCCGCAGCCTCAGAGCGCACAGTGACTCTGCACTCGGCAACGAAGAGTTTCAACATCGCCGGCCTGCGCACCTCGATCGCGCATTTCGGCGCTGTCGCGCTCAAAGAGAGATTGGTTGGCGTGCTGCCTGAACGCCTCCTCGGAAGACCCGGCCGCACCGGCGTCGCGGCCACGATCGCGGCCTGGTGCGAGGCGGACGCCTGGCTCGACGAGGTCATGCGCTACCTGGACCGCAATCGACATCGAGTCGCCGAATGGGCCGCCCGCGCGAATCTCGGTCACCACCTGCCCGAAGCCACCTACCTCGCCTGGATCGACTGCCGGCGCCTGGTCCTGCCGGAAAGCGTGTCGCCGCAGCAGCATTTCCTCGAGCACGCGAAGGTGGGCCTGACCGACGGCGTGGATTTCGGCTCCCCGGGCCGCGGCCATGTCCGGCTCAACTTCGGGACCTCCGAGGAGATCCTCGAGGAGCTGCTGAAGAGACTCACAGCCGCCCTCGGGTGACGACTGTCGAAATTCGGCCGTGGCCGTTCGTCGTACAGGGCAAACGCTCATTCAAATAGGAGAAGTGAAATGGCCAAGTACATCTTTTTGCAGTACGTCGACGAGTCCAAGGCACCGAGACCGGGCTCACCCGAGCTGATGCAGGTGATCGATGCCTTCGCGAAATACCTCGAAGAGGTCCAGTCGGCAGGCGTTTTCCACGACGGCGACCCCTGCCAGCCGTCGGCGGCTACCTTCAGCGTGACCAGCCACGGCGGCCAAGCCAAGACGGCGGACGGGCCGATGCACGCCCAGTCGCCGTGGCTGAACGGCTACTTCGTCCTGGACTGCAAGGACCGCGCCGAGGCTGAGAGGTGGGCCGGCAAGAACCCTGCCGCGCAGTTCGGTGGCACGGTCGAGGTTCACCCGATCCTGAAGCTGTCGTAGCTCCACCGACGATTCGCGCGACCATAGGGAGATGGAATTCGACCGCTACACCATCTCCCTACTTCTGCTCCGGCCCGAAGCACCTCGGCTGAGTGAGGACGAGGAGGCGGCGCTCCAGGACGCCCACATGTCGCACCTGGCCGACCTCCACGAGGCCGGCCATCTGCTGGCCGCCGGTCCGGTGCTTGGGCCGCCCGATCGTGAACTCCGCGGTTTCTCGATCCTCTCCGTCGACCCTGAGCGAGCGCTGGAACTGAAGGACGAAGACCCGGCGGTCAAGGCGGGCAAGTACCGCGTCGAGGCATTTCAGTGGCTGCTCCCGGCCGGATTGGTCCATTTCACGGCTGGGCATCTCCCCCGTTCCATGGCGGAGGCGCAGCGAGGCTGACCTCAGCTTCCACGATGCCTGATTAGGCTTTACACTCCTCGGCCATGACGAGTGTTGGCGACAGCTTTGCATGGCCGTTCCAGGATCCCGGGTGGTTCGGAAAGATGATCGTTCAGGGCCTCATCACCATCATCCCCATCGTCGGCTGGATCGCGACCGCCGGCTGGCTGATCATGACTATCGACAACTACCGCGCCGGGCGCCGCGAGCTGCCACCGGCCGGATTCCACCTCGGACGGGGCGTCGCCCTCTTTGTCGTCTATCTGATCTACATCATCGTGTTCGCGATTCCGGGTGGCATCCTGACCGGGGCGGCCAGCTCCAACAACAACGGCGGAGCCGCCGCGCTCGGGGAGCTCATCAACTTCTTGCTCAGCCTTCTGCTGGCGTTCCTCGCCCCCTCGATCATCCTGCACACATACCGGGCCGGGTTCAGCGGCGGCTTCGACCTGGGTGGGATATGGCAGATGGCGACCAGCAACATCGGCACCACCGTGATCGCAGCGATCTTGATCTGGGTGGCGAGCCTCATCGGAGGGCTCGGTGTGATCGTCTGCTGCGTCGGCCTGCTGTTCACGATTCCCTACAGCGTGGCGATCCAGGCCGGAATCGTGACCTGGTACGAGCGGCCCAACGCCGGTCCGGCGCCAAGCCCGACACTGCCCGCGTAAGGCAGAAGGAGCGGAGCTAGAGCTCCGCCCCTCCATGCACCCCTGTATCGCGGGCCGCTGATTACCAGGTCATTTCGGTCAGCTGCTCTCTGCAGCAGTTGACTGGCCGGAGACGCAAGCTGCAAAAGCTTTGTGCTCGGCCTTGTCTTCGGTTTGCTCGGCGCTCTTCGCTGTCTTCGCGGCTGCCTTGTCGCTCTTGTTCGCCGGGGCAGCAGTCTTTTCCGAAGAGTCCTCGGTCGCGTCGGAAGCCTTGCAGGCCGTGGTCGGGTTCGACTCGGCCGCCTGCTCGTTGTCCTGACTCTCGGTCGAGGCGATAGCGCTCACACATGCGCCATGCACGCCCCCAGCGCCGTGGGGACACGTGATCCGTGCGGCGGACGAGACGGCATCCCCGTGCGAATCCGGGTCCGAGGTGCCCACGGTCCGCTCCATGGCCACGGCGCCGGCCGTGCCCAGGGCGAGCGCCGCGGCTGCCCCGAGAATCGCGAGTCGCAACCTGAACATGAATCCCTCCTGAATCGCTTGGATGACGACGACCCCGTCCCCTCGATGGAAAGCTCTAACGCCGAGGCAAGGGCGACTAACCAAACTCGGCGCCGGAGCTCAGTTGCAGGAATTTTGGCGTTGCGCCGTTATCCCTCTTAACGTCGCAGTAACCCCGGAGGAAACATGACAGCACTACGTCCCAGAAAAGTCGTCGCAACGTTGTTGAAACTGACCCGCAGAGGGCGACGGTCGACGTCGTTTCTCACCGGTCCCGGCTGCACGTGCGAGAGCTGCGTGCAAGCCTGGGACCGGCATCACCCCCGCGCGGCGGTCTCGCCCAGGCGCGAAGCTCGGCGCCTGCGCCTCGGCCTGTACTGACCGCCTCATCTCGCGCGGTGAAAGGCTAGGTCAGCACCGCCAGGTTGCTGAGTGACGTCACGACGAGGCAGATCGTCACCGCCTGAACACCGACCAACGCCGCGCGAAAGGTGATTCGCGACAGACGATGGTCGGTGCGCACCATGCCGGCAGCGGCCATCAGCGCTGCGGCGGCCGACGCGACGATGAGCACCTTGAAACCCCAGAACAGCGCAACCCCGCCGACTTCGAGGAGCCGCGCGCTCACCGGCATCGCCTCGATGGCGCCCCGCGCGCGATCGATCGCTGTCGTGAGCGTGTCGGTCGCCTGACTCCCGAGCAGCAGGCCACTCCACAGCAAGGCCTGCCGGATCTCCACTTCCGTAAAACGCGCCGACCCGCTTAGCTATTTCTGTTGCGTTTCGCCATTTATTGCGCCCAGCGCGTGGAGCGACGCGACCCACAGCACGATGACACCCGCGAGCGCCGAGTCGGCCCAGATCTGCAAGAGCAGAGGAGAGCCAAGGCCTGCCGCCATGGCGTTCGTCAATGCGAGGTAGGAGGGCCCCATCAGCACCCAGCTCGCCGCGACGGCCACCACGACCGGCCGGGAGCGCGTTCGAATGCCGAAATGGAGGAGAGCAAGCATCGGCAGCAGCAGGAGCACGAGCTGGCCCGCGTAGGTCAGCGTGAACAGAAGAGGCGTCGCCGCGACGCCCGTCGCGACCTCCAACACGCGGGCCTCGCGGTCCAGGCGCGGCGATCCGAGACGCCGCGCTGTGAGGAGGACGACCGCCAGGCCGAAGGCGCCGCTCAGGGCAAGCACGAGCCAACCGCCCCCTCCCCCCGAGTTGTACAGGGTTTCCGGATGCAACAACCGATTGAATGTTCCGAATGGGGCGACGTTCAGCACCTCGTGGGATCCCTGCACCTGGGATGGTGCAACCCGAAAGAGGAATTCAGGTAGGAACTGCGGAACGGCAACAAGCCACAGCACCGCCCACGTGACAACTGCCGCCGCGGCCAGGCCGAACCTCCGGCCCCACAAGCTGAGCAGCAAAAGAGGCGCCTGAATCAACTTGATCGCAAGCCCAACACCAAGTGCAGCGCCGCCCCACCATCGATCGCCGTGCAACCAGGCGGTCAACATGATCGCGATCAAAATCAGGACCACAACCTGAGAGTTGCGGTTCTGGATCACGGTCAGTGTTGGCGGAAAGCTGA